>JAABUK010002724.1_pt1 | contig 31267 bp, 43 predicted proteins | sample 5559141 | NCBI WGS metagenome assembly JAABUK01 (sample SAMN10711869, study PRJNA513367) | rock metagenome | isolation source: Antarctica rocks | place: Antarctica: Victoria Land, Pudding Butte nord | collected 2016-01-03
CAAACTTGGCCCCCTGCTGACAACAGATTTCCTAGGTCAACGCACAGTCAGGGTCAAAGCTCTGCAGCTAGCGCTACGGACGATATCTGCCGCAACGGTCCCACCCACACACGCGTTCGATGGTGTAATAGGCCTACCTGACCGTACCGCCAGTCAGGTTGAGCTGTCGTCGCACACGAACTGTTGTGCCAAGCAAGGACTGGTTTTGGATACAGACTTTTGACGACCACTGTAAGTAACACGTATGTAAGAATTACAGTTTTTAAAGTAAACAAATAATCACCGGCTGAACAAATCGAACGAAGGCATGCTTCACTACAGAAGCCATTCGAACCGTTGTCAGCTTACCGTGAGCCTTCTTTAGCCTGCAGACCTCAGAAACACTGACACGTTGGTCGGCGTCACAAACAGCCACGTTCGGAAGCGCTACTGGCGTTGCGTCAGTCTGCACTTCTGCTGTGCCAAGTCATGCAGGGAGCTGCGCATGGTACCCACAAGTCTACCCTACTGTCAAATACAATGACGCCAGGTCAAACCTCAACTGAATGTATGTTGAATGCTTCATTGTTGGGCGGTAGCAGACTTCCGACGCACCCTTGATCTGGATCCCTTGCAGGCAGGATCTGCAGCCTGCATGCTCAAGGTTGGAAGACTCTGAGCGCCGGACCGAAACAGAGGCTATCACAGACAACCATACGTTCGACACGGCCGTTGCACGTCGTCGGTGCTGCCGCTGTCGAGACTGAGAAGCCTACGACGCAGGCTGCAGGTGTTTCGGTCAACCTCTTCCCTTACGTACACTCGCGCAGTTTTAGCATGACCCTGCAAATCGCTGCAGTGTTCTGAAGAATGTTCGTATGTGCAGTGGAAGCGCCCGTGTGCATCGTCACAGGCGGTGCTCGTGGCATAGGCAGAGCCATCGCGACTATGTTGGGTGCCACAGGGGCAAAGGTACACTCCAATGCACTGGTTTGTGCATATCCTGTCCGGCTGGTCAACAACAAACTTGCTGCATGTTGCACTGCTCACACAGTGGCTGCTGGACAACAAAGTATGCACAAAGTGACCTGTCAACTGTGACCAACTGATTGACCCATGGCTGTGACTGCAGTATCTGCGGCCAGGTGACATGTTCACTAGTGTCTGTGCTCGATGATCTATGACTTGGTATGTGCCTTATGGGTTTTCCACACATGTGCCATGTCTCACAGGTAGTCGTCAACTATTCATCTTCTGCTGGACCAGCAGAGGAGGTAGCGCATATTATTGAGGAGTCAGGAGGGGAAGCCATCACTATTGGTGCTGACATCTCCAAGCCTGCTGAGGTTGACAGGTCAGCCGAGCACTGCCTGTAATAATAATAATAATAGTTATTACGCTTTCCAGCTCATGATGAGCTAGGCATGTGCAGGACAAGTCAAGTGCCTGTCTGCTCTTGCAACTGTTGTGTGCAAGCTATGTCTCACAGCTGTCAGTTGCTTCAGCCTGGGCTGTCTTACCACAGATGCATCATCTACATGATGACATAGGCACCAGGCACATGGTCTACCCGCCTGGATATACACACTATGTAGTCACCTGCCTGAAACGTGTATACAATTATAGTAAACCTCTAATAGTATAGTAAACTATATGCTGGAGGATGGCATCAAGCATGAATGTGGTTCTCTTCACATGGCAAAGATTCCCAACCTTGATGGTGACTAATCCTTGCTGTCCTGTTCAGGCTTGTGAAAGAATCAGTGGCACACTGGGGTACTGTGGACGTGTTAGTCAACAATGCTGGCATCACACGCGACACCTTGGTCATGCGCATGAAGCCTGAGCAGTGGCAATCTGTGATTGACACTAACCTGTCTGCAGTTTTCTATGCCTCCCAGGTTAGCCATGCACCGCCTCAGTATCAATACATACCATGCAGTGGCTTAGTATCAACACACACCATGCGTTTGAGCATGCAATGTACTTTTTTGCAATCTTTCATTCATGAAAAGGTGACACAGGCTGTTCACGAGGCATGTGACCTCTGCATTCCCGGCTTCTGTCATGCTGTGAGTACAGTGTATGCAAGAGGGTCCATCCTAATGCTGCTGCTTGCCAATTTGATGTGCAGGCAGCCGCAAAGGTGATGAGCAAGAAGAGGAAGGGCCGCATTGTGAACATCTCTTCTGTCGTGGGTGTGACTGGCAATCCTGGTCAGGCCAACTACAGTGCTGCAAAGGTCTGTCCAATCACATTTGAATCTGTCCAACCACATGTGAATCTGTCCAATCACATCTGAATCTGGCCACAAAGGGTCCCATGATGCGGTATCTGTGAATGTTTACCTTTGTTCACATCTGTGTCTGTGAGTTGTGCCTCTGTCCATATCTGAATCTGTCCGTCAAAGATCCCATTGATACTGTGTCTGTGAATTGTGTCTCTGTTCAATGAGGTTGACATATGCAGCACAATATTCAGAGTGGCCGTGAGAACAACATGAATTGAAGTCATTGTGTTTGTGACGATTGCCAGATCCAGAGGCAGCAAATGTTTGTACGTCAGGAGTAAGCAGCATCATGCAGTAGGCGGAAGACCAGTAGCAACATTGTTCTAGATTTATTTCATCTGCATTTCACTGCATCAGACTGAGCAACTCTTGAGAGCATGTCTTCTGACCTGCCATTGAAGTCTTGAAAGAGGTTAGCAATATACATGCTTAGTCAGCGGTCTGGGCTGCAGATTTGCAAAGGTTGTGTGTTGTGTGCTGTAGGCTGGTGTGCTTGGACTAACAAAAACATTTGCCAGGGAGTTTGCAAGCAGGAACATCACTTCCAATGCGGTTGCCCCTGGATTCATTGCATCTGAGATGACTTCCAAGATTGACAAGAAGTATGAAGATGCCATTCTTGCCACCATTCCACTAGGTGGGCCACTTCATCTTCTCATTTGTTTTTCTCAGTTTATACCTTCTCTGTGCATGCATTAAGATGTTCATTGCTGCCTGGAGTCATGTTGCAGTGATGCCTGAACTATCAAGCTGCATACAGGCAGATCTGTATGCATCTGTATGCAGATCTACCTGTATGCACTCCCAAAGGCCTGAAATGCACAGAACGAGTCTTCTGTACATTTTTGAACAAAATTGTCCTTCCAGGCTTAGCTGACGTCTGAAGGTCGCCATGTGAGCAAATCACGAGTGTCACAGTGTATAACATGCAAGAATGCTGAAAGCAATGTGTGGCTGTGCAGCACGTTATGGACGGCCAGAGGAGGTCGCAGGACTGGTGAAGTTTCTTGCTCTAGACCCTGCTGCTGCCTACATTACTGGACAAGTATATCATGTGGATGGTGGCATGGTCATGTGAGCTTTTGCTGGTTGAGGAGTACTATGCCAGCAGTGATGTGTCCCTAGGATAGCCAGGGATTGACATGTGGCATGAGAATTTATAAAACTGAGTTGAGAGAGAGTACATGACGTAAAGTTGTAATCAAGAGTGCGTGTGGTTAAATTTGTCAGAGTCTGAACACGTGCTTTACAATGCGGCAACTTGTTGAACGCTGTTGTGCTGAAATCCTCTCCAGCGTGTTATGCACCCCTACACATGGCTGGAAGGTCCCTGGACGGTGCTGTAAGAGCAAGATGCCCAGACTAATTCCGATGGAGTAGCAGCCGCAAGCCTTGTGCCAGATCAACATTGAGCACTGAATGCGCAGCAATGTGTAATATACTGTCATGACAACATAGAGAAGGTTGCCAAGGCTGTTCAACAGCAGCGCCTTTACATGTATGATATGCATGATTGGAGTCGAAATGCTTGCATAGATGTTTACACAAACAGCTGCATGCGGTGAGGCAGTGTACAGCAGTTTTGCTCAGGAAAGCGCACATGCAGATATGTGTTGGCACAGGAAAAGGGAAGTCATAGACAGACCAAGCAGATTTCTGTATCAACACAGGGAAAAAGTTGGACTGGAGAGCACACAGTCCGCCAAGCCTGCTGACTTTGTTAGTCCCAAAGCTAGGCATGGATGCTGAGTGTGCTGTTGCAGACTTGTGTGCTGTTGCATGTGCGCAGCCTCTACCCACAAGCTGTCACATGTTCGCAGCCTCTATCCATAGTTCAGCCGGAAGATATCTGCAGACAGCACATGCATTCCAACCAGAATCTATAATTATTGCAATTGCGCAAAAAGCATCTGTTTGACAAGTTTGCTCACCATTTGTGACGACCCAAGTGTTGTTTACAGGCGCAAGATGAAAGACTTGGCTGAACGCCATTGGCCTGGACTCACCCTCAGTCTGCAAGCAAATTTCAGTAAAATATGCCGTGTCCTGCTGTCACAAGTCTTGCAGCCTAAGCAGTCGTCCTCACCAATAGCTGACCAGTCACAAAAACCAGGACTCCGGCACTTGGCACAGCATGGGAGTCCAGAGATGTGATTTTATGCTGGCAGCGTTGGAAAGGCAGGGTTGTCAGCTTGCTAATGATTGCCTGGGAACCGTGGCTCTTGTGTCCCTCAAAACAAAGCACTGATTGGTCTGAATAAAGAGAAGACAATGCACCTCGGTTCTGATCGAAGGCCTGGTAGTAATGATCCGTAAAGGCCTGCGACAGCAGAAATGGTGTCAGACTTGTGTTCAGTTGCACACTCGAGTGCACGACGAGTAAAAAGACCACCGATGAGGCCGTACTTTGGCTATCTGTTCAGTCTGATCGCCCATGGCCCTGTGTTGCTAGTTGGAACCCCTACAAAAGAGGTCAATTTTAGCATTGAAGCCCTGATCAATCTAGCAATGCGTGGGTGCCGCGAATCAGCAAACGGCCAGAGACTGTGAAGTGAAGCGAAGCGGATGCAAGTACGTACTTTATGTGACTGGTACAACCCAACCAAACAACGAGCTTTACGCACAATGTCCTGTTCCTTGTTGGCTGGACAGATGCATGCATTGCAGTTGCTCACGCGCTTCGTGGCCTGCACGCATGACGACGAGCATGCTGTGCTATTGAGCAGATCACCTGTACAATTGATCGCATGCCTCATGCCGCATGACTGAATCCTTGACATGAGCTTGGCTAGCGTTGAGGCCATCGTGGCGTACGTTTAAGCTTACAAGCTTCTGACAGCAAGTTGATGCTCTGCTGAAAGCCATGGTGCAAAGCGCGACCCAATACGGCCTCAGAGCAAGGGCTTTGGATTTGAAATGGAGCAAACGCAAGGTTTACAGCTCGGAAGATCTTGCTCAACCCGCTGCTCAGGCTACAGTTGCAGCTGGTAAATTGTCACTTGCACCACACTGACTTCACTTGTGCACTGAATACCCGGTGCCCAATGAAGCAGCTGACCGCACTGTGTCACCAATGTTTTGAAGACTGGAGATTGCAGCAGGCCACAAGCTTTGCATTCCATGCAGGACTGCGCCCAGGCAGTTTGACTAAAGCTGAAAGGCTCCGCTTTGGAGGGCGTAGTGCAGACTATCTTGAAGTCAGGTACAACCATTTGGCATGCAGGTGGAACGCGTAGCTCTGCCGTGTTTGCTTGAGTGTTACCTTACAATGGCATGACTGCAGGAACACAATCTTACAGACATGGGAAGCAAAGGTGCATTCCTACCTGTCGCCTCAGAACTGTGTTGGTGCGTCTCCCTTAGTCTACATGCATCCATTCTCCTATCATGATCACATCAGAACAGATGCAAAAAGCCAGTACTATGGTGGTAACACATGGCAACAGAACACCAACAGCATGCCCTGCAGCCAGTTTCTTTGAAGCACATCTTGTCAAGGAAGCATGCACCATATGTTTTGTGATCAGTGGAATCATCTGGAGCATCTGGGGACACAAGACTTGTGGAGTGTTGTGCCTTCAGCCGTTTTGTTCAACAGTCCTGCTGATATCCAAGCATGCAGACATGCTGCCATCTTATACAGTCTTGCCTTGCCCTCTCCTGAACGCCTCCTACGGAGTGATCTTTTGCTCTGCTGCAGCTGCTATTGCTGATGCAAGCAAGCATGCATTGGTCAAGGATGCTTGGGAGTTTTTGCATGATGAGGGCCACATCAACCAGGGCGTTTTGGAGGGAGAGCCCCCAAGGACCACCGCATGTGAGCCATATCTGCATTGCACACACACACACATGCTACATTGCATGGCAAAGTCACATGATTCCTGCAACCTAATGTGCAAAGTCACACCAGTGGCAACTAAAAGTGTTGCATTATGGATGTTGTGCAAGCTGGACTTGCATGTCGCTGGCACATTCCAAGGCTGTTTGTGCAATACATTCTGGGCACTGCTTGTCTTGACTGGCTGGTAGGGTCCATGTGAATATTCCTACAGGGACCATGCTTCCATGTTCACTGCCTTGAGCTTCTTGTTATGTATCTGTCTGCACGGAGCTGCCTGCCCATTTGCCTTGCTGCTTTTCCATCAGGCACAGGTCCAAGTTGCTTGCCACAGTTCAAACTCAACAGGACTCCTACACAACGCCATCAAGCAAACTTGTACAGTCAAGAGTAGATGCAGTGTAACACCATGCACAGATGCACTGACGCATGCTTCTTGGTTCAGCGCATTTGCAATGCAGAAAAGCATGCAAAACCCACAGTCTTGCACCATTTCGAAGCACATCATCACACACCAGGGCCCACAGGGTCAGTGTACTCACTGATACTCAGCTACAGCAAGTGTTGATAGGCTCATGAGGCCTGGATACATCTGTATCACCTGGTTCAGTAGTCATGAAGTATATAGGTATATGCATGACACTTTGCCGTATGGTCGTCTGAATCTGGGGTGAGGCATACCTAATACCTACCTGGCTAATGCAAGAGCAAAGGCTGGCACAGGTGAACAATCATCAGTCAATCATGAGACTTTGTGGTGAATATGCAGCTGCTGCACCTGAGGAACCATTCCCCACAACAGCTGCACTGCTGGAGAAATTGCAAGAGGTCTTGGAGAAGGCAGATGTAGAGGTACTGGCCATCTCCCTGTTGTCACTCAGGATCAGCATTTCTTCAGGCAGCTTGCTGCCACTGTGTAGCATCAGAAACACTCTGCTGCTGCATTGCTGTCATTACTGCACTAGGCACTGTAGAAAGCCGATATAGCGTTTAGCGCTGTCTGTGCTTTGGCTTGTCTTTGTTGTCCTGCATTTGAACTCTGTCATCCTCAAGTCAGCTATCTTGTTGTGCTTGCTGCACCTTGCAGATTCCCATGCCACATGAATCAGTGTCATTGCCATCTCCCTGTTGTCATCAGCGATCAGCATTTCTTCAGGCAGCATGCTGCTGCTGCTGCTGCATTCTTGTGTTGCAGCAGCAACACCCTGCTGCTGCATTGCCGTCATTACTGCACTAGTAATGCGCTGTGGAAAGCCAATATGATGTTTGGTGCTTTCTGTGCTTTGCCTTGTCTGCTCTGACCTGCATGTTATCTGTGTTGCCCAAAAGCGAGCTTTCTTGTTGTGCTGGCTGCACCTTGCGGGCTGCCATGCCGTGTGAATGAGTGTCATTGCTGCAGTAGTTTTTTGCAATGGCAAACAGTTCAAGCACGCTGTCAAGTCCCATGTGTGACTTGTATGCTGGCAGCTTTTTGATGTGTTAGACGCTGCTTTGTTGCTATATCTCTGCCAAACAACCAGATTGGGTTCAGCAGACACTGTATGCAAATCAAGATTTGTTGAACCTGTGTTGTAGACCATGACAATGAAGAAGATTCGGCATCAACTGAATGCCATCTTTGGAGTGGATGTATCCGACAGGAAGGATTTCCTAAGCTTGCAGGTAAATGAACCCATTGCATGGACACACAGTTGTTGTTGTTGTTGTTGTTGTTGTTGTTGTTGTTGTTGTTGTTGTTGTTGTTGTTGTTGTTGTTGTTGTTGTTGTTGTTGTTGTTGTTGTTGTCACTGTTGTTCATGTTAGTGAATCACGTACATCACTTTTTTGTCCGCTTACTGTTTGCATATGTTGTGTATGCACAGACACGCAGTCCTGGAATGTGCCAGGCTGTCACAGTGCTGTGCATACAAGAGCACAGGAACCCCACCATGTGATCCCCATGCAACATGTGCTTTTATTTGAGATGTGACTTGTCCTGCTGCTGCCCGTTTGTGAATGTGCCACAAATTACGCCCTGGACCACCAAAACTGCATCAGTCTCAATTTTGTCCTTACAGGATCATCATTTCAGCGGCTTCTTGTCTGGCGTTTTGGTATGTCTCACTGCAGTGTGTGCGATGATTGCAGGTGGACCACTGGCTGAACAAGCGGCCCTTTGATGCCCCAGCAAAGGCGGCCCCCAAGCCCGTGGGGCGCGTGCTGGTCATAGGGGCCGGCCCTGCAGGCTTGGCTGCTGCTCGTCACCTTCAGGTAACCATGATTTTATTACCATCTGTACATCTCCTTCTCAAAAACAGTTCGAGGAAGATAAAGTTGGGATTAGCAAAAAATCACATTCAGCAACCTATAACCGCCTGCAGGTAACCACAATCACCTGTAGGTAACCACAATCACCTTCAGCTAACCATAAACACCTTCAGGTAACCACTATCACCTTCAGGTAACCTTCATGTAACCATACGCACCTTCAGGTAACCACTATCACCTTCAGGTAATCATCCTCACCTTCAGGTAAGTACTATTACCTTCAGGTAACCACCATCACCTTCAGGTAACCACCATCACCTTCAGCTAACCGTAATCATCTCCAGGTAAACATAACCACATTCAGGTAACCATACCGCCTTCAGGTAACGAAAATCACCTGCAGGTAATCATCAGGACCTTCAGGTAGTCATTATCACCGTCACGTAACCTTAATAACCTTCACGTAATAATAATTACCTTCAGATAACCATAACCACCTTCAAATAACTATAATTGCCTTCAAGTAACCATGACCACATGCAGGTAAGCATATTGCCTTCAGGTAACCATAGCCACCTTCAGATAATCTCGTTACCTGCAGGTAAGCATAAATCACCTTATGCTTAGGGAGTATTGTAGGCCTCAGGCGATGGGTAGTGTGTATGCACGCCTGTCATGCTTGCTGTTGTAGAACTTTCAAAAATGCTTATCATGGCAACAAGCTGCTGTACACTATGAATGCCTGTGTGACTTTCTGCCACTTAAAGATTCTCTTCTCTCCTGCAAAACAAGCTGTCTTTTGACTGCGCATAGGCTTATTCCTGCTGCTGGTTGCTGCCCACTTGCGTTGTAGTCATCACTAGGAGGCTTCTATGCATGCAGAGATGTGGAGTCAAGGCTTTAGTACTGGAAGCAAGGGATAGGGTTGGGGGTCGAGTGCACACCATGAGGCCAGAGGGCTTCAGTGCAGGGGTGGACATGGGGGCCTCCATCATCACTGGGGTAGCCACCAACGCAGAGAGGGGTCTCAGATGCGACCCCTCTGCCATCCTTGCCAAGTGAGTGTGTGCATCTGTCTCGCCTTTGGTGCTGCTGTTGCCCAGCCGCTGAATTTTAAACCAATTGCAGCGGCGTGTCTGAACAGGCTAGCGCTTCAGTGTATGGGAATGTCCATATGGGTTGGCTGGCTTGAGCCCATGTGCAGTACAAGGTTGTCACACACTCACAGTGGAGCTGATTACCCTGATAGTGCATGCACACGAAGCCACCACTGCAGCTTGATTGTCAGATAGCTGATAGGGCCCTGCAATTCTCAGGAGGCTCAACAGCCAAACAGTCCAAGATGACTCCAGTAGGTTGCAGCGTCTAGAATGCGTACACCAGCTCAGCAACTCCTATGACTACAATGACCGTGTTCTTAGTACTACAATTATCAACTCACAAGACACATGTGCTATGCAGGCAGGTGGGCAGGGAGCTGCATGAGCTGAAGCCAGCTCTGCCCCTGTTTGATGGCGTGACAGGTCAGCCAGTCCCCCAGACTGTTGACAGCCGAGTGGAGCGCCTGAGGGATGCTCTCATGGATGATGCAAGGGAGAGAGTGGACGACCTGGGGGAGGATCTGGTTGTGGGTAGGAGCCCTGCCTTTGGCACTGTCTGTCTGTCTGTCTGTCTGTCTGTCTGTCTGTCTGTCTGTCTGTAGTCCATGCGATACAGGCATTTGCTGAGGTCGTGTAGTTAAGATCAGCATATCAGTCATGCTGCCAGTCACAGGCAGCTTTGTTTGCCTCTGTGCCTCGTGAAAGCTCTTTATTTGATCAGGCATGCATGCAATGGAGCAAGGATTTTGCTGCAGCGCACGTGCAAGCCTGCTGAAACGCACCAACTTTCAAGCATGTAGCCATCTTTCTCCAGGATTGCCCAACATTGTACATAGCAAGCCCTGTGCATTGTTATCGTTTTGCTTGTCTGCAGAAAGCTGAGTTGTGGTGCACCTGATGCCTGTTGGCTACAGCCATGTTCTCATTGCACCTGATCCCTGTTGGCTTCGACCTTATTTTTTGTGGCACTGTCAACATCGGTATTCCAGACATGTTTTGACTTGATTTGAGTTTGGTTATTGTCATTATTACTGTTGGTATCCCAGTCACGTTTTCATTGACCTGAGTTTGTGTCAGGGGAGTCCCTGGGACAGGCGCTGGACAGAGCCTTTGCAGAGCGCATCAAGCTCCCAGAGGGGGACACCGCCCATGCTGGGGCACCCATCCAAGACACCCGGGCTGCCCCCATCCCCGGCCCCCCCTCACCCCCTACAGACAAGGACAAAGGGCAGGACAAGGCACAGGAAAAGGCAGAAGCCAATGGGGATGTTGACCAGCCGACTGAGACGACTGCAGCTGGCATTGCACAGGCTGGGCATGAGCAGACTGATGCAGTTGATCCTTCCCTGTCATCTTCTGCAATGCACTCTGGAGGTCCTACAGGTGGGTTATCCGATACGCACACACGCACGAGCATGCATGCAGGCAACAAAACTATGAGCAGCTGCTTTGCTGCACTGTCTGCAGAGCATGTCTAAGAATGATCTGCTGATTGCGTGCAGCAACACATCTGTTGTCACCACACATTTGGCCTGACAAAGGCAGGAATGTAACTCATCATGTATGTTTGTCTGCCATGCAAACCTGCAGCTAGGTCACCGTCTGTAGGGAAATTGGTGGTTTTCATCTGCTTTTGTTGAGCTGAAGTCACAGGTGGTTTTGGTGTTTGGCAGGCAGGCCTACTGTGCAGCCAGCAGGAGCCCTGCCCAGTGAAGGCCAGCAGCACAGCCAAAATGCCCTGGGGCAGCCCGAAGACGCCCCGGCAGATACAAGGCCAGACAACCCACCTGCAGAGGACGATTCCAATCACAATGCTGCGCCTCAGTCACACAACATAGCCACAGTGACAGACCTTGCAGCAGTCTCAAGTGTAGTTGGTGCAAACCAGCCCATGACAGAAGATGCAGCTGCTCAAGAAGCTGCTGACGTGGCTCCAGCTGAGCAGGCCATCACTGCCAAGGCGGAACCTGGGGACCCGGTTGGGGTCCCAGGGACCATTGATGCACCTGCAGCAGAAGCTGCTCCTGTGGATGTGCCCACTCGCTTGACTGATGAAGAACGGCGGCTGCTAGATTGGCATTGGGCAAATTTGGAATATGGATGCAGCGCTAGGCTGAGTCAGGTTTCCCTGGCCCACTGGAACCAAGATGAGGCTTGGGGTGGCTTTGGGGGACCCCACTGCATGGTGAAGGGGGGTTACAGTGGCCTCATGGAGCCCCTTGCTGCATCACTGGATATCAGACAAGGGGTTGCCATTAGTCAGATTGCATATGATAAAGAGACGGTCAAAGTCACCTCAACATCAGGTGCGCACCCTATTTATATGCAACCTGCAAACACCATCAAGCTGTGCCATAAGTATGCAAATGCTTTTGTCATTTTCATTGTCTCAAAGCAAGAAGGGCAGCCATATTCCACATGTCTGTGGTGCAGTGAGAATGAGCTTCACAGACTTTCAAATTCCTGTTGCATCGCTGTATTGCATCAGCTCAGTTGCTCGTTCACCATTGTTTGGTGTCCTATGACACCCAGAGCAGGAAGAGTGCTTGCAGACTGCTTGAGGTCGCAGCAGTTCTGACAGTAGCGCGCCTCCATGCGTGAGAGGAATGACTGCACTTGCATACTAGGTGTCTCTGTCTAAATGCAATTGCCCCCTCACATGTGTAAAACAGCTGAGATGTCATCAGTTTTTGGCCCCAGATCCTCAAGTGAATGAATGCAACTCGTGTGTGCTATTGACTCTATCTTCCATGATGGTGCAGGTGAGGAGTTTGAGGGGGCAGCAGTGATAGTGACGGTGCCCTTGGGATGCCTCAAGTCAGGGGACATCACCTTCACGCCAGCTCTACCTTCCTGGAAGACTGAAGCTATCCAGAAGCTGGGCTTTGGCAACCTCAACAAGGTTGGTGGGCGTCACATTCTTCTGGCAGAAATCTTCTTCTTCAAGCCTTCTTCATGCCTGCTGACGCTGCTGCCAGAGCTGCAAGCGTTGCTCTAGATTTTGCACTGTCCTTTTGGCCAGTCAATTGACAGCACATGAGCAAATGTGCATCCTAGCAGCTGTATGGAATGCAGACCAGTTCTATCAGTGTCCAATGGCTAGTATCAGGGCTGGTGGTTATGGTCAGCAGCTGATACCCTGCGCAAATAGAAACAACACAATTATCACATCTTTGGGCTGGCTTGAAGAAGAGCTGTAGACTCTTGACTGTATTGCTGTTTCTAGGTGGTTCAAGGGTTGGAGTAAGCGCACTCAAGTCAGCTGCAATTGCTGGTCAAAGTGCAGATACTCTGTCTCTTGAGCCATTTTCAAGCAGCAAGACACTTTGAGTGTACATCACTATTTCAGGCAAAGCAGCGCCATCAGCTAACCAGTACTGACCTCTTCATTTCGGCTGAATATGCCTGCGTGCATACCCTGGAGACACTAAAGTTGCCTTACGTCCCCGTTTGTCACCATGATTAACCGTTCACAGTGGAAGAACCAAGCTATTTGCTGAAGTATTCAAGTTGATAATGATGCATAACAAGTACCAGTGGACAGTCCTGATGATGCCTGATCGTTCAACAGACAGATTCCAGCAAAATCCCTTTAAGGCTGCTCTGGAAAGACGAGACTTGTCCTGCACGTATCTAGCTCATCATGAGCTGCAAAGCGTTCGAATTATTGTTGTCATCATCACCATTATTATTATTAGTAGTATTGTTATTATTATTTTGTTATTGTTTTTACAATTGCAGCAAAGTGTACAGTTGACAGCACCTGGTGTCCCCCAGGTAGTGCTGGAGTTTCCCGAGGTATTCTGGACCCCAGAGTACGACTATTTTGGTGCGGCGGTTGATGGCGGCCCGGAGCTGCGAGGCCGCTGCTTCATGTTCTGGAACGGTGCCCGATTTAGTGGTGCTCCCATTCTCACATCCATCATTTCTGGTAAGCTAATCTCCTTTTTTGAATTGCAAAAAAAAAAAACCTGGTTCACCTCTGCTGCCTTTTGTCATGCAAATCTGATGGCCTGGTCTCAACTATCCATATGCGTCTGGCCGAGACCCTGGTTTCTTTTTTCAGATGGGTTTTTACAGTGTGTGGGATGAAGTTTGCCAACCTGCTTGAGGGTTGGCAAATCACGTACTCGCCTGCGCTTTTCCTCATTTGCTGGATCTTTATTGTAACTCAACGCCCCAGTTACTAGCCTCTCTCAATCACTCCCTGCCTTGGTCCCTCGCACCCTTCCACTCTTCAGCAGCCTTCAGAGCATGTTTCAACTCACAGATCAGCACATCAGAAAATCAGCAAACACCACACCATCCAAGCACAAAGTTTCCAACATCTTTTTCCGTTCTTGTATCAGCATTTCACGCTGGCCTGCAGGGGGTGCTGCCAACACTATGGAAGCCAGCAGTGATGAAGAAGTTCAGGAGGCAGCTATGCAGGTCCTGAGGAACATCTATGGCAGTGCTGCGAAAGAGCCCGTTGCGTGTGCAGTCAGCCGGTGGGGTGGGGACCCCTACAGCAGAGGTCCGTAAACCCTAAACCCCAAACCCTAAACCCTAAACCCCCCCCCCCTCTGCTGTCCCCTCACGTACCCTCATGTCACATTCAGAACAATACAACTAAAATGCAGGCTTAGACAGTAGGCATCAGGCGCATGTGACGCGAGTCAGCTTGCTGCAGGCAAGCTTGTTCATGATTCAGGGTTTGCACCTCATTCAATCTTCTGCAACAAGGATTTGCGCAGTCATGTAATGTGCATATCTGCTTCCAGATTCCAATATGTGATGCGCACAGTGGCCCTTGTTTGGTCCAACCTTCCTGTGGACAAGCTTCCTGTTGCGCATGCTGTTGTTCCTGTGTCACCTGTGGTGTCCACAGTAAAGATCGAGCCTTATGATCACTCACATCATCGTGATACACGTGCAAGGGTGCTCCTCGCTAACTACACATTTTGTGCCTGCTGCACATGGTTGCACGGCTAATCATGACTTTTACATGCAGGCTCTTATTCCTTTGTGGGGCTACATGCCAACTCCAAGACATATGATGACTTGGCTCTGCCAGTGCAGCGGCGTGTCCTGTTTGCTGGAGAGCACACCTGCAAGGTACACGATGTGAATGCTGGCGTCATGTCAACAAGACAGCCTCATAGCACGTTGTAACATCTTCTTGTACTTATGCATGCCAAAACAAAGGTGTCTGCACTGTTGCTATGCAACAAGCTAATTTCTTTGGTGTGCATGACCATCCTGCTTGGGAGGCATATCCAGAATGTGATGTCACTTTACAGGCAGTGCAAGACACAATCCTTATACTGCTGTCACATGAGACTCTGCATCACCTGATATCAGTAGCAATTGACCATGGCAAGTCTCAGCAGTTTTTGGCAACAAGGCGTCAATTGAGGCCTATATTAGATAGACTGCATGCTCAAGCATTTGGACCCATCTGACACTTTGCAGCTGCGTTGCTCCATGCTGCCTCACACCGCTTATCCAATGGATCCTATGCACACGCACTTGGAACACGCTGACATTGGACAGCAGCATTTTTGTATATTGTATGTTGTGGAATGCATGTTGTATGTTGTGTGTTGTGGAATGCATGTTGTATGTTGTGTGTTGTGGAATGCAGGAGCATCCAGACACTGTTGGGGGGGCCATGCTGACGGGGGTCAGGGAGGCCGTCAGGGCCCTGCGCATGCTCAAGGGAGCCTCTGAAGAAGAAGCGAATGCGGCAGCGGGAGGCGTCGATGGCGGCTTGCCGTCTCGCAAACGCAAGCAGGTTAGATCTTCTACATGTTGCTAACGTCCTGTCTTGCCTGGAGTTTGTCTATCCTTTCTTACTTGACAATGCTGTCAGCTTTTGAGGTACTTGTGATGGCTCATGCAGAGGCTTGTTGTGCCGATGGAGCATGTCTGTCTGGAGGTCGCTGACATTTAGTTTGACACAAATAAAAGACACTAGACTGGGTTCCTGAGGCTCTGCCACTATCTGGCTTGTTGGCTGGCCAAAACTTCTGGCTAATCAAAGGAGAAGATGACAAGTTTTGGCCAGCCAACAAGTCTGATAAGTTGTGGCAGACCCTCAGCACACCTGGTGTCATGCATTCAACCATTCATTCATTATACCTACCATTCATTCACTCGCTCACTCACTCACTCGCTCGCTCGCTCAGTCACTCACTCACTCACTCACTCACTCACTCACTCACTCACTCACTCACTCACTCACTCACTCTCTCACTCACTCACTCACTCACTCACTCACTCACTCATTCATTCATTCATTCTTTCTTTGTCAAACTGAATGTCAGTGACCACAGACATGCTTCATTGGCACAATAAGCCTCGGTGCACACTAGAGCAAATGCAACAAGCCAAAGGTCATGTCTGTACCAGAAAAGCAGAGCAAGAAAATTGTGTATCGGCAGTATAAGACTGCAGAATGTGAGAGGATCAATCCAAAATCTATCTGTCAAAGTCATGCTGCCACTTGTTGCCCGTGTCATGCCAATTGATGAGCTGCTGCTGAGATCATGATTTTTGGCAATTATTGGCCGGTTCTGGCCAGACAAGGAATTAGGTTGTTGTCCACCGCATCATCAAGATCAAGCTGCCATTCTTTACTCTGTCATGCAAACTGATGACCAGTCGCCAAGTGCGTCAAAACTGAATGACAAGTCGAGACTGGTCTGGCAGGAAGAGCAACCTGCTTTCATGACGGGCGCAGTTCAGCCTTGAGGCAAAACAGAGTCTGCTCATTGTCAACAGCGTGCCAAAGTCATTCTCCTATCTCTTGCCCTTGTCGTGCAGACTGATGGCCTTCTACCAAGCACATCTGATTTCATGACGAGTGGGGATGAGTCTGGCAGGAAAAGCAGCCTGTTTTCATGACAGGCGCAGTTGAGCTTGGAGACAAACAGGGTCTGCTCATTGTCAACAGCGTGGCAAAGTCTTTGCCCTGTCGTGCAGACGGACGGCCTTCTACCAAGCGCATCTGATTTCATGACGAGTGGGGATGAGTCAGGTGGCGGGAAGAGTGGGGCTCAGCGCAAGCGCTCCCTCAAGGACAAGCCCCGCAAATCTAGGATGAAGAAGGAGGAGGATGTAGATGTGGAGACTGCCTCGCCAGGTATGTTGCATGTATATTATTATTTTTATGTTATACCATTTTGCATATATTTGCATATATATTATTTTGCAGATATCATCCTGGGACAAGTTCATCCATAAACTCACTTTCAAGCACAAATTCATTCCACAAATCAATTTGATGGTGCCCTGCAGGATGCTAACCAAATCTAAGTCGGGCCAACATTTGACCATGATACACCCAAACACTATGCTCCGTGCAACAAACTTCCAGTGCTTGTACACAATATAACAAAGTTGAAGTTTTGGGCTGCAGATAGAAAATTTGTGCCAGTTGAGTAGTGGCTGAATGTCCTTGCACACCAGCTGACAATGCTGTGTTGGTAGAGGTGGTTGTGGGTATTGATAACAAGCAGTTCAGGATAAGTTGGCAAGCATATGTTGGTGAGACAGCAAGCTGATGAGACAGCTTGGCTCGGGTAGGATCGTATCATGGAATTGCTTCAACATGCCAACACTTGATATACTCAATCATAATGGAGCATCTGTGTAGCGAATAAACAAATAAACATCCCAAGCAGGCAGGCTTGCAAGGTTTGAAGGCCCAAACAGATTCAAAACCATTGGTCTGTTCACATCAAAATAGATGCTATGCGATTGTCACAACAGATTCTCCTCAGCTTGTCATTTGATGCGCAGGATCTACCTCGCAGCAGCTGTCAGGGAAAGGCTAGATGCATGCAAACCAGCAAACTGCCACCAAAGCTTATCCCCACTGAGGGCACTCTCACCATGTTGTGCATGCCACTGGCAGGATGTCACCGTTTTTGTTTTTGTGGGGGCCACCTGTATTTGTGGGGCGTCACCTGTTTTTTGTGGGGGGCCACCTGTGTTGGGGGGGGAGGGGGAAGCACCTGTGTTTGTGGGTTATCATTTGTAACTTGTGGGTGCAGAGGTGCGACCTCAGAGAAGTGCAGCAGAGGTGAGGCAAGAGCTAGAAGCGCGAGAGGAGGCTCGCAACCAAGTCAAGCTCATCTGGAGAGCCCTTGCAGCCATGGCCTCAGGTACATCACCTGCTGCTGCTGCTGCTGCTACTTGTCAGCAAACAATATCTTCTCAGCTGCAGCAACTATCAAACAGCACTTTCTTGGCTGCTGCAAGTGGCAAGTTGCACAGCTGCTACAGCCTGTCAAGCTGTGTATGCACAGTTGCTGCAACTTCGATTCTGCATTTTCCTAGCTCCTCTCACTGAGTACTAGCAGTTCTGCACTAAGCAAGGCTGTCAAGCTCCATTTCTCAATGATTGTCATACTTGCAAGCACTGCGTGGGACACGCTGTGCATTCTGCATGGTCAGTCAGCAACACAGGCGGTCTAGTAGCAGTTGTGCGTGCATGCCATCAGCAAACTTGTCTGCTGCAATCTTTTGCATGCATGTTTTCAGTATGCACAAGACTGTATTGTGCACACTATGTTGTGCACACTACGTTGTGCACACTACGTAGCAAACCCTAAGGACAGCGCACAAGACTTCAAGGGCAGCTTTCTTGTTCAGGGAATTAGTTCAGCTTCCTTGAATTTTGACTGTAGCTACCTTGACAAAATGCATGTTTGACGAGTGAATGAACAAGGAACCTGTATAGTGTCAGCAAGTCAGCTACTCTGGTGTCGCTGTTGCAAAGCAGCATGTCTGCTATCAAAAGTGTTGCAAGAAGTGCAGCAGCTATCTGCAGCATGATATCATGGTTCGATTCATTCTGTGCAGTCAACAGCGCTAAAGGAAATACACCAGCTACTTGCAGCATGCTCATGGTCCTATTGATTCTGTGCAGGCAAGTCAGATAGTCTTGTGGCCCTGCTGCCAGTGGATAGTGTTTGAAGAAATGCGACAGCTACCTGCAAATTGATCGTGGTTCTATTGATCTGTGCAGGCGAGTCAGATAGTCTTGTGGCCCTGTTGCAGCGCAGCACATCAGCAGCACAGCTCAATAATGGTTCGATTGCTGTGTGCAGGTGAGTCAGATAGTCTGGTGGCCCTTTTACAGCGCAGCACATCAGCAGCACAGCGCATGCAAGTGCTGGGGTGCCTTCAAAGGGAGACGCCAGATACCAGGGCCAAACTGGCAGGTGATGCCCTGTGTCTGGGGGCATTGGAAGAGTGGGTGCTGGATCTCACTGAAGACCGCATGTCCTTCCATGTTTTGGAGACCCTCCTGAAGGTAAGGTTGCCTGATGCAGTCTGGTTGCAGATTTGCTTGGTGAAGCTTGTGTGCTCAGAGGCTTGTCAGCTCCTAGGTCCAGTGGCAATAACCCATTCTTGTTGTTGTCTTTGTGTTACATGACTCCTTGCTGTGGCTGCATGCCTTCCTGCACCTACCAGGCTGCCATTCAAGTCAGCTTCTGGCACAGCTGCACAGACAGGTGACTTGGGCCTTGCCAACAAGACAGCAGATATGCTGCAAAAGGACTTATTGCTCTTGGCACAATGCTCAATCTGCAGCCATCCACTTTGGTCAATAAGACACTGGCCCTATGGTTGATTTTGATGCCCTTCATTATGCAGACACTGTCAGTGCAGTGGGGACCGTCTGTCAATTGCAGCACATACTGGGTAGCAGCAGTGGTCTCAGCTATTCAGCTTGTAATCCAATAAATTGTTGAGTAGTTACGCCATGCAATGTGCACTAGCACAGAGCTATATTTCACATACAATTGTCTGCAGGTGCTGCTGATGCTGCCTGTGCGGTGGGATGCACTCAAAGAGTCTAATCTGGCCCACACAGTGTACAAGGGGGGTCTGCTGGCCCACCCCAACAAGGGTGTCAAGAGCCTGGCAGAGAGTCTGTGCAAGCAGTGGACTGATGCTGCTCCTGTCAAGAAGCCCAGGTATGTCGACATTGCTCCTCATCATATGCAGAATTGCGTGGGCGCAAAAAAACATGTGAAGGAAACCTGATAAAACGCGTGACATGTGCAGAGGGAACCCAGAAGGGCTGAAGGGTGTCATAACACCATCACCTGCGTCACATGTCAAAGCTGAGCCCAAGGCTGAGCCAGCTCATGATGAGTCAGATGTAGTCATGGAGGATGTGAAGGCGCAGCCCAAGTCACCCCCACCTCCCAAGCAGCAAGTGAGAGCTTTGTTCCTGCCAGACTTGCATCTTCTGTTCCTCTTTGTGTGCCTCCTTCTCTGTCACCTTGCCAATCCTGCTTATTCACATTGCTACAATCAGATTTAGGTCCCCACTGCCTCTCGAATCACATGTTGTTTGTTGGAGGTTGATTCATTCTGGAACGGCTGCAAAAGCCTAGGCTGCAAAAGGTCAGGCTGCAAAATCTCAGGCTGCAAAGCTCAGCATGATGGTCCCTTCCTCTTCCCGTCATCCTTACTCTCTCTCTCTCTCTCTTGTGCAGTGCCCACGTGCTCTGCTCTGGGCTGCCATCTTAAGAGGCTCCTGTTATGATCCCTGAAAAGCGTACATTTTTCTTTTCTTTCCACATATGTGCTCTTGCGGTGCAGGAGCTGGCTCCAGAGATTGCTTTGTGGGAAGAAAAAAGAGAAAAAAGAAAAAGTGCATGACATATGTGCTCTTGTGCTGCAGGAGCTGGCTCCAGAGATTGCTGCGCGCATTGCAGAGGCTGAGCGCATTGCAGCAGAAGCCGAGGCGGAAGCTGCTGCCTACGCAGAGCATGCTGCTGCCATCCAGGCAGAACATGACCTCCAGCAGGAGCAGGAGCATCAGGTGCACCCTCTCATATGCCTTAGCTTTGAATTGCTGATGATCCCCTCAGTATAATAATACTAATCATAATAATAATAGTAACAATCATAATCATACTCATACTCATACTCATACTCATACTCATACTCATACTCATACTCATACTCATACTCATACTCATACTCATACTCATACTCATACTCATACTCATAAGCATAATAGTAACAATAATTATTATTATTAAATTAAATCGTATGTTTTTTTACCATGCACAAATATTTACATTGGTCAAGTAAAGCAGCAGCCTACACAGAGGGCGCTGAGACAAATCCAGTCCAGCACAAGCTTCCTGAGCATCAGGAGGAGCAGCAAGTCCACATATGTGGTCATGTAACTGCGTCAATATGCTGAAGGCTTACTGCTTTTCAATGTGATTGTATGGTGCTGAGGTTGAGGGAGCATGCTTTCCTGTCTGTTGTTTTCTACAGAGTCCTGTCTCCCAACTTTTCTTACAAACACTGATCTCCGGCAACAAGACGAGTGTGTAGCATAATTATGCTGCCGTCATCAGTTTGAGCTATGGCAAGCTTGAGGACCAACCTCTGTCCATCTATGCGTGAGTTTTGCAGCTGCCACCAAGGCAAACAAAGGTGCCAATTATAATGCTTGCATGCTGCATGTGAAGGCAATGAACCACAGCTGACTGCAACCCCAACATTGTAAGAATGCCCGTGCAGGACAGAACCGACAAGGTTCAGAGCTTCAGCAAGTTCCAAGCCGAGTTGCGAGCGCAGCAGCGGCAGGACAAATCCGGCCACAAGCATAAACATGACAAGAGGGACAAGCGACACAGGGCAGACAAGGCTGCCACTCCTAAGGCAATGCCTGTGGTTTCACCGGGCCAGGCAGACAATGTACAGGCGAGCCTTGCACACTGTGCAACCTCATCACCCTGTGTCATATCTTGTATCAAGTTTGCCATCAGCTCATTGCTCTCTCTGACAGCACATTTCGCCAGTGTTGAGCTTAGCTGGCATGAGTCCAGAACCGATACTGTGCAATGCAGATGAAGGAGCAGGTGGGTGTGTATGTGGGGGAGCTGCTGAAGCCTCGCTTCAAGTCCAATGCCATCTCCAAGGAAGACTACAAATGGGTTGTCAGGAAGACAGTTGAAAAGGTAACATGGCCGCAACAGAGAAACACCGTGCCTCAACTAAAATGGAAGAGGCATGGCGGTTTTGATGTTTGGGAGGATACTTTCACAGGCACATAGAAACCAAGCAGCATTGTACAGTTTGTCTTCAAACTGATGCCAGCATGTCCATAATGTGGAAAAGTCTACCAAGGCTGAATGGTTGCTAAACTCAAATGCAATGATGGCGTTGTGCTTTGGCTGAGCTTTGTTTCACACTGCTTCATGTGATAGTCCATTGACAAGGCCTCGTTTATCTGGTGTAGGTAGCAGCGTCTGCAACAGGTGCGTCAGGAGGAGAATTTCTGAACGAAAAGCGAAAATTCAAGATCAATCAGCTGGTGGAGCACTATGTGAGTCAGCAAAAGCATGATCATTCCGCAACGTCGAAGTAGGCTTATGTTTGCTAACGCATGCTCTTTGATGTACAGTGTATGTTGATGACCATGACATGACTGTTGTTGCTTGGACTCTATTGAATCTCCTGTTGGTGTATGAGATTGTGTCGACCTGATTGTTGTTGCACATTGACCATTGAAGGTGCTTTTGCGTGTTGGTCAGCTTTTTGTATGTTTCTTCTTCCAGCAAGCGTGTTTCCTCTGCCAGCATGCGTTGTGCATCTAAAACAGCGCATGCCTCTTGCATGTCGCATTTTGCTGCATTGACATCTTGCCCTCACACAGCTGCAGCAGCTGCATGCTACAGGCCTCTTTCTGTGCAGACTTACAACACCAACACATGGTTCCTTTCCTACTCCGATGTTCGCTAAGATTGGTTCCTGCTAGCTTTGATGACAGATGTGGTGTGTATGTGATATCACGCAAACACACTCTCGACTCAGAAAGTATATGTTGGTCGTCAGACAAGGCAGTGTGGCACAGTAAGTACCGCTGGGACGCTGCGAGCGATCAAGATCCGAAGTGTATCGGATTAATACAGGTGGTGTCTGGCAGTCTTGGGCACGGCCTGCTCTTTGGCACCGTTGTTTGTGCGACAAGCTAGCGCTCAATATGTTCGTGGTTAGCAGAGCTTCAGTATCAGCAATCATTGATTGTGAACGGTTAAAACATGGTCGCTTCTGATCGAAGCGGCAGGTGCGCAGCGCTTCTTGCAAAGCTTTGAGCAACACTTCAGGAAGTTGTTAGTTTTTTGACGGTACGCACAAAGGTCTGACGGTACGCACACGGTACGCACAGTTGTTAAGCGTGGACGTCACCGTAGGAACACTCTTGACTGTGTACAGGATTGCTGGCTCACCTTGCCCACTGACCAAAGACTAGCTGCTGCAGCGGCCTTATGCCGCATCAGGCTTCCTCGCGCCATACAGCTGTCTCACTCCTGCGCACATTTTCAGACGCACAAGGTAAACAATAAATGGAAAACAGTTGCACTGTTGTGTGTTCAATGTATCTTGCTGGCAAGCAATGCTGTATAGTCCACCTGGGCAGTGCAAGTGTTGTCAAGTTGGAGCTTTGCTTATCTCAGGCTTGCTGCGCACTGTGCAAAGGGTGTACATTGCTCGTAACTCTGGTCCACAGTGTGTTCTTTGACTCCTTTGCAGTGCAGGCCTGCTGTGAGCTTGTCAATGAATGCAGTCAAGGTGCAAATGTACAACTGCATGTTGCTATGCAGTGTGGCTGAAGTTAGTGCTGCAGCTCTCCAGGAAATGAATCCTCTGGTCAAAGTCACGGTACAGGCAGGTTCTGCAGATGTTGAAGACCTCAGCTTTGTTGCATCATACCAGGTAAGAAATCTGCATCTGCAGTGTCACGTTGAGTCATGCAGACCTAGGTATTGATTGATTGGTCAGCACAGCACTGAACCCTGGCTACTAGTCTCTGTCTGTGCATTCAGTCAGTCAGACTGCACGCTGACCTGCTCCAATTCTGGCTGCAAACATGACACTAAGTTGTGTTTCTGCTGGGTAACTGACTGCACTTTCCTATCATGGGGACCCAAATCAGCTGACTGACCATTTAAATGCCTGTAACAGGTAGTTCTGCTAGTTGATCAGAGCCTGGAAAGGCAGCAAGCATGGGATCAAGCTTGTACAGCGCATGGAGCTGCCTTCTATAGTGCAGCCTCCCGAGGGACCTGCACCTACTTCTTTGCCGACCTGCATAATCACACCTTCACACCCTTGGTGAGAAAGGGTCACCTCTGTGTGATGACTCATAGTGTGCCTCATTCATGCTGCCACTATAGACTGCTCTTCATTCAACTCTGGCATGGCAATCTCATCAGCACACAATTGCTCGCATGCAGGCGTAGTGTTGGGTGGAGTTCTTCTGTGATTTGATGTTGTGTCACAGGCAGCTTTCTGTCACAAGAGTTGTATGAATGGCGCTATGCTCGATGCCAAATTGCCCGCTTGCAACAGCTGTTTAGCAAAAGATGTGATTTTGTAGAAACTATCAACCGTGGAACACTAGAGTCTTTTTTGTTGGAACTTCCACCAGCGCGGTTTTGTTGCGTTGATGCTTCCAAGCCTGTATGTCTGATGAGTCACAACTGCCCCCACACCCCAGATTGTGAAGTACTAAGTGATAAAAAAAAAGTAGGCCAACATTGGTGGTCCTTCCCTTGCAGCATCAGAAAAGAAACTCTGGGCCGCCACAGATCACTCCAGCATCTCCTGATCATGATTGATGTCCATCCAAAGTTTTTCCTTGCTTGTGTTTACAGGAAAAGGCTGGTGCAGATGTAGCAGACACAGATGTGTCAAAGCCGCAAGAGCTGCAGTTTCCAAGTCTGGAGAGTGCATTGATGACAGACTGGTCCAACTTGCACCCCAGGAGGTCTCACAAGCTGATCTGCCTCCTAGCAGGTGACCCCACTGGGACAACTGCTGCTTTGCTATGCCATATTGGGTTGCTGTGAAGCAGACAAGATGCTGCATCAAGATGCACCAGGCCATATGTTCAAAAGTTCAGCTTTTCATACAGTGTCTATATGTTTGCTTGTTACACACACTAGACCTTCTGCATTATGGAGTGAACCTCATCACAACTTTGCCTGCTTTGTGCGCATGCCATTTGCGCCTGCTCTGCGCTGTCTGCATTGCATGCACTAGACATGTGTGCATAGTCCAACCAATGACTGCTGCAGTTCAAGCTTTCTCAGCTGATTACTGTGATGCAGCGTGTGCGCACCGGGCTGCTGCCTCAGGAGGCTCCCGATATGATCGCTGGAAAGCATAAATTTTCTTTTCTTTCTGCAGCGTGTGCGGAGTTTGAGCAGAAGCACAAGAGGCCAGCCCATTCACAAGATCATTCAGAAATCAAGGAAATCATCCAGAAGCACATCACGCAGGCCAAATTGACAAAGCTGAATGTACCAGATGCCCTGATAGAGGAATTTCTTTGTGATGAGCACCTGCCAGCTGTCAATGCAATATGTGGAGGCGTCTTAGCTAATGAGATGCTGAAAGCTGTCTCCCATAAGGGAGAACCAGTGAACAATTTTTTCTTCTTTGGTATGAGTGATGGAGCAGGTGTGGTCCAGCGTGTTGGTTGAGTGCCCCAACTTTACATCGGTGAGCAGAGCACAAATGGAAAGTATGTCTTTGTTCAGATGGCAATTTTTAATCAAAAAAACATACAGTATAAAAATTGCAATACCTGCCAAGCCTAGGGTTTATGCCTGAGGAATTTGTTAGTGTGCATCTCATAACGCATGCACACACAGACAAGGCTAAAGTGTATCGATGTGCCAACAATGGCAAGTACAAGTATTGCCTATGACTGACACATATTGCTTGTCAGTTATTGGTGGCAGCCATCTCTGACTTGCAAGTGTGAAAGGGCTTGCGTGTGAATGCTTGCGTCATTTAATCAATCCATTGTGAGTCAACGCTGTTCTGAGAAGCTTGCGCAAGGCTATTTATAAGCCAGTTTGATTAGCAGACTGCATGTTGCTGCCTCTGATTCGTTTGATGTTGGTTTAGGTTTGCGCTGGGCATCAGCTTGAAGTCTCCCCAAAGGCAGACAGAGTGTATCTGGCAGCCTATTTTTGCAGTGCTTGCGAAAGTCAACGCTTTTTCCAGCATTGATTGAGTCGCGGCTAGCCCCAGACATGCTGCCTCACCTGCCGTACAGGCGGCTGTTAACCGGCCTACACATTGAACCCCTCCTTTCTCAAGCATGCTTTATGAGCTTCGATTAGCTTCTTACACTCCTCAGCCTCGGGGCCTGAAAGTTTGCTCACAATGTGAGAAGGGCTTGTTGGGAGGTGTAGCTTCACAAACTGTCAGCTTGTATGCAGCATTGTTTAGGAAGGGAAGGCCTCACCGTGAAGGACAACACACTCGTCTCGCTTGCTCTGCAGATCAAAAAAGGGCTTGAGCAAGATTGTTATCTGTCGATCCAAAGAGCATGTACTGGGTGTAGCTTACCTTTGTTTCCGGGCATGCACAGCATATCTTTAGCTTGGGTCGTACGCCTTCAGGCTTCTCGTTGCTCATATTTAGTACTGAGTTTGAACATATACTGCAAGCAATTGGCTTTGAGTGTCAAATCGATGTCAAGTCAAGCGATACATATGCTAACGCGCCATGTGCAATGCGTCGACGAGAACCCTTTGTGTGTGCGTTACGGTAGGTTTGAAGCTGCACTCTGCACTGCAGTTTCAGGACCCAGACGTTGGAGCAATTCACCGTGAAACTTGAGAACTCCTCGAGGTGACATACAAGCGGCCGCCGGCGGTCATACCTGCGTGAGTGTGACCCTCTACTCTAACTTGGTACATCACTTGTGACGCCAAGATGGCTGCACCAGGTCCTGCAGACACCGAGAAAGCAATGAAGATGGCACAGCAGGAAATGGACTACAGAGTCGACTTGTACAACAGGTGGGCGCTGTTGAGGAGTCCTCGATTGACGTCGCTGTGTCAGTAGCACTCTTACTCGAGAGACCTGACTCAGTGTTTGTATGTACAGGATGGTTGCGTCATGTTACGACAAATGCATGGACAAAAGGTCAGTACTCGTGTTGATTGCAGCATTGCTATTGCCTTGAGTTTGCCAGCACAGGCTTGGCAGAGACCTGCTGCAAGTTAAACACTCTAGCCATCTTTGGTCGATTTGATCAGGTATAAAGAGGGGGAGCTCAATGTTGGGGAGAACAGCTGCGTTGATAGATGTTCGTCAAAGTATTGGCAGGTAAGCAAGCCAATGACATACTTTGCTGCTGGTGCCAACAATTGACATGTCCTGTGCTGACTTGATGACTTATGCATGCTGTACCTGTTGTGCAGGTCACAGGCATTGTAGGTCAGATGCTTGGAGGCCAGGGCGGCATGGGATGATTCATATAACTAATCCTCACAAATGAATCATAGCTACAGCCAGCAGCTGCAAAGAAGCAGTCGCTATGATGCGCTGCAGCAACTATTCCAGCTTGCCAGAACACATGAAGTTAGACAGCACACAGCAGTGCCCCCCACACGTATTGAGTGTCTTTGCACGATACAATAACACTGATATGCCAGAAATGCATGTGCCAGCAGCAGCTTGACATGACTGTATCACTGCTCAACCATGGTACGGCATAAGGGATCATTGCAATGAGCTGTGTCCAGCGCAGTGATGTAGACAGCGTGCTTGCTGTGCATTCAAATGGCAAATTTACCAAGCATCCTACATCAGCTGTAAGGTACGAACCTGCAAAGGCTTGTCATACAATATTCGTTTGCTAGATTTTTAAAAACATGCTGCCCAGAAGTAGCCTGTTCTCATGTCTGATGAATTCTAACACAACTTTTTTGCCTCAGAACCATGCCGTGTGACCATGACCTCATTGCACTGCTGTCTGCTTTGCATCATTCTGCTGTGAGCCCATTCTGCTGTGAGACTGCTGCTGAGACCCAGAGATGGAGGTGCAGCTGCGCTCATCTTTCTAGTGATTCAGCCAGACGGTGAAACCGTACCACTCCTCTAGAGATTGAAAATCCCTCACAGACCTTTGTGCAAACAGAGTCAGCATAAAGCATGGTTGCAATTGCCGACACCATCGGCCTTGCTGTTGTGTTGGCATTTCAATCAGCAAGATGTGGAGATGGCCAGGTATGCGCAGTGTGAAGCTCAAAGCCTGGAGCAAACTACTATGGCAAGTCACCACTGCACAAAGGGCATATGAGGTAGAAAGCCACTTTTGCAGTGTGTGCAAGAGGTTGTCAGGCCTGCTAGTATGCTGAGTGTGCATGGTCTGATTCGCTGCAGGCCTCAAAACACTACTGAATAGTATTTATACTGATTAGTGCGTGTTTAGAGATTATGTTGCTGCGGGCCATCCCTTTGCCTTTCACTTCAAAGTGTGCGGGCGACGAAGCATAATATGGGCAAAGATCTTCTGTCACTTGTTACCAACATCTGTAACTCATGAAGTGATCTAGGTCAAATATCGCATTGCGGCATACACATGTGCATACTCTAACTCTAACTCTAATGTGCAAAATCCTCTGACAGCACCAGTGCACCAACTATGTGTGACTTCTGGGTTGCAGCGTTAGTATGGAATATCTTGGCTGCCCTGGGCAGCCCGTATGATACTTGGCTATTCATTTAATTGACGCCAAAAGGCGTAGTCTTTTCTATCTCGGCTGCGCTAGAGACAGCAGCTGCTTATCCTCGTTTTGTGTGTCTTCAACATGGCTGCCTTGGGATTCATCATCTGCAAACACCTCTGATCTGCAAACCATTTTACAAGGATCTGTGAGTGTGCACTTTTGGACAGAGTAGCTGTTACACTGTCTAGGTACACACCTTGCAGCTGCAGCTTGCTTGTCCATTTCCTGCAGAGCAGATTGACAGAAGCAGGGACCACAACCATCCTTCAAAAGCTTCTCCTCCACCCTGTCCCTGTCTTGTCTGCTTGCTTTTTGTGCAGCAGCAGCATAGCCAGGAACAAGTTGACACCTCCGTGGGGACCTCCAACTCCCCACGGCCCTGAATCATTGACATATACAACTTTCCTGCAGCAACAGGCTTCGCCACCCAGGACTGCCCTAGCTGCAGCTGAGTCCACATCTCAACATCTGCTGGGAGTATGTACTCGGATTGTGGCAAGGGGAGCCAAAAGTGGATGAAGGAGGTGCTGACAAACAGGTCTGTCACAGTGCGAGCCACTGCTGAGAATCTTGCACTGGCAGGTGAGGGACATGAGAACTCTGCAATGCTTTGCATCCATGGGGTGAACATTTCACGATGTGTGCGCTGGGAGGGGTCAGTGTCTGGCTTTGAGTAAAGTGCTGGTCGCATGCCATATATCTCTGGCAAGTCAGATTGGCCTGCAGGAAAACTTTACATCATGAAGCAAGAAAGCAGACTTGACTACCACAAAGTTACTTTGAGCAAGGTTTCATGCTGGTGGAGGTCTGAACAGGTCACCAATGCTGTTGACCATACAAAACCACAAGCAAAGTGGCTAGCACTCTACTCACATGCATGCATATTGTGTAGCTTGTGGGTACATGACCAGCCAGCAAGTGATGCCACACAAATCTGGATAAACAGCATGACATTAAGCAATAATTGAACTGCAGGAACATGCACTTGCAAGGCAAAAAGGGATAGCTACTCTTCTTTTGGCAACATGTACAGCTGCTGGCAGCAACCCGGAAGCAGACTGAAAGCTGCACACGTCAAGATACTACAAATCGCGTTTGATGACTGAGCATAAGCATGAGATGCACTGTCGTTGCAACAGCATATAAGGAAACATATATACCTTGGGGATTCCTGAGCGTTGCTGCCAACCGTAGACGCATCAAGAAGGCCTCATCAGATGACAATGCATCAGTGAGCAAGGCCAGGTATGAGAATCTGGCTGCCAGTTCATAGATGTTCTGCTCTGTAGTCACTGGGCGAGGGTTCTTGCTAGGCATGGAGCTTTCAGGATCTTCAAGCGATGCGAGAAGTTTTTGCATGGTATACTGGAAAGCATGCTCTGCTGCGCTGCACTACACAAACAGCTTCAGTCAATGCTAAACCAAACAATTGAAGCAGGCTTCTCATCATGCTTATGCTTATGATACAGTATACAGTTGGGTCGCCCAGCCAGGCAGGGTCGCCCAAACTTGCAGCAGGGTACTAAGTGCTTACACACGCATGTTTCATAACAGCATCTAGTGATCTCACCTGAAGTCACACTGCTTGCAGAGAATGAAGCCTGAGCCATCATGCAAATCAGCTACAGAGCCATCCAGCTGATGTATTGGAAGAGTACCATAGTTGTCTGTTGCCCATTCTGGGTCTGGATAGTTGAACTGGGCTTTGGTAAGCGGGAGAGACATTCTCAAAATGTGCCGTGTGAGTGAATGGCCATTGACCATGTTGCCCTTGACTGTCGGGAAAATTGTCTGACACTGCAGACAGCCTCGCAGATATTGAGAGGTGCCCGATGTTCTGTCAACCTTGGCTCGTGCACCTTGCAAAGAAGGCGGCTGATTTGGCATTGAGCTTCAAATGCCTTCTGCTGCCCATGCTGGTTTGTGCTGAGATGGCTGCTGATCAGTTTGAAAAGGCTGTGATGAGGTGGTTGTGTCTTTCCCCTGGTCCTCTTGACGTGCTACATCATGCTGAGAGCCCTTGTCAGGGCCTTTCCAGAAAAGCAAATTGCCACTGATTTCTTCATAGCTGTACCATTTTCCAGATATCTTGCTGATTTCAGTGGCAGAGCTGATGGCAGAGCAGATGTGATTGTGCACAACCAGGAAGAGGTCAACCATAGCTGTCCTCTGTTGCTCTGAAGGTTGCACTGGAAGCAAAGGAGATGGCAAGGCTGCTACAAGCTGTTCTGAAAGCCGTCGCATTGCATTTTCAGCAATTTCCCAGGCAGTGAAGGCAGATGCAATAGCATTGTAGCAGGGCGCTAACTCAGGCGGAAGTACGAAACCAGCAGGAGGGGGACCACTGGCGCGAAAGAGCTGAGCTGCAGCTTCTGATGGCGTGTGTGCAGTCCTTCCCAGCTCCCATATACATGAGCGTTCTTTGTCACACTGCGCAAATGCTTGCTGACACCGCTGGGAGTAAGACTGCAGAGCACACAAGGACCGTGCAACTGCGAAGCCCAGCCAGATGACACCTCGCCAGAGTCAGTTTTTCTGCAAGCGTCTGGCACAGCAGGTGATGCGCGATATGGGAAATTGGAGTCGCACCTGAGTCGACGGACTGGGAGCCTTGTTATAGGTTCTGGTGTCAGCCGCTGCCATTACAGCCGTGACCGGTCAGAGCTTGAGGGCACCTATTGCGACGATTGTGCCAACACAGGGGCTGCAGAGCTGTGCTGCAAAGTTAAACAGCCGGGCCAACCGGTGGTCTACACATGTGTTTGTAGAACTGAGCAGACCAGCAGCAAAATTGGCCTTCAGTTCAGCCATTTCCAGGTCATGCTATTCCAAGATGTGAGTGCCCTCCAAAGCATCGTCTGGCCAGTCTATATATCTGCAGGTCACTAGCTGACTCACCAGCCAATTGTGCAAAAGTCTGCTCTGAGTGGAAACAGCGATGTAGTCATAAACCCAAAAATGGGCCACATGGCTGCTGATGCTGGTCGCGAATCCTAGCACATGCGCGTTATGATCGCTTTGCCACAAGATGCAGGCGACTGATCGAGTCCGCAATTTTCTTCGAGCTCAAATTTCAGGGAATGAGCTCTGACACTTCTGCTTGATTTTGGTTTTTGGTTAGATTTTCTTGTTCATTTTCATTTTATAACTTACAGTCTGGGGTGTGGAGCCAGCAGTGACTCATCAGACATCCTGGCTTGAAAGCACAGGTGTATGTGGTGTGCAACAAAACCAAGCTGGTGGGAGTTCT
>JAABUK010002725.1_pt1 | contig 31243 bp, 26 predicted proteins | sample 5559141 | NCBI WGS metagenome assembly JAABUK01 (sample SAMN10711869, study PRJNA513367) | rock metagenome | isolation source: Antarctica rocks | place: Antarctica: Victoria Land, Pudding Butte nord | collected 2016-01-03
CTATTAATCGAGTAGTTAAATCCGCTACTTAATAATCGAGTAGTAAGGGCGCTACTCACTACTCGAATAACTAGTCGATTAGTATTCGATTACTAATCGACTATTAAGTATTTTTGTTACCACAGAGTCTCGGGGGTCACTTAGGGGCTTTTCTTGGGGTCGCGCTTAGGGGCCCTCTCCTTGCAAATTTATTACGGTGTGCGAATTCAATGCCCGATGCACAAAGCTTGGCAGCAGGGTCCTGGGTTCTCCGCACTCTTTGCTGTGTGATCATTCTCTCCATGCAGTCTGCTCCTGCGTATACGCACACCAACAAATGAAGTTGGCAAGGGTTTGCCGCTCATGCGTGCCAGTCTTTGCATCATGATCTTCAAAGAATTCAGGTCAAAGGCCATGGAACAAGTGAAGCCATGCATCAAAGTGCATGAGGTTGCTTCGATTGACTTTCAATCCAAGGCGACTGCTCAATCCGAAGTCAAAAATTCGACTGCCGGCTTGGAAGCTCCGAATGTGGCCATGGACACGCGTCGAGCAGCGGGCATCGGAAGATGCGAATTCAAACGGCCAATGCATTGATGCCTTGGCTAATCGACCAGCGAGCAAGGAACACGCCGCTGGCGTACATGGCTGTTCGCGGCGAAGCAACATCAAATCTCTCGAAGGTAGAGAATGCGTTCAGCTGTCTGAGCGTAAGGCCCTGCTAGATATGCTGCATAATGGCAGTATCGTTCGCACCAGATCACGGAAGTGTCCAAGTCAGATTCTCGTGTAGGTCTCAGCAGAGTTGAGGGTACCAGCATGAAAGCGGCATGATACGTCGGATTTGAGCTCGCGGTACGGTCGAAACACCCAGCTGGACTTTGACCACCAATCGCAGGTGGTGGCAGAGAAGGGATACGTATCATTGCACTGGAAGTTGATCATCAATACAGGCAAAAGGAATGACCACGTCATGTAAAAGCCTCCACTTGTTTGTTCCACAACCAGGCTGGGCTTTTCCGAGCGTTGCGAACGTGCTATCCCCACTCGAAGTGCAGTAGGAAGAAGTCGTCTCGATCCTGGACAGTCTCTGATCACTCCCAGTAACGACCAACACTTATGATCCAGGAGATCCGAGGCAACTGCGACGAGTGCGTATCAAACCCGGCAGACGCCAACCAGAATGAGCAAAGCCAGATAAAACGAAATGAGAGGACGGTGCTATGTCTTTTCTGCAATCAAAGGCAAGATTCCAGTGTCAAATTGGGTTTGAAAGAAAGCTTATATATAGTGAATAGACAGTTAGCGAAGGCCTCCGATGAATGTCAAGGAAATCGACAACGGTATATGAGTGTGGAAGAGGTGGATCGTAGGATACCAAGCAGCGACCAAAAAGCCTGGATATCCACGGGATCAACTTCCTCTATATACGTTGACGCGCTTTCGCGGACTCACCCGGCTCGCGATATGACACAGCTAGTGCGGAAAGAGAAGCGTACTCTGCTTCCAATATATGCAGAAGGGAGGTGATACATGCAAAGCGCTTTTGCGGACAGGTTCGGGAATGTCCAGTGACGCACGCAGTCCTAATTTGTCACACAAGCATATTCAGGATTGAAGCTGCGTGCTGTATAAGCGAGACCAAACATTGTGACGATACTTATCTTTCCTCGGTTGACTTGACTGGGGAGAAGCACACCATGTCACACAATAATGTACCCATCTCTAGTACGCACTCTGTGTCATGCAAGTCAATGGTGTACTGTCTTGGTGCTTTCACACTTCACTTGTCGAAGATTCACCTAGGAGCGGATCAGATGATTCTCAGAAAATGTCGATTGTTTTGCTCTCACGATGTGTCGCCTAGTGCTGCGACCACCCCCATGAGCAATTTCTCCTGCAGGCCATTGATGTAGCTGATCATGCATCGTCATACTACATCTGTCGTTCTGATTTGGTGTCATTGTCTTATCGCAGTCGAGAGTGGAGACAGGACGCTGTTCGTTGTTTAAACTTGACGCTCTGATGCCCTGATTCATATTGAGCCAGTCGAATGATAGAACTAATCATGGCAGTGGCTTAGCGAGTGACCAAGCACCCCAATAGAGTCGAACTCACCCCAGAATGACAGTCTGCCGATAAGGTAGGAGTTTGAAGGATATGCGCAGGAGGATAGCGTTTGATAAGGGATTTTCACCCTTTCCGAGCGTAAGATATCAGTATACATATTAGTGGCAGTTACCTTAGGTCTAGGGCTGCGTGGGGTCCGGATGACTTAGCAGTCTGGGGGAGCGGCGTTATTTTGGCTGAAGCTCCGGGCTCGCGATGGATAGTCAAAATATTCATACGCGACAAAGATCTATCGACGTGCGTGCTTGTGTATACAATTAGGAAGCATTCCATTCGCGTACCTTTGAAGAGCAATCACTTTATCACTTTCCCAAGCATCATATATACCAGCTCGACGTGCTTCATTGACCTGAGCTGCCTTTGTTCCATCGTCTTACACAACCTGCTCCCAATTGACCCAAGTGAGCCCCACGTGTAAGCATTGAAGTGCGTTTCCCTCGGGACTTCTGCATGTGGCGGTCCTTGACTGACAGTGGCTTGGGTCAGGGCACTAGCACCTCGTCATGGCGACAGTGACACCCACACGTCGCCCTCTTAGCGACCTTCCTGTAAACACGTTCGGAACGCCCCCCACAGCTGGCATAATGGGGAAGGGAAATGCAGGTGTCAAGAGACAGATCCACGAAGTTGAAAAGCCGGAGTATGCTCAGCCTACTTCTCGCGTCCGCCTTTCACCCGTACGCTCTCGGAGCGATACCAAAGATGACACCTCACTGGCCGAGGCAAGTCCCTCCTCGAAGACAATGAAGTAAACACAGCTGACACGATATTGCAGACTCGATTGGCAACCTCATCTGACACCGTGATTGTTGCTCCTCCTGTCCCACGCCATGTCTCAATGGCTCCAGTTCCAGAGACAGGAGAAGACGTTGGCGACGCAGACTCGCAAAACAGCTACAAGGATTCCATGTCTTCGCTCATAGACTTTGATCCTGACGAGACAGTGGCTTCCCAGCAGACTGCAGCAACAGATGTGACCCAGCCTCTGCCGCCAAGAGCGCGCCAGGTAAGCCCTAGGGCCCATATATAAAGCCAAGTCGAAGAGGTAGCTTATCCCAATAGCATGCGGAAACGCTTCGTTTGCGACTGCGTCTAGCCCACTTCAAGGTGCAAACGAACCAGATGGACGTCCCCTTATCTCGATTGCGTCTGTCCACGAACGACAATCAACATCAATTGACGTCCCCGGAATCCACTCTTGCTGGCCAACCGTCACTGCCCAAACTACTCCCAGCCCCAGTATTGCTTCCGACAGCTTTTTCGGCCCGAACCATCTCACGGCCACACATTGCCTCTTCGCCTCTAACCTCCACGGGCAACAGCCCTAGCAAGGGAGCGGGCGATGAAAACTTGACTAGCAGCGCTGTTCGGGGCAAAGCAGTGATTGGACTGTTAGGACTAAGACAGGAACGGTGATTCAGAGGACTGTCGGAGGTCTGTATGGAGGGCAGCATCATGTTTTGCCGAGTCTTGCATTGCATTGCGAAAGGCATGGTTGGGCTAGTTGAATAGCATAGAAGCGTTTTGGTATTTGGCACCGGATCAGTTGCTGGCGCATGAAGCTGCCACGCATCGCTTGTATAGATAGGAACTAACATAGGAGAAGTAGCAAGGATTAAGACTGCTTTTCGACGTCCAGAAGAAATAGCGTACTCATGGTAGTAATGGACAAGGAATGTCCATGAATATTGAAGCGAACTGCTTTTATATATAACGTTTTCAGCGCCAAGAAGACAGAAATCTGCGGCAAATTGATTCTTACAGTGCCACTTCTATGATCAATACTCTCCTTCCCAAGTTCCCTGCGGCCCGAGCCCCACCGGATCTGTGGTATCGTGTTTCGGTGTTGGACATTGCAACTTCATACCCCGCCACAGACCGAACATGGCTGGTTGGGGAGCGTCTGAATTCATGCTGAATAGTACCAAGACCTCCATAAAATAGCTTCATTGACTCGTAGGAGTTTCAAGGAGACGCTTTTGTGCAACTTTCAACAGACAGCTAGTACGATTTCGAGTTTGTGTATTGCGGAATGGGGTCCGGAATCAAGCTGAAGCCGAAAAGCCAGTTCTTCCTTCACAGTTTGCCACGCCTTTGAGAAGTATCACTGATGCGTGAGCACAGTCATGAGGAAGACGATGGCGTCTGGAGATAGTCTATCCGTCCATTAAGCCCAAGTTCCAGCCGTTAAACCTCAACCTCCTCGACCAAGATGAAGAATTCCGACCACGAGGAGCCTTTGCGTCCCGTACCCCAAAAGCCGCTTGTAGGTCGGATGAATTGGATTCAACATTAGTGGTTCTGAGAGATACTAGTTGATGCTTAGTCTCGTCGCATTTGTAGCGATTGGTATTGTACCTTTGAAGTTTGATGGCAAGTCTCTACCGACCTATCGATGCATTATGCTTGTCTAGCTATGGCTGACCTTGTATTGCACAATCTAGCTAAACGATCTCCGACTGATTCTAGCCACGGCGTCGACAAGCTCCCTGTTGATGGTTATAGAACTTTAGATCGACCTTGGGCATCACTTGCAGCTCTTGTAACAGCACTCTGTATCGACTTCGAGATCTTCATTCACCAATCAATCAGTATATACGAAAGATCGATGTATAGCAACGGTATCCTTGGGACAGGCGGAGGCGTTCATGGAAGAGCCAAACTGTACGTTGTCAACCATTTTCTTATCCGCCACTCCGCTCTTTCATGTTCGCCTTGAACTGTCTCGGTTTGTATCTTACAGTTGGCTTCCCGAGTTTGAGCGATACGCTCTCTTACCTATGGACGGACACAAGTTGGAACGCTGTATCAAACCCAGGTGGCAAATCTGAAACAGTCTTTTCGTATCCAGGCGATGATTGCACTTGACTGGGCATTTGCTCGAGTTGTCGCGATTTTATCTCATATGATGTTCCGAATTATACTGATTGTCAGACTCCAACCATCTTCAACCCATCTCAGACCTGTCAAACGCCCGTCAGTATCACTCTCTGGTGGACCTTAGACAGCTTGCAATTACGGAATGTAAAATCCTCTACATAATGCATCAATACTCCCAATCTTCCTGTCGATGACGGATTTGGATCGGAAAACAACGGGTCTGGAGATCATAGTGCCGCCTTTCTTAATGGCACGACCCTATTCCAGACCCCCTTCGACTGAGATGATGGCACCTCTGTATCTTCGAAGACCACCCTTTCAGCCTTTTCGAAGACTACACCCTATACAGGTCTTGTCGAGGCCACCGATATTTGTGCCTTGAGCTTCTGCGCTCGTTAAAACATTGTCACAATTATTACGGGTGCCCTTTCCTCTGATGTCTTGTCAACTCCTTACTGTAAGTTGGCCTGGATCGAAACGATCTGGCCATCGTCGTGCTCATCTTCAATTGAAATATTACCTTACATCCAATATTAACATTCGAAGACTCGCTGGATCTGGACCTACGGAACATACTGCAAGGCAACCTTACCGGAAACACGGATGAGAACTCAGACACGAAAATCATACCTGTCGCAAGCAGCAAACTGATGTTCGGGCTCAACGAATCCCTAGACATCCCAACGACCGTGGATCGCGTGGCAGCGGCAATGTCCACTCATAGGCAGTACCTATCCAATCAGACTGTTGCACACGGCGGAACCAGATCCCTCGAGACCTACGTGCATGTCACATGGTTCTGGATTGTACCCCCAGGGATCACGATTGTAATTAGGATCGTGTGTCTGATTCTGGCAACGATCGAGACGAAGAAAATGGCTTGCCTGTGTGGAAGACCTCGGAATTGGCGTTTCTGTTCCATTGAGTGAGTCCTCCGATGAAGGACGCAGCGTCCGTGAATACTACAGGTGGGATGGAGAGACTGGCTACAGACGCAAACGTAAGACTATTCTAGCAGCGCACCGGAAATAATTTAGTGTTGCAACGAAAAATGACTTGACTAAGTTACGCAAAGTAGAATATTTGATTTTTTTAGGACAGCGGATTCGCTTCCATAACATCGGGACACAGGGGTCCCTCCTTTCAGTTCTATGCTTGCTAAGATAAGGTATCCCTCAAGCTAATATCAGGGAAGACAGAGTACTTGTCAAGCTGATAGATGCCAGAAAGCGTATCGCTCAAGCTGATAAACCCCTTCCACACCGTTTATCTCATCCGCAACATGCCTACACATCCCGGCGAAAAGCGGACAACTTCCAGCTTACAAAAGCCGTAGACCTTCAACATCTACCCAGTCGAAACAGGGCAGACCTTGAAGGCGTTGTCGACTAAACCCCGATGCGTCATCACCAAGCAAAAGAAACGCGATTTGGTTCCATTGGGGAGCGTTTTCTCTCCGAGGCAAACCCGATCAGATTCAGGGTCACCGCCGTTGTAATTAGGGGTAAAACTAGGGCCTGTTCCGATAGGAAACTCATAGAGCGTGACATCGCTGCCCGTACAGTCCGCTGGGAGAGCATCCCTGATGCTCTTGTCACTCGCGCCGTAGTACTTTGGAAAGCCATTGACTGCGAGAGTCAATTGGTGGTCAATATTTGCAAGGAGGACATACTTTTTCCTTCTTTGTCAGGAAAGCTTCGCTTGGCATAATTGACAGCGCTCTTGATAGTGGCGACAGCGTATTGCTGTGCTTCTTCCGGATCGCTATCGGCTATGAAGGTGATTAGCAATGATGACTATGAAGCGAACGGAGTGATGCGTACTGCCGCACTGAACTGGCTGAGTGCATGGAGCACGCTTTCCGAGAGCGCTATCGGCACCACAATCATCCTCACGTACACTCAGACGGAAGCCTGCTTCAGTAGGTACACTAGCTACATGCTGTGAAGCCAAGAGAGCTAGACCAAAGAGCTGCAAGAGAAGCATTGTGAGCTGGTGGAGGGAGTGGTGAATGGCTGATGTCTAGAGTTTCTGGAGTTTCTTTTCGTTCTTGCAGATAGAGAAGGGTGTTGATGATTGACTGTTTGTCGTCTGGGTCCCTTTGAGAGGCTTTTATATGCTGAGGTCCATTTCATTGAAGCAACTGCCCTTGTCGATCGTTGCCCATGGAGGTCTCATCCAACAACTGTTACAGCGCCGTGCATAGCCATATTACCGAGCATGCTGATCGCTACTAGCTATTGACACTTCAAACACCGTGGACGCCATACAGTGAGCGACAATTGCGTTTGTTGATGGCTGCAGAGCATGGTGTGGTAAGAAACATCCTTCAGCTGAACATAGGAGGCGGCGTTCAGGGCCTCCGCTTGGTCATAGGAGGCGGCGCAGAGGACTGCGTCTCCAAGCACAGGTCACCGGTGGCATGCCTCTCGTGTTGGAATATGTCCGTCTAGTGGCGGCGTAAAGGCGCGATGGAGGATTCCCATTTCCCTACAATGTCTTGGGAGATGACTTTCGATCTGCATGGGATGCAGGATGCCAACTCGATGGCAGAATGGAACTCTAATGTTACAGATACGACGGCATCAAGTCGATTGTGCCTGAAACGTGGTGTGATGTGATGTCCTGCCTGACACTCGCCTTAGCTTGACAATATGCGGGGTGACTCATAAGGCTGCAGCTCGCAAGCTATACCTTTCTTGTTGCTTCTATTCCTCCAACCCACACTCCTGCATAAAAGACTCACCCCTGAGTAGGACACCCTGTACGGCTGAGTGCCCGGAATTTCCAGCTTTCTTACTTCGGCATCTGGCCACAGGGATCTCTTAGGAAGTACACAACCAAAATATCATAACTTACGAAGTATACGAGTATGAATAGAAGTTTTGGTATAGAATTTGTAGGAATTGATAACATAACTTTGTACGCGGGAATTGTAAGGTAACATCAAAACGGACGAATGTGGAAGTATCACAGGGTGTCCCACTCAGGGGTGTGACCGAGTCGGGGGGCGAATTCTTCTAGCGTGATCTGGGGCCCTGATAGGTCCGGCTAGATTTAGCTGCCGGGTTAAATCCTACTCTGACAAGCGGAGGGGTGGGGGCACGGGGGGCAAGGCAACAACTTTCTCGCTACGGAAGTTTCCATTATTATTGGCATTCCCTCAGTCTTCACATCCTTGAAAGTGAAATCCTTCCATTCCCACCTCCATCCTCTCGTATCATCGACCTCTCTGCCAGTCAGTCCATTATCGAGTCTTTGTCTTTGCCAACAAGCGTGGTGCTTCCAATTACTCGTACAACTACACAAAATATGGCAGACTTGTGGCTCTCGCAGATCCGAAGCAACACTCATCTCCAAAAGCCTGAAGCACAAGCTGCAATGGGTTTCATCCATGCTGTGATTGCAGACCGGCTCTCACCCCTCGATGCCGCATCAAGTATCTCTGGCGCATATGAGTCCACGGTCAGACGGAATGAGGCGGACCTGTGGTCCCTGTGGACGATAATAATTGACGCCATCAATCATCTAGGTGGCGAGACTGCCACTTCGCAACGCTTGGCGGAGATTTTGGCGCAGATGTCGAGACTTCCAGATGTGCTTGATGCGAATGGGGAGGCACATAGGTCGAAAAGCGGAAGAAAGATCTGGCGAGAGTTGCCAGATTTCTCATTCTACTTCTTCGAACAAGGTATCGGTAAGTTTGCCACGACTGATACAGATTCTTCAATGTGGCAATTTTGGTCATTGCTTCTATGTGCTAACTCCTATTTCTTTCGAGATCACATCTTGATCGAAAATATCGAATCAAGTCGCCACGGGGCCACAGTGCAGGACGCTGCGACAAGATTGACGAACACAAACACATTTGCGGCATTATATCTGTGCGAGCTTGACCCTGACGGTCCGCCAAACGAGCTCTCGAGCATGCGAAAGGTCGCTCGTGAGCATTTCATGTATACCTTGGAAATACCGTTTGATACTCCAGAGCGTGTGCGGCGTACTGAACTCTACATTGCGCCCGCTGCTGCGTGGATAGCTATCGCTGGGTCCAGGTTGTACCAGTACTCTAAGTCGAACGCCGACTATAAAGGTGAAGATGTCTCACCCTGGTGGATCGGTGGAAATCATGGTGGGGTAGTAATGTGGGAAAAACGTGACGGGTTTAGTATAGGGCGCTGGGCTTTCTGGAGAGATCGTTTTCGAGAATTTAGCAAGGTGGAGAGTGGATCTGAGGAAGCGAAGACGCGGGCTGCGAGAGCTGCACAGACAATGCAGACCATAGAGGGGGCGGGCCAAAAATGACCGTTAATCCCATGTATTTGGGGACACACATGGTGCATTGGCAATAAATGTTCCTGCAGGGCTGGGACCCTTTGATGCATTACCCGGAAAGGACTGTCCTCAGTAGATCAATCATGTGATTCGCTGCTCGAAGCGTCTTGACCTGAAAATAAATCGAGTAGTTCATGTTTCAGACTTGATTGCTCTACTCGTAGAAGTCTTACCATACTATGATATGACGTAGAACCTGGATCGGCTCCAGAGCTTGGAAGCAGCCATCTCCGGAGAAACAGGAAAATTTTGTACGATGGGGCTGAGCCATGGAGTGATTGAACGTGCAGTGGCTTGTTTCAAAAAATTTGCACCGCGACTTGATCGGCTATGCCTGCTATGCCACAGCCATACATACATGAATATCTTTTTTGGCGAATCCTGATGATTAAGTGAGCGTCCGTTTCAGCTGAAGAATGTCTGACTTGTTGTATCAACACCGTGTAAGAGAGGCGAAGTTCGGCGCACTCAGGGCCATCTTCATGTAACATTATCACATGGCTGAAGGTTTTCTGTTGCCTTTCACGCAAGAATAACCACATGAGGAAGAAGATCGGAGGAAGTCTGTTTCAGTAGGAGAATATTTGATATATGATATCAACGACGTTCAAGAGAGGCCAGGTTGGGCGCAGTCAGGGACATGTTCATGAAACAGTACCAGGCCCAGCTGAGTCTTCCTGGCGTCGGAGGGAAATGTTGCCCTTTGATGGTAAGATGCTTAGAGTATTTTCCTTCATGAAATTAGAATGTGGGTCATGTGTGTTATGAAGCTGAGATTTTGCTCGTCATCGTGTGGCACTGTTGTTACACGTTGAAGACACACTAATCGAGCGGTGACGATGATGACAATGGCTGAGCTTTGAAGGGAGGGCTAGGAGGATATAAAGCCTGTGTTAGACAGCACATCTCCTCTCTCTCTGCACTCGACTCCAGCCCGAACAATCAGAACCAAGACCTCACAGAAGCCCGCAACCCCAGAAGCCATTACCGACTCTACTCCAAGAAACCAAACATAAACAATCCGGTAAAGTGGCTAAATGGTTCAAACATCTCTTCCAATTCGCTAACAACGAGGAGAAATGTATATGAACCGAGCCACCATCCTGGCCCTCGCCTCCCTCCTCCCAGCTCTCACCATGCAAAGCGCTTTGCTTCCCCGTCAACGCGGGTGCTATTGCCAGACCTCTACCGGCAGTCCCAAAACCGAAGACATCACCAACGTCATCAATGAGCTGCACGGCTATGACGCTGACGCAATATGCGCCCAAACCAATGATGCCGCAAGCCAATGTACGACGCTCGTCTCACACAACTCGGCTGCTATCTCTATTTGCGGCGGATTGGATGATACCACCAATTGCCAGGATGTCGCCAAGTATGCAAATATTATCCAGCAGCAGTGCCTGAATACTGGGCTTGAACGATCAGGCGGGCAGTATGTAATTAGTCCGAGCTTGAGGGTGGAGGTCATCAGCTCTTAAGATGTTTGAAGGGTTTGCAGAGAGCGCTCCGTGGCTATTGCCGCTGACCGAGAGTTACTCTGGTAGTTTCTAGGATTCTGTGAATTAGAAAAGAGAAATCGACTGTACCCCTCTATGATCAATAGTACCCTCTTTCGGTCCTTGTCTGGTCGTCCGCGATTTGACTACGGTCCTTTAATCTCGCGTGCCGTTTGGTGCCACACAGTGGAGGCTGAACAGAATTCATGCCAAGACAGCCTTGCACCCAGTCCTAGGCGAAATTGATGTCTGTTACTCTGCTCCATTCGAGGCCTCTCATTCGATCCTGCTTACATAGCTCTGCCTTAAACATCCCTTGATTGCTCGTAGTGGTCACGAGCTATAGTCCACCGGGCCTGAAGATTTGAGACTTATCTGGATATGCTGTAATATAAGACCAAAGAAGTCACGCTGCTGCAAAACAGGCTATCGCAGGGTGGTCCAGCCTGCAGAACAGCCCAACGGCAAAAGACATCAGAGTGATGAGGCAGAGGCGTTTGGATGAGGCAATTTGAAGTCGACCGCCCTGCAACTTGCCACTTTGCAGAGCTTGTCCGTCCACCGTGTCAGGTTTTCGGGCTTCTTGCCCTCTGCGATACTACTTGCAGTGATATTCCCCCACTTCTCGATGCGTTCAGGCTGGTTGATACCCGGTAACGGCTTTTATAAGCTGGAAGTTGTCAGTCCAAAGGCCGCATTTTTACCTTAGTCGGGACCATCGAGTCCCGTTATTAGATTTACACTTACTCATGATGAGCGCTATGCTCGTAACTATTAGCTATGGCTTTCTCTATTAATTACGCTGTCGACACTTCTTCTCGGCCCAGGACGATATAGCGATGGGAGTGAAGGTAGCAACCCATACTTGAGAGTTGAGTATTGTTTATATGCGGGGGGTAAAAGTTCAAAGGTGCAGAAAGTAGGCTCTGACGAAGGTGATTTGAAGGATCGTGGTGGGCTGGCTTTCAGGAGTCAGAACCGGATGTTATTTCCCTTCATAGGCCGCCACCATAGAGCTATCTTTGAAATTAAGTGAGGTAGTGTACTAAGAGCGTTTGTTGAAGGAAGGGCGAATGTAGAAGTACTCGTCACCCCCGATGGGTGCTGCATCACCCTTGATCGGGTGCCTCGAAATACTTGTTAAGGCGGGGGCCACTAAGCGAGCCCCCAACCGACTCCGTAAAGGGGCTCCTGGCGGTGGTTTTAGGCGCTAGAATAGGGATCTCTTGAGTCGGCCACCCCGCTATAACTCCACCATTGTCGGTTCTGATGTTATGATTCCGCATGCAAACTTATAGCAATTATTAATTCCTACTACTTTCATAGCAAGCCGTTTCGACCGTTTACCCCCTAAGAGCTCCCTAGAGCTGGACCCGGGAGTAGGAGATCCGAGAAATCCTGGGCGCTCAGCCCTACAGGGTGGCCGAGTCAGGGCCGACTCGGGGGTGAACCCTTCTATTCGCTTTCACTCCGGCAAGGACAACCCGTCATCACCAGACTTCAACAATACACCATCTGATCTATACACGAGAACAATTCTTGGATAACATACTCATGAATATCATATATAAGACAACGCATCCCTCTCGCCCCTCTCTAGGGCTTTGACAGCTACACTCTGCTACATCATCTCTCACCAGCCGCCTACGATACAATGCCAGCCATCGAGAGCAGAGTCATGGTGCCGTTCCTGGTGGCCATGATGCTCTTGACTGGCGTTTGCAATACTTTGTTATCAAAGTATCAGGTATGCCTATATCCTTGAACGCATTTCTACTCCAAGTCGTCCAAGCCTAATGTGTCGCAGGATCTTCAATGCGTGGCCAACTGCGACTCGGACGATTCTGACGAGATACGGCGCTTCTCAATGCCAGTCATACAAACGTATACCTTGCCTTTCTTTAGGAGGTGCCTCGATCGCTGACAGTTCTCTAGAGCCCAGATGTTTGTTGGTGAAGCGGGCTGCTGGCTCGTCGTCTTCTGCGTGTACCTCTACAAACGGTACATTGCTACAGATACACCTCTCCTTCACGGAGGCTACCAATACGTTGACGGCAATGGATCAGATGCCGAATCAGATGACGGGGACAATGAAGAGCTAGGCCACTCATTCTCTGCCGTCGAAGCAGCGAACCCTGCCGCAAAATCACTGGTAGCAAATACCGAAGGACGAAAAGAGCTGGTAGGCTGGAGAGTCGTGCTGTTGGCCCTTCCTGCCTGCTGCGATATCACTGGCACTACACTGATGAATGTTGGACTACTATTTGTGGCTGCTAGTATATACCAGATGACACGGGGAGCGTTGGTCCTGTTCGTTGGCATCCTCAGTGTCATATTCCTCAAGCGCAAGCTCTACCTTTACCAATGGTCGGCACTATTCATCGTGGTGCTTGGGGTCATGCTCGTTGGATTGGCAGGCGCTATTACGAAGAGCCCGCAGGCACTGCCTGAGCCAGAATCTATGATAAAGACTGCACTGCTTACAATACGAGCAACACTGGAGGAAGCCAAGATCGAGGCGAAAAAGTCCGAGGCTTTGTACACTGTTATCGGGGTGCTTATGATCGCCGCCGCGCAAATCTTTACGGCAACACAATTTGTGCTTGAAGAATGGATATTGGAACAATACGCCCCAGAACCAATCAAGGTTGTCGGCTGGGAGGGAGTCTTCGGTTTCATCGTCACCGTCATGGGGATGATAATACTACATTTCGCAGTCGGTAGAACAGAGAAAGGAAAGAATGGATACTTCGACGCCGCAGAGGGCTGGAGAGAGATTACCCACAATAGGGCAATCGCAGTTTCTTCAGTGCTCATCATGATCAGCATTGGCGGCTTCAACTTCTTCGGCCTGTCTGTGACCAGAACTGTCAGTGCTACTGCAAGATCTACGATTGATACATGTCGGACGTTGTTCATTTGGATCGTTTCATTGGGGCTGGGCTGGGAGACGTTCAAATGGTTGCAGATTGTAGGCTTCGCGCTGCTGGTCTACGGGACTTTCCTCTTTAACGACATCGTTCGACCGCCGTTAAAGACTTGTGTCCGACGGAAGAAGAACGAGGCACTGCTGGCGGAAGAGCCTATCGAGCATTCATAGACAATTCTTACTTTCACGATTCAATACGACGATGTCCCACTGACATTATCTCGAAGAGGATGGAGATAAAAGACGACTTCCAGCCACTTAGCTACTCCAACCTATCGTGAACCATGGGCCTTATGTACCGAATGGAGAGCTGGGATCGTTGGCGGCCATCGCAGCATCTATAACGTCCATTCCTTTGAGATCGAATTGTCCCCTCCAGAAATGTGACTGGCACTTTGACCCCATCCACGGGTCTCCACCCCAGCCAAGATCCCAGGACCAGCTACACATGTACTGGTACGCGTTCTGTCCAGATTTTGAGTCAGCATTACTCTTTATGGCCAGGGTATGTAAGACCTGTTAGGGAAGTTGCATTAGGCAAAATTCCAAAATATATGCTGCGTCCGAAGCTTTGGGACTTGGGACGAATTAGGAAGCAATCACTCCGAAATGTACGTACTGCATCTAACGTCGTATCTGTCCCACTGGTGACTGCTTGGTTGATGACCCTCGCCGTGTCGGTCGTCAAGTCTTCGATATCCAAATCTGGTCCCGAGATCTGATAGATATGTGTCATCTCATGCAACATCAATCCACCTAATGTCTGAGTCCCTGGGTCTGCAGTGCATGGGACTGGATTTCGCGGCAGCAAAAACGCAGTCGGGCAGAAGACGATGATCGGAGCCCTTAGTGAGTTCTTAATTTGTGCCGAATAGCCGATCAAGGTGTTTCCGTTTGCCTTGGACCTGAGTGGACCACATCTGTTATAAACATCTTCGCATGTGGCGCCGATAAGTTGGCCATTGCCCAATTGGGCTTGTTGCACTCGTTGCAGAACGCCTGCCACGGTATTTGCGGTATCCTGATTCCCTGCGAAGAAATACGAAAATGGGAGTGACGTGAAGCTGGAGGCGGCGTTGAGCCCCGCTCCGGCAAGATAGCTGGCATCAAGGATGGCGTTTTGCATAGCCGTAAGCTGGTCTCCGGCGCATTTTCCTGGGATGATTACTATGCCTCTGGATTTCGATTGACGCTTGTCCGGGTATGTGTTCTCCGGTGAAGTTGAACTCCCCGTGGGATGTGCACCTGAAAGTAGAAAGAGCGCATTGATAGCGAGGAGGGCAAGACAATATTGAAGTACCGGCCGAAAAGGCGAGGTTGGAGCCATCATTTAAGTTTGACTTGACGAAGTTTCGGAAGGCCTGTGATGATGTCCAGGTCTGGTTATCATTTGTCAAGTAAAACGCTTACCAGTCATGCTCATAATGCAAGTCTGGCAGACCTTATGCATGCAACCTATAAGCGAACGAAATTGCAGTGATGTCAAACCGTCCGACCCATCCTTGCCGTCAGTATTATCATTCCGTGTCCTGAGCTGATTGGACGTCTCGAAACCTCGAGGTCTTCTACTAATACCTAGATACCAATAATTATAGTCTTTGGGACAACAAACATGCTGTTCGAAACATTCGGGTTCCTTTCAAACATAGAAGCGCGTTTCAACACCGCCCCATGCGGGAAGCGCTTATACAACAGGAGAACGGCGTTACTTCCTATACTCGTAAGCGCAATGAATAGAGTACCCGTTCCGCGGGCTACACGGCACACTGCCTGTGCCATATTAAATACCTCAGTCAAAGCAATGTCTGGGAACCTAGGAATGAATGCTGGATTAGATGATGTGAGGGAGGTAGGTAAGATCCTACACGTAAGGTCAATCTGCAATGAAGGCGCAAAGACTTTAGGCATCAAGGTAAGTCAGATTAGTGTACTCCTGATAAGTCCTGGGGTCATTGGATATATTGTAAGCCCTTGGAGCAGCTTTGAACTGTCTACATTTGCATCTCACCATTAACAATTACTCCTAAACGCGCTTTGTGTTCCCAAACCTCCTTAGGTTGCGCTCAATCAGGACGATCTGACCCAGTCATAGTTGTGGTATGATGAGCACCGACCTTGCTGTCTTTGTACCCACGTGCATGGTCAATTTCCACGGCGCACCCCTCTCCCTTGAATTCAGCCATGGCCTCTACCCCAACAAGGCCTTGATCATCAGCTGTCATGTGGGTCACCACAGTGTTACCGAAAAGCAAGCCCATCTCCTCAAGAGAAAGTCCGGTAGCCTCAGGCATGTACTTCCAGAGGAGAAGAAGAGATATGATATCACAGCCAACGAAGATAAGATCACACCACTGCCCAATGTTTTAAAAATCCTTTGGAACCTGGGGCTGTGTGGAGATTGGTGGCCAAGAAATGATTAACAGGTGAAATCGTGAGGCCCTTGGCTCTGATTGTGGTAGGGAAGATGTCTGCGACGTAAACTAATTGCGTGGGGGCGAGGAAAAAGCCGACACTGAAGGCGAAGAGATTGATGAAGGAGATGGCTGCAGCGTTGCCTGACTTATTGCCCGAACCGAAAAGAGACCGCATCCACACCAGGCCAAGCCCAAACTAACGCAGCGAGTTGCATGAGCCATACATTCGTGACGGTCTATCAATAGACGAGAACTTACGAAGCATTTTCTTCCACCCTATCTTGTCGAGGAAGGCGGCGTTTAAGAAGTTGACGCTGGCTGCGACAACAACATAGATGCCACAAATTAAGAGCGGCATGGACCCCGTCAAGCCAGTTGCTTCAGCCTCAATGATCACACATGTGGTAACGCTATTTATGCTAGCCGACTGCACTGCGAAAATAACAAAGATCTCAAGGAGGGTTCTCTTCTTCCACGATGGGATAGTTAACATTTGGACGTAGCCTGACTTGGTCTCCTTATTGAATACCACTTGCTTCTTGATTTGAATGTACTCTGCGTGAGCGGCCAAATCCACGGCATCGGTCGAGTCGTGATGGATCTTCTGGAGAATTTGCCATGCTTTGTCTAATTAGTTGTCACAGATCAGCCACCTCGTGGACTAGGGGATCCAAAAGATACCAAATAGGAGGGGAAGCGGTGCAATTGGGCACAAGCACAGCGGCATGCGCCATTGGAGAGTGGGATCTCTTGCAAGTATATTCCGTAGCCAGTCCAAGCGGAGCTACAAGGCCGTCAGAGAAGGGTTTCGAATCCGATTATATTACTTACCTTAGGTAGCCTAGAGAGAAACTGCAACAGGTACCATCAGTCAACAGACCACGTCGGTGTGGTGGAGCGACCTCAGAGATATATAGAGGGACGAGTGCAAGCATTTGGCCAACGCCCAAGCCCGTGATCAGGCGAAAGACGAATAGCTGTGGGAGATTGACTGATCCGGCTACTACAGCCATCACTGATACAACGACCACCACTGCAATGCTTTCCGTCCACCTAGCCAGCCCGCCGTCCATCCTTGAAATACGGCGCCGAATTCTGCTCAAGCGTAGAAGAGGGCACCCATTATCCCAAGGACCAACGCAGTTTCGTTGCTTTTGGCTGGAAGATATTAGCAAACTCTGTTGCGTCGGCGGGACTAATACTTACGGCTCAGCTTGAAGTACGCATAAAAACCAGGCTCTCCGATCGAAGTCCCATAAAACGGCATAGGAGAAGCCCGAGGAGTATGCGTCGAGACAGACAAACAACATAATGGAGATATTGTACCTTGCAATATTCACTATCTTGAAGTCTTCAAGTTGTATGTCTTGATGGATGGAAGATTATAAGGGTGAAGGGGATCCTCTCGAACGTACGTCTACTATTATACGTGCACAATTTTGAGGGCCTAGACCTAAGAGACCGGGACAATTAGTCCGAATCCCATGCGGCAACCCCAAGTTCTCCCAATCCATACCTTTCATGCATAAATCTAGGTCGACCACTGGCATAGCTCCCAAATCTATTTATCTGAGCCATGCTGGGACCCTAGATCTACTATGTCACAGCTAAAGCAAGCTTTTAGCGTTAGAACATCTATAAAGTGGCATGGTGGGAGATCATAAAGGAGCCCCAGATCACTACACCAAGATCTACCAAGGCTACTTGGTACGAAACGGAGTTCGATCCTAGTCAATGGGATAGCCCGGATCATCAAGTCTGGTACCACCCAGTGTCTAGTGATCAGGCTATGGATGATATACGTGGGTTAACCGAACAATATGGTCTAGATCCGCGGATAAACCACATAATTGGTGGTATAGTCGGACGTTTACTGTTCTTTTCCTCGCTCAAGCTTAAGTTGACGACTAGCTCGTTTGTAAGTGTCTAGGAGGGTGCAAGCAGCCTGATCTGGGCAAGCCTCACTATATTCAGCATTGGCAAGCTGTCTCCCTAGACTTATAACGTGGCTTAAGCCCGGCCTCAGGGTTATCGCCCGCTATAACACAGCTATGTGTACCCTACAAGCCTCGATCACGTTTCCGTGCGGCCTTCGAGAGGCGGTTCGTCCGAGGGTCTCGGAAACCTCAAAGTGTGGAGCCGAAGCGTTAGCAGCGGGTCTCTCCACATGAACGTGCTTGAAGGCTCCGAGGCAGCCCCAAAAGTGGTTTCCATGTGCGGAGGCCGCTGTAAATGAGCTCAAGTAAGAGATTCAATGTAGCTGTATTCCGCTACGAGCAGCGAAAGACTTCTCATTTATCATTCTCTTCTCAACTCCTAATCCATAAATCAATATCGTATTTAGCGCGTGAAAATGTCCACTGAGAAGCTCATACACGTGACCACATTCGCAGACCGGAAGAATGGGCTATCGGGAGAGGAGTTACGCAGATATTGGGCCCAGAGCATGGTCATCTCACAGACAGAACGGCATCACTAGAGAGGAAGAAGATAAGGTGAAACAGGAGGTACAAAATATGTCATACCATTCACTCTTAACAGGGTATTCAAAAAAGCTGAAGTTGGAAATGTATAAGATGGCTGCAACGGGGAGCATTGAAGAGCTAACGTGGTATCGAATCAGACTCCCGGAGACCAGTCAAATACTCAACTGCTCCAACCAATGCGCCATCCACGCTTGACTCGCTGGACCTAGTTCCGCCATCATTTTGCTTGAGCGACTCTTGATCAGACGATGTTGCGGCTGCCACATCATTAAACCAATCGAGAATCTTCAATGCCTGCTTCGCCGCTACCTCCTTGGTATCATTTCCATTAGCCTTTCTTGACTTCTCCGTCCATTCCTTCAATGAAGCAACTTTGCCTCCAATCATTTTCTAGATAGAGAGAATCAGAGTCTTGCATTCGCGGTTATGTGGGTTGATAAGATTGTAGGTCTGTATACCTGCATGGTCATGATCGCAAGATCGCGAATGGCGTGAGCCAGAACGTCTGCTGGTATCCAGTCCACACCAACCAACGCATCTGGTATGTAAACAAGCGACTTCGATGTCTGTATCAAAATTGGGGACCATTCAATTTTGTCCTGGCAACCGCCATCGTGAGCGACTGGCCCAGCCACTTGACCAAGGCAGAGAATGTCAGCTTTGATATCAGATCGCTCAGCAGCTACAGCCAGCATACGTTCGGTAACCTGTTTCAACTCACCATAGCCCATAGGTAGAACGATATTGTAGTCAACGTCGGTCAAGGATTCTTCTGGGATGAGCTTGTCCTCTGGATAGCAGGCTGCCCAGTTGGCGATCAAAGACACAGAGGAAACAAACATTGCGCGGGGGTATTGGGTGCTTGTTGTGCTCCAGTCGATGAAGTTGCGGACGCCGTGGAAGTGGTCTTCGAATGACTCGAGGAACTGGTCAAGGTTGACGTTCCAGGCATTTTGGATAATGACATTGACTTCATCCTCAATCTGCCGTACGTCCCGGCAGAGCGACCGAATTGAGAAAATTGTGCTTTGTGGAACTCGGCCTTGGAGATATCGATTGCGACATTTCTTTAAGCGAACCCCTTCTGCGTTCATTGTAAAGCGTCCTCAGCACGGTTCAACCAAACCAGTTTCGAGACATGACGGTCGTATATCAGAGCGTAGAAGAGCTGGGTACCCAAGGAACCTGTCGAGCCTGTCCAGTGCACACATAGGGGACGACGACTGGAAGTAACATTGGTTATAATTACTCCGTTCGCATGTGCAGTATCACTTTAATGCACACTGACGTTTGTATAAGAGATATCGTTTGATGGCGGGGTACTGTTGGTGTGCGCATTGCCATTGGCTTCACTTACTTCGCTCGCTTGACGCACCACATTTGCGGCTTTCGGAAGGCCGCTGGTATATTGTTGACAATTGCGCTCATAGAGGCTCCTCGCTCCGTTGCGACATCGCCTGTATGATTCCCAAAAGGCCGCCGAGAAATACCGAAAGGCTGTCAATCGTCGAGTTCGGATACATCACCTTTTCTGCTACTATCGACGAGTCTGTGGGGTTGAGATGTGTGTGGAGCTGAGCGCGTAGATTACTGGCGAGCTCGGTAATTTGAACGGAATCATGTCCGAAAGCGAAAAAGCCCTCTGCTTCGCCAGCTGCGCCTTGTGGTAGAACTGGGACAACTGATCGTATAAAGGAACCCACTGATCTTTTGAGTGCTGCCGGGTCCTGTGCCTGCTCTCGTGAGAGAACTCCGAGCGCCTTATCTCTAACTTCGTGATTGAAGAGTGCCTCGATCTCGTCAGCGTACAACGCTGTAGACTTTGGGCGGATAATGCTGCCTTTCCCAGCTCTCACGAAAGGTATCTCTGGTGAAGTTAATGTGATCTTGCCTCGGAAAGTCTTGCCGTGAGTTGCGGCCTCCTGTTTAGCTTGCTTGACAATAGGTCATATCTGCTAAATAAACGTATCAGAATTTACGACAGGCACTCTTGGCTCATTGATAAGTGCAGGCTGAAATCGACCGGTTCCTACGACTAAAGCTCCCTCTATAATTGGATGGTATTGGATTATACCCTCAGTGGTAACTGGCTGGAAGCTGTCGCCGTCACAAAGCACAATCACATCGTCGCTTCGCCTTCGGAATGTGAATAGCTTTGGGTTTATGGGATGCTGTTTGTAGTGGTCATCAGTCCGCCATACGTCGACTTCTGGAAATGTGTGCCAAATTGTATGTATCCACGCCAGCTTTGCAGGGTTGGGTTTGGTCAGCTCGTAGACATCCGTGTGGACATACCCCATAGCAACTGTGAAAATCCTTGAGGTTAGCATTGCTACTATGGTACGAGCACGAAAGTTACAACGGCCTCTTTGAAAAGTGTGTCAGTAAGACACTGCCAAGGCATGGTTTGTAGCTTAGGATTAAGCGAACGTTGAAGAAACATCATACCTTCATAGTCCGGGTGCCATTCAAAGTAAGTCCCTCTCTCGTTCGTCGGAACTCTTGCTGGAATGATGGAACCTCGTTGATCCAATGACCGAAGTAAGGCATGTTACCTCACTGACGCGATCTTCCGCTGGTACTGCCAAGGACCCGCCACCGCACATGACGAATTTTGTTTGTTGTAAGCTATCTGATTAGGGCCTTCTGGTTTGTCGAGTAATTCTTCCAGCACTGTTGGTGATGTAAAGACACCTCGAATTAGTATTTGAGCCATGATCTCACCCATGATCTCTCCATTTATAGGTGTTGTTGAATGTACCATGACCAAGTGAGAGTTGGAAAAGATTGGAAGCGCAGTCATAGCAACCATACCACCACCTAAAGGCGGTACTCAGCGTCTGTGTTCCTCAATATAGGTCTCTGCTTGATCGAAATCCTAGAAACCTATTAATAAACCTTTCCCACCCAAGTCAAACAGAGTATAATCCATATCTCTCCGACTATCCGATTTTGACAATCTACGCTGGCTATCGATAACGCTGAAGGCACCATGTAGAAATAAGATCGACTTTGAAGCACCTTATTTGAGATAGTTGGCAGCAGCAGCAAAACACAAGCCGACGGAACCTGAGCTGACCTGTAGAGCCCGAGGTGTGGGAGATGAGGACTAGATCCTTCACTCCATGAGCATACGGTTGATCGTACGGATAGTGTACAGAGGGTACAGTCAACAATTTGTTCAGGGATACAAGGACAATGTAGCGTAAGTCAGGCACATCCTTTTTCAAGTCGGGCATCTTCTTGGCCTAGTTGAAGTCATTCTCCGATCTGTCATTGCGTTGGATCGAAGCACGGCTCCACATAGGTGGCGAATTGAAGCTGAATTCCAGGGACTAACGACTTCTCTGTGGTCTATATCGAGCCCGGTCTTGGCTGATGCTCTCAAAAGAAGCGGTTGTAATAAGTTAGAAAACAATGTAGAGCTCCGCCGTATCTTCATACTTAGTGAGTGAAGAGAACGCATAGAGGATAGAGTCACACTCTATCCGAGATGCAAAATCTACTTGTTTTCTATCCCATTGTTCTCTCCTCCTCAATGCAGGGAGCCTCCGAACCCCTATCATACATGGGGCAGGGCGATGAAGCCGGACTTCATGAGTTTCCACAAAATAGTATTTGTGAATGAATGGAGTATTGGAATGGGAGGAGGCGACTGGTTGATTATATATGGAGGTAATGGTCTGTTTATGCTCATTCGTCTAATCCCTAGGGCTGGGTGTTGAATATTTCAATACGGAGAAGTCTAGTAGGAGCTATCTATTAAAATCAGTGATAGTGTTACCTTGTAAAGGAGGTCAGGCTCTTGCAAGAAAACACATGCTACGAAATTGTTATTCCCAATAGGAGAGTGAGCGCCCTTTGCAAATTGAGCCCTCACTTGCCTGGGTCCAGTGCACATTTGGCTGCGGTAATTAATTCCTCACTCGTCCACCATCACTAACTGGTCGCGGTATCCCTCGTTGTCAACACTCACAAGGAATCGGCCGTTGCCTAGGGACCAACCAGAAGCACGAGCGCCCCGGTAGGTATTGTGTCTCCCGAGGCGGGGGCGCCAAACGTATCCTTTGGACCGGAAGATGTCAAAAAGCTCTCGGTCAGATACCTCACCTGTGACCCGAATGTCCAATAAAGCCCTGACATTGAGAGCCCCTCTTGCTTGGATCTCCGCAAAGAATGCATCCACTTCGCTTGATGGTAGCTCTTCAAGATGACCTGGGCTAAGGGGTGGGAGAGTGGCCCCAAGCTCAAAAAGTCTCCGGTACGTCTGGCGCTCTCTTCGAGCTCTCGTAAGACACCCATCTGCATGTGCTGTGTCCCTAGAATGGAGGACCTCGAGTATTTCTCCGAATTCGTCGAGGTCTCCATCACTGTCATAGTATACCTCAGGACCCATGAAGTCATCCTCGTCATCCCCATCGTCATCTTCCTCGTCTTCATCCTCCTCATCAACATCTAGAGCTCGCTGTCCCTGGGCAGGAAATAGCTCGCACCGATAGTGACATGTATTCTTGTTTTGTAGACCTAGCCAATTGGTGATGCAGGCTAACCCCACAATGTGCCCACAGGGCAGTCGTACTGGAGTTTCTTCCGACGAAGTATAACTCTCCTGGCAGATATCACATTCGCTATCTTCAGGCATGTATTCGACTGGCAACAACCTATCAAGGAAGTGTCTCACGCAGCAGAAAGCTTGGGACATGTTGGAAGACCGAAACTTTAGGTATTCGCTTGTTGTGATAAGTTCGAGCTTCTGGTTTTGGCTTCACTCAGCTCCTGATGATGGATTGACCCTGAGTGTGTAGGTGGTTCGGTGATTGGGATAACGAGGAAGAGAAAGATGGATAGGTATAAAGGGCGATGAGAAAAGGTGAGAGTGTTGGCAGCATATCGAACAATGTTTATTCGTCTATGAGCTGGGTTCTCTTGAACACAATGACTCATTAGTACAGATAATGGCATTGTGCGTTGACATAGATTGGGAATAGGTCATAGTAGGCGTCATGTCAAAGACATTGTAGGGATAAAAACTAAACGACTGAGAGCTTTGTCAAATATAATTTGTGACAAAGATATGCTAAGCTTATGCGGATATGTTTTACTTACGATGAATAGTAATCTAATTGAATCAAGCTATTGGACGCCCGTTCCAAATTGAAGACAGCGAAAAGTCGAAGAAAATCTCAAGATTTATCAGCTGGTAAGCTTTACATATTTAATTCCTCTTCGTATACATTAGCCGGAACATTGATCTCTTACCACCAGCGCAAACCATCCTAGACAGTCAAAATACTAGGAACTAGTCGTCTGTACCCTGCAAGTCCAGCCTAAAGATACGACGAAGACGAAGTCTACTTAAGGGTTTCCGCTTCCATTGATTAGCTACTATAACTAATCCTACGCTATCGTTCGGGCTTTCTGAAAGAGGATGATATCTTTATTCGGAGATCTAGATCCTCGGGTTTGGACGAGAAGATAATTTTCAAAATAAATTTTCATTATACGAAGTAAATCAGTCCGGCGTTTCAAGAGATAAGTTTGAAATTAGACTTTTAGAAAGATATTATTTATTATTAAAAATCGAGATTAGTAGTTAGATTTATTTTAAATATAATAAAATATAGTATAAAAGTAGAGTAAAATAAAAAATAAAGAATAAATATTAATATAAATTTAGTTATTATTTAAATAAAAATTATATACGAAATTATTTTTTATTTTTTATTAAAACTATATTGAGAATTTATTTTAATTCAAAATAAATTAAAATTAAAATAAAACTAGTTTATAATTAAATTAGATTTAGAATAAAATAATAAAATAATTAAATAAATTAATATTTTATAATAATAATAATTCTTTTTTTAAATATCGAATTCCTATAAAATAAATAATAAAATAAAATAAAGTATATTATTCGTCGATATAATTATACGGAATATTAATTAAAATAATATTAAATACTCGAATATAATAATAATAACGAATATAAAATAGAATAATAATTAAATAATAATAACTATTAAATTAAAAAATATTAAATTAAAATATACTAGATTAGAAAAATAATTATAAAGTAATAATATTATTATTTATAAACGATTACGACGATTTAAATTAAAATAGTCTATTTATTTATATAATTATACGAAGTATTTATTAAAATAAATATCGAATAATAATTAAAATAATAATATTACGATTTTAATATAGGATTAACTAAACCCGCGATAAAAATAATTATAATCATAATTATAATACTAGCCGAGCGACTATTTATAATAATAATTAATAATAATATTATTATAAAAAACTATAAAGATCTTAATTCGATTTCTTTTTATTATATAAATAATATATTTTTAAATAAATAGAAACTTCGTATTTAATTTCCCTCAAAACTTTTAATTATAAATTCTAAATATAGATATTTATTAAACCTTCGAATAACTCTAACCTTAAATTTATTAAATTTATTTAATTTTATTTTAAATTAATATAAAACCTATTATTTTTTTATTCTTAATACTCTTCTCTATAAATATTAATTTAAATTTTATTAATATTATATTAAAATATTAAACGGGGAGCCTTCATATTTTAAATATTTTTAAAATAAATATTTTAAAATTAATAATAACCCTAGCCCTAAATATTTAAAACGGTATTAAAAAATATAATATTATAGAAAATAGAGACTATATTAAATCTCCCGCCTAAATTATTATTATAGAGAATACGAGAAGTTTAATAATTAATTATTATAACTCTAGTTATTTTTTATATTTAACGAGAATACTATATTAGTTATTAAATAAATAACTTTTATAATAATTTATATAAAAAGTAATATTTAGAAATAAATTAAACTATTTTTAAAATATTATATAAAAGTAGTAAATAATACCGATAACTTATTAATAAAGCTTTAGATAGAGAATTTCTCTAGGTTTAAAACTAAAATATATTATATATTTTAATTATCTAATAAAAGTAATATAATAATTCGCGTTATTTAATATTTAATATAACGTAGGTCTATATTTAATTACTCGGCGTAGTTTTAATATTATATAATATTAACGGACTAAGACGATACTACTTTTATAATAATATATCGACGAGAATTAAAAGATAATATAAAAAATAAATTTATATAAATAAAAAGTATTATTAAGGACCTCGATATATTTATAAAATAAATAATCGAAATTAATAATAAATTATATAAATATATAATAGAGAAATATTATAATAAAGGAATTAACGGATAAAGATATTTAAAAGTTTATAATAATAAATATAATTCGACTAGTTATTACCGCTATAAGAAATTTAACTCGTATAATTATATATTAATAAAACTCGATTTTATTAAAAAGAGACTTATAAAAGAATTTTAGAAAAGAGATAAATAGTAATAAAGGGGTAAAAAAGTAATAAATTATTATAATTATAATAAACCGGGTTATATCGCTAAGAACTATTATTTAAAAAATATAATAAATTGATAATAATTAAATATATTTAAAAAAGAGATACTAGATAATATAACTAGGTCCTTTAAAGATCTAGTATAAAATAATTCTATATTTAATAATTTATTAAAGAAGTAGAGGGGGGTTAAAAAGAAAATTATTTAAAAAATTCGAGAATTCGAAGAACTAGATAATAATAATAATAAAACTCTAAAAAAGGATTTAGAGGAAGAATAGAAATAAAAATAAAATATAATAAACTTTAAAGAATAACTTTAGGTAGTAAACTATCTCGATAATTTTAAAATTTAATTTATCGTATTAAAAGAAGAACGTGAAGAAAAGAAAAAAGAGAAAAATTAACTCTTTAAAATTAATTATACCTATAACGATTATTATTTAAAATATAAAGAGATATACTAGTTAATATACGTAAACGAATACTATAAATACTATTACGATAATTTAAAAGAGCGAAAGTATATCGTAAAACTAAAATATAATTATAATTAATAAAATAATTATATTAAAGATAATTACTCGTAGGATTTAATTAAAAAAAGGGAAAATTAAATTTTCCTAAACTATAATAAAGAGTAATAATTATAATTACGAAACTAGATAAAATATAATAAAGAAACGAAATATTATAACTAGGACGAATAATATTATTATTTAATTAAAAATTATAAAAGGTATTTCGAATCTAAAGAGTATTATAGATTTTTATTTTCGTCGAGAAAAAACTAGTCCCTTATATTAAAAAGAAATACGAGGAGATTAATATATTAATTTTAAAATAATATTTATATTTAATTTAATACGGTATATATATACGAATACCGATAAAAGTTAACGAATATAGGGTCGTTATAATAAAAGATTTAAAAATAACTAATAATTTTATATCTCGAATAGTAATTTAAATAATTAATTTATTAACTCGAGAAAAAAGGAAATAATATAAACTTTAATTAATCGACGGGTCGAAGTTATTAATAAAAAGAGTAAATAAAAAAATATTCTCGTTATTAATTATTATTTAATACTACTATAAGGAAATTACCTTCGATATAATAAAAATAATTTTTTACTATATTATTCTAGGGATACTTTAATTAAAGAAATATAATTTAATAATTAATTAAAAAAGAGGAGTATTTATATTTCTATATATTAGAGACGTCGTTAATATAATATCTATATATTTATAAAGGATAATTATAGATAAGAAATCGAATTATAATTTAATCGAAATCTATAGTACTTTATCTTTAAATAAGAATAATTTTATTCGAGAATTTAATTCGATATATATTAATTAAAGAGGTTAATAGAGCGAAAAAATTAAAATTTCTAGAAATAAATATAAACCTCCTAATATTCTTAAAGAGTATTAATAATAAAAGTATCTCTTTTAAAAAAAAATAACTATAAAAGTATTATTTAAATATTAATTATAAGATTATAAAATCGAACTCGAATTAAATAAATAATCGATATTTAGACCTATTTATACTTTATTAGAAAAAGAACTCAGAGTACTTCGCGGGTATATTAACGAGAATTTTAAAATTTTTTTTATTCGAGAATTTAAATTACTAGTAAATTATCTAATTATCTTTATAATAAAGAAGAATAAAAGTTTATAATTATATATAAACTACTAAAAATTAAATAATATTATAATAAAGAATTAGTATTTTTTATTAAATATTAACGAGTTATAAAATTAGTTTATAATAATAAAAATCTTTATATAATTAAATCTTCGAGGTATATATAATTTAATTTAAATAAAAATAAGCGAAGAATAAAAAACTATTTTTAAAACTAAATATAATTATTATAAATATCTAGTAATACTCTTTGGATTTATTAACGTACTAGTAACCTATTAAATACTAATTAATAATATTATACGAGTATATCTAAATATAATAATAATTATATATCTCGATAATATTTTAATCTACTCTACTAATAAGGAAGAATATATTTAATATATATAGAATATTTTAATTTATTTATTATTAACTAGACTTCTTTTTAAATTAAAGAAATATAAATTTTATAAAGAATTAATTAAATTTCTTAAATTTATAATTAATATTAAAGATATTTATATAAACCCTAAAAAGATTAAAAGTATTAAAGAATAGTCTATATTATATAATATTAAGATAGTATAGAGCTTTTTAGGATTTACGAATTTTAATAAAAGATTTATTAAAAATTACTTTAAAAAGGCTTTATTATTAACGGATATTATAAAAAAAAAATTATTTTCTAATAAAGGAAAGAATAATAACGATTTTTCGAAATATTCAAAAAGGCCTACGAGAAGCCGCTAGTATTATACTTTTTCCGAAGTAATAAACTAGCCCGAATCGAAACCGATACTTTAGATTTTATAATAAAAATTTATATTCTTTAATAAAGAGATAATAAATAATACTTTATTATATATTATTCGAGAAAGATATTATTAGCGGAGTAGAACTATAATATATATAATAAAGAATTACTAGTAGTAGTTTTAATATTAGAGTAATAAAGAGTTTATATAGAAAATTATTTAAATTTTATTATTTTTATAAATTATAAAAACCTTTTTAACTTTATTATTATTAAATAATTAAATTAAAAATAGATTAAGTAGTTAAAATTATTAAAATAATATAAATTTAATATATTCTATACTCTAGGAAAGAAAAATAATCGCGCCGATATATTTAATAAATAAGAAGATTATATAAAGAAAAAGAATATAATTATATAATTAATTCTTATTTAATAATAGGATAAATCGCTAGTCCTAGTATAAAAATTAGCGGCGATATTATATATCTTCGTTCCTAGAATTATTAATAATATTAAAAAAGAATATAAAAATATTATTTTAATTAAAATATTAAGAAGTTAATAATCGTAGATTAAATTATTAAAATATAATAAAAAGACTTATCTTCTAAAAGAATATTTTAAGAAAATTATTCGAGATTATTATAATAATTTAATTTAAAAATATTTTAAAATTATTAAAATTATAAAATTTATTTATAAAAAATATAATACGCTAGGATTAAAATTATATATCGAGAAATATATTAAAGAATATATCGAATATTAATAAAATAAATTTACGAAATATATTAAATATAAATAAATTTAATTTACCCCGGTACCGGATATATTATAAAATAATATTATAATAAACTTCGTTATTAAATTATTAAAATCGAAGAATTTTATTATAACGGAGACTTTTAACTTTATTATAATAACTTATAATAAATTTATTAAATATATTATTATAATATTAATTAAAGAAATTTATATATTAAAACTCTCCGTTTTATATTTTAATATAATATCGATAGGATTTAAATTAATATTTATAAAAAGAAGTATTAAAGATTAAAAAATAGTAGGTTTTATATTAATATAAAATAAAATTAAATAAATTTATCGAATTTAATTAATAATTTAATAAATATTTATATTTAAAATTTATAATTAAAAGTTTTAAAGGAAGTTAAATACGAAGTTTTTATTTATTAAAAAAATATATAATTTATATAAAAAAAGGAAACTATATTATTTATTTATTTATTTATTTATTTATTTATTTTTATATCGAGTAGATAAATAATTGAATATTTATTTATTTATTAATTTATATATTATATCGAGTAATAAATAATTCTTTAATTTATTAAATATATTAAATTTATTAAAATTTAAGACAATTTTAATTATAATATTACCCCTCCCTTCTAACCTTTTTTATTTTTAAAAATAAATTTATATCTTCTCGTTAAATAAAATAATATAATAATTTATAGGAATAAGTTATTTTTAAAAATTTTATAACTATAATTATTTATATATACTACGCGATATATTAAACTAAATATCGACTATCCTCTCTATTAAAGAAATATAAAGAGTATATCAAAATTAGGAAAAAATATGAGTTTTTAGAATCGGTTATTTATTTTTTAAATAATAATAAAACTTTAGAGCGCTTAAAGCGTAAAGAAAAAAAAATTAAAATTATATAAAAAATAATTAACGAGGTAATTACCGCGGCGAATAAAATTATTCGTTAAAAGAATACGAAATTAAAAAAGTTTCGTTAATAAAAGAAATTCTTAAAGTTATATAATTAAAAGATATTCGATAAAGATTTTATAAATATAAAGAAATTAAAGCGCCTAGAAGAATTTAAAAAATTTAATAAAATTAAATATATAGTTATTAAAACTCTTTATTTTAAAGATTTTATATTTTTAAAATCTTTTTCATTAAAGATTTACGACTAGTTTTTTTAAATTATAATTTTTAAAACTTTTTTAAAAACTCTTAATAGTTAATTCTACTACCCTAGATTATATTAAATTTAAATAATACTTCGCTTAAATTCCTCTAAACTTTTAAATATTTTATTTAATAATATTATAATTAACTTCTCCGTTTTAAAATATTATTATTTATTATTATTAAATTATTATACTAGATAATAATTTTTAAAAATATTAATATTCGTGATAATCGTTATTACCCGCCATTACTTTAACTTTAAAACTTTACCGCGATTGAATTTTTATCGCTTAGTAATAATTATTACGCGCTAAGCTTTACTATTAAATCGATCTATACCTATATAAAAGATAAGACGAAAGCGAGAAAGTTGGGACGAAAGTACAAAAGTGTTCTTCTCAAGGTCGACTATGTCCTAACTTAAATGCCCTGATGGATCCAGGCTGGATCCATGTGGGAATAATAGTTTTTCCGGGCCGGGGGGACCTGAATCCATATGCCCTCTCGAGCGGAATCCATGTACACGTTTAAGTTAAATTACTCAATATTAATAGAACTAAAAATTATAATAATTTCAGCGATTATAAAGTAAAGTCTGCCCTTTTAAACGCGCCCACTTTAATAAGAATCCGTAGAGTGGATATAAAGTTATTAATTTATTAACTTGGGGTCAAAAGTTGAAATTCCTGTACTAGGTTTAACGTTTAGCGCTTCCGCCCGAGGAACATCAAAAAATAAAGTTCGGAATAATGATTCACTTTATATGTATGAAATATGCGTATTTTAG
>JAABUK010002726.1_pt1 | contig 31237 bp, 49 predicted proteins | sample 5559141 | NCBI WGS metagenome assembly JAABUK01 (sample SAMN10711869, study PRJNA513367) | rock metagenome | isolation source: Antarctica rocks | place: Antarctica: Victoria Land, Pudding Butte nord | collected 2016-01-03
TCAGTCCAACAGGACAGGGTATCAACCGAGCTGCAACATCTGCTGCTTTTGCTGCGGCAGCTGCTTCTTTTGGACAACGAAAGTCACCAGTGGCCGACAGACCTTCTTCAGCACCCTCCTCACTTGCAGGCATGATTCCAAGTGGCACAGGTCAGTCTTTGTGTATACTAGCATTGCTGCATATGCATTGCATTTCTCCTGTCATCACCAATCGCTCTCTGATACAGGCGTACGATTACCTAAACCCAGTGACCAATCTTCAGTGGCAAGGCCTCCTGCAAGTCAGGGCGCGGGTCCAGGTGGCCTTGCCTCACTAGTTCCTCCAAGCCAAAGCCCAGGCTTGACTGGTCTTGCCTCAATGGTCTTTCAGCAGCATCGCCGAGCAGGCAGGCCTCCAAAGCCGCCTGCAATGCAACAAAGCTCTGGCAGAGCAACACCGACTCAGCCTCAGCTTCCTGTGCTATCAAATCCCCATGGTCCTGCCAGCTTCCCTTACTTCAAGGAGGGCTTCATGACACAGCTCTTCAGGTATGCTGGGCAGGCCTGACCATTCAGTACCAGCTTTGCTGAGTCTGCCATATATAGGTCTTCTGGCAAGTGTGTAACTTCACTCTGTTCACCTTGTTTGCGATATGCATTCCTTCAGACCACAGACTCATCGTCTGCATATACTGTTGTTGGCCCAGCAGCTCCAACTTCAACGCCTGTGTTGCTTCTGCAGTGTGTCTGCCTTTGAGGCTGAGAGCAAAGTGGCCTTCGCCAAGCTGGAGGACTTTCTGGCTGAAGCTGCAATCCTGCAGGTATGCATGTCCCTATTGTGCCAGCCTTTTCTTGCAAGATCAGCACTCTCAGCTGATGCTTGTGTTCATCAACATTACCTCACTGCAGGACATCACTATCAATCGGTAATATTGCCGATGCACCACAACATTGAAGCACCAAGCTGGTGCTGTGTCACTCAGTTGTTCACAGCTGACACCTTAGAAAGCCATTGTTTGCATGTATGCAGCATCTTAAGGTATTTCTGGATTGTGTGTTCAACCAACACACAGCTGAATTTGTTATGTTGCAGCAGGAACAGGGTGAGGTGATTGAAGCAGCGTCTCTGCGAGTAGCTCCTTTGGAAGAGCAGAGGCAAGCTGCAGTCCAGGCGGTACTAGCACACACAAAAGCCACACGCAGACAGGCATCAATGCGACAAGCCTCTGCACGGCAGACTCCGGCCACAGCTGCAGGCAACGCTGATGGAGCTGTCACGCCAGGTGTAACTACGTCGAGAGGGACTGCAGCTTGTTCGCCCACGCCAGTTGAGACGTCAGGGCGCAGCAACGCTCCTGGAAACTCAGCTGCAGAAGCCTTGCCTAGAAGCCTGGCGGTACCACCTCCCAACAGCAGCACACCAGCAGTAACAGCAGAGTCCCCGGCTAGTGTAGCAGCAGCGAGACCTGGCCAGGGTGAGTCTGGGCCTTCATTGTCAGCAGTGTCTGGAGGCTCAACAGCAGCAGGACCTTCCATCAGCACCACATCAGCAGCATCAGACGACACAGCAATGGCGGATGCCTCCAGCAGCCTTCCTGCTGTTGCTGCTGCAACTGCTGCCGCTGATGCTGCTGTTGCTATGGATGCTGCTCAGAGTGCTGCCACAGCTGCAAATGATGCTGAAGCTGCTCATGGTCGAGCACCAGGTTCTTGTGATGCCGCCACAGCTGCTCAGAGAGGGCCCACAGCTGCTCAGACTGGCTCCACAGCTGCTCAGACTGCCCCCACAGCCGCTCAGACTGGCTTCACAGCTGCTCAGACTGCCCCCACAGCCGCTCAGACTGCCCCCACAGCTGCTCAGACTGGCCCCACGGCTGCTCAGACTGACCCCACGGCTGCTCAGACTGCCCCCACAGCTGCTCCTGAGGGTACCACAGGTCCTACTGATGGATCCACAGCCACAGCTGCTGGCAGAGGCACTGGCCAAAGCAGCATACCGTTGCCTGCGGTGCATTCTGGGGCGCGTGTTGCGGCTGCTGCACAGGAGCATGCCAAGGCGCATGCAGAGGCTCAGAAGAAGGCAGAGGCAGAGGTCCAAGTCAAGTGGCAGGAAGGGCTGGATGAGGCAGCAAAGGTAGGTCTTGCAGCACATTCAGATAATCAAGTGGAGCACAGCTGGTTCCTCCTCTGTCGCATCTGTCATGCCACTCTCATGGCCAGCAATGTGCCTGAGCTCAGTGATACTTCTGCTTGCAATTGCTGTCTGCTGCATCCATTTACCGTCCTGGAGACCAAGTGCATGTCTTTGTGTAAATCAAGCAGGAGAGCCTCAAACCCACATGACTTGCTCATTGCTGATTCCAACCTTGCCTGCAGGGATTGGAGTCAGTCAGGCAGGTCTCCAACCCCTCTTCAAAGGCTGCAGACAGGCGCTGGAGCAGAAATCTGAGCGCAAACACTGCCAGCACATCAGCCGGAGAGACCGCTGACCGTGACCCAATCCAGTTCAGTGCTGCTGGCAGCTCCAACTTGTTCAGTCCAGCAACCACTAGAGGCCCAGCCCAGGAGCCCGGTGGTTTTCCAGCTGAGGGCTGTTGTGGGCACAGCGGTCCCAAGGCCTCTCAGGCAGAGCAAGCACCTCTGCTGCCACGCCCACCAGATGATATCGTGCTCACCTTCTGCATCCACAGATTTGACAGGTACCCCCTGCCTCGATCCCAGGCTGTGCGCCGCAAACAAGACATTGTTAGGTTGAGAAACAAATGATTAATTGGAGAATCAATCTGCAACACTGCAACAGTACTCACGTTGCCACCAGCTGCATGCCCATGTTTGTTATGTTTGTTATCACAGCTGTGCATTGCTTGAGAATACAATGCTGCATTACCTGTGTTCTGTCCATCAACATTCTTCTGACACATATCACGTCATTGCTTGTAGCTGTGATGCAAAGAGTTTGCGCCACCCTCTTGCAGCTGTTTGAAGCAGCAAGGCGTGTTACACATACTGCCAGCAATTTCCTTCATGATCTCCCAAAGAGAGATACTTGTTTTCCTTTAAACATCCATGATTTGCCTTATCTTTTTGACAAATGCGTGGTGTACACAGGCCAGGGTGGAAGCTGATGGATGTAGCTGTGCTGAGCAGCCAGAAGCTGACAGCACTCAAGGATGTCATCAAGTGTGAGGCTGATGCCAACATGAAATCCCAGGGGCAGGACAGGCCCAATGGCTACTTCTACATCGAGGTCAGCTATACCTGAGATACTTTACCAAGTTTATAAAGATATATAATGTGTTATAAAAACAAAAAGGAAGAGATCCATCTGGGCATGTGTGTGCATCTGTGCAGTAGTTGCCAACAGTATTGCCAAGCTGCCTCATGGCTGATGCTGTTGCTCTCCCATGTGCATACATTTCAGTCACAGTGTTGCATCATCTGTAGTGTCATGTTAGGGCTGGGTTACAGTGTAGCTGCAATGTCAGTATTGCAGTGTGCAAGACAGGAATACACCAATATGTGAGTACTTCAGGCATGCAGCATGTGTCTTACTGTTCTGATGTGTGTGCCGTTACGCACACACAATCTGGTACACACCATTCTGCACCTCTTTCTGGCCCGACAATGACCCCTGATCCAAAGCTGTACACACAGGTGAGTTACAGCTGTACTTCCCTGCAACCTACCCAATGCATCTGACAGATGTTCATCACTTGGTGTTGCAGGGTGACTTCTACAACGACATGCGAGATGATGGCACAGATCTGTCCTTGGATGTGAGACAATTTTGCCGGGATCGCAACATTTCTGTGCCTGCTCCCAAGCCCTCAGCACCCCCTGCCTACCCACCTGGCTCTGCCAATGCCCCCTACTTCAGCAGAAGCACTCAGTGCGAGCCGAGGACAAAGAGCATGGAGGACACCACTTTCAATGACCTTTTCCTACGTGTAGGCGCCTTCATCGCAATCCAATCTATATCATCTTATGCTGGCTTCCATACAGCTGAATCCTCAGTACACAGTTGCAGTCAACATGGTCGTAGGCAAAGTACCCTGCATGGCTTTGTCAGTGCTTTGCAACTGGGACAGGACACCACGACTCCACACAGGTGCCAGAGACAGTGCTGAGAAGCCTGCAGCCCTCTTTTCTGCTTACATTGTGAGCATTCCTTGTCTGGAACATACTGCAGTGGGATCATTGCTGCACACCACAGCACCTCACAGAGCAACACAAGAGTACATATGATTGACTGCAGGTAGGACAAGGTGCTGGGTATGTGTATGTGCATCAGGGGTGCTGTGAGCATCTGCTGGAGCTGACGGATGTGCGTCGCGCCCATGACGCTGACCCTCTGCTCAGCAACCATTACCCTGTGGTCCTGGATCAGGTAATGTCACACAAGTCCTTGCAAAGTCAAGCTGCAGTTGTCCTGCCTGTTAGAACAGAGCGTGAGCAGTGAATGGAACGTTTGTTGCTGTTTGCCCCTTCAGTTTCGTGCAACATGCAGAAAACAGTTGCTTGCTTGTACTGCTAGCAAATGTGTACAATTGGCTGAGGCAGCACTGCTGATGCACAGGCAAAATGGACGCGCAGACATTGCTGCATCTGCAACCCAGACAATAAAGGTGGTGAGAAAGCAAAATGGGTCACTCATAATGACAAAAATGCTCCGAGCAACCCTGCCTTCTGGTGCGATGGTTGTTATCGCCAGATGCATTACAATGACAGACACGACTTGCAGTATACTGGCTATGTAGCCTTCCCTTATCGGTATGAGCTGGGCACCATGAAGCAACAGAACAGGAAAGATGCAGATACCAATGAAGAATGTAACGATGAAGACTGAGTATGACGTGTATTCTTGAAAGAGATCTTTTGAGGATCTTGCAAGAGTGCATGAAGTCAGTTTCCTGACATGCTAGCAATGCACCTTGTACGTCAGCTCAGCTACATAGCATATTATGGATATCATAGTATGATTTGGTATGTCTGAAGCTTGCGGCTATGGTGTAGCGCGCTAGGCTGTGAAGCATGCAGGTTACTGATGCGACTTTCACCTCACCTCTATTACATTTTTGCAACAGTCCCTGCACATGGCACATGACTGCGCAAAGTAATAAGCGACACTGCAGGGCTCTAGCTAGGTGGTGGTAAACGGAAATTGCGCGAGCCAGTTATCGTAAATATCTGCTTCTGAAAATTAGCATGCACAATGCAGCCAATCTATGTCGATGACAAAAGGGCTGTATTCTCAGCAGCATATCGACCAGCCATGTGGAATCAGAGCAGAAATGTGTTCCGTCTCAGCAATTCCTAAACACCCAACCATCAAGTCGACTTGAAGTAGGGTGGTTTTTCCTTCAAAAGCTATAACAGCAGGCTATTGTACATGTACAGGAGGAAACAACTCTACAATACATGCAAGACGCAACAAGGTATGCTGCATCCTTCTGGCTAACATGGTACATTGAGGTTGACACAACCCTCTGCCACATAACAACTTCCTTGGCTATTGTTGACCTTTCACAGCATTCTGTAGCTTGACCTGCAGAGCCTTTGCTTCTGTTTCTCGCCCTGCTAACCTTTCCTCCATGATCTGGACAGCTAGCTTCATGAATGGGTGGTCCCTGATGCGTGCTGCCGAGGAGTAGTCCTCCTCAGACAAGGCAACAGCCATCTCTCTCTTGAGCCTCTTCACTGGCTCAGGATCATCTTGTCTGCAACATTCAACCAAACCCTCAGATCCTCAGAAGGGGTCTGCATAGTACTGCTGCAAACTTGGCACCCAAGACAAAACAAACAAGACTTCTTTCAGACAGTCACGGGCATATCAGCAGCATGCCAACTGCTATCTGTCACGATGATCAGTGGGCGGTGCGCACAGCAGCAATGAAGTTTTGTGGAGCCTCTCTGATTTAAACCTCACATGGCTTCAGCTTACAGAACCTCAAATCTTTTGTACTCTACCTGATTGTTGTGAACATCTTTGTGCCTGTCAGGTCCTCTGCTTCTGTTGCTGCAGCCGCATCTGGTCCTAATAAGTAACGAGCAGTTTCATCATCTCCTTGAACCAGTTCACGAGTGCGTGACTTGTGATGCCTCCATATGCGCTGGTGCACATACAAAGGACACTTGGCCTGCATGAACATGCCACTCACAAAAGGCAACCAATGTCTCTGTACACATACCAGAGACATCAGTGCACAACAAAATGAGCACTAGTGAAGCTTTTGTTCAAGATAGTGTTGTTGAAAAACCAACATGCCACAGTATGCGAGGGGTTGAAGGCAGCGTTTTTGTCATGACTCATTGGTCAGCGTTTTCAAGCTGTACAGTCTACACACAAGTCTGTGCTGCAGCATCTGAGTATGGGGTGCCACCCAGATCTGCCACGCACCTGAAATGAAAGCCACATGCCATCAGATGGCCTGCAGTCGCAGTCCCAAACCACTTCCCCAGTTTCTCGGTCACCAAAGAACAGTCTACCAATGTAGGTGCTGTTCTGTATGTCCACAATTGCCACGCGTATCAGCTTCCACTCACGTTTGCTGATCTCTTGGCCCCGCTCAAGCACCTAGCATTTTTCATGCTTGAAGTCAACAAAGACAGATCAGGAGAAGCTGTTGCTGGCATCATTGCAGAAACACTTTAGCATCAGCCAACAATATGCGTGGTGACAACTTTGGTGAAAGAATTGCACCCAGCACCTGTGCTGACTGCAAAAAGACTTTGACAGAGTTTTTAGTTGTTGAGGACTGTGAGAAAGGATTGTGGTATCGTGTGAATGGTACCTTCCACAGAAGGTCTAGAGCAACTGGTCTCTCATGAGGGGTGCCCATGACCACGCTGCTGATAGCAAGCAGGGAGTCGCCTCCTATTTGCAGCAGCAAAGAATGCTCTCTGTCTTCCTTCTCGCCTTTCTCATCTATGCGTGAGAGTATGACAGTTCCCATGGGGGAGGCTTCTGCTGGAGAGTGCGCCAGCATGAGAAGACATACTTGAAAATAGTCTTTCTTGTTGTACGGGTATGGCTTGAAAAATGCCGCAGCTGCAAACATCAAATGCGTTGCTGGCAAAGAAGACACTTTGCCAAAAGCCAGGTGTGTCGACTGATCACACATACTGAGTAAGTTGGTGGGATTGTGTGCATAAGCGAGCAATGGGCATTGCACCTGATGTAACAGCTTGGGTATACTTCGCACAACGACGACGATTTGACCTGTAAGACGGCAGCGCTCGTCCGTAAGCACTAGAATTCTGTCGTCCCGTGCTGGGACTAAGGTCCGGGTTGCCGCTGAGAATGCGACCACTGACTGCCGATGTTGCACAGGACCTCCTGGAAGATTGCCGGATATGATTTTGCAACACTGCAGTCGACTGTTTCAATGTCGCACAGGATCTGACATGCATCCTACAGTTCAAGTCAGCACGCTACATTTGCGCCATCAATGCTCTGTTTACGCAAGCGCAAGACAACACGTCTTGTCGACTAAATTGCCAGGGGATGTTGACGCTTGCGCGATCGTTAAAGGACTTCGTGATTACTCTGGCATAGGCAGTTCTGAGTATTCTCAGGTATTCTAAAGGCTACCAGATTCCACAACATTGTGTTGCTTGACAGGTAAAGTATCTTGACCGCAGTCCGTCATCCATTTCAGACAGCAAAGCGTGTGGTGCTCGTGCAGCCTTGTAACCAGCTGCACCATTTGATAACTTCCTGCAGAGCTTGTAGGACAGCAGACTCACAGATTGGTCAACACAGGCTACTTGACTGTCGTGTTTGACCCCACTTTGTGCCGTTTTGGAGCACATACTATCCTATGGGAGCTGGTTAGTAGCAGCTGTCTGGTCTCAGCGGAACTCATCATCGCCGTGGACGCCTGTAGCTATTGTGATGGTGGATCAGCTTGTCCTTCCAAACCTTTGCCTTGTGTATAGCCTGACTAGCTCACATGTCTAGCGGGCAAGTCATGTTTGGTTATCAGCTGACAGATCAGTTGTGTGCGGGCCTCAAAAACAGCTGGCTTGACGCAACCTTGCCACCCTCCTGCAAACCTTAAAAGCTCAGCACTCTTTGCTCTGGTGCAGTGGCATCGACTGTGACAGCATGTGGAACGTCTGGCATGGTAGCAAGCTTGAGAGACGCCTGCTTGGCAACAAAGGCGAGAAGCAGCCTTTGCTGAGCGGTCACCAAGGCAAGCATGTGTTTGCTCTTGCGCAGTGGATCTTGACTTGGCTCTGTTGGCCTGTGTGGGTCCCATCAAAGTCTATGAGGCTCAGCCATGGCACCTGCACCAGTTTTACCTTTTGCACCATCCATGCAGCAACGAGTGAGCGTGTACGATCAATACCCTTGCAGGAAATGCAGAAGCAACTCAGCAGTATGCTGACCTGATGTGGCGCTCCAGCAGTCCACAAGGGTATCAACCTCCAGACATGCACATTGCCCATGCTCTGCCCACAGACAGCGCTACTGCTGGCCGGCGCAATCTATCCCATACATCCTACAGGCAACAGGAACCATTGCGCAGCCCCTTCCAGCAAAGCAGCAGGCTTGATCTGTCTAGTCAGACTGCTCCCAGGTCGAATGACCAGCAGCACCGGAGTGGGTCATCTCAGCATCTTGCTGGCACAGACTCAAACAGTGCAGACAGCGGCACGCCACCAACCAACACTAGCGGCTTAGGCAATCACAGCTTTGCTGACCCCGGGTATGGCTACCAACAGCTGCTAGAGCCGTTGTTGCCTACAGGTGACCTGCTGCACTCTTCTGGCCATGCACCCGACCAGCAACGCAATCAGGCTCTCAGAAGTGGATCATTCTTCATCATGCCTGCTGTCCCTGCCCCTTCCTCCCCACTACAACGCCCACCTTCCCACCACTCCCACTCTCCGCAGCCCAGTGAACACTCCCATGGCTACCGAGAGCCTTCTCATGGCAACCTGCAAGGCCTCAATGTTCCATTGGAGCCCCATGAGCGGCAGCTGCTCAACAACCTGCTGCATCGCAGTCATTCCACTCGCAGTCAGGACAGGGGCAGTGATCATAGCCAGAGCTCTGCTAGTACACATCATGATGGGCAGCCCTCGTCACTGCCCAGGACTTGGAGTGCCAGGCGCCTCACCACAGGCTCTCTCATGATGCATGACACCAGCAACCTGCAGGATCCTCAAGACCTGTCCAGGTGGGACCAGCGTTTCTATATTGTTGGCCTTTTATTGAGCGCATGAGCAGAGACATGTAGCTCATGGGTGTGAACTCTCTGCTGAGCAATGCTTGGGCGTATTGTTTGTCAAACAGGCAAGCATGAGGAAACTCTTGTTTCATGATATTTCATCTTGCCTGTTGTGAATAAAGCTCAAACACAATGTTGTGCTGCACACCAAGCAAGATCACAGCTGCTGAGAAATGACAAAGCAACCTTTGTCTGGGCTGTGTGGCAGCTTGTTGCATTGAACCTTGAGGCGCAAATGCTCCCCAGTCTTGCATCATAAATTTGTCCCTGAGAGGCGTCTGTACATTTTTGGGTTGCAAGGTAATGTTGTGGCAGCCAGCTCACCAACAGCAATGTCATCTACTGCTGCAGGCAGATGAAGAGGATAGGGTCAGGTCAGCTGATGGTGACAGAGGGGGACAAGGTGATGCTGCCAGCTAACCTGGGTCTCATTGGGGCCTCCCGCATGGCCCCCCAGCAGACCCAGCATCAGCACCTGCTCCTGCACAGCATACAAGAAGATGGATCCAGCCAGGTGCTTTCCCACTCACCATTTCGATTATTTAGTCATGATAGGCTTATTGTACAAGGCTACCCCAATGGTTGCCAGCATAGATTTACAAGTCCTGCTGAGGCCGAGGCCCTACCCCGTGAGGGGGCATCGGCTCATGTAATTTACCCACTCACCATCTCAGCACAATCTGCCCAGACCTGTAGAATCATTGCCAGCCTCACTGGCAGCTACAAAGTTTCAGCCAAGCCTTAGTAAGGGCAGCACACCCTGCATACACCATTACAGGCCACAGCACATTTGGTGTGCAATATTGGCGACCTGCTGGCAATGCAATCAAAGCCTTGCTGGACATCAAGCAAGCATCAAGCATCACGGCTTGCTTGCACTCTAAATAAACACCCTTCAGCTTCTGTCTGCTGTCATGTAGCTGCTGATTTATAATCACAGCCTTTGAGCAGACACATTCTTAGCTACACGCATGTCCACGCACAACAGGAATTGGGAGCAGGGGGTATGATGTGAGATGAGTGCAGGTACATGCAGTGCCCATGGGCCGTGCGCCTGAGCTGGGGTTGCAGCATGGGGAGGCGGCCCGCATGTGGAAGGAGCAGGTGAAGTGGGTGCTGCTGTGGTTCACCCTCTCGCTGCTCACTTGCATGCACAGCGCTGCCCTCATCCTGGCCCTCCAGTACAACCTCATTGCCATGGTACCCTTCCTGCGCTTCTCCCCTGCCTCCCCACTGCTGGCTTGCTCATCATGGTGGCTTGCTAGATGCTGATGGCCGTGCTGAAGCAGGCTCAATCTCAATGTGCTGTTTTGACGACTGTTTTTGCTCAGGCTTGTCAACTGCATGAGTGGCTGTGCAGCATTGCCTGCCTTTGCATGCCCAGCATCATACTTGCACAACAGGTTGACTTGTTCAAGACCTGCTGCACTGCTGTTTGTCTGTTGGCACAAGGCCTGTCCTGCAGCACTACTTGAGACCGCAGCATGTGGCTTCATGAGACCAGTGCCATGATCGTGCAGGCTTTTGGGGGCATGTTCTGTATATCAGGTCTGCTGGGCATATATGGCAGCTGCGCCACCTTGGCAGGCTACTGCATGTCACGCCACTTTGGCATTGCTGGCGTCAATGTCTTCAAGCTCAAGGTGTGTCATGCCCCACAGAAGTAAACTAATTGGAAATGCTTGGATGCTGATTCCGCTGCTGCAAAAAGCACAGAATGTTTCAAGGATTGGACTCGTCTCGAGAGTCTTACCTACAGCTGCTTTGCTTGCACATTTATGCTGCAAACTGCTTTCAATGACCAAGGAGTGCTAGAGGCTTTGGTGCATACTGCATGCAAGTCTGCACTCCAAGCAAGATTGTTGCAACAGCATGGACTGTGTCGGCCGTCAGATGTAGCAGCAGTCTGTTGCTTTGATCTCGACTGGAAAGCTCTGCTGCTCAAGGTACCTCAAAGTGATAACAACATGCGCCTTGAATGCAAATGCTCATGTTTGTGCCATGCGCACTGCGTCATTTTTGAATTTCCCATTACCTGCTAAAAAATGTGGCCAGTGACGGCACCAGCATGATGCTTCAATGTTTCAGCAGCTCACATTGCTGCTGCCATGCAGACCAGGCATGCATGATTATTGCAGTGAGCTGAGGCCTGGGCAGCGAGGTGTAATACTTGCCTTCTCAATACCCTTTTGAGGGGTTGACCTTGAAAGGTGGAGTCTTTTCATTTTCCTTTCCAATGAGCTGACAGGAGTGTCCATGATGCAGCAAATGGAGGTGCTGGCGTTCACCACAATGGTCATCTCAGCGCTGGCAGCCATCATCCACTTCGCCTCAGTCAACATCATCCACAATGAAGGGACTGGCGCTGTCCCTGGTGGCCACATATGCAATCCCGGGGATGTCGCCTGCGAGCAGAACTACAACTTTGTCATTGTCATGTGAGCTTTATGATGGTGTGCCAAGCTGGCTTTGAACTATTGCTTGGTGTTTGCTATGTCAGTAATTGTGTGCTTTACATGACTCTGCAGCTGCTGTTCTGAAGCTGTCTGTAGGTTGCCTTTGATGTGACTGAAACGTCAAACAGCCGTTGTCAAGGCTGCATACTCCTCAACTCTGTGTGCCTGTTGGTCTGTAGACAAGGGTGTGCAGTGTGTGAGATGCACATGGTGTGACCTGCAGGATGGTGTCGACAACTGTATTGTATGGATGCCATGCCGTTGTGTCAGCAGCATTGGCATTCAAGGCGCATGCTGTCAGGCGGGCTGTAAGACAACACCCAGAGCCCATGCTGATGTGAGTGTCATGACCCAGATGCAGATACACATCTCCAAAAGCATGCGCTGAGAGCACTGACATAAGCATGTGCATCTTGTACAGCTGTTTACTTATCCTCTGACTGATTTCTCTAATTGTTTCAAGAACGGCAGCTTTTCTGTTTGCAAGACTTTGCTTGCTTGTTACCTGTATGTAGACTTTGATCCTGATCTTTGCATTGTTGCCTGGCCCTTAAATGCGCCTTGTATGTGTTGCTGCTTGCTTGCTGTAGTACAGTACCCTTGCTTGCGACACTTTTGCTGCAGCTTGCCTACGACTTTAGCGGTCTAGCTGCCAATAAAACTGCTTCTTAGCAGCCTGCTGCACGGTGCTTCTGTGTGCTGTTTAACTTAGACAACTGTATCAGCTATTGTTCTGACACACTTATGTGTAGACTGCCATATTTTAGTAACAAACTACTGTTTTGTAGTGCTGTAAATGGGTCAGCATGATCAGCGGGTGACGTGCGGTTTACAGTGCACTGCAGTATGTCTGGTGACAATGCTCTTTGCGGGGTCAACAGCAGCCCAGTACAAGTACAGCAGCCCAGTACAAGTACAGCAGCAAGGTATAAACACAAGCGATGTAGCTTCGAGCAGCGCCTACCGTATTGCATGGAGGAGGCGTCAGCACTTGCCTGGTCACTTGCATAATTAGTAATGTCTTGTGGCGTAATGATGCATGCATTTTCATAGTCCTGTGTGTGACATCACACTCAGCAAGCAACGCTACACGCGGTACTTTATTCAACCTTTGGAAGACAGGCGTCTGGTGAACTGTGGTTCGGCCAATCTGCGCATTGGTGAGTGACTTTCGTCGCCTGTGTCGAGGAGTGCAGAGCGCTGCTTGAGCCTGAATGGATGCACGTATACAAGCTGAGACCAAATGCTTGCAGCCTGTCTCGCGACATCTGTTTGTGCTTTCCGTGTGTTATCATTGGGTGGTGTTTACTTGGGTGGTGTGCTGCTATGCACGCGCACACACGGGGTCACCTGCTTGTCTAAGAGAACGGCATGCATATGCATGCCGCACCGTAACTTTCTGTGACTTGAAATTGATGAGCATTGATGTGCAGGAGTACAGCTAATCATCGCGCTGCCAAACATGACAATCAAGATAGTCGCAGTGTTCCCCAAGGGAGGAGAGGCATCCAAGAACGAGAAGTACGTCAACTGCGTGGAGAACGCCTTGGGGCTCAGGGAGTGGTGCGACAAGAACAAGGCTGACTTGGTCGTCACAGAAAGCAAAGACGGTGATGACTCAGGTGAGCATCTGCATCAACCCTATGCTCAATTTGGGACTGGTTCGTTGGCTGCCTGGCTGGCTGCACTACTAAGTCTGGTGTAGGTAATCATCTGCAGCTCATGTGCAGTTGCCAGACATGTGTATGCTGCCTGCCTGCATTCTTCATTGGTCAGTGCAAGCAGGAGTTGCCAGAGCATTACTTGTGCACCACAGTCATGCATACACTGCAGTCAGCAAACCCACAAAATCAGCAATGCTGCCTACTTGCCTGGAATTTGGGTATCCTAATCATCTACACACATCCATCACCACAGGCATGAAAGTGAAGCAGAACATCTGTATGCAATGCCACTCACCACAGGCATGCATGTGAAGATGCATGCACACTCGCAGATGATTCGTTTCAAACTTATTGGTTGCACTTACAGCAAGCTCTTTCTGCTCTTTGCATGCAGAGCTGGCGAAGCACATCAAGGACATGGAGATTTTGATCACAACCCCTTTCCATCCAGCTTACATGACTAAGGAGAGGCTTGAGAAGGCTTCAAAGCTGAAGTTGATCATGACAGCTGGCGTGGGATCTGACCACATTGACCTCAAAACTGCAGCTGACAAGGGGATGACTGTTGTTGAAGTGTCAGGTGTGCAAATGAAGTCTGCTGCCTGTTCATTTATGGCAGCTTGCAGTTGGCGTGAATGTTGCACATTCACAAGGATGTGGCACTGCTGCAAGTGCTGTAGCTCTAGTATGCACACTTTACGATCTGAGTTGATTTTTACCTTGTTGCTGTAGTCCTTTTACAAAAGTTTGAGCAGCGTGATGTCAGTCTTGCATACACCTGAACGCGTCACCCTGTTTTGAAGCACATGTTGCGCTTGCAGTGTTGATATGCCTACTTGTGACGTTCAAGTTTGCGCACACATTGCTGATCTTTGTACACTTGTCAAGACCCGTCACAGGTACTGTGTCCCACCCTGTAGGCAGCAATGTTACCAGCGTAGCCTAAGATGAAGTGATGAGGATCTTGGTGCTGATCCGTAACTACTTGCCAGCGCGAGATCAGGTTGTGAAGGGTGACTGGGATGTGCCGGCAGTGGCAGTGGAGAGCTGGGACCTGATGGACAAGACTGTTGGCACTGTAGGAGGCGGCCGCATTGGGTACCACATGATGAAGAGGCTCAGGGTGAGTCTTGCTCCCATACTTGTGTGAGATTGCCACCCACCTCCCTACAACCAGCATGATGGTTGCACTTTTGCACTGCCAGATTGGTCTTGCTTGTGTGTACAGCGTCTGTGCTCAACAGACAGGTAAGACTCATATGCTGGGACCTGACAGTGCAACAACGCATCCATTATGCTGCTGGCACAGATGCCGCCATGTTCTTTTGCAGCTGATTTGCTACAGACATGCATGCACCAATGTACAGGGATGCCATGTGCATGGGGCTTGTAAATTTGGCCACTGGAACAAAAATGCAACTCACCGTTCTGCACACAGCCGCAACAAGCATAAACAGCTCTCAAGCTGTCATGAGGGCTCTGGAGGGTTGTGCATCCTCTCATGATCAGTCTGTGCCCATATCAAGGACAGATCATGCTCAGGGCTGGAACCTGATGAATCATGAATTGCAGCTTGTGTCATGCGCCTATTGAAAATAAAAGATTGGAGCTTAGGGTGTCTGATGCTGACACTGATGGCAGTGCTTGTGATGTTGCCTGACGCAATATGACGCATGTTTGGTGCACAGGGCTGGGATGTGAAGCGCGTGTACTTTGGACGTCACAACAAGCCTGACATGGATGAGGAGGGTGTTGAGCTGATCAAGGACCTTGATGAGTTCCTGAAGCAGTGTGATGTTGTTAGCATCAACGTGCCTCTGTCAGACAAGACCAAGTGAGCAATTTTACACACTGCCTTCAATGCAGTTTGCATGGACCTTTCACATCACAGTACTTGCATGTTTGAGTGTAAGCTTGTGACTGATATGTTGGGAAAGCATGCATGCATGACTCTTGCTAAATTGATTGTCATGTTGCAGCATCTGATCCCAGGTCTGGTCATGTGCAGCTCATCAGCATTATACTAGAAGGGCAATGCTGGTAGAGCGGTCAGCGAGCAGCAGACATCCTTCCAAGCCTGTTGTATGATCATCCTGGCCTGTCTGCCAAACCGATGCCAGCAACTGGTGAACACAGCATGTGCATGTGCATGTGCGTGTGGCTCTTGACTGAGCAGCAGCTGTCTTACAGGAACATGTTCTCCAAGGAGGTGATTGGCAAGATGAAGAAGGGAGCGTATCTGGTGAACAATGCACGTGGTGCCATTGTGGACCGAGAGGCAGTTGTGGAGGCCTGCAAGAGCGGTCAGTTAGGAGGTGAGCCTGTGCACCCTGTCTGCCCATTTGCATGGTGTGCAGCTAACCACACTGGAAAGGGTATGAGAATTTTCTCCTACTTGATGGGAATTGTTATTTTTTGTAACGCGTATCCCTTGTATCCCTTGATGACTGCCAAATGCATAGCTTTGGCACACTGAATCTTACTCTGTCCAGGCTGCGCATTACGCAATTTGGGTGTAGCTTTCAATGGCACAAGGCTAAGGGGTTGCCGCATTGACCGTATGTTGCCAGCTGGACAGCATGGAGATATTTGTGGTTGGTGTGGAGATGCGAATGCAGGTGGTGCAGCATGCTGACCTGCTCTTTAGGAGGTTTTACACTGGATGGTGTTGACACTGTAGGGTACAGTGGTGATGTATGGGATGAGCAGCTACCCTCAAAGGACCACCCCTGGAAGAAGATGCCCAAGCAGGCCATGATCCCCCACACCTCAGGCACCACCCTTGATGCACAGGTATTGCCCCTGTTCTGTGCTGCTGCCTCGTATGGTGTTGTTCAAAGTGTACATGATTGCTTGTGTACTGTATTGCAGCTATGCTTGAGTGCTGCTGTCATGTGTACTTGTGCTGCCTTGCATGCTTTTCCAAGGGCTTCTAAAGGTTTTTTTGCTGATGTGTACAAATGCTCAGCAGCAGCTCAGCCTGTGCGTGCAGGGTGTCAACTGAGCTGATCAGCATTTTTCACCATGAGCACAGCAGAGGCTGGTGCAAGCCTGCATCACTTCCCTGTGCTTACCTCAGCCTTCTTGCCTATGTCTCCTTTGTTGCTGGTCCACCTTATAGCAGTTCAGCCTGATGGTCTTTGAGCATGGTTAGGGTAAAGGTGCGGTTGCTAAGCAATGTCAGGACGCAGGCGTGGGTGCTGAGAGATCAGGTGCTTGTGTGTCACTGCTGTAGGTGCGTTACCAGAAGGGCATTCAGGTGATGCTGGATCAATGGGTCAACAAGAAGCCCTTTGAGGAGGACAACTACATTGTGAGGGAAGGCAAGCTGGCTGGCCAGTACTCTTAATTTTTTGTGCTCTTTTTGCTTGTTGGTAGATGTCAATGAGGGCAGCAGTGAGGGTGCAAGAAGAAGTGTCCTCTTGCCAAATGCAACTGCGCAATCAAATGAGTTCGTGCAAGCTGACCAATTTTGAGTGCAGTCCTGCTGTTTGTTACATGCTGTGTCTTGTTGATAAGCTTCTGAGCAGTCTTGTCATCTGCTTTTTCGTGATTTGTTTTCCTTGACGCTTGTTGTCCTGCTGTTTTCTGCTTGTTAAATTAATACAGGTCAAGTCATGCATCTTTACCAGCCTTGGTACGGTAGTGGCTGGACATGTAAATTGTGGGCACTGCCATTCTCACAACAATCACGGCCGCTCCCTTTTGTTACAGACACACAAGCGCACATGACGTCAGATCGTTATCGGGATTGACAAGAGCTGCTGTGGCTAAACAGACTTGGAAGCACTTCTTCGTAGTTACACATACTGTATCTAGTACGAGGCCTACCCAGACACAGTACAAGGGTCTTGCTTTCAAGTACAGGCCTGCAGGTCACCTGCATGCAATTTGGCTGCTTTGGTTATCGTGGAGCGTGTGCATACACAAGGCACTATCATAGTATGTGCACCCAAAACTTTGGGCCAAAAGACTAGACGCGCGCGCAAAACGGACTACTGCAACTACCCTTGCAGGAATTGGTCATTTGCCTGGCTGGAGCATCTCGTGATTGAGGACAGTCATGATTAGTCTCGATCTGTTCACGAGGGCCCCCCGTGCTCCGATGCAAGGTCACAAAATCCGAGGTGAAACCCTTCTTATGTGTGCATGCTGCAGGTTGCGATCATACATCTTTCTTCACTTTCCTCTGCGCGCATTCTTGCCTCATCACTTCCTTTGGTTTAACTCACGCTCTCCATCAATATGTGCAACGTCAAGTCAGGGTCCGAGACCTATGCCAAGCTGGTGAGGAATTCGTCTTGAGTCTGGTCTGTCAGCCTGTGCGCTGCAAGCTGCCTGCGTCAATCCCGTTTTGTGGTTTGCAGTACCCTGAGTTCTCCAGCGATGGAGTTCTGCGTCTTGGTAACCTTGTGCCAGACTTCAGCGCCGGTAGGTCTCTGCAATCTTGAATAGAAGGAACTCTAGAGATCTCGACTGCTCACCGGCAGCTGTTTATCGTGTCAACGTTGCTTCCTGAAGTCCAACGGCACCACCATTGCGACTCAAGAAGGTATTCTGACCTGCTCTATTCCGTCTTGCAGACACAACTATGGGACCCATGAAGAGCTTCCACGAGTGGATTGAGGGCAAGTGGGCTATCTTGTTCTCTCATCCTGCTGACTTCACGGTACGTCTTCTAAACCGCGCATGGGATTCAAAACACTCTGATGAACGAGTAATTGGCCGGAATTTTGTCCCAGCTAACCACGTTGCTGTTGCGTCCTGTTGTACGCCTGTACTCAGCACTGAGCAAGTCCGACTGCTGTTGCAGCCTGTGTGTACCACCGAGATTGGACGACTGGCCTTGAAGTACAAAGACCTTGAGAAGAAGGGTGTCAAGTTGGCCACCCTGTCTGCCGACCCGGTGAGTTGCAGTGAATCGCCCTGTCGTACCCCTTCAGTTTTGTGTCGTTGCACAAAGTGATCTGACAAAACCAACCGAAGAACGTCACCAATCATGATCTGGTCTGCAGGTAGAGAGCCACAACAAGTGGTTGGAGGACGTCGTTGCTCACTGCGAGAACAACGTCACCATTGACTTTCCCATCATTGCTGACCCCACAAGAGAAATCTCCGTCAAGTAAGTTCACCTGGTCACTGAGGCCTATGCACATCACAAGTTGGTTGTGTGTAGTCCTTATGTTGTTTTGCTTGCTTGCAGTCGATCGAAAGAAGCATTTATCATCACTGTCTTTAGTAGTGCTTTGTCATTGCCCCTCCCATCTGTGGTATGCAATTCCTGCACAGCAGCATTATATATCAGCAAGCAAAGTGCATATACAGCTGTTGCCATGTTTGTTGCAGCTTTGCATACTGGGCATGTTGCAGCATTGCATGCTGGGCAGTGCATACATTGCTGTTTTGTCTGAAAATGCTGCCTGATCTTGTGTAGGTATGGCATGCTTGACCCCAACAACCTGGACCTGGAGAACCTGCCCTTGACCATCAGGGCAGTTTTCATCATTGGCCCTGACAAGAAGCTCAAGCTGTCTCTCAACTACCCCGCCTCAGTGGGTCGCAACATGGATGAGATTGTGCGATGTGTGGATGCTCTGCAGCTCTCTGCCAAGCACTCTGTGGTGAGCTCCTGCATGGATGCAAGCTTGTCTTTGCTTTTGCTCAAACTCTGGGTCAATTGCTTCCTCAGCGTTACCAACTAGGGGCACTACACACTGATCATGAGCTGGCACAACAGCAAGCAAATGCATCAACTGTTTGCGTACTCGCATACACTGCAGGTTCTATGTGACAGATGCATGCTGCTCATAACAACAGCAAGTTCACTGCACAGTGGACACAGTGGTGATCACATGCCAACGCACAATACAAAATAAGCCAGAAGTCATGATTGACCTGATTGATTCCACTGTTGCACAGCGAGCCCAGTTCGCACATGTGTCATGGTGTGGTGCAGGCAACCCCGGCTAACTGGCCCTACAACCATGACAGCATTGGCAAGAAGGGGTGGGCCTTCCTGCTCCCCACTGTCACCCCTGAGGATGCCAAGACCCACTTCCCTGACCACCACTCCTGCAAGGTATGCTGCCATTCTGTCATCAAGTTGGACAGATGTGTTCATGCTAGCTGTCAAGACTGCATTTCATACCTCATCAAGTTGGACAGATGTGGTCATGCTAGCTGTCAAGACTGCATTTCATACCTCATAAAGGGAGCCCTTCAGAGATGTTTACACTCCAGCTGGTTATTGTGTGGTCACAGCATAGCTGTTACCCTTGTCACCAAAAGGCATGGCTTCGCAACAGCTTTGTATCTCCAGTCAGCAGGTCAGTGAATACTGTATTGTACACAGCAAAGTTGCAGTCCTTTGATAGGCCTACAGTGATGGTTGGATCTGGTAGTTTCCTTACTGCTTGCTTTACAAGTCCTGGCGCCTTTAGCTGGACAAATATGTTGACCTTTGCGTTATGTTGCAGGTGCCAAGTGGTGTGGACTACCTGCGTTTGACAGATGTCTCCAAGCTGAACCTGAACAACTAAAGCCTGCAGTAGTACCATGCTGCAAGATGTACGCACACCGGTGTACATACACTCAGCGTGAATCTGAAGCTGGCTGTACAAGAGAAGTTGTTCAATAAATTTATGTGTACACTGCCAGGCAAACTTGCACCACCATAACTCTCATGTGTCTGTATGATACTGTCTACAAGCAGCTTCGGTCTAGGCGTCATTTATATCTTAACTATAAGTGGCTCTAGTTGAGCACTGCGTTTCAGGTTCTGATTTGCTGTTAGCAACTTATGACTATCACTTGGTTGAATCATTTATGCATGGTAATTGATGTCTTCAGACGATATACCAGCTGCATGTTGATGGTGCGATGTAACCAGCGGTTTGACTGAGTGTTCTCGTAATTGCTCATCAGCTGAGGGAGCATGACAATGACTTTCCGAATTGAGGCTCTGTGTAACTGTCTGGATGAGGCTCACACCATGCGCCAGCGGCTTGTTATCTTGTTGGCTCACACTTACCATAAGACTCAAATGGCGTTGAGTTTTGCGTAAGACACTGCCAGATGATGTACCAGGAAAGGCAACTCCAGGCAGACCGTTCATGCTGACAGCTGGCGCTTTGGTCAGGCGGATTTATTCGGAATTCGGTGAAATCGACGTTTAATTGAGTGTAATTTGGCTTTCATGACATCATGGTGTATGTCAGGCTTTACACTTTGTGTAGTGGCAACTTCCGACATCTGATCCTGCCAGATTGCTCATCGAGACTTTCCGCAATTAGCGTCACATAGCCAAATCTTGTGACTTGTCTCGTGCTAGGAGTTGCTGAGATACGGCGCTTTATCCACCGCTTTAATCTGTTGTTGTTATGCCATCGCCGGGAGGCGGGACTAATCCCGACCACTACATGTACGTTTCCAACAAGTTTCAGATCAAGCCTGGTGCGAAGATCACCGATGACTTGTTTGTTGGACCTGGTCTAGGCGTCGGGTTGCAGGTGCGGGACTTTGCTCAGCTACTGCGTTGTGTGGTCTTGCATGGTCTGGCAAAGCCCAGTGAGGGCCAGCAGTTGTCTCAGATTAATTTTCCCCTCAGCAGAATGCACATCATGAGCCTGAGCAAATTGGCTGTAGGGGGGAGTGTTTCTGTTACAAGATGCACAGGGACGCCCAGACCCCAACAAAGTGCTGAAAGCCACCTTCAAACTCAGTTTGGGTGGCATAGCCGGAATGACGCACATGGAGCGTGAATGGGCTGTAGGCAGGAAGCTTGCACCCATAGAGAAGCCCGACAAAGGCATCCCTGGGTTCATGGCTACTGGGGCTGCAGTGGTCACCAGGTCTCACGTCTTTAGAGGTCGGTTTCTGCTTGTTTGGCTGGCATTCATGCAATGTTTTCACAGGTCCTGCATGATGATCCCACAAGAAGCATGCAAAAGGCTGCTCAAAACCTGCTTGCTCCCGCTGCAGGCTTCATTCTGGAGAGGATACATGGCCAAAACTCTGACAAGCGCATAGGCAAAGCCACATTTCATGACATCACATATGTGCGGCAGCTACTGTTCAGCACCTTCAAAGCACTTCATGCAGCACAGCGGCAGCTGGCTTTCCACCACGCAGACTTGCGCCTTGCCAACATCATGGAAATGGACCCCTCCAAAACCCCTCCTGCATCCCCCATCACTGCCCCTGCCAGCTTACGCAGACCCACCGACAGCAATTCCACCGGTCGCATCTCTGCCAGCAGCACTGCTTCACCACCAGTCTTCCATCACAGCAAGTCTGACAGCGCCCAGGACACTGCCCTGCCTTTTTCAGCAGATCTGACATCAGACCCAAACCTGATTGCCAGCGTCAGCCACAGTCCTGCTCAGCAGCAGCAAGGCCACTGGTCCCAGGCTCAACAGGATCAGATCATACACCAGTTCAGGATCATTGACTACGGCCTGGCAGATTTCAAGGAGCTCTTTGGTGCGGGCTGTGTGCGCTCCAACAACTCTCACAGGCACAAACGCAAGGCCAGCATGTACAGAGGGACAAGCCTAGGCAAGATGGCGGTGCCTGTGACTGATGATGATCAGGCTGAAGCCACAGGGGCCACTGAGGAGGGGTATATGAGGGCTGCCAGGCCCATCGGCTGTGTCGCATTCCTGCCTCACCCCAGCAACCTGCTGCCACAGGTACTCAGTGGCCAAACTGCGTGCAAATCAGGCAGCATAAAGGCACATCATGCAGGCACGTCGTAGAGCAATATCATGCAGGCACATCATACAGCCACATCATACAGCCACATCATACAGGGAGCTGCCACAGCCAGTCAATGCCCAATCGCTTGTGATCTATGCATCATACAGGCACACAATACAGGCAGCTACATAGGACTGTGTACACCTGCTTCTACAAAAGACACATGTTCCAACATCACATGAAGGCACTCACACTGCAGCGCTTTGCCCTTTCTACTCCCCTTTCAGGTTGCAAGAGGCAAACATAGCTCTGCATTTCAAGTTTCTGTCCAGGATTTGTGGTCATCATATGAACAGACATGTTAGAGGCGGCCTTGTTTGCATTTACTTGCCCAGCTTTTCCTTACGCAGCATTTTTGGCATGACCGCAGATAGCGCCTATAGAACGGATATACAGATACTTCTGGAAGCGCAAGGGGGATGTGTATGCTCTGCTATGGGACCTACAAAGGTGAGGCCAGTGCATCAACAGATACAGCACATGCAAGCATGCTGCGCAAAGGGACACAAGCATGCTCAACCTTGCTGCTGCCAAGAAGGCAACATACATGTTCTAGTCTAAAGGTCCAGTTGGGCACCTGCAACACCACAGCTGTGCTTTAGCTGTTGCTTGTTGAGACCTGTTACTGTTTGTGTGGGGACTGCCCAAACAAGATATCATACAGGGAGCTACTTAGCATTGTATGTACTTGCTCCTAGGGAGCAACATGTGTCGAAGGAATGGTTTTACGTATGTATGTTTCACTGAATGTTTAACAAAATGAGTGACATCATGAATGCTGTGGCAGGTTTCTGGATGGGCGTGTGTGGCCACTGGAGGATGAGCTGGAAGTGCGCCTCATGATTGACCTCATCCGCCACGTCACAGGTCAGTCTGCATACTTCAACAGATTGCAGGCTGGCTAGCACCTCTCACCAGCTTATCATCCTCAACAGCCTGTGCCTTGCATTCATCGCCGGTCTGATACAGCTCTTCTGCACTGTGTGGCCAGCAGCAGTGTGCAGCTTGATTCTGTTGCTGCACTGTGCAGCATACGACACACTTGTGTACCCAATCATCTTGGATGTATCTGCAGCACATCTGCTCAATTATGATCTGTGTTGTGCAGGTGTCAGACTGAAGGCATACTTTGTGCCTCTTACTGCTGACCAAGACCAAGATGGGAGCAAGGCACTTAAGTGAGTTTGCATCATTCGTTTCCACTACGGTGCTGGGCTGAAGCAGCCTTGGTGTATTCAAGTTGTGCACCATCATTTGCATGCAAGTGAGCATATCGCCAACTTGTCTGAATGCAAACGCATTTGCTTGACATTGTAACATGCAGATGGGCCAGGCGTCAGCACTGCAGTTGACTTGACATGTGTGCATGCAGGCTGCAGCACAAAGGCATTTCATGTTGTGGAGCTTTCAAGAGGAACGATGGCTTCCTTCACATCCTAAGAATACGCAGTATCAGGTGGGTTGACTTGCACACCACCTGTTTTAACAGCGTTTCCATCTGCTGACATGTTAGCACCATCCACACAAGTGCTCTGCATTGTGCTGCTGGAGATGTGATTGTGTGTCAGGCGCTCACGCATTCTTAAGCACACTATGTATGCAATGCGCCTCTCCTATTGTCTGGTCCTAATGCACAACACTGCCATCTTAGCCTAAATTGGCATTGCATGACCTCCAGACAGGACTTCACATGTCAAACCTTAGGGAAAACCTCATCCTTGAGTTTGTGAGTTACATGCATAAGCACTTCATAAGCTGTGACACCTGCTGTGAGATGCAACCCTTGAAAGGTGCAAGAACTGCAAGCCCACTCAATGGTTATTTCTAATGTGCAGGCTGCGGAGTTGGTTCAAGCCACACAACCCAGGCTTGACAGCCGCAGAGGCTCTCACCTCGCCTTTCTTTACATACCAGTATGATGAAGACTTCACCCCCAGTATTTACTAGACTTGGCTGGTCGGCTTTTGCGGTGGACTTCATCATTTTAATGAGTGATGTACAACCACGTAGGTTTCACTTTGCGTCCAAGATTGGAAAGAGGCGTCAAACCAGAAAGTTGTGCGGCTACAAGTGCTTTGCTGTTCAATGAAGTACACAGTGACATCAGCCCAAACTGTCATCAAATATGTAGAAGTACTCACGCTGACCACTTTGTGTCACATTTAGCTTATGTCTCAAACCAATGTGTGATTTCTGCCTTTCGACATCGCATGTCACTGAAATGTTTGTTTGGGTGGGCCATGAGTGTGTCTTCTTTTCTGGTTCAAGTGACCTTTTGCCCAGCTTGCATTGTTACAGATTACTGTCAGCTTCAGGCCTGCATGCAGCAGCAAATTGACGTTTTGCTTAGTCTGATAGATAAACCAGGCCTACCTGCTGGTTTTTTCAATACGTGTCTGAGTCTCTGACTTCTGTGATGCTTTTACGTTACTGACTTCCTAGCTTTATATATGATAAGTGACGTCTATGGATATGGTATGCTTGACTTTGAGATCGTCATGTATCAGTTATAGTATTGACGGCTGTTGCCAAGCAGTGCTGCCACAGAACCTGGCCTCAACATGCAGGTTGCACTTTGCAACTTACTGGGTCCAGGAGGCTTGTATTTGCAATGATGTGGTGTCACAGTGCATTACTCCGCTACACTTGGTTGTGCAGTTGAAGCGTGTACTGCAGTACAATTTGTGATGTGAGAGGTGCCCTCAGGGTTTACAGGCCATCTGCAATTGCAAATGAAAATGTGGAAGCACTGACGTCATGCTTACATGCAGAGATTGAAACGTTGGCACTGCTAGTGGGACATACGACACCAAGTAGAACATGATTGTTGTGTGTTGCAATTGCGGCTTCTTGCAAGAAGGTAACACGAGGGCTCTGAGTACCTCACAATAGTCACGCAGATGTCAACTATAATAATTAAGAACATTGCTAAAGCTGCCTTGATAGGTATTGAAAGCTGAAGGGGGCAATCTCTAAAAAATAAAACGATTTGCAAGGAGGCTTAAATCGTCTACTGAGTTGCCCTGTGCGCATGCATTGCTTCTGTCTAGGGACAGTAGGGATCGTGCACAGTTCTAGCAAACATGACGTTGCCAGTCAGGCAGAAGCTGATGTCCAGCATGGCATCTAGCCATATCACACACAAAAGCTGCAATCAGCCTGGCAGCACAAGAACATTGACTAAAGCACACAGTTTGACACAGCTCAGCAGATGTAACTTTGCGCTGCATGAAATGCAATGTGGATGACTCTATCCTGCTTTCTACCCTCTCAGGTCACTGACTGCACAGAAACTGATGTCCAGGCGCTCCTGGAATCCTCTTGAAGGGCTTAAACTGTGTGTGATGCACAACACGTGGCATCACACCACCTAGCGTGACATTGCCAATCATTCTGTCTGGCAGAGCGTTGTACTCCAGCGGTAGAGTATACCGCGTGTACTTGAAGTACCAGTCAAAAAAATCTTGCTCCGCATTGGCATACTGGAACTGCAGAAGCGTGTCATCTTTGGCCAGCTGCAGCATGTGTTGGGCAACCCCTCGGCATGGCCTCAGGAATATGAAGCCTGCTTGTATCTTGCCAAGCGCGCTGTACCTGTGCACAGTAACAACAACAGCGTGAGAGGAAGGCACAACATGTCTGCTGGAGCCCACACACCTGACGAGTACGCACTTCTGTGCAGATTGTTGCCTTCTTTTGCAGAGCGTACCATCATGTATGGCATCATGACTGTTGCACTAGGCTGGCTGGATAGACTGCATAGGAAATGCATGCATTGGCAGGCAGGTGCTTGGCAACTTAGCAGACAGTCTTGATCGCCTGATATGGTATGCTGCACATAGCAGCATCTGACCCTTTGCATGAGCAGCATGGCAATTACCCACCTGTTCCAAACTTTGCCATTATCCGGTACAGCCGCAAAGTCTGTGGGCAGATGGAACAAGTGTGTGAGGTCCCCCAACACTGTGACGTCTACATCAATCATAATGATGCCGTCCCACTGCTCTTGCTCCCACACTCGAATCTTCACCCAGTTCAGCATATACCTGAATGCAATCTGTAAGCTCAGGCTCTGTGCATGCTCTAGAAAAGAAAAGAAAAAGAAAAGACTACGCCTTTCGGGGTCGATTTAAAGAGAAGTGTTGTACTAGGCTGCCCAGGTGTGGGTGCTGTACATATCAAGTGTGCAAATAACACGAGCTATCACTTACCTATGTGGAAGACCCTTGTTAAGCCAAGTGCTACGGAAGTTGAAACAAACGCATATGCGTATGACTGTCTGACCGTGCAGTGATAATGTAAAGCTGTCCCCTTGGCTTATACAGGTCAGCTGCTTAATGCCATGCAGTAGCATGCCAAGCTCAAGCTGAAAATTATAAATGGTGGCATACATGATACAGCTTCATTGCAATGCAATATCTTGGTAGAGGGTATCTGTGCACTAGGTCCCAACGAAGGCCTTACAAGCGCAATCCTACAATGTTACAGCTGCCATGCTCATACACACGCACGCAATATATGGCAAGCTGCCTGCTGCAAGTTGCAGGCTGCCAGTCTAGTCACTTTACTTCTATTACACACTGCAAGCCAATGTAGCCGCAACAAGTGCAAGAGCCGGTCTGTTGCCTTTCACAGGAGCAGGCCACTTTGTGACAAGTAGCATTTGCTGGGTGCAGCGCTCACCTGCCATCCAGCTTGAAGTTAGCAAACTGAATATCGTCCACCAGCAGCAGACTGCCGTGCTTCTTCAGCTCCAGCTGTGTGTTGCTGCTCAAGTCGCCCTCAACAGCCATGATGGTCAAGCTCACACCAGGATTGGTTCTCCGCAATGAGCAGCTCAGCTCCTGTGAGCAGCCACACCACATGAGCAAATTGCTTGCACACTTTTGACGCAGGGCAGAGTTGCATGCACCCAAATTTTGCAGCAATCTTGCCTGTTTGTGTCTTCATTGCAGATGCCAGCACTTCCATGATAAGCAAGCAGCTGCCAACAGGTGATATGAGGTAAGTACATGCAAGTGCATTTGATTGAAAAATGAAACTGGCAGTGTTTCCACTAAGTGACACTAACACTTTGTTCACAGTGTGGATACATTTGTCTTCAAAATGCTACAAGGCAGGTCAGGGCTGACCTGCAAAAGTGGGAGGTACTTGTCTGTCCTGAGGGTTGTAAGCACCGTGTAACGCCCTCTGTCTGCCTCTATACAGCTCTCAGCTAAACAACACCTGGGAGAGGGATCTGTGGAATCCTTGCGTCCAGCATAGTAGCTATTCCAGTTGGTGGAGACATAGCTGTGGCTCGCCTGCACCACTTCAGCTGCTGGTGCATGGTGTGCAATGTGCAGTCAGCACACACAGACAGCTTTATTTGCTTTGAGCACATACAAAATAGGCAGCAAGCAAAAGAAGGTACAGGAAGTGAGTAGGAACCTGGCCAGCAACATGTGGCCTTGTTCATGCAGTGGCACCCTGAGACACAGGATATTGATGTGACAAGGCAGCAAAGCAGGACTGCTCACCTGCAAGCGATTCCGCAGACTGAAGTCTAGTAGCAACCACGCTCCTAGATAGCACAGCCATGCCAGAGTGGTGAGCAGCAGAACTGTGTGCATTCCAGATGGAATGTGAAAGAGACCCCAAAGCTTGCTGCATCTTGCATGAAGTGCCCCCCTTGCACCTGACTTTGGGCTTCCCATGTACACAGGCAGGCCAGGGGATCCCTGCCTGCTAGGGGGTTGGGTGTTATGTCGGTGCCCCAAGCAATTGAGTGCCCCCCTGCTGTCAAGGGGGGCACCTGTTGTCACGCTCACAGTGGGTATGGTGCGCCTAAGCGTGTGTCTTCTCAACGCTGACCCAGGTTGGTTTCACCTTGCTGTAGAGCAAGGCCACTACAGCCGTGCAGCTGGGCAACTGTTGACTCTGACCCCCGCGAAAGGATGAGTCTCCTCAGCAGAGAGTATCAGGAAACTTTGCTTTATGCAGGGGCTGGAACACCGTGACAAACAGCGCTGAAGTCAAGTGGACGTCGCAAGTGGCGTTGACCACGCAAAGCAACGACACTGCTGCGATTGACACGTTCGAGATTGAGCCTGCTGTCGACAATAAGACTACTGGTTGATCCTAAAATGCACGACAACAGAACTGTAGACGCTTGTCAAGCCTGCGCTGAGCGTGGCGGTATGGGGCACAGCTAGCTGTCTGGTTGTAGGAGGCAGCAGCAACAATAAATGGCCAACCGTAACTCCACAGTGCTGCCTGTCGCACCTGCAGGCACTACCAGGTAGCGGTGTGACAATTTTGCATTTCCAGGAATCATCGTTGACTCATCCGGGTTGGGTCGTTTCGAATACCTGCAGCAAGGCCACTGCACGAAGCTGTTGCGAGGGAAGCCTCTGCTGGTCCGTTGCAGGGTGTCTACGTGTGCCTGTCAGACAAATGATCAAGCATACCGAGGGCATGACCTGCATTCGGCAAACTTGGGACACCTTGCATATGCATAATATAGGCACTACGACAATAGTCCAAGTGTGACTGGACGATAGCTGCGTGAAACAGCATCACACATCTGCACATGATGTGCTGTACAACGAAGCACAGGGAGAGGGACAATCCTCTATATCTCTTTGATTTCTTGTATGTGGTTAACTGTAAAACATTGTGCTGCGTGTTAGCAGTTGCAAACTGCCAATTGCATGACAGCTGTTTTGTCAGTTTTAAACAACGTGCCAGCCATGTAAGACATTTATTTTGCAGCAGCCTACACATTGCATGCCTGCTTAATACTCAGTTTCAAAGCCTGTCACATCAAAGCTATGCAGCCTCACAATTTGCAAATCTGAGGCCTCAATATCTCAATATGGGGAAATTTGTCCTGGATCCAACAATTCGCTCACAGCCAGATGGACAGGTGCCTACATTGTCAATTTCATACACTGCACCACGAATACTTCATTCCATTCTCAGGCATGGTCCAGGATGTGATTCACGAGTTCCTTGCTCACACAAAATTCCGCGCTTCAGATTTTGTAGTTCCCAAAGCAACTGATATGTCTATGACTAATAGAAGGTTGTTCCAGGTGCTGCCTCGCGCAGAGATCACTCCAAGACGAAACGTGTAACTGAAGAGGCTCCGACCGGTAGCCGCTGTACAAAGACTCGGTTGCACCCAGCCTGGCGTAACTTCACAGCCCCAGACCAGGCAATAGTCGGCTGCGTCAGGTCCGTGATCGGGAGTTATAGTTGCTATTGCCAGCGGTTGCGTGTACACTTGCTGAGCGTGAGTCGCAAAACTGGCATGCGTGCAGTGTGGTCAGCCAACCCCGTCTGACCTGGTTTTAGTGTGCCCAATACTCTTTCGGCTATACACACGAGCCAGACAAAGTGTTATCTGCTTGCAGGTGAATGAGAAGGGCATGAGCGCAAGCCTGCCACTTGTTCAGGGCTCTCCAGAGGTTGAAAGGTGCTGCAACTGGTCACAGCTGCCCCCTCCTTACATACCAGCAGCAGTAGGGTTTTTGGGCCAACCTGCTGCACTGGCTGTGACAGTGCTATAGCTGTCCAGCATGATGGCCAAGCTGAAAGCTGCGGGCAGGGCAAACAAAGTGCTGTTGGGACTGGTGTCGGTCACCCTGGTTATAGCCTTGATACTGACTTCTCCTTGGTATACACCATGGCTTGTATGGACTCACGGCCGCACAAATTATGTCTCCAGTTCTCTCACTCCATACTATGCTGTGGACAAGTTCGACACCAACTACACTGTGCCAAAGATTATACATCAAACTTGGAAGGACAGCAATGTTCCACAGAAATGGCAAGCAGCACGGCAGTCCTGTATAGATCTTCATTCAGACTATGAGTACAAGCTATGGACTGATGCTAGCGCAGATGCTTTCATACAAAGTCACTACCCAGATCTGGCAAAAACGTACGTGAAATATCCATATGTTATTCAAAGGGCAGATGCAATCAGGTATGCCCTTTTAGACCACTATGGAGGCATTTACATTGACCTTGACATAGTCTGCCTACATCCCTTAGATTTTCTGAGAACATATGGTTTTGTCATGCCCAAAACTTGGCCTGTAGGATTTAGCAATGATTTCCTAGCGGGTGCGCCAGGCCACCCTTTTCTGAAAAAGATGGTTTCAAGCTTGCCATCGCACAACTGGTGGCTCTTCAGCAAGTATGCAACGGTCATGTTCAGTACAGGCCCGATGTTTGTCACTGCCCTAGCGACGTCTTTCAACAACAAAAAATCCTTAGCTGTCTTGCCTGATGACATGTATGGCAAGTATGTAGCCTCTCCTGACCCTTTGTTTCTGCATTTGCATGGCAGCAGTTGGCATGGCGAGGATGCCAAATCAGTTCTGTGGTTTCTGCGTCACCCAGTGGTCATTGCTTCTGTTGTTCTAGGTTTGTTAGCTGCTCTGAGTGTCTACCTGATCATTTTGAGGCTGCGCCCACCGCAGAGGTATTCAGTTTTGGAGGCAGAAAACCCTTTGAACAAAATGTGCTGAAATTCCTGTTGTGTCTTGAGTCAGACTTCAGTGTGTCACTTCAGTTTCATGAGCGTTGGCACAATTTCTATAGCCCTCAAAATAGACATGGAGTTTGCACACACAGTTGCTAATCAGCATTTAGTTGCAAGATACCCTGTTTTGTCTAGCCTGTCCCTTCCTTTAAGGCACCACCCTGAGTGCCGCTGTGAACAATTCCTCTAGTGGTGTACTAGCACTCAACAGCGAGACACGATACAAACTAATGCATGACCTCGCTGAGATATGAGCTTCTATCTTGCCTATTGTAATGTAAATCAAGCTAGTCTCAGACCAATTGATCAAGATAAGCGATGGCGCTGCAGCTTTGCGTGTAAGCTTTCCATTTTTCTGTTCAATCGGTAGCCTTGAAGCCTATAATGTGTGGCAAAAGTAATGTTGCAAGTTAGAGTCTGTGGCTATATAGTCATCCGTTATCGCTCAGCAGGGCTAACATACATTGAAAAAGAAATTGAAATCCAAAACACATCTACCCTGGCTTGCTGGCTCGCCTGGGACTTTTACTTTGGCCACATTCCGTCAAATAGTCAAGGCACCTCTCAAATATGACAAGCGCCTGCGTGCCGCCAGCATGCTTGCGTAGCATG
>JAABUK010002728.1_pt1 | contig 31222 bp, 32 predicted proteins | sample 5559141 | NCBI WGS metagenome assembly JAABUK01 (sample SAMN10711869, study PRJNA513367) | rock metagenome | isolation source: Antarctica rocks | place: Antarctica: Victoria Land, Pudding Butte nord | collected 2016-01-03
CCATAAACGCAAACCCATACCCACGCTTCCCCTCCCATCTCGCTCCTCCATATCGTTGCCAGAGCCTTCTGTTGCGCCTCCTCCTTAATCATTCACCTCTGCAACGCATCCCCTAAAAACCCTAATACTCACAAGCCCATCACCTACAAGCTCCTTCAACCCCAGCCACAACATCCATTCAAACCTACCTTTCCGCCTACCTCGAAAGACTCCTGCTGGCCACTCAAAAGGATCTTTCCCACCACAATTGCATTCTGCATATCTGCCACTTAGCCCTCCCTCCATACCCCCATCACCTTCACCAATTCTACAATCGCAATCCCTCCACGCCTTCATCACGCGCTTTCCTGTGTGGGCTTCGGTTCATCCAACATTTGCCTCAAATAATGGCATCGTCATCTTCCCTTCGTCAAACAAAAGAACCGTAGACCAAGCTCGGCGCACAACAGATATACTCGAAACAAGTCTCGCAGTCTGCAGTCATTTTATCTCGGCCGTATGCGAAGTCGAAATGCTCTCCCTTCTTTGAGTATAGAAACCTGGCAAATCATCATCCATGGCCACCTCTGCCAAAAAGCAATCATCCACCCACATCAGCGAAAAATCCCATATCACCCATCCCATCCCCCATCCAAAACCCATCCCATAATCCCTCCCACTATCCTTTCATCTTTACCCTCAACGCTCTCCTCCCCAAGCCAAGGAAACCACGCCAAATCTCGGATCCCAAAAGATAAAGAACATCCGCGCAGACTCTCCCTTTGGAACCCAAATGCGTCCAACCCTTAACAGTGAACAACTATACCTCGTCCAAACACGCCAAACACGCCTCCGCTGCTCGCCATTTGCACATACCCAACCAACGCAACATATTCCCACATTCAACCAGCGCTATTCCATAGCCACTTACCATCCGCACATCTACTATCCCGCACATCTAATATCTCTACACAAGACCCTTCAACTTCAAGCCCACATCCTACATCCCACAAATCATCAAAAAAAACCCCCACCAATCCAACACCCCCTCACAAACCAGCAAAATCAGCATCCCATTCCCACCCTACCATTCCCATCCAACCAACAACCCAGCCACCACACATCTCTACCAACCCAACCTACCCCTACATTCACCGATCCGGTTCCATAACCCACCTCCCATCCCCATCCTCAAGACCACTGCCCTAATTTCCAAACCATTCTCAGAAACCGGAATCAACGGCAGACAAGGTCGAACATTCGACTCGGAAACTTTAGCGAATCAAATCAACGGCCGACAGCGTCTGATGTTCAGCTGGTAATGGAGAATAGTCTATATTCATTGTCAGTCATGCTGTATTGATGAGGAAGTCAGTGTAAATATTTTGTATAGTCGAGTCCACGTCTTCTGAACGCGACTTCATGGAGAATAGGAAGGGAGTTAAAAGACGACAAGATAGCGCGGTAGTAAGACGTTAACCCATCTGTGTTGGCAGTTGAATTCACGTTAACAAATTACAGATTTAAAGAATGATTTCGAGGTTATTGTACAATTGATGACCGCCAAATCCGCGAGGTCGTAAAAAAGTTACTGTGGTACCGCCAGCAGTGAGACACGATGGCCTTGCTCTTGATAGACATAGCGAGATCGGCCGAAGCTCCGTTGATAGCTTACCTGCGATCTCGCCCCATGATGAAAGTAGAAGTAAAGACCGAACATTCGCAACGAACAAAATTGAAGTAGGATATCCATAGGAAATATCCAGAAGATTGGGAGCTGGCACGGATTTCGGATTCAGGCATGTCAGCTCAGAAGAAAGAGTAACCAGTGATCAGACGTCAAGCCCAGTCAATCTCAGCGGTGAAAAGTTGATATTCGCTTATGAGCGTCGATGGGTCCAGACCCGTAGGAGCAGTCCAGCTGAGCAGCATCTTTGTACCGCCATTGATAATGTCGTTGGAGCCGTAGTATCCGAGGTGAGGCCCTCCAGAGTAGATGTATTTACCGCTTAGTCCCGGCGATGCTTTGTAGAGAACTTGTTGCTCTGACCATTTGTACTTGAGAATGTTCTCCACGTAATCTGAAGAGGAATCTCCTCCAGGAGCAAAGGGCGGGAGAATGCCTTGGTCGGCTTCAAGATGGCGGTAGTAAAAGGTGCTGTCGGCATAGAAGGTGAGATACACGATAATGAAGGTCAAATGTCGAGGTGAATAGAAAACAGCAATGTCTATGAAAGCACCTTCGATGAAGTAAGAAGTCGAAGATTTGGTCAACATATTGTTGGTCCATGAAGCGCCGTTCCAGTATGTGATCTAATGAGGAGATTAGCAATTGCAGTAACGGTGCAGTGACGTGGTCCTCACACAATTTCGATCAGCCACATGAGCTGCCGGAACTCGAGCCAGAAGGACGCCACCTTGGACATTGCCAAAGAGATAGACGTTTCCATCGTCACCCCCAATACCAGAGGGCCCCCAGGAGCGAATGCCGCCCGAGCATCCCCACTCGATTTCGTCTTTCTGGAAGATCTTCGCCACAGTGCGCTGAGCTACGGGACCTCCTTTGCCGCCCGCAGTGATGGTCAAGAGCGTTGCGCCAGTGTAAGTGAAGACGGCGGCTCTAGTGAGCTCGTTGACGTTGTCGTAGACGATCGGAGCATACATTATACCAGTTTTTGCATCGAGGGGAATGATGTCGGCTTCGGGCCAGACAGCATAACGCTGCCCTTGACCTTGCATGACCTGATTATATGCCATCTCGCCTTCTGTGAGAGGTGCAAAGCCTCGCATCCGGCCAGTGTTATCACTCCACTGTCCAATGCCATCTTCTAAGTTGAGCACACCGCCAGTCAGGCCTTTCATGCCAACATCGGTGGCGACTGAGCTAGAGACAAAGCCAAGAAAGTTGCCATTCGACGATGAGGTAGTAGTAGAGTAAGAACCTGTGTCACAAAAAACAAAGAGATGCTCTCCGTTCACCATACCGCCTCTACCACCATCCCGAGACAGATGCGGTGTGTTTGTCAGAGGGCTTAGATAAGACTGAGTTGAGATGTTGACGTCGAGAACACCTGTTTGCCCAGAAATATCATACCCGGTGGTGAGATCGCCATTGTCTCCGACTGTGAGGAGACTGCTGGCAAGCGTAACACCTGCGGGTGCTTTGATATCGAGGTACTGCTGAGTTGGCGTGTTCTGGCTTGGTCCTTGTAGATATGATGAAGATACATTTGGCACAATGACCGATTTTCCAGAGGCGTAAGTAACGCCTGGGCTGGAGACACTGGACGAAGATGTAGTAGGCCCAGTGGAAGATGAAGCGCTTGTCTGTGTGATTGAGGAAGAAACCGAGGTTGAGGCCGCGACAGCCGAGCTGGAGACAGCTCGCGAACTGCTAGCTGCTGCTGCCGAGGATGTGATGGAAGCGTAGCCGATTCGTAATGCGCCCGAGTAGCCCGAGGCTGCGCTAGGATCGACCAATTTCGACTTCAGGTAGCAATCATCTGCATCTGCATCGCGATTTGGTACGTAGATAGCTGCTATGCACTCGGTATCATGATGGTCGTAGTTCCACGCATCACATTTCTGAAGGCAGTCTGCAAAGCTATGCACCAACTGGAATGGAAAGTTGTTATCCTCGTAGTCTGTGTTGCAGACGATTTGGTAGTTAATGCCGGCAGTAGACGTGTAGGTTGTACCATTCCCGGCTGGGCAGACTGAGGAGGCAGTGGAGCTTGAGGCTGTAGAAGCAGATGATGTAGTTGACTTTGGGGGGTAGCTTGCGACCCCAGAGGACGAAGGTGGAATGAACAATGTTGTTGGTAATTTACCTCCATAAGCAGTCACTGATGCCATCGCGGCAGATATCGAGCTCGTGGAACTCGGAGAAGAAAAGCCACCAAGGACAAAAGATTGATAGCCATCGTCTTGTCTAGGAGCGAGGGGATTGGGACGATGGAAGTCAGGGATGCCGAAGGCCGGAAAACCGTGAGCTTCAGCGCCTTGAACCAATGGACTCTTCAAGGCTTTGTCAACGTTGATAGCATCTCGCTGTAGATTCGAAATCGACGTAGAGTCTGTGCCTAAAGTGACATATCAGCCAATATATTCAAACACCGAGAAGCGGCGATGGTTACTGGTTGGCTCCGTCGCAGCACCTGATGAGAACGAGTCCAGCTCGATGCTTGTATTTGAATTCTCGCTATCAGTGGCAGCGCTCACACGAGAGCGCTGACGACGACGATTGGACAGCTGAGGATCTCTAAGCTCCAAATCTTTGAGCTGAACCTGAGGTACGGTTGTGATGCGTGGGGATACGTGTAAGCGATTCGTGACGTTCAGTAGATCGCACTCTGCGCCAAGGCAGCGAGCATCATTTACAATCTCCGTTGGATTTGGAAGGCTGGCAACCAACTCTGTGCCCTCGGTTAGCGTGGCTGTTACCATGCATGGCAGTCGTGTCTCACGGTCCGTTGCCGTCATCAAGATACTGCTACCAGAGCTAACTTTTGGCTTGTGCAAGATTCGACCGAGGACATCGCCATGCTGATGACCGTGAAGCTGGATTCGGCCGCTGGCGGTCGAATCGAGCCCAACTGCAAGGACCAGAAGGATGGCTGAGCCATTAGGGAGGGCCTTTGCCTTCATACTGGCCTGCGTCAACGTGGTTTTGTCAGCGACATCAAGGAGGGTTGTCGTGGGTGGCTCACGTGTAGAGGCTGACGAGCGTGTGTTTCTGGGACCAATTGGTGAATGAAAGTGTTGAAGTGAAGATTGAATGAGGGACAAGGAACTGGACCGCAGGAAGCAATACAGATCAAATGAGTGTGGTTGCGGCTGCCCGTTGTGTTGTGAGATGAATGGGAAAGTCAACAGAGGAAGAAGTCGTGATTGTTGTAGGCGCTAATTCATCGCGTGGCGATGATCAATGTCCGCGCCTACGGCAGTCACCCTTCTCACATCTACTTACTTCAGCTTGGGTGCTCCGACTTGCATTTTACGGCCGTACTGTCAGAAGCCAAGGTTTGTAGTTGGTTACCCAGGCGCTGGCCCAGCCGTTTATGCACGACGAAAACGGATCCTGCGTGCTATAATACTCCATGTCAGGGCATCAGCCAGGCGATGATTGGGACGCCGGTATGGATTTGTCCAACGGGGGGAGCTTATCTGAACGGGCATGTGCTGGTTTCAATGCTCATGGACTAACGTAGCCAGCTGTGTTGGAAATTGGTTCGAAGCTGGGGTTGCTGGATTGCATCAGAGAAAGGAACCCGGCATGGCTGCTCTCTGCATCATTCCACCGCAGATGGTGTCACATTTCATCATATGCCACATTCGTCTTACTGCACAAGCGGACATGCAGTCAGAATCTAGCTTCCTTGTAACGGTTACCTGCATCTAAGGTTGGAAAGTTGGTGGGCACGTGGTAGAGGAAGCTGCCATACCAAATAGATACCTCAGTAAGGGGGTTCGACAAGCGTTGCTCTGAAACATACTGTTGTATCGCGATTTTGAGTACAAATTTGGCAGGCTCGGAATTCGAGGCTTTAATGACTGCGGCCTTGGAAGCATTGCATGCCTTGAGCCCGATATGTGCTCACTCAGCCTTCTTAGCCTGCTCCTTCAACTTCGGTGCAGTACCCTCTTCTGTAACATTGCCTTTCTCCATATCCGCGGCCCACAGCGCTGCTCCCACAGTATTTGTGAATGCAAAGAGGATAGAAGCCACCGGTACCAGCTCAAGTAGAACAGCAGCAACGCCGAAACTGAACAATGTCAGCAAATATTCGAGATCGAGAGCCTTTTCGACAGAACTCAGACTATACCTTGTATATGCAGCCTTGTACTGATCGATGTGCTTCTCCTTCTGACTTGCATTCCACTGCTTCAATTGGAAATACCTTGCATGACTCGCCGGCCCTGCCCTCCTCCCTTGCAAAATCACAAACATGACTGTGCCTACCACAGGGATGAAGTTCAGCGGCAAATACATGATATACCGGATAATCGCCGTCGGCGTGAACTTCTGGAAGGGCGTCTTCGTCAACTTTCCCAATTTCCCCATGAAACCGCTTCCACCCTTCATCTGCCTTCCCTCGGAGACAAGGTCTGTAGTGTTTTGGGATACGAGCACGCCATCGAAGGTGTCAGTCAGAGCGTCGTTGATGAGGAATGTTTTGCTGAGCATGGTGAAGAGGGTGGAGGATTCTGAGAGAACGAGGAGGGCGGCGCTGATGGCGGCCAGGGGACCTGATGTGAAGGCCATAGCCGCCATTTGGGGTAGGTAGGTGAAGACGAACATGAACGTTGTGACCCCGAGGCCTAAGGTCATGGTTGGGACGAGCTTGGTGATGAGAGGTTTCCTGGGGAAGCAACGGGGTTAGCCTTTGGCATTCGGGATTGGATAGGTACTACCAAGTGCCTACCATAGGTCGCGATGAGAGATGAAGTAGTAGATGCCCTTGAATTTCCTTTATTAGCTAGATGTTTTAGACCTGGGTCAGATTTGCTGGCGGTTGGGCACCGCGATGAAGACGTACTCTGAGAGGATAGAGGTATGCTGCTGAGCGCGCGGCTTGAATTGTTTGAGCCTTCACACGCTCTGCCTCATCGAGCGCAACTTGCTTTACTTTGTCTGCCATTGGGAGAGTTGAAGCGTGTAATTTATCAGTGGTGGAATGGGAAAGTCTTGATGAGCGCAAACAAGGTAAAATCTGCTCTTCGCCTTACGTCATTTAACTACGCTTTGCATTGAGAGCTTGGGTTGGAGCAAAGTGGAAGATTTTCGCGAGTGAGATAGAATGAGTTGATTGAGCGTTCCTACTACTAGCTAGTACCAGAATACGCAAGTTGCGCAAGAGTCGTAGGTACAAAGGAAGCCACAGGATTGTGATATCGTGAATATACTCCGCGCAATGCCATCCGCTAACCCAATGCCTGCCAAACGCCCCTACGCCATGCTCCTTGATCGATAGGCTATGTGCAACGGTGACCCCAGCGAGAACTCGATTTCAGCTTCACCTGTTTCTATCCTCCTGCGCTTGCCTCCATGCTGCTTCTCCGCTGAAGGCAGACAGGCTCATCGATGCTGCCAGCCCACGCCATACACTCCGTGACGTTGAAGCCTGAGGCTGATCGTTGACGAGAGTAGCGGCCATATCGTCTCCCTGTTCTAGATCGGTATCACGTGGAATGGGTATCGCCGCAGAAGGTGACTCGTTTGCAGTCTCGGCAGCTTGCACTTGGATGTCTGCATCATCGCCATTGTCGCGGTAAGGTTGGTGAATGCTGTGGTTAGGTGAGGCGCTTGATGATGGCTGAGCCATCGATAAAACGACATCTCCTTTGCAGATAGGGCATGTTCGACGTCGAGTTGTCAGCCATGGCGTTCTGTATCACTGTCAATGGCTGATCTAGTTGAGGCTCGTGATTGGAGTGACTTACATGCAATCGGCGTGGAATTCGTGGCCACAAGGAAGGCTCATCACTCTACTTTCGCCATCTACATACTCCTCGAGGCATACAACACATTCGACCTGCTTTCCGTTATATTTTCGCTTTGTCCTAGCAATGGCAGCGCGCTTCTCCCCTTGCGCTATGGAAGCATGAGTGGCGCGATCCAACGACGCGGAGACAGCGTCTGCGATTCCTGAAGCTGTTGCTGAGCGTGGTCTTGAACGAGCTGTTACAGACTGTGGGCTTGAGTGTAGCAGAGGAGAAGAAGGCGACGTGCTTTGAGGAGTGGCAATCCTGCTTGACGATGTAGTAGAAGCACACGACATAGTGTGGTAAGTCCGAACTGGAAGGCGGTCGACCACAGACTTAGGAGCTCTCCATCGTCTTCGGCGAATACGGGAGCGGAGGAGTAGTAGTGCGTAGACAACAGTCAATGTGACTAGAGGGCTGACCACAAGGACCAACAATGTGTCGAAGAAAGGGCTTGTAGACATCGTTGTTGGTGTTAGTGTGACCCACAAGCCTTCATGATCCTCATCGGATTCACTTTCGAGAAAGCCCGCATTAGCTCGCTGTGCTGCTTGAGAGCTCTTCGACTCCGTAGCAGACTGCTTCTGATCTAGATTTTCGGTAGCCTTCGGCGATCGGTCTTGGGGCTCGCCTTCATTTCCTAGCCTATGGTACTGCCCGCTTCCCGGTGTGATGCTGCCGCCCCTGAGAGCAGTCTCTAGCTTTTGTTCCGCTGACTCGCCACCCTTGTAGTAAAGTGCCTTCGAGACTAGTGGGATCCGTGCAGTAGCTAGCGTCGTAGTTGTGCTCTTGGTTCCGGATGAGGGTTTAGCTGCCATGTCAGGATCTCGCCAATCTTGGACGCCAATGACAAAGTCATCGCTGGAGCTGGTATGTGGGCCCACCGTTGAACTCTCTTTAGCTGCGGGCTCTATGTCAGGTTTGCCCTTATCATTAGACTTTGCTTTTCGAGCAGAACTCGATATCCGGTCCTTTGGCCACTCCTCCGCCCACTTCTCGCTGAACCAATCGTGCCGGCCACTGCTGGGGGGACGCCTGCTATCTTCGACCTTCCCAGATCTGTAAGGTCTGCCACCCATGCCAAAGACAGATCTAAGCCAGCTTGTCTTCTTCTCCGGCCTTGCCATTTGGTTTGACCCTTTTGCCTTGATGCGTTCACTCCCAGAAGGATGTGATGCTGCACTTGTCGACTTTGAGGTCGATACACGAGTAAAGGTAGGTCTGTCATCATTTGCCACAACGTTGGTATTCTCATGACCAGCAAGTCCCTGTACCGTTCCTTCTGTTGCATCGTCTTCCATGAAGCTCTCTGAGGGTATCAGTGACGAGAGGAGGTGGGCAGTAGTATGCGACGTGAACAAGGACGGGATTGAGACATTCGATGTGTCTCCTCGGGCGTACATCGTGATGAGCGGGCCGCCACGGGTGTGGTCGCCCACTATGAGAGCAGTTGCACCTCGTCGCTGCGCCCACTTGACCTTTTCGAGGAAGCCGCAGCCACCTCGGCTCAAAAGCACGATTTTGCCAGCTATTTCGGCACCTTCTTGGAGCGACTGAATATCTGCATGTGTTGAAGGTGGACCTTTCTCTGGGGGAGGGTGCTGGGCCGATAGCCCAGGCTCCGCAGGCTTCGAAACTGGCGATGAAGGTAGAGGATGGTGTAGATGGTCATCGGTACCGTCACTTTCAGAAGGCTTTTCTTCACTATCGGATGCGCCGTCTAGGGCAATGTTTTGTTGGCCAGGTCTGGTGTCGGCTTTTCTGGCATCAGGCGTGGTCGTGCTCTGGTCGGCGACACTGTCCCTGCGATACAGTTGACTACCGTCCTCCCATCCCGGTATGTCGCTGCACCCAAGCTCGCCCTCTGCGCCTGTCCCGGCTCCTCCTCTGCCTAAGCCATCGTCTCCAAAGCCGCTCCCAATCCACAATGGCCCACTAAGACCGTTTGCCACAAGAGACGGCCCAAAGTCAGCGGGACGGGCCAGGAAAAAGGTAGAGTTGTCGTCTGTGAGACTGATAATTGCTGAAGGAGGGAAAAGCGTAGAGGGCGTGTGGAAAGAAAAGAGCGCGCGGACGCTGCTCTTTGGCGAACCTGATGTGGATTCGGTGGCAACATCGCCTCTAGGATGAGTATACAGGAGAGAGAAGAAAGTCAAGAGGGTTGGAAGACCGACAACGCCAAGGCAGACAAGAACGAAATGGTGAGGACGCATGTTGAAGTGGAGGTGCTTGTGCTTGTAGAGAAGTTAGACAGAAGTTCAAGCTGCTGCTATACCGGCACACTGAGCATCTTCTCTATATGACCACATATAGCAACAAATGAGTCTCCTGCAAGAGGTTTCTGCAAGTGGCAAGCAAGTAAAGAATGGTGTATGTCCGGTGGCTCTGGAAGTAATGGTCATGCAGGTGGGCAATGGGTGCGCTTGGCTCCTTTCAGAAGCGCCTCTCGGCCAACGTTCCGCGAAGTCTTGGCATATATGGCATCCGGATTGAGCTTGTTAAAGTAAGTAAGGTAAGCACGGCCAGTCTGGATCCATCGGTGATAGATGCTTTCACATATGTTGGTATATTAGACAACCCAGCGTTCTCTGCCATGATCATAAGAGAGGCATGCATTGCACAACTTTTCCTTCTCGTATGCTCGAGGCAGGAGCACTAAGCTGTAACTTGGATGTACCATTCAATCTCTTCAGGGAACTTCCACTCTGCTGACACTTCAACGTTCAGCCTCTGGCAGTATGTAATATAATTCATAATATTTGTATGGTGGGAAGTAGTATTTGGACAGTCATGGAGGATTTTAGGCAGGCTCGATCGTGTTGAGCTGGGGGACTCTGTTAATCCCACCTTCTCTGGTTTTCATCCCCAGAAATCTCCTTCTCTTTCAACAACATCTTCACTTGCACTCTTCTGAAGCAGACACCTGCTACAAACATCTCCTTTCGTTATCCTACAGTGCCCTCTGTCTTTGGAAAACACCCAGCATTCTCATCGCATGAGCTATGTTGCACATTGATGAGCCAACTGATGGCGGTCTTATCCTGCCTGGGATGGCAAGAAGGCATCGACATGGGACTGATTCTACGATTGTCAATCGTCTTCCCATCCTGAAATATCTACCTCACCACTTCCGCTCCCACTTTGTGGCCATGTCTGGCGAATTCGTCGGCACCTTTCTATTTCTCTTCTTTGCTTTCTCTGGAACCCAAGTGGCCAACACGCAGACCGAACCTCCAAGGAGCACCACCATTTCGCAGGCAGCCAACCCTGCCCAGCTCCTGTACATCAGCTTGTGCTTCGGTTTCTCGCTGGCAGTCAATGCGTGGGTGTTCTTTCGCATCAGTGGAGGACTCTTCAACCCTGCAGTAACACTAGGACTCTGTCTCGTGGGAGCTGTACCGTACATCAGGGGCAGCTTGGTCCTTATCTCTCAACTCCTTGGTGGAATCGCCGCTGCTGGAATCGTGGCGGTCCTATTTCCAGGGCCATTGAACGTGAAGACAACGTTACGGCCAGGCGCCTCAATCACACAAGGGCTATTTATCGAGATGTTCCTTACCGCCCAATTGGTCTTTACCATATTCATGTTGGCAGCGGAAAAGCACAAGGCAACCTTCATCGCACCCGTTGGCATCGGGCTATCGCTGTTCATCGCAGAGTTGTCAGGTTAGATCCCTTATGAATTTGGCGACGGAGGCCTTTCTGACCTTGCTCCAGGCGTTTTCTACACTGGAGGCTCCCTAAATCCTGCACGTACCTTCGGTCCCTGCGTCATCCTTCACTCATTTGAGCATTATCATTGGATCTACTGGATCGGACCCCTTTTGGGCTCACTTCTGGCATCATCCGTTTACAAGGTCATGAAGATGCTTGAGTACGAGACCGCGAACCCGGGACAGGACTTTGACGAGCATGAGAAGGAGAATTTTGATCCGGAAAAGCATACTGTTCGCCTTTTACCAGTGGTCAGTATTCAGCCAAGCCAGCCCTCAGATGACACGTTGGCACAAGATAGTTTCGCCCGGAAAGGACATGTTCAAGAGACGACTGATCAAGAATACTACGATCCCGACGGAGCCAAGGCCTATCCAGACTCCCCTACTGCGGGAAAAGGACGGCATAACAAGGTTACAGCGATGTTAGGAGGCCGCAAAGGCGTCGGCTTCTCGCCGAGACAAGAGGAATTAGGGAAGCCAATGGGGGCCTCCACGGACGTTTACGATGCTGCACCTGGTGCAGAAGGCGGTAACGCCCAGCACACTGGCGCTGCCTGACGAGTCAACTCAACTGGCATGGGACAAATAAGGGAAGCCTGACCAAGATCGACTTTACGGCCGGCATTTGATCGACAGCACATGAATGGAGAGGGTAGCGTTGATGGCCTGGTTCTATGAATATCACCTTTCAAGCCGCCGACGTGCTATCCTTACAATAGGAGCAAAGATAGGTATCCCTGCAAAAGATCAGCAATCCTGAGGCGGACCCTTCAGATATGTGGCTGTGCAATCGTGGCGGTGCAACTTTGACATCATTCTCCGTCGTGTTTACCCCACTTCTCGCCCATCAAGATGACCATTGCCCTGTACCATGCGGCACTGACGCTATGAGGACGCCATTCAGGGTAAAGTAAAGTAGCCTCCCTGCCAAGTTTACCATGTCACTCCCGTAGCTAGTAGAACTCTCGCACAAAGACGTACTCACTATATTAACCCCGCCCTGCCTCCTTCCTGTATTTTCTACATCACAACAAACACTCCAACGGTGCACAAGTGTCTTATCATTGAATACCATCGAACTACTACACACTCATCACCTCACCTAATACCAATCAACCTTCTCATCACAATCTTGCCATCATGTCTGGACTCATCAACAAGGTCAAAGACGCCATGGGCGGTAACAAAGGTACGGATACCTATCTTTTCTCACCATTCAACGCCATTGATGTTTCTTTTAGATCACGACGCTAGCGGGGATGTCAAGCACAGCGGTCTCGAGCACGAGCACGAGCACGGCACCCAATCTGGTGTTCACGACAGCTCCATTGGCCACGGCTCATCCACCTCCAACACCAATCCCGGCATCATGCACTCTACCAAGCCTGGCATCCACGGCGAGCGAGACGCGGGCACCTCGGGCTACACTGATCCTATGACGGGCAACAAGGCCGGATCAGGCTTGACCGGATCTGGTGGAGACTCTGGCATGACAGGCACTGGCTCTGGCCTTGGCCGCGACACTGGCCTTGGTGGTAGTGGAACTGGCTCCGGCCTTGGTGGTAGTGGAACTGGCTCCGGCCTTGGCGGCAGTGGAACTGGCTCCGGCTATGATAACGACACCGCCGGCTTCGGTAACAACCGTAATACTGGTCTTACTGGCACAAGCGCCGGTGGTTCCACTGGCACCGGGTTGACTGGTGCAGGCACAACAGGCTCTGGCCTTGGCTCGGGACGTGACACGGAATATGGCTCAGGCCTGGGTGGCCATCGGTCAGGCCACGACTCTGGCTTGACAGGCACTGGCTCAGGTTCCGGCATGACCGGTGGCTCGGCTGGCACTGCTGGTCCTCACTCTTCAAATCTGGGGAACAAGATGGATCCTCGCGTTGATTCGGATCTGGATGGCTCCCGCAACATGGATGCTACCGGTACTGGATCTGGAGGGTACGGATCAAGCACTACTGGCTCCGGCATGAGCGGTGGTACATCTGGAGGGTACGGTTCAAGCAATACTGGCTCCGGCATGACCGGTGGCTCGTCTGGCACTGCTGGTCCTCACTCTTCTGGCCTTGGGAACAAGATGGATCCTCGCGTCGATTCAGATCTCGATGGCTCCCGCAATATGGGTGCTACTGGTTCCGGATCTGGAGGTTACGGGTCAGGCACTACTGGCTCCGGCATGGGCGGCGGCTCTGGCTTGGTTGGCGAGGGTGAGCGCTTCGTTGAGGGCACTGGAAAGCATCACCGCGGTGACGGCCACCCAGAGGATATTGTTCACCCTGGCCCCCATGTCACAGGGACTGCAAAGGCTCTTGACCCTCACTTGAACTGAGGCTTCTCAGCAGCAGTGGTTTACTAGCGATGAGCATTGATACCAAAATTGCAGCACACAAGGGATGCTGGCTGATCACTACGAATGAAATGCACTATGCACTGGCATGATTGTAGATAGCTATGATCACAAGAGATTGCCCTAGATAGTATCCATAAAGCAGTCTTCACACTTCGTCTCCATGCCCATCATGACTTTGTATCAACATTCATTGTACATGAATGTCAGTGTGCCTGCTTCGACATATCTTGTTCTGGCATGATTATGTCAAGAGTGCGTAAAAACCAGCAGCAATCACCCACTTGTACCGTTGATCGAAATGACAGTTTGCATGTACAATAATAGCATAACATTCTTCCCACCACTCCATAGCACTCACAAACGGGCTACTGAAAGATCTCGTCCGTAACATCTACCTATTTCATGTCCTCTCCGTAGAAAAGCTCTAACCGTCCACAGCTGTTCTAGCGTGCTAGCTTTGGCCGACCACACAGCCTGGTGTGGCTGAGAGCCGGAGTTTTCCATCTCCTTAGCTCCAGGGTACCGCTTCCATGCGACGTCTCAGCCTGATAGGGCTGAGACCCGGAGTTTGGAGTGTTTTTGGCTCCGGGGTATGGTTTCAGGCGACGTTTCAGCCTCATAGGGCTGTGACCCGGAGTTTGAAGTCTTCGAGGGTCCGGGGTATGGTTTTAGGGGCCCCAGGGGGTCAGAGTGCGAAGGTTTGGAAGTTACGATAGGGGCAGGATTTGGGGAATCACTGGGAGGGAGGTTGATGGGTGTGATACCTGTATTGGTTCATGAGTTTATAGGGAAGGAGTACTGGGGGGGAGCTGGGGAGGGTAGTGGGTGATGGGGTCTGGAAATAGATTCGTTCTAGAACTAGGGAACGCCTGCCAAGGCTTTTGAGAAGGGACTTCATTTCTGTTCTCTGCGTTCTCTGTACGCGCTTTTGGAATCTTGACGTGTCACTGATGCTATTGATTTTGGGGGAATAGAATTGTAGGATGGTGGTCGGTGGGTGTGATTAGTGTGCGCTGAGATGGCGCGATTAAACCTCGAGCTGGAGTTGGAGATGGCGATGGAGATGGCGATGGAGATGGCGATGGAGCTGCAGATGATGGGGAAGCTCGGAGATGATGGAGAGTGGATGCTCCGAGATGAAGTGACGAAGGGGCGGGGGAAGGTGCATGGGATCCGAGCGTTCAGGGAAGCGGTGTGGAAATCTGGGAATGAAGTGACGGATGTTGAGGGAAGAGCTGCTGTATCACGCCAGAAGATGACTGCCTTCACTGGCTCTTTCTGCATTCTCTGTGAATATTCTTCGCATGCAAATTCTCGCAGGTTCTTGAGGGTGGGAGTTGTAGGCAGCTCTTTTCGGGGGGAGAGGGTTTGGGTTGGGAAGGAGGTATGGAACTGGGATTTGAGGGGAAGGTGTGAGTGATGCCATGCTACCTTCGATGAGCTGAGGGTATGGAGAGGGGTTCGAGGATGCTGCGATGGGGATTGGAGCTGCTTTCGTGAGGGGTGTTCTTGAACCCTTTGGAGTGCTCTGGTCTCTGGCTTTCTTGCCTTGGGGATGGTTGCTCGGCTTCCTCCAGTGCTTTGTTGTGGAGACAGGTAGATCGTGGTGGGTTTCGGCGAAAGGCTTTGAGGAAGGCATGGAGAGAAGCCGTCCTGACGTCCAATCTTCTGCACTATGTTGTGAATGGAGCTTCGATGTTTGGTTGGCGTATGGTGAGGTTCCTCTCTAGCATGTTGCTTTCTTCAAGTGATAGAGACTGATCTCTTTGCTAGGTCTTTGAGGAAGGCTGTAATGGAGAGAGGCCGTTCAGAGTTCAACCTTCGACGCTGTGTCGTGATTCAAGCTTCGATGTTTGGGTGGAGGTTCGACTCCACTATGTTGCTCTCTTCAAATGATGGAGGCTGATCTGTTTGCTAGGGCTTTGTGGAAGGCTGCAATGGAGAGGCGCCATTCTGAAGTCCAACCTCCAACGCTGCGTCGTGACTGGAGCCCCAATGTTTGGTTGGTGTATGCCGAGATTCATCTCGAGCATGTTGCTCTCTTCAAATGACGGAGGCTGATCTATTCGCTAGGTCTCAAGGCTGGACTAGGGGCCGCCTGAGATCAGACACTTCTCGACGCTTTTCGAACGAAGTGGCCATGAACAAGAGGAGAACATACAAGCTTCGTTCTCCAATTGCTTTCTCTTTCAAGAATGTTGTCTCGCCTTTTCGATGGCCTTTCACTCTTGAGTCGACCGATGTTCTTCTTCCCCGGCGCTATCTTCAGCTCCCCTATCGCTCTCGTGTACGGGCTACCCATTCGATGGGAAGATGGAATGTCTCACGCAGCAGATCTTGGAGCGCTAGCGAAGTGCTTAGTAGCGGCCGTCTTGGAGGCTTGCTGCTGCTAGGTCACTCAGTCCTAATTTCCGCTATTGTCTGTCCTGCTTGTTGGGGTTTTCTCAAAACCTCTTGGAGCTGGATACTCTCCAGCCCGATGGAGAACCAATCCAAGACCTGGTCCATGAGGGTGAGAAAAGGCTGCAGGACTGTACTATACAGCTAAGCCATTCGACCAAATTTCGGATTCTGCATTTCGTCTGGATGGGTCCATTTCCTTTGGAGGCTTCTCGTCCCTTTGCAAAGGGATAACTGTCATAGGTCAGCATAAGGGAAAAGACCTAGTGGGGAACAAGAGACGTTGCCCAGTGTCCAATGCAAATTCCGGGCCTGGCTTCTATGTTCTGGTCATGCCTTTATCCACAGCTGCGTCTCCGAGTAGAGATAGGAAGGCGGCCGTGCATCAGATAGATGCTTGATTGGTTTATGATGAGTCTATGCCGATGCCTCTGGAAGATGGACGCTGCCTGACTGCTTTCTTTACTTTACTCGGTCATGCAACATAAGGCCGGACATCCTATCTGCCGAGGCTGAGCCAATGTGAGACTTCGCGGATTCGATTCAGGTCTCTGCTTGGGTACTCAGATACTCTAGGATCGTACTAGAAAGGACAAGCTCTATCTGAATAAGTCTTTACGCAATACTTTCGATCCTGTATCCGCGGGAAGCAAGGCTGCTTGGCGAGACCTAGTTGACTGCCTCGGACGCGTTCAATCAGGGTGACCTACAGTTACTAAGCCACCCTAGCTGTTGTTTACTCGGCACACTAAAACTCCAACTTATCCATAACACCCAGCATTTCGGACCCAAATGGTTCTCAAACCAAAGGACATGGATTGAAGCACGAGTTTTATCTCATAATCTTCGTCTCGGAATAAGGAAACACATGTAAGTCCTTGTCCACGTCAAGCTGTTGGGTTGACTTTAGGTGGTAAGCTAACGCGATTGTGCGGTCGAAAGAGCTCTCATCTACTTTTTGTTGGACAGTGCTTGCTACATCAAGAGGAATCTTACTAGTCTTTTCGAACACATTGATCATCCTTCTTAGACACCGGTAGGTCTCTCACGAGTGCCAAGTCAATTATTTGGCCTTGATAAGCTGACCGTTTGTAGAGGTAGCTGTGCGATGAAGAGAGACTGACGGTCAAGAATTCGAACTACACCTTCTGAACTCAGGCGTGTTACTACGCTTTAGTCATAGGTAAGGGCTTCCTCGATAGGTTCGCGTCTTTCAGCTGACGCTCGATTTGGGTAGATTGAAAGCAGACTCAATAGTAAACCTCACTTCATGGACTAGTAGCCAAACAGCCTGCACTACATCAACAATCAGGACATTGTCTCGAAGACGCATACGCAAGCACACTCTACTCGACGGAACCTTGATCTGTTGAGCTAGCTAAAGTAGCTCTGCCTACTTGTATCTAAAAGTGATGTCAAACCGCAACCACTGGCAGCGGTTCCCGATTGCTTTCGAGTCTGGTACCGGCGGTAATAGGTCTCCATACACGTCACGAGCAGCTGTAGTACTGGTGAGAGATCTCCAGTATAGGAGGCGGAATCAAGAACCCCCTACAACATCTTTGGAGACAACGGCAGGGTCGGACCCGACGCTAAGGCAAGGGCCGGGGTCGGATGTCTCCCACCTCGTGGTGAGAAACCCTGACCAGGCCCTGATTGGGGCTGTTCCAGCAAATAAACGTAAAGGACACAAACGAAGTGTCCAATTCCAGTTATCTGCACAAGCCCCCGACTTTGTTCCAGCCGTGACAGCTCCAAAGGAGCCTTCCAAGGTCTATCCGATGATCAGAGGGGCTTTCTCACACTTGATCGAAACCACATCAAACCCAATCTCCAGTCGTCAAGACGTCCCGTCACTGGTCGAGACGACATCGAGGCCTCTGTACAGTGCTCAAGACGTTCGTTCATCTGACATGAACAATATGCCTTCAAAGGAGAGTATCAAAGCACTACCACAGAAGCTCAACTACACGGTAGAGACTCTGAGCGCCTCTGCGTTCGATAAAAATTATCCTAGACCTACCCAGGCGGATTACGACGCGTATCTGGCTGCCCTTCCTCCAGACCAGTCGTCTTCATCGAATAGACTGACTCGGAGACCACAAATCTCCGATCAGCATGCGCTGCCCGCACAGAGTCAGCCTGTCATGGTCAAACAAGACCTTCCTGAAACCATTGAGACTCTACCATCAACTCACTCTGCCGATGATTCAACGTCCCAAGCTTATACTCCCACACCCTCGACACACTGTGCCGATGATTCCACGTCACAAACTTATCCTCCCATGCCCTCGACACACTGTGCCGACGAATCCACCTCCCAAGCTCAGAGTACGGCGCCCTCAAATCCACAGGGGAACTGTCCAACCGAACCAATTCCTGAACTCATTCACGACACCGTTATCCGCGCTCAAGCGAGCTTCGAGAGATGGGAGGCTTCGGGTGGCGATGATTCCACCTCCCTAGCTGGCAATACCGCGTCCTTCAATTCACACGGGAATTGTCCGACCCAACCAGTCTCTGACCCTATTCACGACGCACTTCTCCTTGCTATGAAGGCCTACAAGAGAGACAAGAGACCCGATAACTTGGATCACGTCAAAGCAAGCCTTAAAAAAGAGCAAGACCGTCTCGATTATGTAGACTCTCAACGCGCAGCCTCTGCAAAACATCACGAGGCACTTATGACTGCCTTCAGTTCCGCCCAAGCAAACACTACGACAGATGCTCGTCAATCAGGAGCTTCGCGTCAGATGCCGCTGGTCAAACGCACCGCAACGGGCCATCCACTTCCGCACGGAAGCTTCACCAACTATAATACTCCCAACGGTACATACCTCGAAGGAACCTGGGAGGAATCCCCGGAGCCCTCTAGAGGCCAAGCCGCTAGCAACGCCATGAGTCAGTCCCTTGAGCGTCGGAGACGTGAGGACGAGGCCTCTCTTGCACGTTCAGTCGCATGGTTCCAAGCAAATGGCTTCCCCTATGACCACGAGATGAGGGCCGTCATGACCGAGATGCAGCGGCGCGATGAAGAACAGTTAGCTGGTGATAGGGCCCAAGGTGCTGGCAAGGCGAAGGAACTGCAGAAGCCCATTGGTTACGAACGTGCTGTCGCCGCCGCCGCTGCCGCCGCCAATAAGCCTGTCGACACCAGCTCTGGAGGCACGTACGATCTCATGAAGGATCCTAGGCCTCAGGACGCGATGATGCTTATGAGCGGTACCATCGCAAACCTCAGCGGCTACGCTGACGGCACGCATGTCGGCCCGCCCTTTGCCGTTTGGAGCCGACCAGCAGAGCATGCCATTGACAATTCTTTCGACGGCAACAAGTCCCTCTTCGACAAGCATTGGGGCTCCCCTCCTGCGCGTGTGGGTCGTGACCCCCGATACCAGCAAACTATGACAACGGACGGTCGAGCAACGTATTTTGAGGACCCTGCTCGTGGCATGGGTCGTCAGTAGAGGGTGGTTGTCAAACATGAGAATTCGATTGAGCTGGATATATTTCTTTTGCCATCATGCGGCAAAACCGCAGCAGCCGGAGGAATTGAGAGCTGAAACGTTCCCCTGGCCATAATGTGGTCTCTTTCAATTACGTGTACAACACCTGCGAGTGTGCCTTTTCGACCTCGACGAGTCCAGATCCATTCCTTCCCACCGAACACGTCTTCATGACCACAAGATGGTTCGGTTTACCTGCGTCTACAATACCTGCGAGTACGAATATCCGAACTCGAACTCGACCTCGACGAGATCAGATTTATCCTTTCATAACGAACACGTCTTCATGACCACAAGATGGTCTTCTTTACTTGCGTGTACAACAACTGCCGGTGCGAACATTCAATATCGATGAGACCGCAAATCATCCCTTTCCTAACGAACACGTCTTCACGGCCACAAGATGGTCTTCTTTACTTGCGTGTACAACAACTGCGGATGCGAAGATCCAATATCGATGAGACCGCAAATCATCCTTTTCCTAACGAACACGTCTTCATCATTGCTTAGCTAGAATTAAATACAAAAGTCTTTTGACACCATCTATGCGCACCCTTGCTCTCGTGCTAAGGATTCCTGGATAGTCTTTGTAGATATAACAGCGCTCTACTGGTTGCTGATATGGTAGGACTTGCTAACTGATGGCTTTGCCGTATACACTAGTATCCAACGCCGATGAATGATGGGAATTTGTCTACAGCGTTGAGACATCTTGCCACCACTGCGTAGTTTGAGATTCTACGTCCTAGATTGGGGGTTTTATGTGCTTGACAAAGAAGTCGATGTCCGATCTTCGCCATCCCCCTTTGCATTTCCTTTCTCACCACTCGTTATTTACCACTCGATCCTGAGGTCCTGTGCTGCAACCTGCAGTCTGTATGCCAATTACTTAGATGATCAGGTGTGGCCAATTCAGCCTTCTTCCTTTGCCCTTCAGCTTTTAGGCTGGCTACAACTTACATACAACATGCATACCAATATTTAGTATCCATCATCTAGCACTAACACCCAGCGTACCAAAATCTAACATCCAACAGCAACAGACAGCAGGCCATTATCTATAGCGCCGAACCACCTCTCCATTCCAGCAGGGTGTCTGACGGTGCAATGTGACGATGTCGCTGTGTATGTAATCAACAAAGACGTCGATATCTGATCTTGGCAATATCTATCTCATTGTTTTCCCCGTGACTACGAGCTTATCTCAGTACTCTACCTTACTACTCTACACTGAGGTTCGCAGACTGCAATTCGCAGTCAGTCAACTCTGCGTGGATGGTTGATTTTCCAGCCTCCAGCCTGGCTATACAACCTTCAGTCTTCAGCCTTCGATATTAAGCCTTCAATCTCCAGCCTAGACCATTCTATGCTTCAGCCTGGACCATTCATCCTTGTTATTCAGCCTTGTTCGTTTACCATCTACGGTTGAGCATCCAGCCTTGCTATACAGCCTACATCGTTTACCGGTCCGCCTTCAGCCTTCAGCCTGCATCCTGGACTCTTTCAACCTGCACCGTTCAGGCTTCAACCTGGTTGCAACATACATACAAAATACAACATACATGCATACGACCCCTATATCAGCACCCATACCAGCATCTACCAGCACCCAAACACCAAAAAACAACAACAAATACAACAAATAAATACGCCTATCTACAGAGACGAGATGACACTTTTTCGAGGGCTGTAGGAGGTAGGACAGTGGCAGCGGGAATCAGGATAAGGGCGATTGGAGAGGGTTGTATGGAGAAGACTGTATAAGGGGGCTCGTGTGGATGGGGTTGGAGTGTGTGGATGTTAGCCAAAAGGCGATGTTGGTTTTTGGTTCGGTCTATTTGGTTTTCTTGCTTTTCTCGATTTTGTTTGGGATATCTGGAGCATTGTCATCTTGGAGGGGGTTCTATCTGGGGGATCATTGTTCCGAATTTGTTTATTTAGAGGGGGTTGGTTTGGAGGATGTTTGACTGGAAATTGTTTGTTTGGAGGAGATTTGTCCGAAGGGTGTTTGTTTGGAGGAGATCTTTTTGGAAGATGTTTGTTTGAAGGATGTTTGTTTGGTTGGAAGTCAGCGTGTGAGTGTGTAGTAGGTTCTTCTGGCGTTATGCCTGTCTGTCAATTAGCTAATTCGTCAGTTAGTCAGACTCTGAGCTTGTGAGCACGCCAATCCACCAGTCAGCCAGTCAGCCAGCCAGCCAGCCAGCCCGTTTGTCAGTCTCTCGGTCGATCTGGTCTCTCTATCTGTCTATCTCTTAGACATGAGCATCCGATGGCTTTTTGGTACTTACCGTCGATGGATTTTGGGAATGCATGGGGCTAAATCAATGGTTAACGGCAGATATCTTTGGGGAAGGTGCGACTGGATTGTTGTATCTAGATTGGAGACGAGAGGAGGAGCGTACAGAAGGGGAGAAGTCGGAGGCAACGGAAGGGGTATTGGAGGTTAGGGGCATCATTTGGAATCATGGCTAGATCTAGATGTTTTTGTATGATTTGATAGCAGCTCATTTCGAAAAGCCGTCCTGATATCAGGGTAGTTTGCCATTGGGATCATGTGTTTGCTTGTTTGCTTGCTTGGAACAATGACTGCATGGTCTATTCTATGTCTGCCATATCTGAATGCCTTTGTTTGCCATTCATATTGTATGTATCTAGCAATGTTATCTAGCTATATTGTTGTCTCCATAATAGACATCGGCTTAGCAGCTGGAAAGAACGTTCATTGCTTTCCTCATCTTCATTCGCTGCAAACAGCCTGCCGTCTCGATCCATCCGAGCGAATGCGCTTACTTCTTCTCTTGGGAGAGGGGCGAGGCTGCTCCCTCTGGGGACATGATTTCAAAATGCCACTGCCAGACGTCATCTTAGCAGGTGGTAAGAACGTTCATTGCTTTCCTCATCTTCATTCGCTGCGAACAGCCTGTGGTCTCGATCCATTCGAGCGAATGCGCTTGCTGCTTTTTGAGAAGAAGGGGGCGACGCTGCTCGAAAATGTCCTTTGGAGATTTGGTTTTGACCCGCCACTCCTCCATGCTTCACCACTGATGCCAAAGTTGTTGATAGTGAACGGGAATGCTGATTCGGGAGATGATGTGATGCCGTAGTACAAGTTTGCGCAGAAATAAATAGGCCGGCCTCTATATGCTCGGTGGCAGCGATTGTTTCCGTGCACGAAAAGCGTAAGGGATTTTTGTGGAGGAGAGTTGACTGTAATCAGTATCAGCAGGATTTCCATTCGGTCACGGGCATGTTTGCTTGGTTTCATAGTTGCCTGGCTGATCTGAATGCTTATCTGCTTTGTCCACGGCCTATGTAGCCAGCCATCCTGTAGTCCCCATCACCGACGTCCCCTAGTGCCTAATCCTCCACGCTCTCCTACCATCGCCGTTCGACACCTCGCTGTGACCGAGGTCTTCGGAGTGCAGTGTAAATGCTACAACTCCTCATGCTTGCTCTGCTGCTGTCGCGCAGCCTGGCGAATGTCACGCCTCCATGGCTTGTGATCTTCGAGATACCGTTCCTACCCCCATTGGTAATTTCAACTCTGTAGTTTGAAATCGTTGCGAGCGCTGGTTAAGCAAGAACCTGGGGCTGGATGTCAATCATTGACGCCAAATGAAGAGAAGATGCCTTTTCCACTGGCACTGACGGCCGAGAAGGAGGGTCAGGACTATTCTCGAGACCAGCTAGAAACGTTGGACCGATGGTTTATTGGAAGCGATCACAGACCTTTACTTCCCAGCCCCTGATTTGGATTGGTGCTTTCAGTGTTGTCGGCGGCCTCCTCGTGGCCCTCGTAAAGGACACACCATGCAAACCCTTCAATCGCTCCTTGATCCTAATTCATCGTGATCTCGTTCCGTAGGGAGTGTGAGCAACCATTCCCCTGAGTCAGCTATGGCGTTCTGGAGCGATCGATGACAATGTAATCCAAGCGCCGTGCTCGTCGTAGAGGAGAGAAGGGATTTTTAGCGGCGGTGTACAAGAAATCCTGCGAGAAGTGGAGATCTAATTGTACACTGTAAAGTCCAAATTTCAACTGTTGAAACCATTTCTCTGCCCCAGAGAAAAGCACAACTTACAATCTTTGCTATATTGGTGATGTATCATCTCATGAATAGACGTCGCCTCACACACATCGTCTGCGTATGCGTATATTCACATCGACGAAGGCAGGGCCAACGATGCCTGTGGATGATAAGTTGTTTGTTTGGCCGCTGAGCCCCGTGTCTGCTGCAATTGACCGATGCACAACGAGTGTGAGGCCTTCTGCAGCAGCTCTCTGGGTAGGCAATCCTAGCTTAGTGTGACATACGAACGATGGTCCCCGGTGGAAGGTGGGGACAGCTGAGTGCCACGCAAAAAACATTCATGCAGCTGTCTCGGCATCGACGGAGAAAATTCGAAGATCCTCATACGATTAGTACTGCAACGGCAAGCATATCTCTGAAGCGCTCAAGAGAGGTCTGAATTGTCCGAATTGGGAATATCTCAAGCTCTACATAATTCCCTGAACATTATTGCTTGTCGCAATCGCTGTCGCCACCCCTCCTACTTCCTCAACCCCTATCCGTAAATGAAAACATCCGCCCAACTAGCCCCGGGTCGTGCCACCGGCGTAGTTGCGCCCACTTGGCCCCTCAGGCTAACTCTAAGCGGTTCCTAGGCTAGCCAAGGGGCCACTAGAGGCAAGCCCGTGGCCGGCTTGGGGAAGCTAGCAGCCAAGCTTTGGGGGCGGGGCCCCTAGCCAGGTCGCCTAGCAGGCCTCGGAGAACTTTATGTAATGGCTTCCAAATTTACCTGTTGGCAAAATATGTACATCTCTAAAAGCGGATTTTTGCCGCTGGTAGAGCTGTAGAAAGCACCGCTTTAGTCCTGAGCTAACATTGATATGGTCAAATTATGGGCATGGAGAAAGCGTGGAATTGTGGTATGTGGCCAAGGCTGATCATGCAATTCTTCTCTGGCGCTGCTCAGGCCGCTGCTTGGATCATATACGATGGTACAATAGTACAGGATGTTCGGAGTGTGAAATATGAGGAGAACAGAAGTGTCTTCTGGGGAACAGCAGTACTAATAGTAGTTGGGTCTCCTGATCGATATTATCCCCTTACCAACCCCTGGCTCAATTGGCTCGAATTGTCTTGAATACCAATCCCATCAGCCCCTTCCTACCATCCGACGATCCATCTGGGACGAAGGCGGCACACAACGAGATCCTCTCCATGAATACGAAGCCTTTGAGCTCCACTCTCGAGCCGTCGTGATCAGATCACCGCAGACCTATGTTGTTCAAGTCAAGGGTGGCCAGCTTCTCTCAAACAGGCGCAAGCAGACCAGGACTGCCACCGGAGAGAATTTCGCTAGCACACGTACTTCATGTCGCCGACGCCCGCGCACAGGCGTTTCCTGTCTGTGCAGCCCGGGAAGATTGGTTGACAGGCTTTTCATGTTTGAGGCGCTTATGAGGAGATGGACTACTGAGGGGTTTTGATGCGAGTGTGGAACCAGTACCGACTGGACAGGTGCGTTGCCAGGGTTCGAGTGTTTGAGTTCGTGGTGCTCTGCGCCTTGAGCGGATGTAGACGTCCCTGAACTGGATGTTGAGCTTTTGGAGAATGTGTATTTGTATGGGCTATGTGACTTCGGGGATTGCAGATCTAAGTAGGTTCAGTGTCTGACGCTGGAGTCTTTTTTAGGACGTCGAGATCGAGGAGAATAGGTAAAGGTGGAGCAAATGGGTTGCAACTGTCAATAGGTTCGAATGTCGAGGCTGAGATGATTTGGTGGGAGACCTAGAAGCTGTCGGCGTGTTTCCTGTTCGGTTGCGTGCATGATTGCTTGTTTGGTGTCATGATTGCTTTGATTAGTCTCTTTTCATCACACCTGGCTGCATTGTCATTCTTCCATACACCTAGCAAGGCATCCTCTATGATACAGACGTCCCTTAGTAGCTGGTTCGTCCATGCTTTCCTATCATCGCCGCCATGTACCTCGTTGGGAGGATACGAACTCCCCTTCCAAGCTAACAATAGCCCGAGATTTTATTGGAAAATCCTGAACAGCAACCCAGAAAATACCCTGCCCATCGCCGAGACTACCAACGCAATCCGGTAACGATACTTCGTCCCATTCATTAGGCCTAACGACACTACTTTGTCTATGACAGGCACTGATAGAGGGGTGATTGACTCAGCGCTGGCAACCGGTGTTTAAGGGGCCCAGAAGCCCCATGCCAATTGCTTTTCAGCAACCACCATAACAGCATAACAGTATAGAAAGACGACAAGGCAATTGCAACGTTCTAGCACTCTAAGATCCCTCTTCGATGGACCTTTTGTCCACCGTGCCGGCCAAGAGTGACTCAACGAAGCCCCTACGATCTACAGGCTATCTCCCACCACTTCGCCTCAGAGTGGCACCACCAAATCTCTACGATCTACAGGGCATCTCCCACCCCATTGCCCAAGAGAGGCACCTCAAGTTCCCCATACAGAAGAGCATTAGCCCTTCTAGCGCCTAAGAGCGGCCCCACAAAGCCCTCTCTGATCTATCGGTTACTCCCCGCCACATCGCCCAAGAGAGGCACATCACAGTCTCCACTCAGCAGACCATTGTCCCCCTATACTCCCTAAGAGTGGCACCACGGAACCCTACGGTCTGTCGACCATCTCCCACCCCATGGTCCAAGAGAGGTGCCACGGAAGCACTGAAATCTGTCAACAAGGTGCACAGCAGTGATATCAGGAGGGAAGCTGGGATGATCTAGCTACTGGGGCGCGTCTACAATAGAGACGGCACTTGGCTAGATCCCCGATACACACCAGAACCTCTACTCGGTCGACCACATTTCCATCATGTCGCTTAAGAGTGGCACCACAGACCCCTACAATCTCTCCACGAGGCGCACAGCAGTGATGATGGGAAAGCATGCATGATTTAGCTACTAGGGCGTGTCTACAATAGGGACGACACTTGGCTAGATCCCTGAAAGAGTGGCAATGCAATCGGATCATCAAGCAATCATGCATGTGACCAAAGGGAAGCACGCCGATACGAGCTATAGGCTATCTTACACTACATTGCCCGCGAGGAACACACCAGAATCCCTACCCAATCGACCCTGTTTTCATTATGTCGCCCAAGAGTGGCACCACAGAAGCCCTACAATCGCTCAGCGAAATGCCGAGCAGTGATGATGGGAGAGCATGGATGAACTAGCTACTGGGGCACGTCTACAATATGGACGACACTTGGCTAGATCCCTAACAGCATGGCAATGGAATCAGAGCAAGCAAGCAATCATGCATGTGACCAAAGGAAAACACGCTAAGACGATCCATAAGGAATCCCTACTGAGTCGACCATGTCTCCATAATGTCTGCTAAGAGTGGCACCACAGCAGGCCTACAATCTCTCAGCGAGGTACACAGCAGTGATGATAAGAGAGCATGGATGATTTAGCTCCTGGGGGACGTCTGTAGCATAGGCGACACCTTATCAGAGACGTGGTTAGCGGACAATACTGACGAAGCAATCAGAACACCCAAGGAATCATTCATGTGACCAAAGGGAACTACGCTGACACGACCCATAGGCCGATTTCCACCACATCGCCTGAGGGAGACAGACCAGAATTCTCACTCAGTCGACTATCTTTCAAATACACCGCCAAAAGACGACTCACGGAAGGCGTAAGATCTCTCAGCGGAATGCACAGCACTGAAGATAGGAAAGCATGGGTGATTTAGCTACTAGGGACGTCTGTAGCCTAGGCGACACCTGGCTAATGATATGCATAGTGGACTATACTGACGAAGCAATCGGAACAACCAAGCCATTACGACACGAAGCATTATGCACAAGACCAATGGGAAGTACGCTGACAAGATCCATAAGCCATTTCCCACCACATCGCGCAGGAGAGACAAACCAGAATCCCTACCCTGTCGACCATCTTTCCACCATACTGCCTAGGAACGACCCCACGGAAGCCCTACGATCTATCGGCCATTCCCTACCCCATCACCCAAGAGCTTTACCTTAGAAACCCTACATCGATACGCTATCTGACCTTGATTGCCTCGGAAGCCCTACGCAAGCCATCGTTCAGTACCGTGATTAGCACCGCTAGATCGAAGACTACCATTGTGGAGGTGCGTGGGGAGCGTCTGGTAGCTGCCTTTTTGGCGGCAGCGGCCCCTTTGGGGACAGCAGCGTCATAATGAGCTATTTCAATGAGTCCGTTTGGTCAGAAGGACGAGTGCAAAGTCAGTAATGAAGAAGACAACAAAGATTCGATGATACGAACGGCAGTGAGCTTCCAAATCAAAATTCTAAATACACGACATTCGGAGTCCAACGGGAGAAGAGAACAGGAGCAAACTCTAGGGGGCCAGCAGTACTAATACTGCGTGAGTTCCACTGATTGACAGCTAGGCCTCACTAACCACTAGCTCGAGTTGCCTTGAAAGCCCTACACAGGCCATCCTTCAATACGAGGACTAGTATCACTAGATCCAAGCCATCTACGCACTCATCTCCTTCGAAGATCAAGACCGCAAGTGTGGTGTGATGCCAAATACCGAGACATCGATAAAAGAATGGTGGGAAGGGGTTAAGAAGGAAGGAGCAATAGTGCAAGCGCGATCTGATGCCAACGACCGATATTTCAATTGAGAAGTGTAGGGAGTAGACTCGGAAGGAGTGATTGAAAGGGTAATCGTTAGGGAAGGAGATCTAGGCTGCAAATGTGTAAAAGGGATGAGCCTAGGAAGAGGACATTTTACTATGAGCCAGGACATTATTCATGGCCTGATGAGGGCCGTATTTTCTAGCGCTAAATCAGAGGCATTTGGATGGCACCAAGTTGGACGATTGGAAGCGTGTTCCCATTTGGTTTGATGTAGGAGTCGCTGGGATTAGGCTGTCTTTGCCATGTCTAAGAGTACGATCGTTCTTGCATACAGCTAGCCAATTTCTCGTTAATACCACAGACGTACCCCCTAGCAGCCAGATCATCCATGATTACTCTTCATCATTGCCGTGCTCCTCGCTGCGAGAGCGAGAAGCCTGTTTCTCATCTGGGTCTCGCGCATGAATCGCTGGGAGGACGCTGTCTTCATCACATCTGATTGTGAAATTATTCTTTCTTTTATGTAGCCAGTATGTCGCTAGATTATTCATGCTTTCCCATCATCACTGCTTTGTTTCTCGCTGCGAGAAGTCTGGTTTCCATCTGGTCTCATACATAATTCGCCGGGAGAACGCTGTCTTCATCACATCTGATTATATTATCATTCTTGCATGTATCTACCCAAATTGCAGACGTCCCCTAATCGCTAGGCCATTCATGCTTTCCATCATCATCACTATGCTCCTCGCTGCGAGAGCGAGAAGCCTGTTTCCCATCTGGTCTCATGCATGATTTGCTGGGGTTAGGCTGCCTTCATCACATCTGATCGTAGACTGTCCTGTTCTCATGTATCTAGCCAAGTTGTCGTTTATATCACAGAAGTCTCCCCTAATAGCTGAATCATCCACGCTTTCCCATCATCGCCGCCGTGCTCCCCGCTGCGAGAAGCCTGTTTGCCATTCCATCTCGTGTATGAGCCGCTGCGAGAGCGCTGTCTTTATTACATCTAATTGCAGTATTGTCCATCTTTCAGGTAGCGAGCCAGATCGTAGATGTATACCCTAATAGCTAGGTTATTCATGCTCTCCCATCATCTCTGCCATAATTCTCGAGGCGAGAAGCCTGTTTCCCATCTGGTCTCGTGCATAGATCGGTTGGATTGGACTGTGTTGTTTGCATCTGCTTGCATCATCATTCTTGCATACCACTATCCGCGTTTTCCATAATATCACAAACATATCCTAGTAACCAGATCAACCATGCTTTGCCATCTTCATTGCTGTGCTCCTGGATGCGAGAAGCCTGATCCTATCTGGTCTCATACATAAACCGCTTGGATTGGGTTGTATCCATCACATTCGATTCCATTTTCCATTTCTTCTGTATAGAGCCGGGTGTAAAAAATGGTAGAGGAGACTCCATTGAATGTCCATATCGTTTGTATTGTCATGTTATCAAAGGAATGCTCAAGAGCAATAGAGATGGGGCCAGTAGCCCTCTGAATGCGGGTTTTCAGCGCTGATTCTTTTATCCTTCCAGTAGGTGCCGTGGGAAAGGGTAGAAAAGACTCCCTCGCATATCATATCGTCTATATTGTTATGGGATTGGGGAAATGCTCGGGAGTAGTAGAAACGAGACCAGTAGCCTTCCGAATGCGGGTTCTTAGCGCTGAGTCTTTTGCCCTTCCATTAGATGTCGTTTCTATCACAGACATCGACCTGAGTCGCTTGATCATTCATGCTTTCCTAGCATCATTGCTGCGCTCCGCGCTGCGAAAAACCGGTTTTCCATCCAGTCTCACACATGATTTGCTTGGATGAGTCTGTGTCCAGGTGCTGATTACCGTAGAGACGGCTCCACCGCTTATGGACGTTATCTGTATTGTCTTGCTATTGAAGGAATGCTCAAGAGCGATAGAAATGGGACCAGTGGCCCTCCGAACACAGGTTCTCAGCGATGCGTCATTGAGCCCACCTAGGTATCGCTTCTATCACAGAAGTCCCTCCTAGTGGCTTGATTATTCATGCTTTTCTATCATCACTGCTGTGCTCTTCGCTACGAAAAGCCTGCTTGCTTGCTTGCTCGATTGTTTGGCAGGGGCTTTGTTGGTAGCATGCTATTGTGCTTCAAGTTCCCATCCTAGTCGTAGTGGTTGTGTGTCGGCGATTAATGTGCGGAGGAGGGGATCGTGGAGCCCGATCTTGACTCATAGTTCCTCATCATCACTGCTCTGCTTCTTGCTGCAAGAGGACTGTTCGCTCTCTCGCTGGTTTGGCGGTAGCTTTGTTGATAGTATGCAATTGTGTGTCGATTTTTTATGTCCGTCGTAGTGGTTGTGGGTATGCTGTGGGTTCGGGTTGGCTTTTGAGAGCGCGGAGGACTTGATCGTGGAGCCGATCTTGACTCATTCTTTTCTATCATCAATGCCGTGCTCTTTGCTGCGAGAGGCCTGTTTTAGAAAAAGACACGACCTCCACCATTGAACCAGCGCCAAAAGGAACCGAATCTAATTAGAAGTATATTGATCCGGCGAACAGTTTCTTCGCTCGCTCGCTGGTTGGCAGTGGCTTTATCGGTAGCATGCTATTGTGTATCGCGGCCCCATATCTGTCGTAGTGGATGTTTGTAGGCCGTGAGATCGGGGTGGATTTTGAGGGCTGCGAAGAAGATGATTGTGGAGCTCGGTTTTGACATCGTAGGACTTGTGGATCCAAACTTCGATGATTGCGACGACCAGGTTATATGGAGCGTTGTAATGTTTGTGAAGGGTCCGAGCCAGCGCATGAAATGTTGCCTTCTCTTGGAGGAAGTAAAGCCCTGATTTTGGATTGGTATCGTTGTTGATTGTTGGAAGCGACGCCGTTGGAGTAGCAATTCTGGATGAAGTGAGCGTTCCCGCGAAACGGTTCGCTCGTGCCGAATAGAGAAGACTCACCGGACTGTGCTCCGCGTGGGAGCTTTGGTTGCTGTCTGCGTTCTGTGTACCTAGTGATAGCTTAAAGGGACTTGATGTCGTGGCGTTGGATTTAGGAACTCTGGTGGAGGCTTCTTGATGGAATGGACTTTGATTTGAATATCCTTCTTTTTGTTCTGGTTCTATTCTGAGTGAATATTGTGTCTGTAACGGAATCGACATCGTCGTATG
>JAABUK010002729.1_pt1 | contig 31221 bp, 1 predicted proteins | sample 5559141 | NCBI WGS metagenome assembly JAABUK01 (sample SAMN10711869, study PRJNA513367) | rock metagenome | isolation source: Antarctica rocks | place: Antarctica: Victoria Land, Pudding Butte nord | collected 2016-01-03
GTATTATATTATAGTTTCCGGTACTCCGGAGCCCCCTTAGAAATAGGAGGCTCGGAGCCCTCGCTCTAACTCTTTAGAGATTAATTCTATTTTTTGAATATAGAGATTATTTTCCCACTAAGGCTTCATACTTACTTTTATATTACTATAAACACCCTAGGCACTATGGCCTAACATAGAGTTTATAATTATAATTATCCAAATTAATAATATCGCGTAAGGTCTAGTTATAATTAAATAATATTTTAGTAATATAATAAATAACTTACCCCGATTAATAAAATATCGAGAATTCGTTTTAATAAATATTAATCTACGAAATTATCTCTAGTTTTTACTCGGGTACTATATTAATACCTAGGCTCTATAATAGATAATAGAGTTACGTAATTTAAAGTCTATCCCTAGAATTATATATAGGATATATAGGTTTAAAATTATATCTCTATTATAGTTTATAGTATTTAGTTATTTATAAAACGACTAAATTAAAATCTATATTAAACTAGGTCGGGTTTAGTAAAAATCACTTTTATAATTACTTTTATAAAATACTCCCCCGCTTTTTAAAACTAAATTTAATATATAAATTAACTCCGCCTCAACTACTAAAGTTAATATAGTTTAATTTTAGTAAATATCTAAATAATATTACTACTAGCTTTTATTAATATAGAGATCGCTAATATAATTATTTAATTATTTATATCTCGAGGACTTTATACTCTTTACCCCTATTATCGTAGACTCTTTATACTTTATATTATAATTAATCTCGAAGTTCTTTAATTTAAAATCTTATAAATAACTTCTTTTAAATTACTAGTATTAAGACTCTTTATTAAGAGAGTAGTATAAATACCGCTAGCTAAAGAGATTAAATTATATATATAAATTCTCAGTCTACGCTACCTAAGCCTATCGAATAAATAAGTAAAAGAACTTATTATAAACGTAGTTAATTATATAATAAAGAAGGAGGATACGTACTTTTATAAAAATATAATAAACGTTAATTATAATATCTCCGAGTGGAAGTATAATACTATTAAAACGATATTTATATATTATTTATCCGATAACTATTATTTATATTTATTAATTTTATAGATATAGATTAAAAGGTTTAAGAAACGAAGCCCGTATATAAAAATATATAAAAGAAGGCTTTATTTAGCGAATTTCAAAAAGTATTTAATTTTTATAATATAGAAATAGTCTTTTCCTATATTATAGTAAAATATTAAGTTTATTACCCTACTTCCTCGATCGCCGCGGTATAGATTAAAGATTAATATCTCGAAACTCCCTTAACTATCAACGTTTAATAATTATATAGATATATTTTATAACCTCGCGGTTATAACTAAGTTATATTTTAATAAACTTTATATTAAGAATTCGAATCGCGATTACCTACTCCGATTTTATAATAAAATTAAGAAAGTCGATTTTAAAAGGACTAATAACGCTAGTAAAAAACGAATTAAACTAATCGAGGACCCTAATTATACTTTTATTACTCTTCGAGACTTTTATCTAAAAGAAAATAATAAATAAAAGTATATAAAGAAGGAGATTTTCAGGCGAAGCGCTTTTGGGAAAATTTAATTATAAATACTACTAGAATTACTAATAGATAACTTTAGGATAGTAAAAAGTAACAGCGCCTCTAATCCTTCTATCTAGGTAGGCGGAGGAGTATTTATAGAGTATATAAACGGTATTACGGCGGTATTACGTATACTAGAGCGGTATTATTATTTATACTCGACTTAAGTAATAGTGTCCTAGTTTTATTCGTAATACCTTTTACTATATTACTAGAATAAACCGACTCTACTTTTTATTTCTCTATTAAGTACTACTTTATATCTATAGTACGTATAAAATAAATTATTCTATATATTTTTATATATTCCTAAAGTAAGCTATAAATAATAATTTTAAAATTTTAAAATTCCGAGAATCCTATTCCTATTTACTCTAATTATATTAAATAAAAACGAAAATATCGCACTATTTAGATATCTAATAAATATATTTATCTCTTCGTTATTTTTTATCTAACCTTATCGAAGCTCTTAAGGTACTCGATATTTCTAAAATTCTCCTTTTCCTACTTTACTAATAATTTCTTTAGGAGTAGATAGTAATTATTTATATAACTAAAGATCTAGTAATAATTATTCTAATAAAATAATAATTAAAGGACTTAAGGAATAATTTGTCTAATAGTATAGAAGAAATTGACTTTATATAATATCGGTAATCCGCCTTAAAAAAGATTTATAAATAGAGTACTTTTCTAATCTAAAATAATCCTAAAAAAGAATAACGATTTTAGAGAGGTAAAAACTCTTCTATTTAAAAAATAATAATATAAAGAATCTCCTAGCTTCAAAACCTACTATATATAATCTAAATATAACTTTTAAATAGAAATTATATTATTTAATAAAATTTACTATAATGAATTATTTTTAAAAATAAATATTATTAACTAACGATAGTTTAAAAAAATAATTATCTTACTATAATCGCGATAGTAAAAGTATCTTTATATAAAAGATCCTATTACGATAAAGTAATTTCTTAGTATTTATTCTACTCGTATACGGATTTATTAAGATTATTAAACGCTAGTATCTTATAGAGATAATTATTATTATAAGTCTACGATATTATAATAATTTTATTAAAAAACGTCCTAGATTTATAATTTCCCACTTTAATATCTTTTTTAAAAGCGCTTTTTTTCCCTAAAATTCTAGTAAATAAAGAGATTATTCTTTTAAAAATATCTTAAAACCCTTTTATTAAATAAATAACCGTATTATAAAATTTATTCTTTAATTAATATCTAGATAAAACGATTATTATATATCTATTTCTATATTTAAAAAACTCGTTTAAATATAATATAATTGAAAATACTACTAGGAGTCCCCCGATATTTTTCTAAAAACCCCCCTTCCGCCCTTAAAGTATATATTAACTCCGCGTTTAGTTAATATATTATTAATAAATAAACTTTATATAATTCGCCCTAGGCCTTATTATTTAGAGTAAGGTCTATTATAAATATAGGTTAATATAAAATCTAGAGACGATATAAACTTTATATATAATAATTCCTTAAGCCGGAGTCCTAGGCTACGGAGGTATTATTATTATTTTATACTTTTTATTTAATTAGTAGACTCCCTTACTTCGATAATATCGAAATAATACTAGTTATAAGTAATAATATCCTAGGATAAATTATTTTTATTATTTTTAATATAGTAGTACCCCCGATAACTATAAGTCGTAGTATATTATATAAAGTTTAATTAGTCGTAGAATTAATATTACCTTAATTACGGATATTTTAATATTTAATTAAATATCGAATAGAATTTTAATTTTAAGGAAGAATAAAATAAATAATTTTTTAACTTTATAAAAATATAATCTTTTAACTCTATAAAAATATAGACTTTTAGTTTTATAGAAATATAACTTTTTAGTTTTATAGAAGTAAGAAAAAATAGACTTTTAACTAGTAGGAAGTAGGAAGTAATATCGGTAACTTGGGAAACCCCGATTTTTGTGTATTTTACACCGAAATTATATAAAATACTAAATATACATATCTATTTATATCGAGTATTCTAAGTATATTATATAATTAAAATATAGTTATATAGTTGATTTTAGTATATTTAGTACCTAAAATATACTTATATAACTAATTCTAGTATAATTAATACTTAACGGGTAAATAATAATAAATGGATAATTTTTAATATTATTCTATAGTGCTTTAAATATACTATTTATACTTTGGGTAATAATAGTATTATTATTATAATTATTACCGCTAGCGCCTTTAATATCGTTGTTATATTTAGATCTTTATATATATATTAATTAATTGATATATATTCTATATTATAGGGGAGTTATAGATATCCTAAAATCCGTTTATTAAGAAACTATTATTATTTGTTCTCGTAAATTAATCTATACCTAGATCTAGGCCGTTATTATTTTTGGTTATAGGAATAGTTTATTATATTCATAATTTATCTTTTATTCATCGTCCGGGTTATTAGCCTAGGTAGTTTATATTAAAATAACGTACCTCTCTTTCCTTATAGTCTCGAGTACTGTATTTTATATATATATATCGTCTATTATATAATCTTAACCCCGTTCTTTTTATTATATCGTTTTCTTTTTCTTCTTCTTAAGCTTTAATTTCTTTCGGAAGCCTTCGTATATAGTAGAGAGTTTAAATATATATAGCGTAGGCTTAATAGGATTCTTATTAATATTAAAGTAATTAATTTATTCGTTAAGTTTAATATCTTTAAGTTTTTATATAATAAAGGCCGGTAGTTACTATTTAGTATATAGTATTAATATATATATATAATAAATATAGTATTATAATATTATATTATTTCGCGATTTATAAGGTTTTCTACGCTTTATATATTACTACCCCGGTTTTCTACCGATTTATTAAACGAAGCTACTCGAGTATCCGCCTAGATAATTATATTAGTATTCGAGGAATAATAATAAACTATAAAAGACTCTACCTCCTTTTATACTTTATTAAATACTATTTAATAAATTAGAGTTCTTATTAATACCTCGTCCGCTAGTTTAACTTTATTAGAATAGGAGAAATATTTACCCTTATAAAGATAAATAACTTATTTTTCCGAGATCTACTAGTACTCCTTTCTTTTATATTATCTCTTTCTATAATATCTATCTCGTTCTTTTATATATTATATTATCGAGGAGCCGGCGAATCTATAGTAGTTTTATTAGTAATTAGGAGATAATTAGATATAGTACGGAAGCCTTTATAACCGACTAAATTATCGATTCTATCTTTCTATCTATAGACGAAATCGTTTATATTATCTATCGGTATCTCTTCCCTTCTTATTTCTTAGTTAATCCTACCCGATAAGGCCTTTATTATTATACTTTATTATATAGATATTTATTCCTCCTACGTCTCCTTTATTTAAATTTATGGCTTTATATTATTTCCTATTAATATTAAGAGATATAAAGAAAAGGGTCGAGTTTAATTTATTTTTAATATATTCGCTTTTAAATTTAATCCGTATCTACTTCCTTATTTTATATTCTTTAATAGTATAATAAATTATAACGTAGACTATAATTATTATAGTTCCCGTTAAGGGTTTAAATATATATTTAGTATTATTACGAGTTCCTAGCCAACCTAGGTCCGATTAAAAAAATAGTAAAATTATAGCTTTTACTACTAGATCTCTAAAAAAGCGGTAAAGTAGTTCGGGCTTATCGATAATTAATATTAAATCTTAATAGGGAAATATTAAGATTTATATTATTATTATAATTATATATCTATCTTCTATTCTTTATTTTAGTAGTAATTATCTCTTTAATACTTCGTTTTATTATAGAAAAAGTATAGTATACCGCTATAACCTATTAAACCCTTATTATTATTAAGGCGCGGTAATTACCGATATAATCGAGTAACTAATTTCGATTAATATATCTTTAGTTTAAACGCGGTAAATTAATACCTCTCGGGCCTCCGTTGGATTTAAAGTCTTCTTTACTACCCTATTCTTTAACCCGAGGGCCCTATTATATTTATTAATAATATTCCGCTAAAGTTTCTAGATTAAAGCGCTGACTTCGCTTTTTTTATTAGAGTCTATTTATAGGTTATATCCTAAATCCTTATATCCCGTAACGAGGGTTATTAATATTATTTATTTTATATACTAGAGAACGGCCTCGTGGCCTTAAGTATATAATACCGATTTAATACGACGTCCTACGCTCGCCTATAATAGTAACGACTCGTTTCTTAAGTATAACGCGTCGTAATTATAATAGCGTTTCGTTAAAGGTTTATATAACGTATTACTAGAAAACCTCGTATCTTTTAATCTATATATATAAGAGCTAGGGTAGGACGAGGACGAGGATATATAATAGCCGATAAACGATAAAGATTATAGAAAGGTTAGTTATATTACTAACTCCTATATGAAATATATATATATATATATGGCGTGGCCCTACCTAATCCGTTTAACCGAGATATATCGTTTATTTTCCGTCGCTTCGGGGCAGGAAGTTTAATATTATCGTTATCGGCCTCGGTATCGACCTTCTTACCTCCGTATATACTTTATTCGTCCTTATCGATAGTTAATATCAATTAATATATACTAGAAGGATTTATAATTAACGCGTTCCTAATACGTACTATTACTCGTATATCGGAATAAGTAAATTATTTATAGCCGAGATTTACTCTAGGAGTATTAATATAGTTTATTATTAAAATCAGCCTTTAACTTTATCGAAGGAGTTATTACTATAAATTCTTTAATTAATTAAAATCGTATTACGATATATAAAAAGTATAATTTAATTTAATTTTACTATTTAGTATACTACTAGGTCGTATATATATAGACTTAGATATTATTCGGTAATATAGAGTATACTAACTAGTCGAGATATAGAATAAGTTTATTTTAATATATAGGAAAGAGGGTAAAACTATATATATAATAATAGTAAATAAATATACGTCGGATTAGCCCTAGCCTAGATCTAGGCTAGGTTTAGGCTAGATTTAGTCTAGATTTAAACTAGGGCTAATCCGAATATCGAATTCGGGTTATATAATATTATAAATTATAAAAGTATAAGGGTATTATAAATACGATTAGAAACGGCGGCCGTCTATTAAGACGAGTTTAATAGAGGGTAGACCGAGATAAATTTTATAAAAGATAGGTTATAATATCTCTATTTATAAACTAAATACTTTTATTTCTACTAGCGAAATATATACCGAAGGAGCGCTGAATAATAAGGGCTAATTTAGGAGTCTATTTCTTTTCTTATTTAATTTTATAAAAATAGTATTTTAAGAACTTTTATTTAATAAATCTCCTATTTAGTTTAGAACCTCTAATTCTCTTCCTATTAATTACTATCGATAAAGTTCATACCCTAATTATAATTTATCTCTATATTATACCCGTTACTCTCGTTATTATTATTAACCGTTATATAGTTATAATACTACTATTAAGTAAGAGCCCGGGGTATACGTATTATTAGGCGGTATAATGAGTATATTATCGCGGACGGTGATTTTTTATAGATATATAGCTACTATATTTACTCTATAAATTAATCTACTACCCTAGTACCTTTCGTTATAAAATTAAGATTATAAATAGTATTATATTAATCCTAGTCGATAAAATTATTTACGTAATAGTATTCTTCTTATTTAGTAGGTACTATATACGTACTCCGGATAATATCGTATATTTCGAAGAAGTAATAATTATATAGTTTTTAGGGTCTTTTTATTCTACTAATTAAAATATACTCTACTTCGAATATCCTATACGTATCGTCGACTCTCCCGTTATTCTTTAGTCGATATAGAGTAATTAATATATTAATATATACCCTATATTTACCCTTATCGTTTAGTCGCTCGTAGTTATAAATATTAATAATTAACTCGAGCCGGCCGATTATTATATAAAGGGCCTCCTACTCGGTCTCGCTTTAATTTTATAAGCGAGTCGCTTCGTTATTAATTTAGATATAATTATTATAAAGTTTACTAGTGGAACGAAAATTAAGGGTATAATAGATTAATTTCTTTATAAACCGCCCTAAATTCCGGCTCTCTTTATTATTACGAACCTAATATATTAATAATTAATATATAGAAATATATATATCTCCCGCCTAACTAGGATTCGTCTCCTATCTCCGTTAATTTTTAATAGAGCCCGGATTTTTATCCTATTTTTTACGGCTCTCCCGTACGAATATCGCTATAGCGTCGATAAGATCCTTAGTATTAAAGTAAAAAGCCCTCGCTACCGTAGCTATTAGGCGATAATAATTAATATCTAGTATTTATATACTATAGTATGGCGGCGTGTCCTTATTAAGAATAGGTATATATTTATTTAAATTTAATTTCTCTCGATACGACCGGGTATTCTATTATTCTATTTTATTATTAGGAATAATAGTAGGTTTAGTAGAAAGTATTACTATAACTTCTTATATAACCCTTATATTATAGTATATAATATTATACCGTAGTAATTACGTCTCGAATTTATTAATTTTATTTATTTATAAAAAGGGTTCTTTAAGGAGAAACCTATAAACTACCTCCCTATAATAAGTATCGAAGTTTTAGGTACTCCTATATCTTCGAATATATTTAGTATAATACGTTATCGCGTATAGTTTTAGTATATTAAAATACCGATTAATAAGGTTTTTTAAATCTAGGTCCGAAGTATTACTCGGCTAGTATTTACGGAAGACTACCTTTAATTTATAAATATAGTAGAGCGTATATTATATATATTATAAAGTATCGCCGTTATAAAACGTATATTAGGTAAATATAATAAAGTCAAATATAGCCCGCGCGTAATATAGGGTAGCCGGTACGCGCTTAATAAATAAAGGAGTAACGACGGTTATTAATTATCGTAATATCGCTTTCTATTCGTTACTACTTTATTATTTTACTTTATTAAAGTTTTTAAATAATTTTAACCCTACGAAATTTAATACTTAACGAAAACGGTAATTTAATTTAATTTTTATTATTAATTATTTTAAAGATTTCTTCGGCCTAACTACCCCTTTTATTATCTATTTAATAATTATAAGAACTACGTAGTCTTTAATTAAATCCCGAATCTAGTTAATTAATTTTATAATAATTCTTTTTAGAAGCTAGTATAATATATCGATAATAAAGATAATATAGATATTAACTAGATAATAACGCTAGGCGAAGTTTTTAACGTTATAAATAATTATTAAATCTTTAGCGAGGTCGGGATCTCTCTTTTATACCTTTATTCTTCGATATATATATTTATAGGTCCGCGGCTCCTACGTCCTAATTAACTCCCCTCGTTTATTAGGCGGGACTAAGTATATTAGATACTAACGATTTTATTTTACCCCTATTATTAAGATTTACTTTAAGTAATCGGTTATAAGCGATATAATTATTAGATAATATCTTTGGGGTTAATTATCCGTGTATATAATATCGATTCTTTATATTACTAGGTCTTTAATTACTTTAGTTACTTTAGTATATTATTTAAATAGATAATAATAGTTATATATACGCTAGAGTATACGCCCTAGCGCGAGATAGTAGATATTTAATTATATATAATTACCGAATTCTTTTCCGTTTTTAATACGAGGGATTAAATCTAGGAGAACTAAACTAGGTCGCTTTTAAATTTTACGCGTCGTATAGTTAAGGTTCCCGATAGTTATATATACTAACTAGAGGGAAAGGTCGCTATAATATTAAGTTATTATTATCTCGTCGGACGATAGTATAAAAGGGATAATAGTACCTCTAATAGAGATTTATAGTTATATTTCCTACTATTAAATATTAGTATATATTTTATTAACTACCCTATTATTACTATCGTTCGTAATCTTTATAGATATATATACTAGATTATTTTTAAACAGTTTATAGCCGAGGAAAAAGCGGATAACTTTAATAATATTACGGTAATATAATTTAAAATATAAATTATTAAAATAGTTAATCTCGTTGGGTACGCGGAGATTATTAATTATCTAGCTATTATTATATATACCCTATTAAATATTATATTCTACTAGTTACCGATATTATTTTATATTACGGAAAATTACCTCCTTTTTCTAATTTACCTTAATTTCTATAGATTTAAGGTATACGTTAATACTCGTTTTAGTTATATAATATTCGGAAAATAAGTAAATAATAGTCTAACTAACTTTATTACCGAATGGGTAGTATATATCTTTTACTACTATTAACTATAAAGTATTTCGTCGATATTTTTAATATTACGCGCGATCTAGTTCTATATATATTATTATAATAACGCCGGCGTCTCGCCCTATAAAGTCGGTAAAAGATTTTATATAAAGGGAATTAAATATAGATAAAAGGCTTCTAGAGGAGATAAACGGTATAGTCGCGGAGGAAGGTATTATAGCCGGTTTTAATACGTTTATCGAAGTAGACGAGGGCCTAGATAAATTATTAATATACTTATATAAACTCCTAAGTAATAATATTTTTATTATTATTTTTATTAGTCCCTAGATACTTAAGAGGCGGTTTATCTATATTATAGTAAATAGTATAGAATTCTACTAATTAATCCGTATTTAATTTATTATTACTAGGCGCGGGTAGCTCCTAGAGTTAAGAGATTTTATATTAAGCGAATATAAAGCCCGTTTAATCTTTAGTAGGGCTAAAGATATTTACTAATTTCCTACGTTTAGATTAAGGCTTTTTATATATATTTAGGTATTATAATAGGCCCGAGTAATTCTTTATTTAGAAGAAACTATATTAACCGTATTATAATTATTTTATTATATACTTCGCGTTATCTAGTATTAGAAATAGAAAGTTTAAAAAAAGAATATTTATCCGGAATACAGTTTTATAAATCTATAAATAAAGTTATTATTTTAAACTCGGACGCGTTTAGGTTAAGTTATTAAAATTTATCTAGATCTAGACTAGATTTAAATTAAATTTAAGTAAATCTTAACCCTCGACTACCTAAATAGGAAATTAATATTAAAATTAATATTTTATAAATATTAACGTCCTTTACCCCGTAGGTCTATAGTATTAACTCCTATTTGACTAAGATAGTTACGCTAGCGATAATATTCGGGTCATAGACTCGATATATACTATAATAAAACTATTTAACTTAAATAGATAGTACCGAAAGATTTTACTATAATAGATTTATATATAATTTTAATAATTTTAATATAAATAATATTCGTTCTATAGGTAGAAAGGGCTAGGGAAATATATATAACCGATATTAAAAATAATAATTAAGTAGATTAAGGATTTTAGTATAAAATTATAAATAGTATAAAATATTAATATTCGAAATATTTATTTTAATATAATTTTCACGGAATTTAACTTATTAAAAACGATATTCGTGGATTTAATAATACGAAAATATATAAATCTCTTGAAACTCGACTAGATTAAAGGCCTTATTATATAGGTATTATATTATCTAATATCGATCTCTTCTAATACTCTTTTACTTCTCTTTTATTAAATAATATATAAATATTACTTCTTAAAGTAGAGCCTTAAATATACCGGGTAAATCTCGGATAATTTAATATCCGCGTAGCCTTATATTAGGAGACGAAATCTCGGGAATTATATTTATAAAAGCTAACACTCGAGCTTTTAACTTATAGGTCTTAACTAGATCCAAACCTAGATCTAGGTACGTTTACTATATAATCTTTTATACTTTACTAGAATTAGCGATTATAGTTATTATATATACTATTATACCCTTCTAACTATATAATTATTATTAAATTCATCTATTTATTACCGCTATAATACTATAGTAACCCCTTCTACTATTTAATTATAACGGAAAGTTATCTAAGGATAACTAGACTCTTATATATATAAAAGGGGTATATATACCGACTTATTATTATATTATTATCGTTGTATTTTAATAAGCTAAAGAGCTCGTAGAGTAGTATTACCTTATAAATAATATATTTAAAGATTAACCGAACCCTAAAATCGCGTTTAAAGATAAAAGAGTCCGGTAAAGTTAATATTTAATAATTAAATTTAACGACCAAATCTAAATCTAAGGCTATATAGATTTCGGCGAAAGAATATATATTGGTATTATTATTTACTAGGGAAGCTCTAATAAACTATTAAAAATTAAACGTAAACCTAATAGCGTACCGCCTCCGGATTTCTAAAGTTAAGTAGTAGTAATAACTAGTTCGAGTAATCTTCGTATTAAATAGGAACCGAGAATTATTCTTAATCCTCTTCTACTTCGCTCGCTTAAAGGCTTCGAGATCGATTATATATTAAACTAATATACGCTAAAGAAGTTTATATATAAAACCCGGTTTTTTAAAATCTCCTTATATCTACTACCTAAAGAATTTAGTATAGTTTATTTATAATTTTTACTACTCTAGGATTATCTAGTATCTCGCGACCTAATAATAAACCCGAGCTTCGATTACCTCATATATTATATTATAGAGGGGTATTATACTAGTATTTTAAAAAATAATAATTTATAGAGTACTATTTAATATTTCCTAGATAAAGGTATAAACTCGATAAAAATCGAGGTTATTATAAATAATAATTTTAGTTAATTATATCCTTTATCCTTTAATATTTAATCTAATTTAAAAGATAAACTTATTTTTATTAGGACTTTAAATTTATCTTTTTCCTCCTCCGTTCTAGCCTCTTCTAGGTATTTAATATATTATAAATAAAAACCTATTATCGCGCCGGAGGGAGCCCGAAAAAGACGAGCTACTATAAAAACTAATACCGAAAATATATTTATATCTACCTATTAATTCTTATTTTCTTTATTTCGAGATTAACCTCTCTTCTTTATAACTTCGAAATATATTTATTCTTTTAGTACCTTTAACGAGGATCTAATTCTTTTATTAATAACGAAAAAATAAAAGCGCCTAACGAAGCTCTTAGGCCCTAATAATAATAAAGATTATTTATTACTACTACCGCCGAAATAGATTTTAAAGAAATTATTAACCGAAAAACCTCGTTAAAACCCTAAGTCTTTAGAGGAGTCCTCCGAGTAATTATATTAAAAGAATAAATTCTTAATTAAAGAATCCTCGGAACTAACTACTAATAATAATAAAAATAATAACGCGGATAAAGAAAAGAAGGTAGAGTTAATTATAATATAACGATTAATCGATATCTCCTTTAATAGTATTATATTTATTAATTACCTTCCTCCTAGCTCTAAAAAAATTAGTAATAACTATTTATATAAATATATTCACGATAAGATATAGGAACGCGTTATTATATTCGCGAAAATCGCCTACCCTAATAATTCTCGCGGTAATAATAAGATAGCGATTCCTAGAATATTAAAGTTAATCTATTACTAGTAATAACTCTATATATTTATAATTATACTATTCCATAAAGGCGACTTCGGATAATTTAATATTATTATCGGAGACGAAATAAGTTTAAATAAAGTAAAGCCTCCTAATATATCTTCTAAATTTCGCGATTAACTCTATTTATCTATAAACCTTTAAAGCTATAGATTCCGCGGTATTCTATTTTTAATTATATTAAAAATGGGTAGAGATTTAATAAGAGTAGAAGGAGTAGCTAGTAAAGTCTTAATACTACCGCGAAAATACTCCTACGGGCTCTAAATATCCTACGAATTAATAATTCTATAAATATTTATATTAACTAGACTCGGAAGCTTTTTATATTAAGTTAGTTAATAAATCTATATTATTCTTTATCCCGCCGGTTAATCTTAATACCTAAAGTATTAAAATATTATCGGTAATCGAATTCGAGGCCTTAAAGGTACGGTTTATAATTATTTATTATAGCGCCGACTCTAGCTACTAAATAAACGTATAAATAAAGAATAAATTATAGACGGTACGTAACCCGAACGACTCCGACGTAAAATTATTAAAAGGTACTAAATTTATTAACGCCGCGTAATATAATCTCCTAAGCGAAGTAAATACTTTTATATTTATATTTACTTTATAGTAATTATAATTAACCGCTAGTAAAATCTTTAATAAAGTATATAAATACTCCTTTATAAAGAATAGAAAAAAAGTAATTAAAGAGGAAATTATCCACCGTTTCTAATACGGGTTCGCGATTATAAATAAATATAATAGGGTAAAGAATCTAGATAAAGGTCTATAAAATCCTTTTTAAATAATAAAGAAAACTCGCCCTAAATATCGCTTCTAGTTTATAGTTATATCCGGAATAATTATTAACTCCGATCCACTAGATATTATAGCCCTAATAAATATTATATATAATATTTCCTAGAATAATCCTAAATATAAATATTACCCCTTTAGACTAGCCGGCCTAAAGATTCTTATTAATACTATTATTAAATATTAAAGTTTAAGTAATCGACTATAAGAATTCGATAATATAATAAATATATTCGGGAACTTACTTCCTAAATTCTTAATATAACGGTACGAGAAGAGTAATTAAAAAGATTATAACTTTATCGAGTTTAAAGAGCTCTACCGAAATATCTTTAAGACTAGTTTTCTTTATAATTATAAAGAATATTACGTAACCCTCGTCGCCCGCTAGAAAATCTTAATAATAAAGAAACTCGTAAAACGGTAAATTTATTAGGATAATAATTAATATAATACTATATTTATACGGAATCGTCCCGACCGCCCGATTAACGTTAACGCTAACTAGGTATTTATAGTAGTACGGCTCCTCCGTTTATATAATTATTTACCCTATCTCTTTATCTCTTTAACTATATATAATTAAAAGTAGACTAATAAAGAGATCAAGAACCGGTATATAAATAGGGATAATAATCGGATATTAAAAAACTATATCCTAGGTAGAGACTATATAATATTTAAAAAAATATTCTTTAAACTTAAGGCTATCGCCTCCCTTTTTAAGAAATATAAAGGGGTAAATATATTAATTATATCTTTATTCACTAAGATAGTTTTAATAGTAGAACGGGTAAGTTCTTCTCTTCTTTAAAATCTCCGATATAGAAGAGCCTAAACTCGTTTTTTTTAATTTATTAAACTTAGTCTTCTCTTTTCTAACTAACCCTTTTATATTAATATTCTTTTACTATAGTACGTCCGAGAGGAGATTAAATTTAAGATACGAATATTCTTTAAGACCGATAAAAAGAGGGACGCGGCTAAATATATATTTATATATAAAACTAATAATAATAATATATTACTAAAGAAAGATAAGCCTAATATTCTAATTAGATTTATACGTTAAATAGGCGTAGGCTTAAATCTAACTCGTATAATTATAGTTATTCTATATAAGCCCCTCTACTTTATCGGGATATATAAGTAAATACCGAAAAGAGTATATCGAATAAAATAGAAGGAGGAAGTATTCTATTATATATTAAATATTAATACCGAAATCGAGAAGTACGTGGACGTAAAGCGTAAATCGAAGATAGATTTTAGGGAGGACGTATTTAAAACTATCGGTACGACGAATATAGGAGGCTTAGGAGGCGCCGACGGAGGTAATAATACTAAAAGGAGTAATAATACTAGGAATATTAATAATACCGCGGTATTTACTATTAATATGGAAAATACTATTTAAGAGGGTATTATATATATTAGGAGGAAAAGCGGTTAAAGTAAATAAATATAAGAATAAACCGCCGTTAATTAGGTTAAACCTTCTTATATTTCTAAACTATTAGATATTTAGGCTCGAGTAGGAGCTAGGAAGCCTATTACCTCTCTACGCGTTTTTCTATATAATAATATTTATTATAATACGTTATTATCGCTTATAATTCTAATCCTCTACTCTACTATATTTAGGAACGATAATAAAAAACCGAGTATTATATCTAATTTAGATCTAGGCCTAGATTTAACCTAGATATCTTTTAAATATTCTTTAAACTTAACCTAGATTTTATTTAATCCCTAAACTCGCTATTAAAGGCCTACGCTTTTAATATTTTAATTATATCTACCGCTATTTAACGCGGTATCTAACTATATATTCCTTAGCCTTCTTTTAAATTTACGATCGATATAGGACCCTAAAAGTTAAGGGTTACTAACGAAGACCTTTAAAATAATAACGGAAAAGGAATATTAATTTACGAAAATATTATTTAATATATTTATAACTTTTATAAAGAAAAAAGAAATATTATTCTTTTAATCGCTAGAGGATATACTACCCTCGATTTAAGGATATAAATATATAGATTATACTACTAACTAAAAATAAAAAATACTAGAGATCCTTAATTCCGAGGACGATAAAGGGGAAGATAACGACGGGGCGAATAATATTTAAAGCGGTATTAATATAAGGCCTACCTTTCGAGCTCCTCTACTAAATAACTAATATATAATACTTTTAATATTCGAATAGGGTGGTTATTAATAATAAGATACTATCTATACCTTAAAGCGGGTAGGTAATAACGGCGGCTTTATTATTAATAGAACTTTTAAACTCTTTAGGCTCTCTATACTTTAGTATTATTTATATTAAGATTAATAATACCTCTACTAAACCTCTCTACGAGTTTATAATATACGTTTTTATTCTTAACCCTTTTACTTTCCCCCTACGGTTAATATCGAAAAAATCTATAATTAATATCTATATTATAGGTATCGGAGCGGATAGTTAAAGATTATTACCGGTTAAAGCCGTCCGGCCCTCGTAAACTACGATTATAGGCGATATAAATAACGATTCTCTACTAACCGAGCGAGTATTATTATCGTCGCCGCCGCCTTTACTTTTATTTTATTTATTATTATCCTCGCCCCTATCTATACCCTTTTTTTAATTATTATTATCCTCGTTACCCTAGGAGTTATCGCTAGCGTAGCCCCCGCCTAAACTTTAAACTATATCGCCGCTTTAAATTATAGAAGCGTAGGAGAGGGTTTACCCTTCTAATTATTTTAAAATAAACGGAATATTTTACCGATAATTAATAACCGCGAGTTAATTATTATTATTATCGAGAAGGGTCTTTAGAGGCTAAGTATATAAATTTAATATAAATATAACGATATAGCCTTTATATCGACCGGTATAATTAAATAGCGTAGAAGCCTATCTAGTAGTATAGACGGAAGAAAAGTATAAACTTAAGATACTATTACTACTTATATTTATACTCTCGACCGCGTTAAATTTAATTATTTAAGAGATTATTAATTCTTTATTTAACGTTACTAACGTAATAATATAAGGGAAATTATATACCTTAAAGTAGCGCCTAGTTCTATCGTTAATAACCTTTCGTTAATTAATCGAGATAGGTTAAATCGGAGTTAATATAGTTTCGATTCGGGCTATAAGACCGTTAAAGGAAATCGGATACTATTAGATATACTCTTTATAAGTTATAACTACGTACTCGTAAAGAAATATAACGAGCCTAATTATATTACTAGTAATATTCTTAGTATCTAATAATTTTATATTAAATACTATACTACCTCGAACTTTCTCTAAGAACTTTATTATAATAATATCGGAGGGGAGACCTAAGATACGGACGGTATAATAAATATTATACTTATTATTATTAGGGGTAAAGCGTACTCTATATTTAAAAAGATTAGAGAATTATAAATTCTTTACTTTAACTTCTCGCCGGTTAATCTTTATAGCCTAGTAACGCTCTTTAAGGTCGAAGAATTCCGTACTTCTCCCTAAAGTAACGTGGCTTAATAGAATTAATATATCGATAGTTTTCTTTAAAGCTTTAGGACTATTCCCGCTTCTTTAATAATATTTATTAAAGGTAGTAGATAATTTAATACCTTTATTACCTTTAGTACTTTATCTATATTTTATTTTTAAGGTAGTAAACCTATATTATTTACCTCGGCGTTAAACGTAGCCTTCTTTTATATATTAACGGTAATAACTTTATCCTAATTATTAGACGAGAAAGATATCGACGCCGAGACTAGTTTACTAGGCGATAACGAATACTACTCCGAAGAGTTATTAAATTCTAGGGAGAGTATATAAATATTTTTAATAACTAATACTATTACCGTCCTAATTATATTAGTGGCCTTATCTAATTTCTTACTACTACTATCGTTAATAAAGTAGCGAATATAGGCCGAGTCCTCTATAGAGTTTAATAAAAATAAGTTAATTAAATTTAATACCGGTTAAATATTCTCTAGTAGTTCTTTAAAGTTAGATAAGTCGTTATAATTATTATCGAGTAGAGTTATATCCTCCTCCGAATATTTCGTTTTTTTAATATCTTCGTTAGAAGCTAAAAAGTTAATTAGGTCTTCCGCTTTAATTATTATTATCTCCGGTACTTTATTATAATTAGGGCCGCGGATAAAGAATAATCTACTATTATCGGATATAGTTTTAGTTATCGAGAGCGCGAAAATAATATCGAAAGCTTTATATAATTTACTTTTAATTTATAGGAAACTATCTTTATCTAATAATATATAAAAGATTTAACCTAGATCTGGCCTAGACCTAGGTAAAATCTAAGGAAAATTTAGGTTAAATTTAGGCTAGATTTAGGGCGCTAGAAGGCTAGCTTAGTATTAATATATTATAAATATAAATACTCTTTTTTATTACTTTTTAATATTTATTCTTATTTAAGCCCGTTATATAAGACCTAGAAGTCCGTTAATTATAATATTAATTATATTATAAACCGTACTTTAGGTTATTTCTAATACGGTTTAATAACTATATTACGTAAAACTATAATAGTATAGGCGGTTAATATATAAATTTAAATATTAAGTATTAACCGTCTTTCTAAAAACGATTTCTTTAAATATACTCGTATATAGTAACCTAAAGACCTCTTTATTTATCGTCTTATCCTTTTAATAATTTTATCTAAATATTACCCGATATTTATAATATATTAGGCTAGATCTAACTTACTTTATTATAAAATTTATTATACCTTATTATAACTAGTTATCTAAATTACGCGAATTATTATACCCTCCTTATTTTATAATCATTATTAAATTTATTTATTTATTATTACTATCGCGCTACGGCCCCGGCGCGTATTACTTAAATATAATAAAAGCTATTTAAGGTTAACTAGATTATTAGGGATATTAGAAGAATATCTATATTAATTTATTATATAAATATTAGTAATATACTACTAAGAGCTAAAGAGTTTATTAATAAATATCGTTATTTAAGGGATGTAGTTAAATATTAACGGAATTATAAAGACGCGTTTAGAGTAGAAAGAACCTAATAGGGTAAATATTTAATATTTAATTTTAAGGAGTAAATCGAGGTCTAAGGCTATCTAGGCTTCGGCGAATAAATATATATTAGTATTATTATATACTAGGGGGACTCTAGTTAGATAATTAAAATTAAAGATAATTCTAATAGTATACTATCTTTTAACTCATAAAGTTAAGTAATAATAGTAGCCGGCTCGAACGATACTCTTTTTAAATAAAAAATTAATACCGTCTATAATCTTTCCTCTTTTCGGTTTTTCTAAATTTTTAAGATCGATTATATACTAAGCTAGCTTATATTACGGAATTTTATATACCAGATCCGGTTTTTAATAATCTCCGCGTATTTACTAGACGAAGAATTTAGTATAGTTTATTTATAATTCGTATTACTCTAGGGATATTAGATAATTTATTATTTTATAGCGGACTAGATACTCGATTATCTCTTCTATATAACGGAGGAGGACGTGTATTATATAAATATTTTAGAAGATAAAGACCTATAGAATAATATTTAATATTTCTAGGACCGGGGTATAAACTTAATAAAAAGTAAATTTATTATAAATAATAATTTTAATTAATTATATCCTTTATCCTCTAATATAAATTTAATTTAAAAGATAGATTTACCTTTATTAAGACTTTAAACTTATTTTTTTCCTCCTTTATTCTTCCCTCTTTTAGGTATTTAGTATATTATAAATAAAAACCTATTATCGCGCCCGAAGGAGCTCGAAAAAAAGGAGCTACTATAGAAATTAATACCGAAAATATATTCGTATTTATTTATTATTTCCCGTTTTCTTTACTTCGAGACTAACCTCTTTTTCCTATAGTTTTAAAATATCGCTCTTCTCCTAGTACTTTTTATTAAGATTTAATCCGTTTATTAATAACGAAAAGATTAAAGAGCCGGACGAAGCTCTTAGGCTCTAATAATAATAAAGATAATTTATTACTACTATTATAAAAATATCCTCCGAAGAAGTTTTTATTTAAGAAGCCTCGCGAATCCTTTAAGCCTTTAGAGGAGTCCTCCGAGTAATTAAATTAAAAGGATAAATTCGTATTTAAAGAATCCTCCGAACTAGCTATTAATAATAATAAAGATAATAACGGGGTTAGAGAAAAGAAGGTAGAGTTAACTATAATATATAAATAACGGTTAGTCGATATCTCCTTTAGTAATATTATATTTATTAATTACCTTCCTAACTTTAAAAAACTTAATAATAATTATTTATATAAATATATTTACGATAGTATATAGGAACGCGTTATTATATTCGCGAAAATCGCCTACCTTAATAATTCTCGTAGTTATAATATAATAATAATTCCTAGAATATTAAAGTTAAGTTATTACTAGTAGTAGTTTTATATATTTATAGTTATACTAAATAACGAAGAAGATTTAGGATATTATAATATTCTTCTAAATTATATAAATAAATATAGAAAATATAAAGTTTATAATTTTATTTATTAAGCTCCTTAATTAATTCTAATTATATAAAGACCTATAAAGTTATAGGCGCTACCGTATTCTATCGTCATTTATACCGGAAATAGGTAGAGATTTAATATAAGTAGAAGAAGTAGCTAGTAAAGCCTTAATATTATCGTAAAAACACTCCTACGGGCTCTAAATATCCTATAAATTAATAATTCTACGAATATCTATATTCACCGGGTTTAAAGATTATTTATATTATATTAATTAACGAGCCTAAACTATTCCTTATCTCGCCGCCCGATCTCGGTATTTAGGTTAGTAAATTAAAATTAATAATCGACCTTAAAGACCTAGAGGTATAGTTTATAATTATTAATATAATAATAGAAATATAGTTATATTATGAATAAAAGGGCGCCGAAGAGTTTAGCGACGATATATAATAAAAAGGACCTTAAGGTAATATAATTTAAAAATAAAAAAGTACTAACCCTACGTAGTATAATTCCCCGAGCGTAGTAAATATATCGCTATATATAGTTATTATACGGTAGATATAGTTAGCCTTTAATAAGGTCTTTAACGAAAAATATAAATATCTCTATATAAAGTAAGCGAAAAAAGAGACTATAAAGGAAGTAATCTATTATTTTTAATATAACTTCGTAATCGTGGGCGAATATAATAGGGTAAGAAATTTAAATAAAAGTCTATATTATCCTCTTTAGAAGATAAAGAAGACTCGCCTTAAATATAACTTCTATTTTATAATTATATCTAGAACGATTATTAATTAAAACTAAAAGGATATTATAACCCCTCGGACTACTATAGAAGATATTTATTAGAATAATTATTAATTCGGTTATTAACGCTTCGGATTTATTAATTTAGAAAAGTCTATAAGTACTACTACCCGATATATAAGAAAATTAAGGTATAGGAGAGATTTATTAAAGTAATAAATATCCTCGTTAATATACTCCTTTATACCTTAATACTACGATATAAGAAGAGTAATTAAATTAGATATATCTTATAATGTTTAAGAAGTTTTATTAAAAAGACTTTACGGTTATTTACCTACTAGGACTCTAGCCGCGATTTAGGTCTACTATTATTAATTAAAAGACTATTATATTAGAAAGGCTCTAATAACGGTAAAACTATTAAAGGAATATTAGGACTATAATACTTCTTTCCTATATTAATATTCTTAGTATTTAATTTTAGTTTATTTTAATATAGTACCTATTATACTACGGGTTCTCCGATTATATAGATTTCTACCTACCCTCGTTATCTCCTCTAAAACTCTTAATAAAAAGTAGATTAACGATACGGCCGCGGCCTCTACTATAAATAAAAATAATAATCGGATATAAAAAGATTATATCCTAGGTAGGGACTATATAATATTTAAAAAGATATCCCTTAAACTTAAAATTATCGCCTCCCTTTTTAAGAAATATAAAGGGGTAAATATATTAATTATATCTTTATTCACCGAGATAATTTTAGTAGTAGAATAGGTAAATTCTTCCCTTCTTTAAAATCTCTAGTATAAAAGAGCCTAAACTCGTTTCTTTTAATATATTAAATATAGTATTCTCTTTTCTAAATATGGTATTTAATATTAACTTTTCTTTATTATAGTATGTCCGAGAGGAGCTTAAACCTAAAATACGAATATTCGTCGGGACCGATAAGGCGAGGGTCGTAATTATATACGCGTTAATACGAAAGGTTAATTATAATCGTAAATTAATAGAGAATAATATATTTAATTTTTTAATTAGATTTACGCGGTAGATAGGTATAGGCTTGAATTTTATATATATAATTATAGTTATTCTATAAGCCCCTCTACTCTATCGGGTTATATAAATAAATACCAAAGAGAGCGTATTAAATAACCTAGTTAGAGGAAATGTTTTAGTATATATTATATATTAATACCGGAATTAAAGAGTATATAGAGGGGAAACGGAAGTCGAAGGCGGATTTTAGGGTAGATATATTTAAGACTATAAATACGGCGAATACGGAGGGTATAAAAGGCGTTAACGGAGGTAATAATCCTAAATATAATAATAGTACTTAGAATATTAATAATACTACGGCTAGTAATAATACTAGGGAAGGTATAAAGGCGATTTAAAAAGATAATATATATATTAGATAAAAGCGCGGTTAGAGTAGTTACGGATATAGTATTTAATTATTTTAGTAAAGCGTTTATATATTTCTAAGCCGCTAGATATTTAGGCTCGAGTAGGAGCTAGGAAGTTTATTACCCCTCTACGCGCTTTTCTATATAATAATACTTATTTTCTATATAATAATATTTACTATAGTACGTTATTATCGCTTACGATTCTAATCCTCTACTCTATTATATTTAGGAACGATAATAAAAAACCGAGTACTATATCTAGCCTAGATCTGGGCCTAGATCTAGCCTAGATATTCTTTAGGCTTAACCTAGATTCTACCTAATCCCTAAACTCGCTATTAAAGGCCTACGCTCTTAATATTTTAATTATATCTACCGCTATCTAATATAGTGTTTAACTATATATTCTTTAATCTCCTTTTAAATTTACGATCGATACGGGGCCCCGGGAATTAAGGGCTATTAATAAAAATCTTTAGAATAATAACGGAAAAAGAATATTAATTTACGAATATGTTACCGAGTATACCTATAATATTTATAAAGAAGTTAGAGATACTATTTAAATCTAGGTTTAGATCTAGCCTAGATCTAGCCTAGATCTAAGAAAGTACGCTCTTAATATTTCGATTATCCCTACTACTATCTATATAGTAATACGTTATTATTTATCTAATTTAGATATAGCTGAGATAAGTTAGATTTAATTATATTTTATTATACTATATTTCGCTTATTAATAGCCTACGAAATACGTAAAATACGTATTTTACACCGATTAAGTAGCGATTTTACAAAACTATTTTTCTAGACTTACCGATAAAGAAATAAGAAATAGATATTGATATTTACGGAAATAAAGAAATAGATAGATTTATAATTTTATAAAAGTAGGAAATACGAGAAATACGAAAGTAAAATAGGATCTAGTTTTAATATATTTATATTATCCGTTTACTAAAGTATATCCTCTAAGAATACTATAATAAATATATATATAAATTTATCTTAACCGTTTATATTAATAATTAAACCTAAATCGAGTTATTATATTATTAGTAAATCTCAAAAACTCCTATTAAAACCCTAGTTACCGACCGCGCGGATAGGGCTAGTAGTATCCTATTAGTAATATTAAATTATAGATAGAATTAGTAATATCCTATTAATAAATTTTTTAACTTTAATTATTAATAGGATACTACTAGTAGCCCTAATTTACGGATAAAACTACTAGCGTCCTATTAATAAATTTACTAAATTAGGGGTCTAGGTAAATTACTTTTAATAAATGCTAATAACTCCGGGTTAATTTTAGCTAGATTAGGAATTTTAATAATTTATATATATTATTAAAATATTAATAATAGCTTAGCTCTATAATAGAGTTAAAATAAATAAAGTTCTATAATCGATATTATTAACGGTAGCGACTCTTAGTAATAACTATTAACGCTAGCGACCTACTGGGCCCGGAATAATAAATTTTAATTAAAATTCTCACGGGGGCGTCACGTAGGTATATCCGGGGAGTATATATATATAATATAATATATCGTACACTATGACGTATACCTTAGTGTATACTATAATTGAGTATACTATAGGGGGCTTTCGTTTAATAATTTAGAGACTACTATAGAGAGTATATATTATATACTATTTAGGATACCTTTATATATACTATTCATATACTATTTATATACTATTCAATAGTATACGTAAGCTGCGCACGCTATTATATACATTATAGGGTATACTATAACCTATATTATAACCCATATTATAGTATATACTATTACGTATATTATAGGCTATATAATAGGGTATATAATAAAACTATTCGTTTAATATTTAAATTATTAATAATTTACCGAGTTACTAAACCTATTAAACCTATTAATAGTTAATATTATTTATTAAAAGTAATTTACCCGGAACCCTAATTTACTACCCGAAGCCCCGACTTACTAATCCTACTAAACCTCGGGTCGGTATTTAATATAGAGTTTTAATATAAACCCGTAGACGGCTTTCTAATAGGGCTGATAATATTTAGAGTATATTAATATTTACTTTTAAAATTTACCGATAATAGGCGCTATAAAGGTATTAATAATATTTATTATATTAACTCTATAGAGTCCTAGGCTAAGAGTAAATATATTTAAAATCTTACGGTATTTAATAAATCCTAGGGTAGTAGGAGTCTAGTAGAAGGCCTTATATATATAATATATATTTCTATATACGCCGAAGTTATCGATAAATTAAATTAATAATAAGGAAACAATCTTTACCTCTAAATTAAAATAGGATTCTAGGTAGTCTCGGTTATATTATATAATTTCTAGTTTACCCCGAATTAGATAGGACCTACGGACTAGTCTAATTATCTATTTTCCGATATTAATAATACTCCGGATATATAACTAGTTATTTAAAAATATTTACTCTATATTAATTCTATTTCTAGGACTAGCGGCCTCCGATATACTATTAGTAGTATCTTAATCGTTTTTTAAATTATTATAATCGCGATCTAAATAGATACTCTATTAGTTAATAATCCTCCTAGATATAATATCGATAATATAGCCCTTAAATAGGTACTTTTTATATAGAAATTATAGTAGTTCTATTATATATTTATACTACTACTATTATAGAAATCCGAATAGTATAATTGTTTCTATAGATACTACGATTTAATTAATATCGGCTACTACTTCGGTAATACGATATTCTCGACTAATAAAGATAATACGACCGAGTGAGTATAGTTCAGCGTCTAAGTCAAAGTTAATAATATCTCTAGGAATTATAAACCTATTTTACCGGTTATAAATAATAGTATTTAATATTAACCGAATAGAAGAGCTCTAGGTACGAGAGTATTAAAATTAAAATAATTTATCCATATATTAAGTTATATCGAAGAATATTTACTTATATAGACTAGTAGTAGAGAGAATATTCTTGACTAGGTCTATTAAGTTATACTAATAAATCTATAACTAATATTTAATAAAAAGACGAGAAGACGATTCTTTCTCGCTAGCTATAAATAAGGGTTATTTTTAAATCAAAATAATAAAAGGCTTTCTCATTAACTTAAAGAGAAATAGATATTTATATACTTTACTCTTTAAGGTATCTAGCTTTCTTAGGAGCTATTAATTAATATTAAATATTATAAATTATATAATTTCTCGTAATTAGATATAGTCCTATCTTAAAATACTAGCTTTCTTATACTAGAGTCCGAGGACTAGAATTTATAGTATAATATATATACTACTTATACTAGTAATTATCTTATGAGATAAGGCTTTCGACGGTATTGAATCCTAAACTAGTACTAGATCCTAAAATAGTACTAAGGCCTAAGTTAGCGAATATATAAATAATTACGAAGCTACTAGTCCTAGAGATAACTCAATAGATATTATTAATACTAATCTAGCGGATATTATAAATACTAGTCTATCCTTATCTTCTAAAGAATCGAGATCGATAAGTAAATTATTTATATAAACTTCTTCTACCTCTATATCTAGCCGTAATTAAGTATTCGGTATTTATAAACTATTAATAAATAACCTAAATATAGTGAAAGTATACGAATATAAATATTAGGTATTTATAATATTATAGAGATCTACTAGTTCGTTATTATCCTTATCGTCCTCATTTTAATTATCGATATTATTAGCGATACTAGATATTAATTCATTATCGTATAATTTAGGTCCTAAGGAGTTACTCCTAGATAATATATCTAGTTACTCTAGCCGCCTCACTTATTATTATATATAACTTAGGGGATTAATATTCCTAGGAGCTATTATAGATACTATATAAAAAACTAGGAGACGGAGTAAACTTAAATAAATAAAATAAACTAAGGAAATATAATAGAATAGAGAGTAGAAAATAAAGAATAGAGATCTAGTAATTATATAGACCGCTGGCAAGCACGCGTATTTCTATATAAAGTATATTTATGAATTAAAGCGATTTATTTAAAGATTATATAATTTCTACTTTATGTAACTAGAAAAATCACCGAGGAAAGAGCTCTATACCGAGGTACGGTAGTACGGAATTTACCCGCCTAGTATAGAACCTAGTATAGTTATATTCGTAGTAGTAGGATTATTTTCGCCTTTATCGAATTAGGATTATAGGTTAAGTTTCGGTACTAAAGAATCTAAAAGACTATACCTAATATAATTAAAACGTAAACTCTTCTTTATAATTAATTAATAACCCTACTATATTTAAAAATAATTAATAATTAATAAGATATATTAATATTCTAGACTATAATAATATAATATAAATCTCTCTAAATTAGTATAGATTTACTTCTATTTAAATTTATATTATATAGAATAATTAAAAGATAAATAGATAACGAAGCGTTATTCGTATATATTTATATTTATATCTTTCTACTATTTATATATATATAAATAGGGTATTATATATATATTAATCTATGAATATATTAATAATAGTAGTAAGAATATTTATTTAATTATTTTATTATTTAAGTTTAATTATTAATAGATAGAATATAGAGATAGTTATTTTTAATATTTAATAATCTTATAGACCTAGCCTTAATATATATATTTATAATTAAAAGTTTATTATTAGGATTCGTATTTATAGAGTTATTAATTTAATAAGTTCTAGTACTAGATTTTAACGTAGCTCGATTTAACGGCGCTAGCGGTTAGAGACTTCCCCGCACTATATATTTTCAGTATATTATTTCTGTACCTATTATATTACTAACTCTACTATAGGCCTAAAGAAGTTCAGGCCTAGCGGTAGAAATAATTCTATATTTTTTCTTAATTAATTCAATTCTTTATTTAATATCTTAATAAGATTTTTAATTCTAGTTATTATTATTCTTTTAAAATTTTATTAAAAATAGTACCTCTAAAAGCCTTTTAAAATTAGAGAGTACGAATACCGCCTTTAACCCTACCGCTAGTATACGAATTATCTCGTGACTATCTAGTAAATACTACGGGTTATAGTAAACGTAGGAAGTATAATATAAATACTAATACCGGAATTAATAAAAATAAGCCTCTAAGTCTAGTTATTATTAATTTTCTATTCTATTAATTATATACCTCCGAGTTAATTTATATTATTCTATAGAGTTTAAATTAAAGAAGAAGAAGTAGCTAGTTATTATACCTACCCCTTTAGTTATATAATAGGCTAAACCTCTTTCTTTTAAATTTCTACCGAAGGGCCTCTTTTATAAAAATACGCCTATAGCTCCTCTAATTTAAGATACCGAGTAATCTATATTATTATTTAATAAACCTATACTATTAGCGAGCTTATATACTCCGTTAATTATATATACCTAAATTTAGCCTCCGAAGTAGAGATATATATTAATGGATTTTTAGAAGTATAGTTCTACGATTATAATACCTTTAAAATCTATATAGAACGGCCTGAAACCGGCTTAAAAATCTATACTTCGGTATTCTATATCATTAGAGATACTGCGTAATATATAGTTATAATCTTAATTAAGATCGTTTAAGATAGTAGTTAAATCTAAAAAAAAAGCGTTTCTAGAGGTTAATTTCCTAGTACGTCGATATTTCTTAATAATATTCTCCTATAATAATACTACGGTAGTAGTAGAAACGGTATTTCCTAGTATAATTAAGGATTATACTATATATAAAGAGGCTTTAAAGCGTGTACGAGGATCTTTTAAAATAAATCTACTACTATTAAAAATATATTTAATACTTTTTCTATTTTATTCCTATTTAATATAAGTAAATAAATATAGAAGAATCGAATCCTAGGTACTATACTATAGTAGATTAATACCTATATCGATATCTACGATCTAGAGGATATAGTATTAATAAAGTCTATTTAGCTACTCCGCCGTATTATAATTTAAAACTTCGAGATCTACTAGCTTAAATCTATCTTTAAAATAAATAATTTATTTAAACTTTATTAGCCGCGTACTTATTCTAGCTAATAACTTAATTAATTCGGAGTCGAAGTAGTCGATTTTAATAAATATATAGAGAAGGGACTAGTTTAGCTACGGTATAAACTTTTAAATTACCTCGTTATATTTATATAAAGTTAATAATTCATCGATAGTTATATTTAGGTAATTAATAATTCGTATTAAATTTACCGATTTAATTTAAATAAATCCGTATAATCCAGATTTTACTAGTTATATACGTATATATTTATTAGATTTATTCGATAACCTTTATCTTAAAGAGTAATTTAAATATATTATTTCGATCGACGATTTTCCTACTATTACTATATAGTGAGCCAATAATAAATATATTATAATAGTCGATATTAATAACAATTTAGATATATTATTAAATAATATTAAATTATAGTAGGTAGAAATACTTCTTAATTAATTATCTATAAAGAATAAGAGCGAATATATATATAAAACCCTAATATTAAATATTACTAAATATTTATTTACTAAATAATTACTAAATAGTTCTATATTTCTATATTTTAATACTCCTACTTATACGAAATTCTTTATTAAGAAGTCTCTAAAATAGCCCCGTATTCCCCCTATTTTAGGGTCGTTATAATAGGTTATAGAGGCTAAAATTATAGTTTATAGAGGTTAACTTATAGGCTAAACTATAATTAATAGAGGTTAAGTTATAGGGCCAAGCTATATTAATAGAGGTTAAACTATAGAGTTAAAATATATCGTAGAGGCTAAGGGAGTAAAATTCCGTTTTTTAATAAAATATAGTATTTTAAAAAATTTATTTCATAGTTAACTTATATACGTTAAATTTAGGTAGTAACTAGGTCGGAGTATTAATAAGCGATATAAATACTATAAAAAAATTATTAGAAATAACCGGATATTATAGAGTTCTACGGGGAATTAATTACTAAAGGTATAAAAACTACCTAGGATACTATAAAGACCGCGTTAAATACTACGGGTATAATAATATATAACTATAACGGATACTTAGAGAATATTCTAGCGACGTATATATTTATTAATAAGGGTCATAAGAGGGCTAAATAAGAACGATAAATTATAAAACGATATTATCGTCGCCGTATATAGCCTAAACGTGCCTAAAGCGGATTAGGATATACCGCTATATATACGGACGCGATTTGGCTGAAATTTAGAGAGTATACTCTATAAAGGCCTCGGATAAGGCCCTGAAAATTTAGTAGTATTCGATATAATAATTATTAGTTAATATTAATTTGAATATTAATATTTATTATTAATTAGGTTATTAAAATATAGCCCGTAGAGTCTTTAAATAAGCCCGTAGAGCCTCTAGATAAACCCGTAGAGTCGTATTCTATATCTCTAAATATAGAATAACTCCTATAGGAGTATAAATAAACTTCTATAAAAGAGTAAATATTTATAGAGGGTAATTATTATAGGCCTAAAATTATATAAAAAATATTAAATTTAATTTTAGGGAGAGCCTTAATTAGGCTGTTAACTATTTACTCCGTTATCGGAATATAGCGAAACTTAATTTCGCTTACTACGACTTTTTCGCGCTAGAAATAATACTAGATTATAATATATTTAATACGGTTATAGTCTTAAGAGTTCTTAGCTAAGATTATAGTACCCTAATTATTATAAAAAATAACTATCGTAAATATAAAATAAATTAATAGAGCGGAGTAGGCGGTTAGTATAAATAGTATAATAACGAGTACTATTAATATATATTAGTTTAAATCTCTACCGGAATAAGATATACGCGTAATAAATATTAATTATCTAAATAATCTTTTAAGTTAGATAATTTCTTTAATAACCTAGGTCTAGCCCGCGTATTCGGCTTTATAGGATAATAATATAATAATTAATTAATATTTAAACTACTAGTTAATAGTTATATTACCGAGATTAAATATATAGTTAGAGGTAGAATACTTTATATTATAGTTACCCGCCTAATTAGTATTAATATAGCTCTTTAATAGGGCGAGTTAACCCTAGAAGATTAAATTTAAATTTAATATACCGCGTAAATAACGGAAAATACGTTTTATAACCGCCTAATAGGATTTATCGGGGTTAGAAATATAGCGATTTATTACTAATACCGCGTAAACGATATTAGGCCGCGTATTTATTATAATATATATTAGTAAGTTAACGACTAACTAGTAGATAGTAAAAGAAGTAAATTTAACTTAATATTCTTTATCGGCCGGTATAAACTTAATAATAAAGTCTATATCTACAAAAGTGTAGGGTAGGCTCTGAGCGCTATAAGCGCTCGTGAGCCGGTTGAGCTGGTTTAAGCGGGGTAATACTATGTCTTGACTCTAAAGCGATATAAGCGCCCCTAAGAATCTAACGCGCTCCTGAGAATGTTTTTGGCTCGTAAGAATACCTAAATTTAGAATGCGCCACCAACATGGCCCCCATGCATGGCCCCACTTATGGCTATGGCCCTATTCCATTCATGGCCATGGCGCATTCCATTCATGGCCATGGCGCATTCCATTCATGGCCATG
>JAABUK010002730.1_pt1 | contig 31207 bp, 27 predicted proteins | sample 5559141 | NCBI WGS metagenome assembly JAABUK01 (sample SAMN10711869, study PRJNA513367) | rock metagenome | isolation source: Antarctica rocks | place: Antarctica: Victoria Land, Pudding Butte nord | collected 2016-01-03
GGCGTCGAGGGCCATGAGGGCGGGGATGCCGTCGGCGGCTGGGCTGGCGTTGCAGACGTTGCCGACCGGGGTGCCCTGGTTCTGCACCTGCCAGCCGCCGATGTGCCGGGCGGCGGCGCGCAGGCCGTCGAACAAGGGCGGCAGCTCGGCTTCGATCAGGTCGGTCCAGGTGGCGAGCGCCGGGATGCGCCAGTGTGCGCCGTCGCGCTCGATGCGGCGCAGCCCGGCGAGGCCGGAGAGGTCGAGGATGTCCTCGTCGGGCTCGAAGGTGGCGCGGGCGGGGTAATGGTCGGTGCCGCCGGCCAGCAGGGTACGCGGTCCCTCGGCCAGCGCGGCGAGGGCGTCGGGCAGGCTGGTCGGGCGGAGATAGCTGGCCAAGGGCGCCCCGGGTCGTTCGTGTACGAACGATCGGGTGGGGTGGGGCGGGAAGTCAAGCGCGGTGTTTCCGCCCGTGGCGCAAATCCGGTAAAGGGTGGCGCCAACAGGTCGAGGCGTTCGCGTGGTCAGCTTCCGCTGCAATGTCTGCAACAGCTTCCACGCCGCCGTGCCGGCGGCCTCGTTCGGCCGGGAGGACCCGTCCTGCCCGGCGTGCATGTCCTCGGTGCGGATGCGCGGCATCGTGCACCATCTCAGCATGGGGCTGTTCGGCGCCTCCCTGGCGCTGCCGCTGTTTCCCGTGCGGCCGGACCTCGTCGGCCTCGGCCTGAGCGACTGGCCGGGCTATGCGAACGGGCTTGCGGCCAGGCTGGGCTACACCAACACCTTCTACCATCAGGAGCCGTTCCTCGACATCGTGGCACCCCCGCCGGAGCGGGCCGGCACGTGCGATTTCCTCATCTCGACGGACGTGTTCGAGCATGTGCCGCCGCCGGTGGAGCGGGCGTTCGCCGGCTCGTTCGCCCTGCTGAAGCCAGGGGGCTTGTTCGTGCTCACGGTGCCGTTCACGGACGTGGTGGAGACGGTCGAGCACTTTCCCGACCTGGCGACGTTCAAGGTGGTGGCGTTCGATGGCGGGCACGTTCTGCTGAACCGCGACACGGCCGGGCGCCTGGGCGTGCGCGAGGGTCTGGTGTTCCATGGCGGCCCGGGCGACACCTTGGAGATGCGGGTGTTCGCCCGCGCCGACACGGTGCGGATGCTGGCCGAGGCGGGGTTCGCCGATATCGAGGTGCACGGGGGCGCGGTGCCGGAATGGGGCATCTTGCCGCCGCACCATCATGGGCTGCCGATGACGGCGCGGCGGCCTGCCGCGACCCGGCGCAGGGCCGGTCGCTCGGCGGGTTGAGCGAGGGCGGCCTCGTCGATGAGGACGTCGGTCTGGATCGGCACGTAGACCAGGTCGCGGCAGGGCTCCAGGGCCATGCGGCTTACCCGCCCGGGCGGGTATCGGCGGCGGCCCGGTAGCCTTCCCACTCCGCGAGCAGGGCTCGATAGGCGGCGGTGTCGCGCTGGTAGAGGGGCAGCCAGGTCGGGGCCATCGAATAGGCGGGATCGTCGATTATTTTGCGCACGGCGGCCGGCTTCGGGCCGTGGAAGTGCACGATCTCCGCTGCTTCCGACCAGCCCCAATAGGGCTTCCAGTTCGCCTCCGGCCGCAGGAGGTCGTAACGGCCGGCGTAGTACTGCTTGTAGGCGCACTGATCGTAGGCGACGAAGGTTGGGAACTTGGTCACGACGTAGTGCAGGAAATCGTCGAGGCTGTCGCGCAGGGTTTTGACGTTCATCAGCATGACACCGGTGTTCAGGTCCTCGTAGCTGTCCGCCGTGGTTTCCGGCGCCGAGGCGAAGAACGCTGGTTTCAGACCGAGGAACGACGGCTGCTTTCTGAAGATCACGTCGCAATCCGTGTAGAGGACGAAGTCCTCTTCGTGCTCCAGGCGAGGTATCTCCGAACGCAGGAACGCGCCGGCCGCGATGAGCATGTTGTAGCCTTCGGGCCGGGCCCGATCGAGTTGGTCGTAGTAGGTGATGCGATGGGGCACGATGGTGACGCCTTGGGCGCGGAGCTTGGCAATCAGCTCGTTGTCGCCGCCATCGTAAAGCAGATGCGGCTGCAATGACGTGTTCGCCCGGGCGGACGCGACGGCAGCCAGCATCAGGCCCGGGAAGTCATGGTCGAAGTGCGACAGGGTGAGTTCGTTGACCGCGAAATACCATTTCATGACCGTGACTCCGCGCGAGGCTGCGCCGTCTGCAAGCACCGGACAGCCAGACAGGGTTGCCAGCTCGTGCAAGCTTGCCAACTCGTGCAAGCTTGCCAACTCGTGCAAGCCTGCCAGTTCGTGCAAGCCTGCGAGGGCTTAGCGGCCTTGGGTCCTGCGCCCAAGCGAGACTTCCTGCTGCGGCAAGGGAGCTTGCGCAAGCGCCACCGCCCGCGCGCCCATCCGCCCCTTGCAGCCGGCGTCCTGCCGCAGGGTGTGGTCGGTGCCCTTGGGCGCCAGCAGCGGGCTGTAGAACGGGTCACCCACGTCGAAGAAGCGGCGCCAACGGGTGCGCAGGCGGGTGTCGTCCTCGGGGTGGTCCACTTCCTTGCTCTCGGTGCGGGTGGCGGATTCATGGTGGTAGAGTACGGTGAAGCCGTCATACAGCACCTTGAACCCGGCCTCGCCGATGCGCAGGCAGAGGTCGGTGTCGTTGAAGCCGATCACGAACTTCTCGTCGAAGCCGCGCAGCTTGGTGAACACGTCGCGGCGCACCATCATGCAGGCGGCGGTCACGGCGGAGTAGTCGCGGACGGCGGTGAGGTTGCAGTTGTAGCCGGGGTGGCGCTGGCCGCGGGCGAGATAGGCATTGGAGAACTTCATCGCGTGGTCGGCCGCGCCGCTGAAGCCCACCAGCACGCCCGCGTGCTGCACCCGGTCGTCGCCGTAGAGCAGTAGCGGGCCCACGGCGCCCACCTCGGGCCGGGCGGCCAGGCTGCGCAGGCGGGCGATCCAGCCGGGTTCGCGGGCTTCGACGTCGTTGTTCAGCAGCAGCAAGTATTTGGCGGCGCCCGCATGGGTCCGCACGGCCAGGTTGTTCATGCGGGCGTAGTTGAAGGGGCCGGCATAGGGCATGATCGTGTGGCGGGATGCGATCGAGGCCAAGTAGCGCACCGTCTTTGCCTCGGTCGATTGGTGGTCGATGACCACGATGCGGTAGTTCTCGCCGGGCGCGGTGCGTTCGATGCTGTCGATGCAGGCCTTGAGCAGGTCCACGCGGTTCTTGGTCGGGATGACGATCAGCACCTCGCCGCCGTCGTCGGGCCAGTCGATGCGGTATTCGTTGTAGCGCATGCCGTCGGCCACGGTGGCCGGGCGGCCGAGCCGGGCCAGGTGGCGGGCCAGCGCCGCCTTGGTGGCGTCGTTGACCTCGGCCTGGCGGGCGTGGCCGGTGCTGCGCTCGTGCGTGCGCCAGCGATACAGCACGCTGGGCACGTGGGCGATGGTCCGCGCGGCCTCGATCACGCGGAGCACGAAGTCCACGTCGGCCGAGATGGGCAGGCTTTCGTCCCAGCCGGCGAGCCGCCGGGCCACTTCGGTGCGCACGCAGACCATGTGCACGAAGTAGGGGTGCGAGAGGTAGTAGTCGTGGCTGAAGGCGGGGCGGGCGCGCACCTCGATGATGCTGTTGATGTCGGCGGTGGTCAGCGCCTCGTCGCTGTAGACCAGGTCGGCGCCGGTTTGCTGGGCGGCCTCGGCGAGCTTGTAGACGGCGTCGGGCTCGATGGTGTCGTCGTGGTCCATGAAGGCCACGTAGTTGCCGCGGGCGGCGCGCAGGCCGAAGTTGGTGGCCCGGGCGATGCCCATGTTGCCCGGCGCGCGCAGCACGCGGATGCGCGGGTCGTGGCGGACGAAGCTGTCCAGCACGTCGCGGACGTGGGGTTGCCGCGAGCCGTCGTCCACGCAGATCAGCTCCCAGTTCCCGGACCACTGGGCTTGCACGCTGATCAGCGCCTCGATCAGCCATTCGCGGGGCGGGTCGAACACCGGCATGATGATGGAGATGCCGATCGCGCGCGTGCGGTGGGTCATGCGCCGGGCCAGGCGGCGGCGGAACACGTCGGGCACGGTGGCGCTGCGAGTGAGGAAGCGGGTGATGTTGCTGTTCTGGCTGATCTGCCGGGGCGAGCCGGCCACGGCCTGGTCGGTGCCGGCGATGCGGAGGTAGATGTCCTTGTTGAACAGGGAGGTGAGCGGGCGCTCGAGCAGGAAGCGGAAGCCGCAGCGGGCGGTGGGCAGGCCGGCGTTGGCCACGTCGCCGCGGTAGAGGTCGGCCAGGCCGGCGCCGATGACCTCGCCGTTGCAGACGGCCTCGACCTTCAGGGGGGTTTCCGGGTCGTGCATGTTGACGACCCAGCCGCCGGTGAAGGGGCCTTCGACGGCGTCGAAGAAGCCGACATAAGGGGGCGAGGCGGGCCGGATATAGGGGCTGTTGCAGAGGTTGAGCCCGGTTCCCGCGACGACGATCTCGATCCGCAGGTCGCGGTCGAGCGGGACGGTGCGGGGAAAGGGGAGCACGAAGCCGGACTTGCCGTCGCTGAGGCCGAGGGCGGCGACGTCCGCGCGCATGCGGTCGGCGGTGGCGGTCGCGACCACGCGGCCTTCGACGCGCAGCTCCACCTTGGCGCGCTGCCGCGGGCGGGCGAGGTCCACCACCCAGCCTTCCGCGCGGGGCGCGTCGGTGGGGTCGGCGTAGCCGGCGAAGCCGCAGTCGCTGGCGGCGATCTGCAGCGGCTTGGCGACGACCGGGATGCCGCCCACGCGGGGGGTGATGGTGGCGGGTTCGTTGGCCTGGGGCAGCAACACGATGCCGGTTGCGAACCGGTAGAGCCGCTGCGGCCCGGAGGGGACGGCGTAGGCGCGGCCGTAGAGCGTGGCGCCGGAGACGATCTCGACGGGGATGGCGAGGTCGCCTTCGGGTGCGGCCGGGCCATCGAGCGAGAAGCTGCCGGTAATGCGCATGCCCCTGGTGGACCAGCTCCCCCAGCGCAGGCCGCGGGCGGCGGCGAGGTCGAATGGCGCCTCGAGCACGCTGCGGCCGGTTTCGGCGGCGACCACGTCGAGGGTGGTGCCCAGCACGTGGGGCGGGAGGGCGAGGGCGAAGCGGCGCGCGCGGCCGTCGCCGGCGGGGAGCGCCGGGGCGGCGCCATGCGGCACGCCATCGACCAGCAGCACGACCTGGGTGACGCCCTCGGCCACGAATTGGCCGGAGACCGCCGCCCCAGTCACGTCGAGCGCAGTCACGTCGAGCGCAGTCACGTCGAGCGCGGTAGCAGCGGGCGCGGCAGCAGCGGGCGCGGTTGCAGCGGGCGCCTCGATACTCGCCGGGATAGGCGCCTGGGGGGAGGCTCGCCTGGCGCGGCGGGCAGGGGGCTTGGTCATCGCAACCTAGAACCTCGTCGGACACGTGCGCTGGCCGAACCGGGCGCCCTGGTCGTATCGGGGGCAAACTCGCATAGGTTGCCGCGCCGCGGAAGGGCTGGCAGATTGGGCTTTCGCCACATACAACACGCGGCTGGGCAACACCCCGCGGGCAGCCCAGCCCGCGGCTAGGCATGACGGGAGCGCGGATGCGCATACTATTGACGGGCGGGTGCGGGTTCATCGGCTCGGCCGTGATCCGCCACCTGATCCGCGCCACCGGGCATGAGGTGGTGAACGTGGACAAGATGACCTATGCCGCCTCGGAGGACGCGCTGGAGGAGGCGCGCACCGATCCCCGCCATCGCCTGGTCCGCGCCGACATCACCGACGCCGCCGCCATGGGCGCCATCTTCGCGGCGCACCGGCCCGATGCGGTGATGCACCTGGCGGCCGAGAGCCATGTCGACCGCTCGATCGACGGGCCCGCGCCGTTCATCCATACCAACGTCACCGGCACGTTCGTCATGCTGGAGGCGGCGCGGGCCCATTGGGCGGGGCTCGAGCCCGCGGCCAAGGCGCGCTTCCGCTTCCACCACATCTCGACCGACGAGGTGTTCGGCGCCCTCGGCCCGGACGATCCGCCGTTCACCGAGGCGACGCCCTACGACCCGCGCAGCCCCTATTCCGCGAGCAAGGCGGCCTCCGATCACCTGGTGCGGGCGTGGTGGCACACCTATGGCCTGCCGGCGTTCGTGACCAACACGACCAACAATTACGGCCCCTGGCAGTTCCCGGAAAAGCTGATCCCGCTGGTGACCTTGAACGCGCTGGAGGGCAAGCCGCTGCCGGTCTACGGCGACGGCTCCAACCAGCGCGACTGGCTGTTCGTGGACGACCATGCCGAGGCGCTGGTGCGGGCGCTGGAGCATGCGGAACCCGGCGCCACCCTGGCGATCGGCGCCCGCCAGCCGCGCAGCAACCTCGACGTGGTGCAGGCGATCTGCCGCACCCTGGACGCGCTGGCGCCCGATCCGGCCGGGCCGCGCGAGCGGCTGATCCATTTTGTCACCGACCGGCCCGGCCACGACTTCCGCTACGAGATCGATCCCCGGCGGGCCACCGAGGCCCTGGGCTGGACCGCGCCGCACGGCTTCGAGGCCGGGCTGCGGCGGACGATCGAGTGGTATATCGCCCATCAGCCGTGGTGGCGGGCCATCCGCGAGGGGCGCTATGCCGGGCACCGGCTGGGGGCGGCGGCTTGAAGGGCATCCTGCTGGCCGGCGGCAGCGGCACGCGGCTGCATCCGGTGACACTGGCGAGCAGCAAGCAGCTGCTGCCGGTGTACGACAAGCCGATGATCTACTACCCGCTCTCGGTGCTGATGCTGGCGGGCATCCGCGACATTATGCTGATCTCCACGCCCGAGGACCTGCCGCAATTCCGCCGCCTGCTGGGCGACGGCGAGCGGTTCGGGGTGCGGTTCACCTATGCCGAGCAGCCGAAGCCGGAGGGCCTGGCGCAGGCGTTCCACATCGGCGAATCCTGGATCGCCGGCCAGGCCTGCGCGCTGGCGCTGGGCGACAACCTGATCTTCGGCGACCACCTGGGCGTGCTGCTGCGCGCCGCCGCCGCCCGGCCGGAGGGGGCGACGGTGTTCGCCTATCAGGTGCGCGACCCCGAGCGCTACGGCGTGGTCAGCTTTGACAGCTCCGGCCGGGCGATCGAGATCGTCGAGAAGCCGGCGGCGCCGAAGTCGAACTGGGCGGTTACCGGGCTGTATTTTTACGACAAGCGGGTGACCGAGCTGGCCCGGCGGGTGCGGCCCTCGGCCCGCGGCGAGCTGGAGATCACCGACCTGAACCAGCTCTACCTGGAAGAGGGCACGCTGCATGTGGACCGGCTGGGCCGGGGCTGCGCCTGGCTCGATGCCGGCATGCCCGACAGCCTGCTGCAGGCGGCGACGTTCGTGCAGACGATCCAGTCGCGGCAGGGCATGCTGGTCGGCTGCCCGGAGGAGGTCGCGTTCCGTATGGGGTTCATCGACGCGGCGCGGCTGCGCGCGGCGGCCAAGGGGCTGAGCAAGACGGAGCTGGGGCGGCTGCTGCTGGAGCTGGCGGACGGGCTGCACGCATGAAGGCCGAGCCGCTTGCCATCCCGGAGGTCGTGCTGATCACGCCCACCCGGTTCGTGGACGCGCGGGGGTTCTTTTCCGAGACCTGGAACCAGGCCCGCTTCGCCGCGGCAGGCATCGACCTGCCCTTCGTGCAGGACAACCACAGCCTGTCCCGCGAGCGGGGCGTGGTGCGCGGCCTGCATTGCCAGATCGCGCCGTATGCGCAGGGCAAGCTGGTCCGCTGCGTGCGGGGCGCCATCTGGGATGTGGCGGTGGATGCGCGCGCGGGCTCGCCCACCTACGGCCGATGGGTGGCGGCCGAGCTGTCGGAGGCGAGTTGGCAGCAGCTTTGGATACCGCCGGGGTTCCTGCACGGGTTCTGCACCCTGCAGCCGGATACGGAGGTCGTCTACAAGGTGACCGGGCTGTATAGCCGGGAGTCCGAGCGGGGCGTGCTGTGGAACGACCCCACCTTGGCGCTGCCCTGGCCGGTGGCGGCGGGGGAGGCGCTGTTGTCCGACAAGGACCGCGGCTTGCCGCGCTGGGCCGACACGCCAGCCTTATTCTGATCGGCCGGTTCTGGTAAGCCTGCGGCCATGAAACCGATCCTGGTCACCGGCGGCGCCGGGCAGCTTGCAACGGCGATGGCGCGGGAGGGCGGCGACGCGGTCACCCGCGTGGGCCGGCCGGGGTTCGATTTCGAGCGGCCGGAGACCATTGCCGCCGCCTTCGCGGCGGCGCGGCCGGCGCTGGTGGTCAATGCGGCGGCCTGGACGGCGGTGGATGCGGCCGAGACCGACCGGGACGCCGCTTTGCGCGCCAACCGGGACGGCCCGGCCGCGCTGGCCGCCCTGTGCGCCGCGGCGGGGGTGCCGCTGATCCATATCTCGACCGACTACGTGTTCGACGGGCGCAAGGGCGAGCCCTATGCGGAGACGGACGCGACGGGACCAACGGGCGTCTATGGGGCGACCAAGCTGGCGGGCGAGCAGGCCGTGATCGCCGCTTGCCCGCGGGCGATCGTGCTGCGGACGTCGTGGGTGTATTCGGCGACGGGCAAGAACTTCGTGCGGACCATGCTGGCGGCGGCGCAGACGCGGGACCGGCTGCGGGTGGTCGCCGACCAGAAGGGCTGCCCGACGGCGGCGCGGGATCTCGCGGCCTGCATCCTGGGCATCGCGTCGCGGCTCCGGGATGGGTGGCAGGATAGCTATGCGGGCGTGTATCACGCGGCCGGCAGCGGCTGGACGACCTGGCATGGGTTGGCGGGCGCGATGTTCGAGGAGGCGGCGCGGCATGGGCATCGCGTGCCCGTGGTGGAGGCCATCGGCACGGCGGACTACCCCACGCCGGCGCACCGCCCGGCCGATAGCCGGCTCGATTGCGGCAAGCTCGCCCGGGTGTTCGGCCTGCGCCTGCCGGAGTGGCGCGGCAGCCTGGCGCGGACGGTGGACGAGCTGCTGGCGCCCGCTGCAACGGCGCCCAACGCAGTGGCCGCCGCCGCCGCGCGCGCCTGATTTCGGTGGCCGCCTCCCCCGCTCGCGTCGCGATCCTGCTCTCGACCTACAACGGCGCGCGATTCCTGGCGGCGCAGCTGGACAGCTTCGTGGCGCAGAGCCTGGCGGAGTGGCGGCTGTATTGGCGCGATGACGGCTCGGAGGATGCGACGGTGGCTGTCATGCAGGCCTTTGCGGCCGGGGCGGGCGCGGGGCGGTGCGAGGCGGTGGCGGTGCCGGGCCATCTGGGGGCGACGGAGAGCTTCATGGCCTTGCTGCGCGCCGCGGCGCCGGCGGGCCTGCCGGTGGCCTTCGCCGACCAGGACGACGTTTGGCTGCCGGAGAAGCTGGCGCTGGGGGTGGCGGCGCTGGGCGCAGAGGCCGGCCCGGCGCTGTATTGCAGCCGGCAGATGCTGGTGGATGACGGGCTGGCGCCGCTGGGGGAGTCGGCGCCGCTGCGCCGCACGCCCTGCTTTCCGGCGGCGCTGACGCAGAACATCGCCACCGGCTGCACGGTGTTGCTCAACCCGGCCGCCGCGCGGCTGGTGGCCGGCAGCCAGGCGCCCAGCGGCTCCTTGCATGATTGGTGGAGCTACCTGCTGGTGGCCGCGGCGGGCGGCCGGGTGATCGCGGACCCGACGCCCACGGTGCTGTATCGCCAGCACCGGGGCAACCTGGTGGGGGCGCCGCGCTCCATGCGGCACCGGGCGCGGGCGGCGCTGCAGCGGGGGCCCGGGGTGTTCATGGGCGTGCTGCGCGCCCATGTGGCGGCCCTGCTCTCGCAGCCGGAGCTGCTGTCGGGGGAGGCGCGCCGGGCCTTGGCGGTGGTGCAGCGCGGGCTGTCCGGCGGGGTGGCGCAGCGGCTGGCGGCGCTGCGGCTGCCGGGGCTGTGCCGGCAGACCTGGCAGGAGACGCTGCTGTTCCGGTGGTGGTTCCTGATCGGTTAGCTAGCACCAGCCCAGGGTTCGCAGCGCCTCCTGCATGTGCGGCGGCGGCGGTGCGGTGGCCTGGAGCGGCGGCGTGAGCGGCAGGGCGATGGCGCGGGCCAGCAGGTGCAGCCGGCCGGCACCGCTGCCGTAGACGGGGTCGTGCAGCACCGGGCAGCCGAGGGCGGCGCAATGGACGCGCACCTGGTGCGTGCGGCCGGTGGCGGGGTGCAGTTCCAGCCAGCTGAGGGCGCCCGCCTGGCCCAGCACGCGCCAGGCGGTGCGGGCGGGCTGGCCGGCGGGGTCGATGACCATGCGCCAGCCGGCAGGCCCCGAGCGCTTGAGCAGCGGCGCCTCGATTACGCCTTCGCGGCCATCCGGGGTGCCGGCAACCACCGCCCAATACGTCTTGCGCGCGTGGCCGCCGGCAAAGGCCTGCTGCGCCGCGTGCAGCGCCGCCCGGCGCAGCGCTACGACGAGGCAGCCGGAGGTGTCGGCATCGAGCCGGTGGGCGAGCCATGGCCCGGCGCGGCGGCGGGAGAGGCTGGGGAACCAGTCCTCCACGCTCGCGCCGCCACGCGGGCCCGCGTGCACCGGCAGCCCCGGCGGCTTGTCCAGCACGACGAAATCAGAATCCTGGAACAGGATGGGCGGCATGGGCGGAGGTTGACAGGCGGGGCGGCCGGGCGGAAGCACGGGCGATGCCCGATGACCGGATCTGCGGCCTGAACGCCGTCTCCGCCCTGTTCGCCTGCCGCGTCGAGGACGTGAACCGGCTGTATTATGCGGATTCCGCGAAGGTCGCCGCCGGGCCGCTCTGCGCCGAACTGGCGCGGCTGCACCGGCCCTACCGGCTGCTGCCGCCGGACGAGCTGGAGCGGGCGGCCGGCACCGGGCACCATGGGGGGATCGTGGCGCTGGCGACGCCGCGGCCGCTGCCGATGATCGACTTCGTGCGGCCGCCGCGGCATCCGCTGCTGCTGGTCCTGGATGGGGTAGGCAACCCGCACAATCTGGGCGCGATCGCCCGTAGCGCGGCGTTCTTCGGCGTGAAGGCGATGCTGCTGCACGAGACGCCGCTGCAGGCCATGCCGTCCGACGCGGCCTACCGGGTCGCAGAGGGCGGGCTCGAGCACCTGGAGGTGTATCGCACCCGCAACCTGCGCAAGGCGCTGCTGGCGCTCGACCCGGCGTATCGGACCGTGGCCGCCACGCTCACGCCCGACGCCGTGCCGGTGCAATCCTTGCCGCGGGACCGGCCGGTGGCGCTGGTGCTGGGCAACGAGGAGCGCGGCATCGGCTTCGAGGCGCTGGAAACCTGCCGGCGGCGCATCCGCATCAACGCGCACGGGCCGGTGCAGAGCTTGAATGTCGCCCAGGCGGCGGCGATCCTGATCCACGAACTCACCCATTGAGGCACCAGTGCGCATTCATCTGCAAAGCGGCCACGGCGCGACCAACTTTCCGCTGACCCCGGAGGTCTGGGCGGCGGCGGCGGCGCGCGCGCCGGACGTGTCGGGCGGGCACCAGGTCTCGTTCGGGGACACGCGGGAGGCGTTCGCCGCGGCGATGGACGAGGCGGAGGTGCTGATTGTGCAGACCTCGGCGGCGGCGGCGCTGCTGCCGATCGCGGGCGGGCGGCTGCGGATGATCTACGTGACCTCGGCCGGGCTGGAGAAGCTGGCGCCGTTCGACTGGCTGCCGCCGGGGGTGGCGCTGCTGAACAACCGGGGCACCCACGCGGCCAAGGCGGGCGAGTTCGGGCTGATGGCGCTGCTGATGCTGGCCAACCACATGCCCGCGCTGGCGACGGCGCAGCGGGAGGGCCGATGGGCGCCGCTGCACGGCTCGGTGCTGGCCGGGCGGCACGTGGTGGTGGTGGGGCTGGGCACGCTGGGCGGCGGCACCGCGGCGCATGCGCGGGATTTCGGCATGCGGGTGACGGGGGTGCGCACCCGGGCGGAGCCGCATCCGGCGTGCGAGCGGGTGGTGGCCGCGGCCGCGCTGGACGAGGTGCTGCCCGGCGCCGACATGCTGGTGCTGGCGCCGCCGCTGACCGATGCGACGCGCGGGCTGCTGACGCGCGAGCGGATCGCCTTGCTGCCGCGCGGGGCGGGCTTGGTGAACATCGGCCGGGGGGCGCTGGTGGACCAGGACGCGGTGCTGGACGCGCTGGACAGCGGCCATCTGGGCGGCGCGGTGCTGGACGTGTTCGTGCCGGAGCCGGTGCCGGCCGGGCATCGGCTGTGGACGACGCGCAACCTGGTGATGACGCCGCACACATCGGCGGATGATCCGAACACCTATAACCCGCGCAGCCTGGACATCTTTTTCGAGAACCTGCGGGCGCTGCGGGACGGCACGGCGCTGCCGAACCGGTTCGATCCGGCGCGGGGGTATTAGACCGGCTCCCCGCTACCCGAAGGCGCCCACCGAGTGGGTCACCGCGGTGCTGATCTCGCGGAGCAGGGCGAACAGCTCGGCGATCGGCTGGAACAGTTCGGTGTTCTCGCGCTCGTAGGCGCCGGGGGAGCGCAGGCCCTGCGGCTCGTGATAGTCGCGCTCGACCGCCTCGTCGGGGCGGGCGGGGAAGACGGTGGCCAGCAGGTCGAGCGCGGCCGGGATGTCGAGGCGTAGGATGCGCATCAGCAGCGCCTGCCGGGTCAGGCCGTGGCGGGGCGAGAAGTCCGGAATGCGCATCGCCAGCAGCCAGATGTGCTGCACGAGCGAGAGGCGGACGGCGTGCAACAGCAACTCCTGCGGCTCCATGGAAGGCGCATCCGGCCAGATGCTACGGAGTGCGAGGTGGTCGGTCTGCACCCGGCGGAGCATCGCCACGGCCTGGGCGGCGATGCCCAGGGTTTCCAGCGCCGCGGACACCTGGATCATGGACTCGCGCTCGCGCGGGCTGGCAGCGTGCTCCGCACGGTTCAGCCATGAGCCGGGGTCGAGCGTCGCGATCACCGCGCTCAGCACGTCGAGGTCGGAGTGGCGCAGCGCGTGGGCGGCGAAGTCGATGGCGCGGCGGAAGCGCGGGCTGGTCTGCATGAGTTCGGTGAACTCCTGCGGGTGCCGGGCCAGCGCGGCGCCGAGGCCTTGCAGCGTGTTGGCGCACCAGCCGAGCTGCTGGAGGATGGCGTTGTTGGGGATGGCGCGCAGCTCGCTCGGGTGGCGGATGGTGGCGGGCCCGTCGGCGCCCTCGGCCTGGCGGGCGCTGGGGCGGGAGCCGGTGGGGTCCAGCAGGGCGGGACCGAAGGTGCCGAGCAGGGCGGCGTAGCCGGGGTCTTCGACCAGCCCGGCCATGCCGGCGCGGACGGCGCCAAAGAAATCGGCGGCGAAATCCGGGTCGGCGTACACCGGGTCGGGCGGCAGGCGGCGGGCTTCCGGATGGGCGTCGCTGTCAAAGACATGCTCGGCGATGCGCGCGACGGTCGCGAGCGCCAAGACGGGGGTGCCGAACAGCATGTAGCCTTCGCCGCCCTGGAAGGCGCTTTCCTCGCGCACCTCGACGCCAGACCGGGTCAGCGCCTTGCGGGTGCGCGTGGGGTTGAGGAACTTGAGCCGGTCGAGCAGGGTGCCGGGGTGGGCGCCGCGGCCGATGCTTTCGCCGTGGGTGTCGAACAGGATGATCTCGACCCCGGTCACGCCGTGGCTGGCGAGCACGTCGGCGATCTTGAGGCGCTGGCGCTCGATCATATAGCTGGCGGCGAGCTGGCCGACGTAGCGGCCGGAGTCGGAATAGCCGAATTGCAGGCACAGCTTGCCGGTGCGCTCCAGGTAGTCGCGCCAATGGCGGCTGCGGAGCGCGTCGTCGATCACCCGGGCGCCGCGTTCGAGCGCGTCGCCGGTCTCGAACAGCGGGCTGATCTCGACCATGTGCTCGACGCCGAACAGGCGGGCGAGCCACAGGGCGCAGAGCAGCGTGTAGCCGTTCTCGGTCTCGGCGATCAGGAAGCGGATGGGCGAGGCGGCGTCCACGTGCTTGACGATCTGGGCCACCGTCATCATCAGCCGCACCGCCGAGGAAGGCTCGGACAGCAGGGCGCCGAAGTCGACCCGGGTGGGCTGCAACTGGTCCAGCGCGGCATTCACGCCCGCCAGCATGGCCCGGCGGCGGGACGCGTCGCCCACCGCGTCCTCCAGCCCCGCCTGGTGGCGCATGGCATTGTGCAGCTGTGCGGCGTTCAGCCGGACGTGGGTGTGCGCCAGGGAGAGGCCGTGCGCCACGAGGCCGCTGCGGGCGACGCAGAGCGCCATCGTTTGCTCGGGCGGGCAGGCGGCGAGCGCGTCGTCGAACAGCGGCAGCAGCGGCGCGATGCTCAGCAAGGCCTCGTCGTGGTGGCTGACGAGGGCAAGGGCGAAGTCCGACACGGCGGCGGGGTCGGCAGCGGGGCCTTGCGGGCAGGCGGCGATCTGCGCCTGCACCGCCTGCTCGGCGCGGGCGATGCGGCCGCGCAGCGCGTCGGCGGCCGGGATGGGGCCGAGCTGGGCGGCGGCGCGCTGGAGCTGCATCGCCTTCATGTCGAGCCGGAGGCGCAGCGTGTCCCACCAGTTGATGTCGTTGCGGCCGTCGGTGTCGTAGCCGACCCAGCTGGTGAGGATCACCGGGCGCGGGACCAGCTGGGTCCAGCGATCCGGCCAGGCCTGCCGGGCGGCGTCGAGCAAGGCGGCGTCGAGTTCATCGATGGCGTCCCGCCCCCTATGGATGGCCGCGTTGGCCTGGGCGTACTCCTCGAGCAAAGTGGGCTTCTGCGGCCGGTGGCTGGGGCGGGAGGCGGGGCGCGGGGCGCCGCTGGCCATCTCCGCCAGGTCGTGCCCGACCTCGGGCGGCATCGAGAAGGTGGGGTGCGCGGTGAACACGGCGGCGAAGCGCACGCGCTCGAGCTGCGCCTGGAAGTCCTCGAAGGAGCCGAGTGCAGCCAGGCCGCCGGCGAGGGCGGCGATGGCGGCGCGGGAGGCGGCCGGGTCGGTGCCGCCGACGTAGCGGCCCAGCCGCTCCGCGCGGGCGTAATAGGCGTCGTCGCGCAGGGCGCGGACCAGGGCGGCGAGGCTGGCCGAGTCGAGGGTGCCCTGCCCGATCATGCGGGAGATGGCGAGCGAGACCGCCAGCACCGGGTTGCCGAACGGGTCTTCGCGCAAGCGCTCGCGTGCCGCGATCGTGCGGCTCACCAAGTCCTGCATCAACGCCCGCGTTTCCATCCCCCTTTGCTCCTAACTTCATTGCACTGCACCATACACGCACGTCGCGGACCATAGCAGGACAAACCATGGCAAAGATCGTTCCCGTGCCGCTGTTCGACTTCGTCATCTTCGGCGCGACCGGGGACCTGACGCTGCGCAAGCTGCTGCCGGCGTTGTACCAACGGTTCCGGGATGGGCAGATCCCGCGCGGGTCGCGCATCGTTGGCGTCGCGCGGTCCGATCTGACCTCCGAAGGCTACCGGGACCGGGCCGCGCAGGCGCTGCGCACCTTCGTGGGCCAGGCCGCGCCCGAGGAGGCGGCGTTCCTGGCGTCGCTGCACTATGCGCGGCTGGATGCGGCGGGGGCGGCGCAGGACTGGTCGGGGCTGGCCGGGCTGCTGTCGCCGGGCCGGGTGCGGGTGTTCTACATGGCGACGTCGCCGGACCTGTTTGGGCCGATCTGCAAGGCGCTGGCCGACAACGGCCTGGCCGACGAGGCGCGCGTGGTGCTGGAGAAGCCGATCGGGCGCGACCTCGAATCCGCCCGCGCCATCAACGACCAGGTCGGCCGCTACTTCCCAGAAGGGCGGACCTACCGGATCGACCACTTCCTGGGCAAGGAGACGGTGCAGAACCTGATGGCGCTGCGCTTCGCCAACACGATCTTCGAGCGGCTCTGGAACGCCGACGTGATCGACCACGTGCAGATCACCGTGGCCGAGACGGTGGGGGTGGAGGGGCGCGGCGGCTACTACGACCATTCCGGCGCGCTGCGCGACATGGTGCAGAACCACCTGCTGCAGCTGCTGTGCCTGCTGGCGATGGAGCAGCCGGTGTCCTTGCAGGCCGATGCGGTGCGGGACGAGAAGCTGAAAGTGCTGCGCAGCCTGCGCCAGCCGGAGCCGCACGAGCTCGCCGGGCTGACCATCCGCGGCCAGTATACCGCCGGCGCGGTGAACGGGCAGCCGGTGGCCGGCTACCTGGCAGATCTGGGCCACGAGGACAGCACGACCGAGACCTTCGTCGCCATCAAGGCGGAGCTGAACAGCCGCCGCTGGGCAGGCGTGCCGTTCTATCTGCGCACGGGCAAGCGCCTGCCGCAGAAAGTGTCGGAGGTGGTGGTGCAGTTCCGCAGCCTGCCGTTCAGCTTCTTCCCGCGCGACCATTCGCTCGCGGCCAACAAGCTGATCATCCGCCTGCAGCCCGAGGAGGGGATGCGGCTCGAAGTGATGACCAAGGAGCCCGGCCCCGGCGGCCTCCGCCTCCGCCCCACCGGGCTCGACATCAGCTTCGAGAAGACCTTCGGCGCCCGCTTCCCCGACGCCTACGAGCGGCTGCTGATGGACACGGTGCGGGGCGACTCCACGCTGTTCATGCGGCGCGACGAGGTGGAGGCGGCCTGGCAGTGGGTCTCGCCGCTGATGGAGGCCTGGTCCAGCCGGCCCGACCGCCCGCGGTCGTACGCGGCCGGCAGCTGGGGCCCAACCGGCTCGATCGCGCTGATCGAGCGGGACGGGCGGACCTGGCACGAGGAGCTGGGGAAGGCGTGACGCCTATTCCGCCGCCAGGGCGTAGGCCTCCAGCGGCGCGCAGGTGCAGACCAGGTTGCGGTCGCCGTAAACGTTGTCCACGCGCTTGACGGGCGGCCAGTATTTGGCGCGGCCGACCCAGGGTAGCGGAAAGACCGCCTGGTCCCGCCCGTAGGCGTGGTGCCAGGCGGCGGCGGTCGCCTCCGCCATCGTGTGGGGGGCGTTCTTGAGCGGGTTGTCGGCGCGGTCGAGGTCGCCGGCCGCGATCGCCGCGATTTCGAGGCGGATGGCGATCATCGCCTCGCAGAAGCGGTCGATCTCGGCGCGGCTCTCGCTTTCGGTCGGCTCCACCATCAGGGTCCCGGTCACCGGCCAGCTCATGGTCGGCGCGTGGAAACCGTAATCCTGCAGGCGCTTGGCGATGTCCTCCACGCCCACGCCCGCCTCGGCCTGGAAGCCGCGGCAGTCGAGGATGCACTCGTGCGCAACCAGGCCGGACCCGCCGGTGTAGAGCACGGGGTAGTGCGCGCGCAGCCGGGCGGCGATGTAGTTGGCGTTCAGGATCGCCACCTCGGTCGCGCGCTTGAGGCCGGGGCCGCCCATCATGCGGATATAGGCGTAGCTGATCGGCAGGATGCCGGCGCTGCCGAAGGGGGCGGCGGCGACCGGGCCGATGCCGGTGGCGGGGCCGGCGTCGGCCCGCATGGGGTGGTTGGGGAGGTGGGGCGCCAGGTGGGCGGCGACGCCGATCGGGCCGATGCCGGGGCCGCCGCCGCCGTGCGGGATGCAGAAGGTCTTGTGCAGGTTGAGGTGGCAGACGTCGGCGCCGATGCTGGCCGGACTGGTCAGGCCGACCTGGGCGTTCATGTTGGCGCCGTCCATGTACACCTGGCCGCCATGGCCATGCACGATCTCGCAGATGGTGCGGATGCCGTCCTCGAACACGCCGTGGGTGCTGGGGTAGGTGACCATGAGGGCGGCCAGCTTGTCGGCGTGCTGCTCCGCCTTGGCGCGGAGGTCGGCCAGATCGACGTTGCCGTCGCGGTCGCAGCCGGTGACGACGACGCGGTAGCCGGCCATGACGGCGCTGGCCGGGTTGGTGCCATGGGCGCTGCTGGGGATGAGGCAGATGTCGCGGTGGCCCTCGCCGCGCGCCGCATGGTAGCCGCGGATGGCGAGCAGGCCGGCGTATTCGCCCTGGCTGCCGGCGTTGGGCTGCAGGGACACGGCGGCGAAGCCGGTGATGCTGCACAGCCAGGCCGAGAGGCGGGCGATGAGGGTGGCGTAGCCCTCGGTTTGCGCGGGCGGTGCGAAGGGGTGGACGTCGGCGAAGCCGGGCAGGGTGATCGGCATCATCTCCGCCGTCGCGTTCAGCTTCATGGTGCAGGAGCCGAGCGGGATCATGCTGCGGTTGAGCGCGATGTCCTTGTCCTCGAGCCGCTTGAGGTAGCGCAGCATCTCGTGCTCGGCGTGGTGGCTGCCGAACACGGCCTGCAGCAGCACCGGGCTGCCGCGCAGCAGGGCGGCCGGCAGGGAGGGCGGCGCTTCGGCGGGGGCGCCGCCGAGCAGCCGGGCCAGGCGGGCCAAGTCATCCCGGGTGACTGTCTCGTCGAGCGACAGCGCCACGCCCTGGCCGTCGATGCGGCGCAGGTTGTAGCCGGCGGCGGCGGCGGCGGCGATCAGGCCGTCCGGGTCCGGGCTGTCGAAGGCGATGGTGTCGAAGAAGGCGTCGTGCCGCGGCGCCAGCCCGGCTTGGCGAAGGACGCCCGCCAGCAGCCGGGCTTGCAGGTTCACGCGCCGGGCGATGCGCTGCAGGCCCTGGGGGCCGTGCCAGACGGCATACATGCCGGCCATGACGGCGAGCAGCACCTGGGCGGTGCAGATGTTGCTGGTCGCCTTCTCGCGGCGGATGTGCTGCTCGCGGGTCTGCAAAGCCAGGCGGAGCGCGGGGTGGCCGGCGGCGTCTTGGCTGACGCCTACGAGACGGCCCGGCATGAGGCGCTTGAAGGCGTCCTTGGTGGCGAAGAAGCCGGCATGGGGGCCGCCGAAGCCCATCGGCACGCCGAAGCGCTGGGCGGAGCCGACGACGACGTCGGCGCCCATCTCGCCCGGCGGGGTGAGCAGCACCAGGGAGAGCAGGTCCGCGCAGACCACCGCCAGCGCGCCCGCCTCGTGGGCGGCCGCGATCTCGGCGTGGAGGTCGCGCAGGGCGCCGGTGGTGCCGGGGTATTGCAGCACGACGGCGAAGGGGTTGGCGCTGCCGATGGCGGCGGTGTCGCCGGGCCGGACGTCGAGCAGGCGCAGGCCGAGCGGGGCGGCGCGGGTGGCGAGCACGGCGCGGGTCTGCGGGTGCAGGTCGGTGCAGACGCAGACCACGTCGGACTTCGCGCGGCTGGCGGCGTGGGCCATGGTCACGGCCTCGGCGGCGGCGGTGGCTTCGTCCAGCAGGCTGGCATTGGCGATCGGCATGCCGGTGAGGTCGCAGATCATGGTCTGGAAGTTGAGCAGCGCCTCCAGGCGGCCCTGGGCGATCTCGGCCTGGTAGGGGGTGTAGGCGGTGTACCAGCCGGGGTTCTCCAGCACGTTGCGCAGCACCACCGGGGGCGTGTGGGTGCCGTAGTAGCCGGTGCCGATCAGGCTTTTCACCGCGGCGTTGCGCCCGGCCAGCGCGCGCAGTTCGGCGATGGCGCCGGCCTCGTCGATGGCGGGCGGCAGGTCGAGCGCGGCGAGGTCGCGGATGGCGGCGGGCACGGTCTGCGCGGCCAGCTCGTCCAGCGTGGCGGCGCCGACCACGGCGAGCATGGCGGCGATGTCGGTCTCGCTGGGGGCGATGTGCCGGGCGACGAAGCTGTCGGCGCCTTCGAGGGCGGCGAGTTCGGCGAGCGCGTCCATCAGATTGCCTCCAGCAGCGTCTGGTAGCCAGCCTCGTCCAACAGGGCGTCGAAGGCGGCGGCGTCGGCCAGCTCGATCTGGAAGAACCAGCCGGCGGCGGTGGGGGCGCTGTTCACGAGCGCGGGGTCGTCGACCACGGCCTCGTTGCGGCCGGTGACGGTGCCGGCGAGCGGGGCGTAGACGTCGCTGGCGGCCTTGACGCTCTCCACCACGGCGCAGGCCTCGCCGGCGGCGACCTGCTGGCCGGGCTGCGGCAGCTCGACAAAAACGATGTCGCCCAGGGCCTGCTGGGCGTGGTCGGTGATGCCCACGGTGGCGACGGCGCCTTCGAGGCGCACCCATTCGTGGTCCTTGGTGAAGCGGGTCTGTGCCATAGCAGGCTCCTACTTGACGTAACGGTGCGGGACGAAGGGCAGGGCGGCGACCTGGGCCGGCAAGGGGTTGCCGCGGACCAGCAGGCCCACCGCGGTGCCCATGGCGGCGACGTCGCGGCGCACGTAGCCCATGGCGATCGGGGCGCCGAGGGTGGGCGAGAACCCGCCCGAGGTGATGCCGCCGGCGCCGGTGCCGTCGGCGGCGAGCACCTGGGTGGGCGCGCGGGCCGGCGCGCGGCCATCGGGGCGCAGCCCGACGCGCAGCCGGGTGGGGCCGTGCTGCAGCTGGTCCTGGATGGGGGCGGCGCCGGGAAAGCCGCCCTCGGCCCGGCGGCGCTTGCCGATCGCCCAGGCCAGGTTGGCCTCCACCGGCGTGGTCAACTCGTCGATGTCGGCGCCATAGAGGCAGAGCCCGGCCTCGAGGCGCAGGCTGTCCCGCGCGCCCAGCCCGGCCGGCAGCACGTCGGCGTGGCTGAGCAGGACCTGGGCGAGCGCCTCGGCCTGGTCGGCGGCGACGGAGATTTCGAAGCCGTCCTCGCCGGTGTAGCCGGAGCGGCTGATCCAGGCGGGGATGCCGCGGATGGCGGCCTCGACGACGCCCATGAAGGGCAGTGCGGCGGCGGCCGGGCAGAGCGGGGCCATGACGGCGGCAGCGGCGGGGCCCTGCAGGGCGAGCAGCGCGCGGTCGGGGTGCTGCTCGAGGGCGATGCCGGGGGGGAGGCCTTCGGCCAGGTGGTGCGCGTCCGCCTCCTTGCGGCTGGCGTTGGCGACGACGACCAGGCGGTCGCCGTAGTTGGCGACCATGAGGTCGTCGCGGATGCCGCCGGCCTCGTTCAGCAGCAGGGTGTAGCGCTGCCGGCCGGGCTTGAGGGCCTGGATGTCGCCGGGGACCATGGCTTCCAGGGCGGCGGCGGCGCCCTCGCCGCGAAGGCTGAGCTGGCCCATGTGGGAAACGTCGAACAGGGCGGCCTTGGTGCGGCAGTGCAGATGTTCGGCCATGACGCCGGGGCCGTACTGCACGGGCATGCTGTAGCCGGCGAAGGGCACCATCTTGGCGCCGAGGCTGCGGTGCAGCAGGTCGAGCGGCGTGGTGCGCAGCTCCTCCGGCGGATCGGGCTCGATGTTGAGTACAGGTTCGGCCAAGGGCTGCTCCCACGCAAAGGATCGCCCGCCGGCGACGTGCCGGCAGGAACGACCCCCCTCTGTCCGGGAACCTGAGAGATTCGGGCGCCTATGCCGGCGACCTTACTCCGTCGGTGCGGCGGCCACCGGCCGCCGGCTTTCCAGAGGTCCTGTTCCCTCTCGCGGTCCCTGGGGCCTGAGCGTTTCCGGGGGCCGGTTGCGCCTTCGGCGGCTGCCGCCAGCCCCATGACGATCGGGCGAGACGCCAGCACTCTCCCGCGGGGGAAGGATTGGACGGGAGCACCATGGCGCAAGTGGGCGCGGCGATCAACCCGGGTGTGCTACCGCGCGCCGCGGCGGCGGTTCACCTCCAGCTCGGCGGGCGTGAGCTGGAAGCCGACCGAGATGCGGTAGGCCGCGGCGGTTTTCGTCGGCGTGACGGGCAGGCGCAGCTCGACGTCGTCGCCGGTGAGGCGGACGCGGTCGGTGTTGGCGGGGAACTCGGCGCGCAAGGTGAACACGCGCTTGTCCAGGATGCGCTCGCCTTGGCTCACAGCCACGAAGTAGGCCAACTCGGCAACGCGGCTGGGGGCGGCCGGGCCGCGGGTCAGCTCGACGCCGACCGAGACCGTGGCCAGCACCGCGTCCGCCCCGTCGCGCTTGCAGCTGCCGGAAAGGCCGGTGATGCGGCCATCCAGCACGCTGTCGGTCAGGTCCCGGCCGGCGCCGCGATAGCGGGACAAGTCGTTGAAGTCGCGCGGGATGCTGGGCTGCGGGCAGGGGGGCGCGAAGCTGTCGCCGTCGCCGCCGCAGCCGGTGAGCGTGGCCAGGATGAACGCGGCGGGGATGAGCGCGGCGGCGAGGGGCGTCGAACGGAACAATGCAGGCATTTGGGACTCCAGGGTGCGCCGCCCTTGGCGGTGGCGCTGGTTGTAGCCATAACCGGGGGGCGGCATAGTGCGCGCCGCCTGCAGGCCGGACAACATGCATCAGAAACCCCACCTCAATGTCGTGCTGGCGGGCCCTCGAGGGTTCTGCGCGGGCGTGGACCGGGCGATCCGGGTGGTCGAGGAGGCGCTGCGCCGCTACGGCGCGCCGGTCTATGTGCGCCACGAGATCGTGCACAACCGCACCGTGGTCGAGGGGCTCGAGGCGCAGGGGGCGGTGTTCGTCGAGGAGCTGGACGAGGTGCCGGCGGACGGGCACGTGGTGTTCTCCGCCCACGGCGTGCCGAAGTCGGTGCCGGCCGAGGCCAGGCGGCGCAACCTGCTCTATCTGGACGCGACCTGCCCGCTGGTCAGCAAGGTGCACCGCGAGGCGGAGCGGCACTATGCCGGGGGCGGCCCAGGGCAGCGGCATATCCTGATGATCGGGCATGAGGGGCATCCGGAGGTGGTGGGCACGATGGGCCAGCTGCCGCCGGGCAGCGTCACCTTGGTGCAGGGCACGGACGACGCCCGCAGCGTGGCGCCGGCCGAGCCGGGCCGCCTGGCGTTCATCACCCAGACCACCTTGTCGGTGGACGACACCGCCGAGATCGTCGCCGTGCTGCGGGACCGATTTCCGGCCATCGAGGGCCCCAAGCACGAGGACATCTGCTACGCGACCACCAATCGGCAGGCGGCCGTGAAAGCGGTGGCGCCGGATTGCGACCTGGTGCTGGTGATTGGCAGCCCGAACAGCAGCAACTCGCAGCGGCTGCGCGAAGTGGCGGAGCGGGCGGGCGCGCGCCGCGCCATCCTGCTGCCGCGGGCGGACCAGCTGGACTGGTCGGCGCTGGACGGCGTGCGCACGCTTGGCGTCACCGCGGGGGCCTCGGCGCCGGAAGCCTTGGTGCAGGAGCTGCTGGGCTGCCTGGGCGGGCGCTACACGCTGGCGATCGAGGAGCGGCGGGTGACGCAGGAAGACGTCGTATTCAAGCTGCCGGCGCCGCTGTCCTGATCCCGGCGCGCTGATGGCGGTCTATACCGAGGTGACCGACGAGGCGCTGGCCGGGTTCCTGGAGGACTACGACCTGGGCACCGCCGTCGCCTTCCGCGGCATCGCCGAGGGGGTGGAGAACAGCAACTACCAGCTGCGCACCACCGCCGGGGATTTCATCCTCACGCTTTATGAGAAGCGCGTGGACCCGGCGGAACTGCCCTGGTTCCTCGGGCTGATGGAGCATCTGTCTGCCCAGGGCATCACCTGCCCGCAGCCGGTCTGCGGCCGGGATGGCCAGAGCCTGCGCCGGCTGGCTGGGCGGCCCGCCTGCATCACCACGTTCCTGCCGGGGGTCTGGCCGCGGCGGGTGCGGCCGGAGCATTGCGGGCCCGTGGGCGCGGCGCTGGCGGCGCTGCACCTGGCGGGCGCCGGCTACGCGCCGGTGCGGCCCAACGCGCTGGGGCCGGCGGGGTGGCCGCCGCTGCTGGCCCGGTGCCTGCCGCGCGCCGACGAGGTGCAGGCCGGGCTGGGCGCCAAGCTGTCGGTCGCGCTGGACCGCATCGAGACGGCCTGGCCCACCGGGCTGCCGCGCGGGCACATCCATGCCGACCTGTTCCCCGACAACGTATTCTTCCTGGAGGGAAGGCTCTCCGGCCTGATCGACTTCTACTTCGCGGCGACCGACCTGCTGGCCTACGACGTGGCGATTTGCCTCAATGCGTGGTGCTTCGAGCCCGATTTCCAGTTCAACGTCACCCGGGCCCGGGCCATGCTCCGCGGCTATGGCGAGGTCCGCGCGCTTGCTGCGGCGGAGCGCGCCGCGCTGCCGGTATTGTGCCAGGGCGCCGCGCTGCGGTTCCTGCTGACGCGGCTGTTCGATTGGGTGAACACGCCGCCGGGCGCGATGGTCACCCGCAAGGACCCCTTGGAATACCTACGCCGCCTCCGCTTCCACTTGGCGGCCGGGGACGAGCATGCCTACGGACTCTGAGCTCATGCTGGTCGAGGTATGGACCGATGGCGGGTGCAAGCCCAATCCCGGGCCCGGCGGCTGGGCGGCGATCCTGCGCTGCGGCACGCATGACCGGGAGCTGACGGGCAGCGACCCGGCCACCACCAACAACCGCATGGAGCTGACCGCCGCCGCCGCTGCGCTGGAGGCGCTCACCCGGCCCTGCCGCGTGGTTCTGCACACCGATAGCGAGTACCTCCGCAACGGCGTGACCCGGTGGAGCACGGGCTGGGTCCGCCGCAACTGGCGCAACGCGGCCGGGGACCCGGTGGCGAACATGGCGCTGTGGCGGAGGGTGCTGGAGGCGGCCAAGCCGCACGAAGTGGAGTGGCGCTGGGTGCGCGGGCATGCGGGGGACGCGATGAACGAGCGGGCGGACCGCTTGGCGACGGCTGCGCGGTCTGGCGTCGGATAGATCGCGCAGCTCGGGATGCCGGTGCGCCCGGGCGTAGGCGACGCTTGGCCAATTCGGCCAGCGTCTTCTCGCCCTTGATGGCCGCCAGCGCCACCTTCGCCTTGAAGCCGGGGCTGCGTCCGGCGCGTTCGCTTCGTCATGGTCGCTCCTGATCCCCGGCAAGGAGCGGCCCCACCCCCCGTCAGGTGTTCGCCAGCTTGCAGCCCCCCTGGCTGAGCGGCCGCACCGCCTGCTCCGCCGGCAAGGTCTCGACGATCTCGCAATAGTCCCCGGGCCCGCGCGACTGCGCCGGCGTCTTGATCTTCAGCAGCAGCATGTCGTGCATCGCCTGCCCGTCCCGCCGAATTGTTCCGCGGCCGAACAGGCTGTCGTCGAGCGGCAGCGCCTTCATCGCCTCCACCGTCGCCCGGCCGTCCGCCTTGGCGCGCCCAACGCCCAGCGCCGCCGCCGTCTTCAAATAATGGAACGCGCCGGCATAGGCATTCGCCCAGTTCTTGTTCGGCCGCTGGTTCGCCGCAAACGGCGCCAGCCGCTCCGTATAGGCGCGGCAGCCCGCGTCGCGGTCCCAGTAGAACGGCGCGGGAAAGTAGCTGCCGCCAGCCGCCGCCAGCCCAAGCGACTGGATCGTGGGCTCGCCCATGAACGGCACCGCCATGACCCGGCCGGCCCCAAGGATGCCGAACTCCCGCGCCTGCTTCATCGAATTGGTCAGGTCCTCCCCGGCATTGGCGAAGCAAATCACCTTGGCGCCGCTGCTTTGCGCCTCCAGCAGCACGCTCGAGAAGTCCGTCGTCCCGGGAAACGCATACGTAACCGTCCCCAAAATCTTCGCCCCGCTCTCGACCACCACCCGGCTGGCATCGGCCACCATCGACTTGCCAAGCTCGTAGTTCGGCATGACGAAGAACCACGTGTCCCCGCCCTGCTGCACCAGCGCCTTCACCAGCGACGCCGCCAGGCAGAAAGTGTCGGAGGCGAACTGGATGTGGTTCGGCCCGCACGCACCGCGCGTGAGCTCCGACGTCGCCGCCGAGGTGACCAAACCGACCTTGTTCTTCTCCTCGAACACCCGCACCGCCGCCAGCGCCAGCGCCGACATCGGGAAGTCGAGCACCGCATCGACGCCGTCCACGTCGTACCAGCGCCGCAGGATGCCCAGTCCGACATCCGGCTTGAGGTTGAAGTCCGCCGTCAGCAGCTCGACCGGGATCTCCGGGTGCAGCTTGCCGAAATCCTCGATCGCCAGCCGGATCGAGCCGACGCTGCCCTTCCCGGTCAGGTCGGCGTAGGGGCCGTTGAGGTCGGTGAGGCACCCCAGCCGGATGCCCTCCGCCGCCCGCGCCCGCCCGATGAACGGCAGCGCCAACGCCGCCGCCCCGGCGCCCGACAGCAAATGGCGGCGAAACAGATGTGCCGGCATGGTACCTCCCGAGATCGTTGTTGCCCTGCCGGCACAGGCTTGCCTGCGAGCGGGACTTAGAACATACTTGCCAGTAGAATATTGTCCAGCAGAGAAAACCTCTGCGGCGGCGGCACAGGAGAGGACAGGCGCATGATCCGCATCGAGCCATCGCTCTACACCAGCCCGGAAATGTTCCAAGGCGGCGTGCTGGACCATGACGACAAGTGGATGCCCGTCGGCAACATCGGCCACAGCCGCCCCCTCATGTACGACACCAAGGGCGGCGGCTGGATCAGCGTCCTGCGCGCCCGCGGCGCCGGCACCATCCAGCGCCACCGCCACGCCAGCCCGGTCACCGCCTGGACCCTCGACGGCAGCTGGGGCTACCGCGAGCACGACTGGGTGGCCCGTGCCGGCAGCTTCGTCTACGAGCCGGCCGGCCACATCCACACCTTGTTCATCCACCCCGACGAAGGGCACATGACCGCCGTGTTCCACATCTTCGGCCCGCTGGTCTACGTCAACGCCGAAGGCGAAGCCGAGGACTACGAGGACGTGTTCGTCCGCATCGATCGCTACGCCGCCTACTGCCGGGGCGCCGGCATCGGCGAGGACTGGGTCAAGTCGCTGATCCGCTGACCCGCGCGCGCCGATACACGCCATAGGCCGGCACCGGGCCGATGGCGTTCATGTCCACCTCCACCAGCGCCGGCCCCGGCACCGCGATGGCGCGCCGGACGGCGTCCCCGAACGCCTCCGCCCGGTCCACCCGCCAGAACGGCATCCCCGCGAGCGCCGCCAGCCCCGCCAGGTCGGGCCCGCGCAGCGCTCCGAAGTAGCGCCGCCCGCCCTGGAACGCGTCCTGGATGTGGCCGATCGCGGCGTAGATCCCGTCGTTCATCACGATGATGCACACATCCGCACCTTCCTGCGCCGCGGTCCAAAGCTCCGTCATGTTCATGGCGAACCCGCCATCGCCGGCCAGCATCACCGTCTTGCGCCCCGATGGCCCCGCCGCCAGCGCCGCGCCGATCCCCAGCGGAAGCCCAGGGCCGATCCCGGCCCCCACCGGATGCACGGAATCCCGCGGCCCGAACACCGGCAGCAGCCGATGCGCCCAGGTCGCCCCCGCCACCGTCGCGTCCCGCACCCACAGCGCATCCCGCGGCATGGCCCGGCGCAGCTGGTCCGGGAAATCGGCATACGGCCCAAGGCTCGCCCGGTACGCCGCCGCCGCCCGCCCCCGCGCCCCGGCCAGGTCCGCCCCGAACGCGGGATCGACCGCGATGCGCCCCGCCAGCCGCCGCGCCAGCCCGGCCAGCGCCAGCGCCGCATCCCCCTGCACGAACAGCTCGCACCCGTAGGTGCGCCCGTTCGCGCGCGGGTCCAAATCCACCTGCACCAGCCGGCGCGGCAGCCGCAACGCCCCGTCCAGCGTCTCGTGCCCGCGCAGGCGCGAGCCCACCACCAGCATCGCGTCCACGCCCTCGTAGAACGTCTCGATCTCCGGCGCGCCGTTGCCGTGCAGGGCGCCGAGCGTGCGCGGATGGTCCTCCGCCACGATGCCGCGCCCGTTCCAGGAGCTGACCGCGCCGAAACCCAGCGCCAGCAAGGCCAGCGCCCCCGCCCCGGCCCCCCGTGCGCCATTGCCCAGCCAAAGCATCGGCCGGCGCGACCCGGCGAACAGCTCGGCCGCCGCATCCAGCTCGCCCTCCCCCGGCGCCGCAAGCCGCAACCGGAGCGCCAACCGGTCCAGCCCCGCCGGCCGCGACACCTCCTGCATCTGCAGGTCCGCCGGGATCTCCACCGTCACCGGCCCGGTCGGGGCCGAGAGCGCGTCGGCCGCCGCCGCCGCCAGCATGCCGAATACCTGCCCGGCCAGCAGCGGCCGATGAACCGATTTGCACACCGCCGCCAGCATGGGCCCCTGCCCCGGCAGGTCGTGCACCGCCCCGGTGTCGCGGCCAAGCAAGCGCGTCGCCGTCTGCCCGGTGATGTGCAGCACCGGGCTGCCGGCGAACCCGGCCTCCACCAGCGCCGGCACGGCGTTCGCCGCCCCCGGCCCGGTGCTGGTGAACAGCACGCCCAGCCCGCCGGACACGCGGGCATAGCCGTCGGCCATGTGCCCGCCGCCCATCTCGCCCCGGGCCGGCACGAACCGGATCCGGTTGCGCCGCCCGATCGCGTCCAGGATCGGGACGTTGTGGACCGATACGATGCCGAACGCGGTCGTCACCCCGGCGGCGGCAAGGAACTCGGCCACCAGGTCGCCCACGGTATAGGCCACCCCGCTACGCCCCGGCCCAGACCGGCGGGCGCCGCTCCGCGAAGGCCGCCGCGCCCTCGCGCGCATCAGCGGACGCGAGCACGGGCCCGGTGATCGCCTGCTGGCGCGCGAACATCTCGTCCAACGGCCAGTCCTGCTGCTCGACCATCACTCGCTTGCTCGCCGCCACCGAGAGCGGCGCGTTGGCGATGATCCGGCGGGCCAAGGCCTTCGCCGCCTCCAGCGCGCCGCCGGGCTCCGTCAGCACGTTGATCATGCCGAACTGGGCCAGACGCTCGGCGCTCACGAAATCGCCGGTCAGCGCGATCTCCATGGCGATCCGCGGCGGCAGCAGCCGCGGCAGCCGCAGCAGCCCGCCCGCCGCGGCGGCGAGGCCCCGCTTGACCTCCGGCAACCCGAACTGCGCATCCCGCGCCGCGACCACGAGGTCGCAGGCCAGCACGGACTCGAAGCCGCCCGCCAGCGCATACCCCTCGACGGCGGCGATCAGCGGCTTCTTGGGCGGCGTCATCGCGATGCCGAGGATGCCGCGCCCCTCCACCCGCGTGACCTCGCCGCGCAGGAACGCCTTGAGGTCCATCCCGGAGCAGAACGTGCCCCCGGCCCCGGTCAGGATACCGACCCGCAGCTCGGGGCGCCGGTCCAGCTCGTCGATCGCCGCGCAGACGCCATACGAGACCGCCCGGTTGACCGCGTTGCGCTGCTGCGGCCGGTTGATGGTGACGATCACGATGCCGCCCTCGTGCTCGACCAGGACCTCCGCTTCCATGGCGCTAGGCCCCGGGCGTGAAGACGGGGAGCCGGTCGGGGCCAAACCCGACCGTGACCGGCAGGCCGATGCGCAAGGCCGCCGCGGCGGCCGGGTCCAGCCGCCCCATGGCGCGCGGCCCCTCCTCGAGATCGACGATCAGCAGCGTATAGGGCAGGTCGCCCCTGAACGCCGGGTGGAAGGCGTGGTGGGCGACGGTCCAGCTATGGACGGTGCCGCGCCCGCTGGCCTCGATCCACTCGACGCCTGCCGAGTAGCACCCTGTGCAGAGGAGCTGCGGATAGTGCCGCACGCTGCCGCACGACGTGCAGCGCTGCAGCACGAGCTGGCCGCGAGCCGCCGCCTCCCAATACGGCGCCGACTCCGGCGTGGCATGCGGGACCGGCTTCGTGATCGCGTCCGTGCTCATCGCCTAACTCCGCCGCATGATGGCGATCGCGCCGTCGCCGAGGTCGCCGTATCCGGTGCACAGGCCCGTCTGCGCCCCCGCGACCTGCGCCCGCCCGCCCTGCCCCCGCAACTGCCGGACCAGCTCGACCACATGGTTCATGCCGAGCATGTGCGCCTGGGACAGCAGGCCGCCATGCGTGTTGGTCGGCAGCGCGCCGCCCAGCCGCAGCTTGCCATCCTCCACGAACGGACCGCCCTCGCCCTTGCCGCAGAACCCCATGTCCTCGAGCTGGCACAGCACGATGTAGGTGAAGCAGTCGTAGATCTCGGCCACGTCGATCTCGGCATGCCTTACGCCGGCCATCTCGAAGCCGATCGGCGCCGCCTTGGCCATGCCGAGCCGGGTCAGGTCGCCCCGCTGCGTGATCGAGCTGGGCGAGTCCGGGTGCCCTTCGGCCACCCCGAGCACCGTCACCCGCGGCTGCTTCATGTCGGCCGCCCGCTCGGCGGAGCTGACCACGAGTGCCGCCCCCCCATCGCTCTCGAGGCTGCAATCCAGCAGCCGGAACGGGTCGGCGATCATCCGGGAGGCCTGATGGTCCTCGATCGTGATCGGCTTCGTCATCACGGCGTTGCCGTGCAGCAACGCGTGCGCCCGCGTGGAGACCGCGACCTCGCCGAACTGGCGGCTGGTGGTGCCATAAAGCTCCATGTGCCGCCGCGCCATCGGCGCATAAAGTTGTGCGGGCGCGATCGCCCCCTGCGGCAGCTCGAACTCGGTCACCAGGTGGAACTGCGGCATCTGGTGGATGCGCACCCCCGCCCGCGCGCCCGACGAGACGTTGCGCCCAGCCGGGATCAGCACATGATTGCACAGCCCGGCCATGATGGCCGCGATCGCGCACTGCACCGCCGCGATCCCGCTCGCGCCGCCCAACGGTGTCAGCGCGGAGAAGCGCAGGTCGGGAATGCCGAAATTGGTGACGAAAGCCTCGGCCGGCGCGCCGGTGATGCCGATCGGGATGATGCCGTCGATGTCCTTGGGATCGAGCCCGGCATCGGCGATGGCCAGCAACGACGCCTCGATCTGCAGCTCGAAGGCGCTCTTGGGCGATGCGCGGACATAGGCGGTCTCGCCGATGCCGGTGATGGCGCCCTTTCCGTTCAGCGACATGGTTGCCCTCCCGGCTTTGTCGACGGTCGTAAGTCCTACTGATGAGAATGGCAACCATCCCGTCAGTGGCGCTGCAAAGCGGGCTTGCACGATCCGGCAGGATGGGATCATACTGGTCAGTAAGAAGGGCGACCGGCCGTGGAAGTGCGCTGGGGCGGGAGGATTGCGAATGCAGGAGCAGCTTGCTTACCCAACACGGCGTCCGGGCTAGGCTGCGATGCAGCCCCCCTACAGCCGCACCCTGTTCGAGCTGCTGGACGAGCAAGCCGGGCGCTACGGCTGCGCCGTCATCTGCAGCGGTCAGGAATTGAGCTATGCGGCGCTGGCCACCCGCGCCCGCCAGGCCGCGACCGTGCTGCGCGCGCACGGAACCCGTCGCGGCGATCGCGTCGGCATGCTGGTCAACAACCGCGCCGAGTGGCTCGAGTTGGCCTTCGGCGCCTGGATGCTTGGCGCCGTGGCCACCCCCTTCAGCACCTGGTCCACGCGCCAGGAACTCGAGTTCCTGCTCGCGGACTCCGCGGTCTCCATCCTCGTCTCGCTGCCCCGCTTCGGGCGCGAGGACTATGCCGCGATCCTGCGCGACCTCGTCGGCTCCGGCGCCGTCCCCGCGTTGCGGACCGTGATGATGTTGGACGCAGCCGCAAGCCCCGCGAACGGGGGCTTCCCCGACTGGACAACCGCCCGCGAGGCCGCCGCCCCGCACCCCGGCCTCGCGCCCGGCGACGGGGCCAGCGCGGCCGACGACGCCATCATCCTCTACACCTCCGGCTCCACGAGCCGGCCCAAGGCCATCGCCTTGGCGCACTATCTCATCATCGAGAACGGCTTCAACATCGGCGAGCGGCAGGGCCTCG
>JAABUK010001653.1_pt1 | contig 31172 bp, 39 predicted proteins | sample 5559141 | NCBI WGS metagenome assembly JAABUK01 (sample SAMN10711869, study PRJNA513367) | rock metagenome | isolation source: Antarctica rocks | place: Antarctica: Victoria Land, Pudding Butte nord | collected 2016-01-03
GGACCCATCGTGCACAACGTCGGCTGTTCTATGCCGGTGCCGTCCGGCGGCGGGCACCCTTGCCTGCTGTCTTGGGTGTCCGTTTGTGAGCGGGGCGCCGGCTAGCGGTGGTGGGATCGAGTGCTTCCGCCAGCGTCTGAGCGTGCTCTGTCAAGGCTGCGCGAAAGTCAGGGGCCCAGCTCGCTAGGCGGCGCGCCAACGGAGCCCCGAGTCGGCACGCTCCCTCGCGGGTCTCGAGCAGCTCGCCACGCGCGAAGGGATGGTCAGAGACGTAGTCGAGCAGCAGCCGGTCGGCGATTGGGCGGACGGGTTCGATCAGGTCGTGGGCGAGTGAGCCGCGGTAGCGCTTGTCGGTGTGCAGAATCCCGATCGTTGGGTCAAAGCCATAGGCGTGCAAGACGATCATCGCTTCGGTCTCGAGGATCGCGTAGGCGTAGTTGGCCATCGCGTGCAGCGGTGTCGCGGCCTTGCGTGAGCTCTTGTAGCTGGACAAGACGGTGGTTCGAGTGCCTGCCCAGTGCCAGTGCTCGGGGACATGCCGGGCCCAACTGGTTTCGAAGGCGATGGGCACGTGGGCGAGGGTGTGCCAGTACCAGCGGCCAGCGACCGCCTCGCAGGCCCGGATGTCGTCGAGTGTCCCCGCCTTCTTGAGCGCGTCGCGCTGGCGTTGGAGGACGGTGGGGATCGGGTCGCGCGGCATGTAGCCGAACCGGGTGAGGTCCCCGAGTCGCGGTGCGAGGTCGCAGACGGTTTCAAGCTGACGGTCAAGCTTGGCCGCGATGAGCGCCCGCATAGCTTCGCGGCCGGCGGCGCTCTGAGCAGCGTGGCTCTGGGCCCGGCGGAGAGCGGACTTATGAGACCGCTCGGCCGAGGAGACCGCTATGACTTCTGCGTCGCTATCGATCTGGACGAAGGCCGCGCCTACGTCTCGAACCCAACGCAGCGCTTCGAGTGTCACGAAGCCGCTGTGCCCGATCACCACTAGCCGCTGCAACCCTGAGGTCGCGCGGGCGAGGCGGACGGTCTGGCGCTGTCGTCCCACTCCGTCGTGGATAACCAGGTGCCCCCGGTCGACGTAAATCTTCAGGCCATAGCCAGCGGCGACGACGATACCGTCAGGCGGCGCGCTACTTTGATTGCGCATGCGGAAACCAACCCTTCCGTGTGCCGTGCCCCCGGGCCGTGACAGCGGTCGCGGGGGCGACTCGTGTACGCCTACTTTACCTGCTGAGGGTTAAGAATTCCGGCTGGAACTCAACGAGGTTGGCGGCGGTGACGCCTAGCACCACGAGCAGTTCGAAGGGGTTGTAGCCTGGTTCGCGCGGGTCATATTCGAGCCCGACCTGGTTCGCCCAGGCCTGATACTCGGCCGGCATGCCGGGGTTGCGCATGGCCCGGATTTTTTGCCACCACTGGTGTAGATACCAGCGGACGTGCGCGAAGTCGTCTTCGGTCATTGCAGTCACTACTTCGATGACGCGTGCAGCTCCAATCGCCTTCAGCATCCGTGGGGTGACGTTTGTGGCTGAGTAGCCCTCATCCGAGCCGTCGAGCCGGTCGAACTCGTCGAAGCGGTGCAGCGAAGTCAGCAGCTCAGCGTCAAAGCCAGTGGGGTCGGCTCCGAGCGTTGCTTCGTTTAGCTGAGTCCGTGCGTGAGTCAAAACCTCTCGCGAGGTGAGGCGAGACTCGGGCTTGACGGTTGGTGGGCGCCAGCCTGCGGCGAGACGTTCGGCTTCCTGGCGTTCCGCGCCAGAATATGGGCGCATGCTCAGCTGCGCGCCTTCGTAGGCCTTATCCGCGATGTCATCTGGATCGTCGCTGGGTCTCAGATTTTCGTGTGCGCGGAACACCCCGAGCACGAGCTCGCGGATCCTCCCTTCCGGCGTGTACAGCTGTCCGTACCAGAGAAAGAGCGTCGCTTGCCAAAAGGTGCGTGACCGCTCGAGCTGTCCGCACAGCCACGCCAGTTGAAACTTCGCGTCCGGGGGGTCTCGGACCAGTACACCCGAGCCTCGGCCCGCGCCTCGCCGCTCGCGGGGTGGCATCACGCCTGCGCTGCGCCAGCGCTTATAGCGCCGGCCGCTAAGGGGCTTGCCGCGCACAGCCCGAATGCCGCTCAGGTCCGCGTAATCAGTCAGGAGCTGGTCGGCTTCTTGAGCTGAGACCCAGTCGTCGCTCACCTGCGGGTGGACCTTACATCGGACCGCGAGATTGGGGCCTTCGGAAATGGGGCTAGCGGAGCCTGTTGTGACCGGGCGCCCGCGAGTGGGTGCCCTCGAAAACCAGAGGAGTAGACATGCTCTCCGTACGAATCAGCGCAAGACCTGGGGCGGTCGACATCGAGATCACCGGTGGCGACGACTTCGACCAGTTCGACCTCTACCTACTGGTGGCGCGGCTCGAGGAAATGGTCACCCATCGTGACATCTCTCAGCCGAGCTTCGAAGCCCCTGCCGGAACCAGGGATGGGTCGTGATGGATCGGCTCATGCGGATCCTCTCGACCGAGGGGGTCGTAGACACCGACGTTGTCGACCGGGCTGAGCGCTCGCTCGTGGGGTCGCACTGGATTGCGGTGCAGCGCTATCTGGCCACGGGCTATACGGACGGGCTCGACGTCTTCGTGGTCAAACCGTGGCGGGTTTCGAGCTCGAGACCGGCCCCGACGTGATCGACGAGCGCGAGTCCGAGGGCGACCTCGATATCGAGTCGATCTACCCGCGCCGTCGCTAGGTGGGTCATGGCGCGCGGGGATGACGAACGTCGCGAGGTGCGCCTTGAGCAGCATCTGCGTCGCCTTGGGACTCGTCATCCCCGGTGCTCGTGTTGTGGTGAGGATGTGCCAGCCGCGCTCGAGCTGACAGGAGCGATTGTCTGTTGCTATGAGTGCGCGCGCACTCGCGAGAGTCGGACACCGGTAGAGGGCGATCACGTTGCTGGTGAACACAACGACCCTTTGGCGGTGGTCTCGTTGCCTGGCAACGGACATCGACTCGCGAGTGATGAGCAGCGCGATTGGCCTGAGTTGACTCGCGGCAACCCGCAGGGGAGTCCGTTGCGATGGGCAGCGGGCATGGTCCGCGGCTGGCTTGACCGCCTGTTTGTGATCCTCGAATTCGTGGGACGCGTCCCGCCGGTACTCGAAGAACTCGATCAACGGTTAGGCGACCATCGTGGCGAGCGATGGTGGGATCGGATTGGGTTCAAATGGCCACGTTGACCGCTATACCGGCGCCCGACCCGCTCCCGATTGCGCTGCGGGCCTACGCGCCACCACCTCCACCGAAGAGGCGCGGCAAGCGTCGCCGTCGGTGGGGAAAGCCGCTCGAACCTTCGGAATGGACGCTGGTGTTCGACTGCGAGACGACTGCTGACGAGGCCCACAGCTTGCGCTTCGGCGCGTTCCAGGTACGGCGCGGGCAATTTCTGCGGCGGGCCGGTTTCTTTGTCGACGAGCGGCTGCTGTCGCCCTTAGAGTTGGAGGTGCTTGAGACCTACGCGCTGGCGAATGAGCTTGAGCTGGTGCCAGTCGCCGAGTTCGTCGAGCGGATCTTCTTTCACTACGTCCACGATCTGGGCGGAACGTGTATCTGCTTTAACGCGCCGTTTGACATTTCGCGGCTCGCGATCAGCGATGTCGCTTCAACAGTGTCGGGAGCGTTCTCTTTCAGCCTTACCGAGAACCCCGAACGCCCGCGCGTAAGGGTCCAGCATCGCAACAGCACCTCGGCGTTGATTAAGTTCGCGCCGCGACGTGCGCGCCGCAAGGGCGACCCGCCCGGACACTTCGTGGATGTCCGCACGGTGGCCAAGGCGCTAACTGGCGCCTCGCACTCGCTCGCCTCGCTTTCCGAAGAGCTCGACGTCCAGCACAAAAAGCAGGGCACAGACGAGCACGGCAATCGACTAACGGCTACCTACATCGACTATACCGCCAACGATGTGCACGCCACTTGGGATTGCTTCGAGGTGCTGCGCGAGCGCTACCTCAGCTACGGACTCACCGAGACGCCTCTAACGAGCGTGGTCAGCGAAGCGACTATCGGCAAGGGCAGCCTCCGCGAAATGGGGATTCGGCCGTGGCGGGAGATGCAACCAGATTTCCCGCCGGAGCTAGTCGGGATCATCCTCAGCACCTACTTTGGCGGCCGCTCGGAAGTCAGGTTGCGCAAACAGCTAGCTGAGGTTCTGTATTGCGACTTTCGTTCGATGTATGCGACGTGCTGCTCGCGGATGAAGCTGTGGGACTTCGTAATCGCCGACGGCATGAGCTGGTGCGACGCGACAGATGCGACCCGCGAATTCCTCGACGGCGTCGACCTCGACCGGCTCCAACGCGCAGAGACATGGGAACAGCTGCGGGTGCTCGTCAAGGTCTGCCCGTCGGGTGACCGCTTCCCCGTTCGAGCCGAGTTCGGGAGCGCCGGAACACACTTGATCGAAGACCTCGACGGGGGAGGCGGTGACTACGGGATCGCCCAGAGCTACCTCAGCGCCGACGAAGGAATCTGGTTCACGCTCGCGGACTGCGTCGCAAGCAAGCTCGTCACCGGCCAAGTTCCCGAAGTGCTCGAGGCGGTCGAGTTCACCCCCGGGCCCAGACAGAAAGATCTCAAGCCGCTCGACGTTGCGGGCAACCCGGCCTACCGCGTCGATCCCAACCGCGACGACTTCTACGCCCGGCTCGTCGACCTGCGCGCCGAAGTCAAAGCTAACGCCGAGCAAGCCGACGCCCTCGGGGATGCCAAGCTGGCGGGACGCCTCGAGGGCGAACAACTCGGCCTGAAGATCACCGCCAGCGCGACGAGCTACGGCTGCTTCATCGAACTCAACCCTCGCGAACTCAGCCGCCCAGAACTCGGGGTCGCCTACGGGCTCGACGGGAAGGCGTTCCAGACCCCGCTACGCCGCCACGAACGGCCAGGCCGGTACTTCCACCCGCTGCTAGCCACACTCATCACCGGCGCCGCGCGGCTCAACCTCGCGATCGCTGAACGACGCGCGACCGACGCCGGCCTTGAATGGGCTTTCTGCGACACCGACTCGATCGCGTTTGTCCGGCCCGACGGACTAGGACGCGACGAATTCGAACACCGGGTGAGGGACATCCGGGACTCGTTCGAGACTCTCAACAACTACCGGACACCAGGCAAGCTGCTCAAACTCGAGAGCACAAATCGCAAGCTGGTGGACGGCAAGCCGCGCGACGAGCTCGAACCGCTGCTCTGCCACGCCATATCCCCCAAGCGCTACGTGCTCTTCAACGTCGACCGCGACGGGCGGCCGGTGATCCGCAAGGCGTCCGCTCACGGGCTCGGTCATCTGCTTGACCCCTACAACGAGGACGAAGCACCAGCCGATATCCCCCCGCCTGCACTCCCGCTGCGAAAACTCGAGGTGACGCGCTGGCAGTACGACCTCTGGTACCTCGTCGCCGAAGCCTCACTAGCCGCGAGAGAACCGAACCTCGAGACCCTGCCACACCTACAGCGGGCCGCGATGACCCACTACGCAATAACCACACCCACGATCGCCGGCTGGTTTGACTACTTCAATCAGAACAAGCCCTACCACCGACAACCCCGCGCCTTCGGATTCCTGATCTCCCCCGTAGTGCGAGCCTTCGACAAACCACTCGGACAAGCCGGCAAGCCCTTCCATCTCATCGCCCCCTACGACAAAACCCAAAGCGCCTGGGCGACCAGCAAGTTCATCGACATCTACAGCAGCCGCCCCTACGCGATCTCCACCCACGACTACGACCATGAGACCGCCAAGGTGGCCAGCTACCGCGAAACCGCCGAGCGGTACCTCACCAACCCCGATCCTCGACGCCTAGACGCCAACAGCAAGCCGTGCAAACGCGAGACCACCGGCTGGCTCGCGCCACGACACATCAAGGTCATCCACATCGACCAGATCGGCAAAGAATCGAACCGGCTCGAGAAGTAGCCGCCGGCCTCATCGACAACCCCGCCGATGTCCAAACCACCTACACCGATACACGACGCGACCTCTGGCGCCACCTCTGGCTACCGGTGCTGCTCGATGTTCCCCGCCGCGAGTTGGGGACCCGAACAGGCCTAGGGCGAAGCGCACTCGCCGACATCCTCGCTGCTAGATCGCGCCCCCACCCACGAAACGAACGGACCCTCAAGCGGCTAGCCGCGCAACACGCACGGGCACAGCTCGAGGCTTGGGGCCTGCCGGTTCCTCGTCACAAGCTTGGGAGCCTGCACGCCTACCTCGAGAGGCGAACCGAACGCCGGACAGCTCCAATCTGTCCCAGCTGTGGCACGCTCGTTACACGGCAGCAAGCCACGTACTGCTGCGCGGCTTGTAAGCAGAAGGCCTACCGCAAGCGCGGAGCCCGTGGCCGCCCGGAGTCCGGAGTAGGTGCAAGATCACAGCGTGACCGACCCGCGGCGACACCATCTCCTTCCACGGTTCTATCTGAGGTCATTCGCTGACGATGGAGGGCGCGCGACTGGTGCCCCCCCCCGGCTCGGCACGACGGGTCTCCTAGGTGAGGTCGTTGGCCCGGCGAACCATCGTGGCTAACTCCTCGACTCGCTCACGCAAGTCGAGCGGCCAGTCAGGAACGCCTGACCAGCGCTGAACGACTGCCTGAGCCACCGCGGCTTTATCGGCGGGGGAGCTGCGATCGCCAAGTTGCTCCTGGCCCAGCGGGTTGAGATAAATCTCACCGTCCCAAGTGGGGTCGCTCCTGGGATGAACTTCCTCAAGCGCAGCCCGAAGAACCTCCGGAGGCACGTAGTTCTCGACTGTGTAGCCGGCAGTCACCCAGCTTCCGCCCAAGCCCTCTGCCCCGGCCCCGGTTCACCGGACACTTGGGTGGACAAGCTGATCATGCCAGCACCTGGGTGAGCAGGTGCTGGCGCGCTTCGGTTGGGGTGTGGTAGCGGTGGCGTTCGAGTAGCCAGTGGGAGTTGTAGGTGTGGGCGAACTTTCGGACGGCGGCGCGGAGTTCCTCGAAGGTGGCGAAGCGCTCGATCCAGAGCACCTGCTCCTTGAGCGTTTGGATGAACTTCTCGGCGCAGCCGTTGGTTTCGGGCTCGTAGTGGTAGGCGGGGGAGCGGGCGATGCCGAGGTGGTCGATCTCGGTCTGGTAGTGCGCCGAGCGGAAGCACGGGCCGCCGTCGTAGCGCAGAGCGAGGCCGGACGCGACGGCCTGCTCGACCGATCCAAAGCGCTCGGTGGTGACCTCTCTGAGCAGGTCGGCGGCGGCGAAGCGGTCCATCCGCAGCCCGGCGTCGGCCCAAGCTTCGCCGGAGGCGTGGTCGATCATCACGAACACCGCGCAGCGGCCCTCCTCTGACCATCCCTCGGTCGCGTCGGTCGCCCACAGCGTGTCGGGCACGGTGACGGTGATCGTGCCGTCGTGCAGCCGCTGAGCGCGCTTTCTGACCTTCGCCGTGGGGGCCAGCAGCCCCGCTCCGCGGGTGAGGCGCAGGACGCGCTTGCGGCTCGTGGCCACGCCGCGACGCCGCAGCCGGGCCCACACCTTGCGGTGGCCCTCGCCCACGAACGGCGATCTGCCCAGCACCTCGCGGATCTCGCGAAGCAGCTCGGAGTCGCTCATCGCCCCGACCGGGCCTGGTCGCCGGCGCGCCGGCTCCGAGGTGCCTCGCCGCCGGCGTGCCTCGCACGCCGCCGAACGGGACACGCCCGCCACCCGACACACCACCTGCAGTGGTGCGGGCAGCTGCTCGCTCACTTCGAGCGCCTCGGCGACTGAGGGCCCCCCTTGCGCTCCAGCAGCGCCTGGAGGATGTCGACCTCCATCGAGAGCTCACCGACCTTGCGCTGCGCCTCGCGCAACGCGACGTCCTCGACCGGCGCTGGGCGCGCCTTCAACCCGTGCCGGCCGGCGGCGAGGAACTCGTTGCGCCAGCCGCTGATCCTGCCCGCGGGCTGGCCCGTCTCCGGGCCAGCAGATCGAGCGACTCGCCGCGCAGCAGCCGCATCACCACCCCCTCCTTGCGGCGCGCGCTCCAACGCACCTCGCTCCTCGCCTCCGGCTCGTCACTCCGTGCGCCAGAGCGTGACCCCTTCCCCTCCATACCGACCTCCGTGACTCTCGACATGCTGACCTCCTCGGTCTAATCGAGTGTCCGGTCAGAACCGGGTGCGAGGGATCCTGATGCTGTGCGCGGCGGGGTTGGGAAAGCGCTGGTGAAGTTCGCAAGGCTTACTCGAGCTCGCCCGGCGGGCGGAGGAGACCGCGCTCGGTGGGTAGGCGAGGGCTCGAGGAGCTGCTCGGCGTGCCGCTCAGCGAGCCTGACCGGCGCCAACCCGCGTCGCGGGGGTGAGGGCCGAACCCGTCCGCTCGCCCTCGTCTCCGACGATCGCGCGCAGTGCGGCCACGTGGGCCGCGAAGGCTCGGCGGCCCTCGCCGGTGAGCGCCAGCCACATCCGCTGACGCCGGTCGCGCTTGGCCCGGCGGGAGCGTATGAACCCGGCATCGGCAAGCACCGCGAGCTGCTTTGAGAGCACGGAGTCGCTGAGCGAGAGCGTGTCGCGCAGGACCGCGAACTCGAGCTCCCGGACGTCGTCGAGCAGCGCGCAGATGCGCAGGCGGTGCGGCGCGTGGATCCTCGCGTCAAAGCCCCGGACCTCGCTCATCCGCGGCTCCTTCGCGCGGCCTGCAGGCGCGGGTCGCCGACCACGATGAAGAGCGCCAGGGCGCAGAAGACGACGGGCCCGAGGCCGGCCGCCACGCCGACCGTGACCGCCACCGCGCCGAGGACGGACCTCGCCGTCAAGCCCGCCGTGGAGAGCGTGGCCCGGGCCACCACGCCCCGGCACCGCTGGGCCACCGAGCACAGCACCAGGATCGCGACGAGGATCACGCCCTGCGCCACGTCGCGCGCCACCTTGGGCAGCGCGAAGGAGGCGGCGCCGAGCAGCATGCAGGTGCCCAGGGCGGGATGAAGCCACCCGGGCTGTGGGACGGCGGCCAGCCGCCGCTGGGCGTCGCGCACCGAGCTCAGCGCTCGGCGCGCCTTTGGGCCGTTCGGCCGGAGGTCGTCTGCGTGGCTTTCCATAGCGGAAAGCGTAGCTGCGTCTTTCCAGTCCGTCAAGTCAACCGGCCGCGATCAGCGCGACCCCCCCTTCCAGACACTGCTCGGGCTCGGCGCCCAGCACGAGCCGATCACCTACCGCGACATTATCGACCGAGCCGCGTTACAACTACTTGAAGCGAACCCGCGCACCAGAGGGATAGGTCCTTGGGGCTGACCGGCATCGGACCTGTAGCACGTCTCCGCGCGCCGCGATCAGGGGTGGGTGATCACCGCCGCTGTCGTGGCTTTCGGATCCCCCTCGCTCTGGTCGGCTTGACCCAACTCCCGGAGGACGCGCCAGTGGCCCTGGACAGCGCCGAACAGCGTCGGGTACTCCACCAGCGGGCAGCCCGACGCGGCGACCGCGTCGGCCACCGCCGTCTCGTGGAGCGCCGGAAACTCGCTTCGTGGTGCGGACGCGCGAAGGTGGTGGGCCAGGTGATGGGTCATCCCGCCCGTCAGCCACCGAGTCATCGGCTTGTCGGTGCTGAAGGAGGCCGAGCTGCGCACCAGATGCGCGGCCCACGCCGCGCGCCCCTCGGGCGCCGTGGCCGTTGGGACGAGCCCGGTGTTTATGTGTCCGACGACGAGGATCACAGCGGCGATGACGCTTGCCACCGTCATCGCGGCCACGAGGAGGACCGTGAAGTGCCCGACCCCGATCAGCCAGGCGTAAGGGGCGAGCACGAGCAGGCAGAGCACTTTCTCCACCAGGAAGGAGAGCGCCCGCTCGCGCCGGCGGGGAGTCTTCGTTGCGGTGACCTTTCCGTCCCACACGTAGGTCAGCTGGGCTTGCAGCTCCGAGACCCAGGTCAGCCCGTAGAGCAGCCACGCGTAGGCGTGCTGGAAACGGTGAATGCGCCAGCGCCGGGCGCTCGGATGCAGCCGGATCAGCCCCGAAGAGCGGGTGGCGCCGTCGAGCGGGTACACCTGCGTGACCCGATAGTGCACACGGTGCACGAAGGTCCAGTGCGCGACCCACAGGCCGATCGGCGCGGCGATCTGCACCGCGAGCACGTTCGGCCAGAGCCGTCGCGAGAACCGGCGGTGCCCTGCGTCGTGTAGAACCGTGAGCGTCGCCGTGGCCAGCCCGAGCCCGAGCGGCAGCGAAGCGACGAGCATCCACGGCACACTGGGCCCCCAGAGAGCCACCGCGAGCAGCATCGTGTGATTGACCACGGCCAGGATCGCCCAGTCACGCCACGGTTCGACCCGGTCGGATCGAAGCGTCCAGCGCCTTTCTTGCGACCGCGGATCGTTGGCGAGAGTGGTTGCGCTTGGCGGGGCGGGAGCTGCCTGGGTCATGTCGGTCCTATCGCGTTGGACGCGGGGCGGCCGGCCGCGTCAGCGTCCGGCTCTAACACAATAAGCGCGACGGCACCGGGGACCGATCCGGCGGCGAGAGCGCGCGTGCGTCCTGTGCGCGCCGACCTGACCGACCGAAGGCCCCGGGAACGACGCAACCGGCGGCGATCGACATGGCGATCGCGCCCGCAGCGCGCCTAACCGCCGCCGCCCTGGGCCTTCAGGTAGGCGACGAGCGCGTCGAGCTCCGGCCTCGACAGCCGCTTCGCGTAGTCCTGGGGCATGATGGCGGGCCGCAAGCCCTTCACGACGTAGGCGTTCGGGTCGACGATCGACTCGCGGATGTACTGCTCGGGCGGATGGCCCGGCCTGAAGGTCCGCGCGGCGGGTCCGAGCGTGTTGAGCGCGGGGCCGGCGTTGCCGATGGCGCCAGCGTCGGCGAGCGCGTGGCAGTTTCCGCATCCCGACTCGATGAAGATGCGCTCGCCGAGCGGACCGGTGGTCTCGGGCTCTCCGTCCACCGACTCAAAGGCGGCCGGATCACCCCCGGGGCTGCCTGGCGGCCTGCGACGCAGGCGGCGACCGTCCCGGGCGTCATGCCCGGTGACGAGGTCGGCGGGCATCGCGCTGCCGCGGCGCACGTTCTCGATCTGCTGGCGGACGACGCCCGCCACCGTGCCCCGGCCGAAGCCCTGGCAGAGCGCGGGGCCGAATGCTCGTCGAGGTTGAGGGCGAGCGTGCCGGCCGAGCCCGCGCGGTCGAGCCTGTGGCACTCCGCGCACCGGCCCTCGCCGGTGAACAGGCGCTTGCCGTGCGCGAGATCGGGCGGGCGCTCGCCGCATCCGGTGGCGATCAGCGCGAGGGCGACGCCGAGAACGGCCGCCGGATGAAGCGAACCCGGTAGGCACTTCCCAAGGTAGGCGACCGCTGCCGTACAAGGGCAAGCGACCCCGGCCTGTTCTCCTGTCTCTCGCTACATGGGTCAAGCCTCGAGGGTCGAGGCGTGCAAACGGTTGCGCCCGCTATGAGCGGTTGGTGCGCTCGCAGCCCAGCTGACCGCTGCGCTGCCCGAGCCCGAGGGCAAGACCCTGGCTGCTGGTGCGCGCCGGACGCCTGCCCCGGCGATGTGCTCGCCCGGCTCGCGGCGGAACACGCGACACAGGGTGATCACGCACGCTGACGATCGTCGCCGCGGGCTGGTCATTGGGTACCGAAGCACACCGTGGGCGTGCTGATCACGGGCCATGACCATCCACGGAGAGACCAGGGCATCCAGCCTCGCCCCGCCGGAGTCCTGATCGCCGAGACCGGCGGTGAACATGGCCGCGCCAGGCTCGCCTTCCACTAACCGAACTCCCGCATTTTCTGCTCCGCTGCTAGGAGACCCCCTCGTACCGATGTTCCTCACGGGCCTACCCCAGCTCCGATGAAAGACGCCCCCGGCAACAGAGCCGGCAGCAGGGGGCCACTGCCTAACCGCGTCGCCGGGGACTGCCGCGCATTCTGCCAGCCGGGGGGTCGTGACGGCGAAGGCCCCGCAGCTCCGATGCGCAAAGGCACCTAGTTGATCGACCACGAACGTGTTGGCCGTCGTCGCGTCATCCGCGCTTGGTCATTGGGTACCGAAGCACACCGTGGGTGTGCTGATCACGGGCCATGACCATCCACGGAGAGACGATCGCCACCGATGCCGCCCCGCGCTGCGGCGACTGCGGTCTGATGCCGCGCCTCGACGCCTATGAGTCGTACGCCGGCTTTTACATCGGCACCTTCTGCGGCTGCGGGCCCTACTCCCGCGAGTCGGGCTACTACCCAACCCTCGAGGCCGCCACCGCCGCGTATGGCCGCGGCTACAGCCGCTGACAGCACCGCGAACTGGCCGCCTAAGGCGTCTACCAGGTCGCTGACCGCCGCCTGCACGCCAGCCGCTCCTAGACGCCGGGCCGCGCCTCCCTAGGTTCGCACGCTGCGCGTGCGGGGGGAGGGCGACGGCCCCGCGCCAGAGCGGGGCCCCAACCCGAAAGGGAGGCCACCCATGGCCCGTAGGGGACTCACCGACCAGCAACGCCAGGACCAGCGCACCGAGGCGCTGGCCAAGCTCGAGCAGGCCACCGAAGCGCTGCTGAGCACCGAGGGCTGGCGCGGGTGGCTTCGCACCCGCTCGGTCCTGCACGGCTACTCGGCCAACAACACACTGCTGCTGTGGGGCCAGACGCTCGAGCGCGACATGCCGCTCACCCACGTCGCGGGCTTTAAGGCGTGGCTTCGCCTCGGCCGGTGCGTACGCAAAGGCGAACGTGGGTTGAAGGTGTTCGCGCCGATGCCGATCCCCAAGCGCGACGAGGACAGCAAGCCCGAACCCGACGCCGCCGCCGGCGGCAAGCCAGAACGGCCGCGCATGCGATTTCGGCTGTCCACGGTGTTCGAGCTCTCCCAGACCGACGTTCTGCCCGACGTCGAACCAGCGCCCCTGCAACCGCCGCGTCAGCCCGTGGAGGGCGACAGCCACGCGCACCTACTGGTGCCGCTGGAGGCCTTCGCGGCCGAGATCGGCTACCCGGTCGAGCGGGTACAGGACCTCGGCGGCGCTGAGGCGCACTGCCACCACGGCGATCGCGCCATCCGGCTCGTTGAGTCGTTTGCGCCCAACCATCAGCTGGCGGCGCTGATTCACGAGCTCGCGCACGCGCTGCAGGGTCCACGACCCCGGGGCGAGTATGCCCGCAACGAGGTGATCGTGGAGTCGACCGCGTTCATCGTCACCCAGGCCGTGGGACTGGACAGCAGCCCTTCGTCGGTGAGCTACATCAGCGACTGGGGCGGCAAAGACGCGATGGCAAACGTACGCGCCGCGGTCACCGAAATCGACGCCCTCGCCGGTCGGCTGCAGACCGTGCTCGAGCAGGTCGACCAAGACGACGAACGACACACCGACCACCAGGCGCCAAACGGGTCTGCAGCGGCCCTGCAGGCCGCGTGAGCGCCTGGTAGACGCTCGGCGAAGCAACGATCCAGGTGGCCAGCCAGGGCCTCAGGGGCCCCGAGAAGCGTTACGGCGGGCGCGGGTGGTGCAAACAGGGTCCTGACAACGCTCCTAACGGCCTGCGAGACGACGGCGCGACGTGTCGGTCATCCAAAAACGGCGGCCTGCAACCCGTCTAGCGGCCGGCGGGGGACTTCAGTGAGACCCGGTTTCGCCGGGGTGCGGTTACTGCGCCCACTGTCGCCACGTGCTCGGCGCCGTCAACCCCTCACGGGGCCGCGCCCTACGGGCGCTTTGACGGCGCCTGCGCGCGCAGCGATTTACGGGGCGCACCGCACCCCACCGAAACGGAGCCCACAAATGGCCAAGCCAGCGACCGCCAAGCAGCTGCGCTACCTGCGCGCCCTCGCAAACCAGACCGGAACGACGTTCACGCCGCCCAAGAGCTCCTACGAGGCGTCCAAGGCGATCAAGGAGATGCAGCAGCGGCCGCTCTCCAGCCGCCACGAACACGACGGCGACCGCAGCAGCGTCGCCTCCCGCCAGGGGGCAAGCGACGGCGTCGACATCCAAGACGACGAGATCAGCGGCTACGCCTCAACCGCCACCTGGGCGTGAGCCCACCAATGAGCACGAACCCGGGCCGCGGAGACGAAAGTGAGCTCTTTGCCCTTCACCACTCACGACTGGTGGCCCAGCTCAGCCGCCGCCTGGGCGGCGACCGCGGCGTCGCCGAGGACGCTTGCACGCTGGCCTGGGTCCAGCTGCTGCGCCTCCAGCCCGAACGCGGCGACACGCTCTATGGCTGGCTCTATGTAACCGCCAAGCACGAGGCCTACCGCATCCTTAGAGACCGCGCCCGCGAGCATGCGGCACATCAAGCCGCGGCGGCGGGCAGTGACCCACGCGCCTCCGATCCGTTCGACACCATCAGCGACCTCGAGCGCATCGAGTTGATGCGTCGCCTGTCTGCGGCGCAGCGCCTCACGTTGTCCTTGCGAGCGGCGGGCTACTCCTACAAAGAGATCTCCGTGGCCACCGGACATACCTACACGTGGGTTAACCGCCACCTGACCGAAGGCACCGCCAAGCTGCGCGAGCTCAACCGAGACCACTGACCAGCCCGGGTCGGGGGGCGAATCAAGCCGCCAGGGCGTCTGTAGTAGGCATGGCCACCTACATCCTCCAGACACCCGCCAGCCCCGATCGGCTCCTCCAAGCGTGCTGCCTCGCCGAGCTCGCCGAGCTCGTGGACTGCGCCCTGCACGCCGGCGACCGGATCGACTGGCTCGCCGCCGTCGATCCCCACAGCCGCCGCGTGCGGCCGCTTGAGCACAGCGAGACACGCCAACTGCTGCTGCTGCTCGGCGGCTAACAGCCACCGAGCCCCCTCCGGCTGGGGGTTCGTGCGGTTGCTGCGCCCACTGTCGCCACGTGCTCGGCGCCGTCAACCCCTGGCGGGGTCGCGCCCTACGGGCCCTTGCCTGCGCCTGCGCGCGCAGCGAGGTACGGGGCGCACCGCACCAACCACCAACCCAAGGAGCCCGATGGCCACCACCGAGACAGACACCACCACCGGACAGCCCAAGCGAGTCGGCAGCTATGCCGACCGCAGCATCGTCGCCCAGCGCGTCGACGGCAGCGTCCAGCTTCGTGACGAGCCCGCCAGCGGGCAAGGCCGCACCTACCTGATCGAGCCCAACCTCGGCCTGATGAGCGAGCTGCAGGCGCTCGTTGCCGACTACAAGGCCACCGCCAGCCGGATCGAGGACGTCCCGATGGTCCGCTGCTGGTTCTGAGCGTCGCTCCCAACCTGGATAGGAGGCATGAATGAACCACTTCACCCTCACCACCATCGTAATCAACGCCTTGGCGCTGATCGGGGTGGTCACCGCCACCGGGCTGGCCGTCCTGCAGGACGTGCCGATCCTGCCCGACGTGCTGATTGGCGCCGGCGCCGGCACGCTGGTCGGCAAGCTGCTCGTCTATCGCCTCGAGCGCCTATACGGCCACGAGCTCCCCCCAAGTCGCGTCCGGCAGATCGAGTCGACCTGGACTGCCACCGGACTGCTCTTTGGCTTCATTGCCGGCCTGTTGGCGGCTCTAACATGAACCCAGCGATGCTTCGATTGCGAGCCCTCACCTGGGTCGTGCTGATCGGCTTGGCCCTAGGCGGCACACTGCTCAACCAAGCGCTCGACGGCGGCGCCATCGGCTACTACACCGTCCTGGTCGGTGGCCTGCTGCTCACCGGACTGACCGACCGCGACCGCTTCTACGCCACCGACCTCACGCGCGAGAACCGCGGGCGCGGTCGGCGACCGGCCAACTGAACGCCGCGGCCGCGGCGCGCTTGCGTGCGCATCCACCAACCTCCCCCTGGTTGCTCGGCCTGGGCCCGATGCTGGCCAGTGCCGGTGTGGCCATCTCGCTGATCGCTGACCGTCTACCGACGCGGGCGCCGCCGAGCGATCAGCCGCCCGCTTCTCTCGCGGGCTGAAACAGCCCCGCCGGCGCAGCCTCTACGGGCAACGGTGCCCGCCGCTCGCCGTGGCCCTTGTCGGGACTACAGCCTCGAAAGGGGCCGTCTGGGCTGAGCAGCACGGCCATGTGTGGGTCACAATGGTCTCGAAACCACACCGAGATTCCCGTCGCGGGATCCAGCCGCAGGTGCTCCCACGCACGCCAAATCGCCTCCAGACGGGCGATCGCCTCGGCGTGGCGCCACCAGTAAGGACACCACGCCACCCCGTTGCCACCGAGGCTGCGGCGATAGGTCGGGGCCAACAGGCCGCTCACGAACGCCTCGACCGTCGGGTAGTACAGAACCGGCGCCTCCGGCACCTGCTCGGCCTCGGGGTCCTCGCCTTCGGCTTCGTCGGCGAAGTCAGGTTCGGCCTCTACGACCGCGGCGGGCTCGTCATCCCACTCTCCCAGCCCTTCGCTCATGCGGTCGCTCCCTCGGCGGTCGCGGCGGGTTGCGCGGCCGCGATCGTCTTCTCCGCGGCCGGGTCGTGCGCGCGGATCGAGGCGCGGACCTCCTTGGCCTGTGGTCCCTCCATCCACGGCAGCGTCCGGACAAGCGTCGCCGGCGCGCCGGAGGCGAACACGATCGCGCGGCCGCGGGGCAGCGCGCCGAGCTCGGCGACTTCCATCACGCGCTCGCGGCGGGTGCTGTGGTTGACCGACCGGCCGCCGCGTCCATGCGAGACCGCGATCGTGTCGAGGTCGAAGTCGCCGATCAGCTGGCTCAGCTCTTGCAGGAACTCGACTTCGGCGACACCGCCGCCATAGACCTTGACGTTCGCTGCGCTCCACAGCTTGCGCATCCCCTCGCGCCCCCACACCTCGACGCCTTGGGACCAGGACTGGAGGATCGTCATGACGCAGATACCGCGTGATCCGTAGTGGCTGTAGACGTTGGGCAGCTCACGCCATTTGACGCAGTTGGCCGCTTCGTCGGCCACGACGACCATCGGTACCGCCAGCCGCCCCTGCGGGCAGCCTTTGGCGTGCTCCTCGGCCGCGTCGGTGACCGCGACCGTCAGTGCGGTCACCAGCGGGCCCGCCGAGCCGCGGCCCTCCTTGGACAGGCTGTACAGGGTGTCCTGGCCGTGCACGAACTCTCGCGGCTCGAGCTGGCGGCGCTGCTCGCCGTCGGGCGGCGGGGTCACCCATCGCATGGCCTGCGAGTTGGTCATGAAGCTGGCCATCTGCTGGGCGGTTCCGAACACCCCGCCGCGCTGCTTCTCGGGCGCGGAGACGACCGCCTGCAACGCCGCCGCCAAGAGAGGCGCCTCGTGCTCGCGGAGGATCTCCACCGGCTCGTCGTCGCTGGGATCGGTCAGCCACAAATACACCTGTCCGATCGGCCGTCTGGCGAGCGCCGCCGCGTACAGCAGGTTCGCCAGCAGGTCCTGGCCCGCCGGCTCAAAGTAGGCGTCGCTGCGGGCCGTCACGTCCCGGCTCGCGGACGCGAACACATCCGCGAGGATCGATGCGCGCACCTCGTCGGTCACAAAGCTCAGCGGGTCCCACCACCAAGAGACTGGCTCGTCGACGATCCCCTGCGGATCGAAGACCCACACCTCTCCGTCCGCTCGACGGATGTCGCGTGTGGCGTCGACGAGGTCGCGCTTGTTCGAGGTGGCCACCACCGCGCCGGGTGCCGAGAGGATCGCGGGGATCGCCCGCGACGTGCTCTTTCCGGTTCTTGGCCCCCAGATGTCGACTGAGACGTCCTCCCAGCCGGCGTAGAGCAACTGGTTGCCTGCCACGGTTCGGGCGATCGGCAGGCCCGGGCTGTCCACTCCCAGCCGCTTGGCGGTCTCGCCCGCCCCGCGGCGGCTCAGGGCGCCCAGGTCGCGCCCGCGTCCCATCTTCGACGCGGCGCGATCGCTGCGCGTGGCCCTGCCGCGCCAACGCTTGACCCCCGCGAAGGCTCCGGCGGCCACGGCCGCCGTGGATACGAGCATGGCCACCAGCGCGACCGTCGTCGCGCGTGTCCAGTCGATCGACCCGTCGATCAGGCCACGGACCAGCTCGAACGGGTTTCCGGGCAGCGCCGCGCCGGCGGGGACTCCGTCGCCCGCCAGGTGGCTAGCGGCCCACACCAGGCCCAGAACCGTCGCGACCAAGACGATTGCCCCCCACAGCAACACCAGCTCGGGCTCAAGCGCCGATCCGCCGCGTGAGCGCTTCGAGCTGGCGCTCAAGCTACGGCCTCCTCATCTCCGGGCGAGAAGCGGCTGGCCTCGTGCCAAAGCTTGTTGGTGTCGTGAAGGGCGAGCTCCGTGCGGGTGAGCCCGACGTGAACGGGGATCCCCGGCCGTCCGCCGACCTTGACGAGGAAGTTCCCTCGCCCCGGCGGGGCCGACTCGGCGCCTTGCACCGAGTCCCACGCCGGCGGGTCCTGCCAGCCGATCAGCATCTCCTGCTCGGCTGCGGAGAACGGCACGACCTGCGTGAGCATCCCCATCTCGGCCGACGGCAGGCCGCCGCAAACCACCATCCCCGCCCGTTCCACGAAGCCGCGAGCCTTCGCGCGGTCCTCGGGCCGGCTGAGCGCGTTGAGGTCAGACATTGTGTGCGACACCATTGCCGTGCCGACACCACGCTGGCGATTGAGCCGCGTCAGGCCATCGACGCGGTCGACCACGCCCTGGCCGGTGCGCAGCGCGCGCCACATCTCGTCGAGGACCACGAAGTAGTTGCGTCTGGGCTCCAGGCCGGCGTCGGCGAGCGCGTGGGCTACAGAGACGGCCTGAAAGCCATAGGACCAGCACGCCATCAGCGCCGCCCCCTGAAGCGCGACCTCCTCATCGCCGATCGAGGACACATCGAAGACGACCGGGACGTCGCGGCGCATCGGTGTGGTGGTTGGTGACGCGAACATCTCCCCTACGCGCCCCTGGCCGATCAGGCCCTGCATCGCCACGAGCAGGTTCTCCACGATGTCGTCATAGCGGCCACGGTCGCCGCGGTCGCGCGCGACCTGGCGTACGTCGTCGGGGCCGTCTTCGAGCAGCTGCACCAGATCCGCGAGTACCGGCACGCCTTCGTGGCGGTCATCGAGGACGCGCAGCGCCCGGTCGAGGATCGTCTCCTCCCTGTCGGTCGGTGGCACCGACCGCAGGATCGTGATCAGCGCCGCCACCATGCTGTGCCGGCGCCCGTGCGCGTCAGCGATCAGTTCGCTGCGCGCCCGGCCCGTCAGACGATTCGCGGCCGCGGTCGCCTCGCCCGGGTCCAGCACGTTGAGCTTGCCGCGACCGCGGCCCAGCCGGATCACCTGGCCGCCCAGCGCCTCGATCAGATCGACGTAATCGGGCTTCAGATCGCCCAGAACGAGCGGCAGACTCCCATAGCCCGTCAGGCCCAACGCCATCCTCCTGACCAGGCTCGACTTTCCCAGCCCCGGCAGCCCCAGCACGAACATCGACGGGTTGCTGATCAGCTTCGCGCGCTGAAACCAAGAGATCGGGTCCGCGCACAAGGTCGCTCCCGACAGCAGATTGCGTCCCAGCGGCACGCCGATCATCGGCGTGCCCGTCCCCGCCGAGAAGGGCCACAGCCCGCACGCCTGCACCGTCGTGCCGCGCCACTCGTCGGCAGCCTGCACATACACCGCACGCCCCCGTCCGCGGCCCTTAAAGCCCCGCGGCCCCGGCTTCGCGGGAGTCGGCTTCGAGCCGTCCTGGGCGCCGCTCACAGCGTCGCCCGGATTTCCTCGGGCACGTTGAGGTGGCTTGGCAGCACCAGCCCCAGCGGCAGCGCCGCGGCGAACGCGGAGTCCTGTGACCCATACACCCGGCGCAGCTGAATCCGCGCGGTCGCAGCCAGGTTGTCAACCGCCGCCTCCGCGCCGGGGCCCTGCTCGGACCCGTCGCCATCGACCGTAGCCGTCACCACCAGCCCGAAGTTGACAAGCCCCGCCCCCTTGGCTTCCTCCGTCGTCGTCGCCGCGGCGGCGCGCTGCTCGGCCTGTATCCGCGCCGATGGCCGCTTCGACGACGTGGCCCGAAAGTCGGCCACCCGCTTGTCCTGCTCCACGAGCCGGGCGGCGTCTGCGGAGTCCAGCGGCCGGTAGAGCAACGTCACTCGCTTGCGGGCGATCTCGGCGTGGGGTGCCAGCAGCTGGTAGAGCACCGAAGACTGCACCTCACCGCGAGGCGCCGCGGTCATCGACCACGTCACCGACCTCGCGTTGTCGTGGCGATAGTCGGCCCAGCCGGCTTCGGTCGCTGCGGGTCCGACGTCATCCCACGCCAGCGCCGGCACGTCTCCGGCGCTGTAGGCGGCGTCGAAGAGCTCCGCGGCCTGGGGGTCATAGGCGATCCGCACCAACTCGCACAACTGCTGCGCGGTCACCGGACGCGCCGCGCCCGCTCCCGTGGACCCCAGCCGCTGGCCAAGCGCCGGCAACCGTGCAGCCAACAGCCGCGCCATCTCATCGTGGCCGCGGCGCTTGCCCGACACCGCCGCGCGGAAGGTCAGCGCCACCCACGCCCGGATCGTCGCCGACCCCTCGGGGTAGGTGTCGACTACCTCGCGCAACATTGCCTTGGCTGCCAGCGGAGCGCCGTCGTCCATGTGGCCCAACACCTCACGCTGGAGCCGCGCCCCGGAGTCCGGAGCCGTCTCCACCGTCACCGATGTAGCCGCCAGACCCGGCTCATCCGCCAAAGACGCCAGCCAATTACCCCAATGAGCCACCCACGAGTCGATCTGCTCCTCATCGACCAACGACGCGCCGTCTGGCTCGGTCGCGAACACCACCGTGTAATGGCCCGTGGCGGGCACCTCGAGCAACGCAAACGGTCGCCCGTAGGAGTCTGTCGCCTCGCTCAGCTGCGACTGGGCCGAAAGTCCGGGTAGCTGAAAACGCCCCCACGGCGTCCTACCCAGCGGCCCCGATCGGTACAGGTGCGACCCCGACGCCTTCGCGCGAACCCAGCCGCCGCGCATCCCCAGCCGTTGCAGCAACGTCTTGCCATAACGGTCGGGCAAGATCAACGTCGTCAGCGCAAGCCCGATCACAACGCCTACCACCGCGCCAACCACAAGCCCCGCGACGGCCACTACGAGAATCACGACGATCAACCCGGCCAGCAGCATCATCGTCCCGAGCATCCCCAGCGCCCCCAGCCCCGGCGACCGCGGCCGGCGCCAGTTGCCATAGCTGCGCGTCTCGCGCGGCGTATCAACCGCTGCCATTGGGCCCCTCCCCCTGGTCGCCCGTCTGCGATTCGCCCATCTCACTCACCTTGTCCTTCGCTCCCTTCGCCGCCTGCAACCCCGCAGCCGCACCAGCCCCGGCGGGACCACCCGCCGCCGCACCAGCCCCGGCCGCGCCGGCACCCGCGCCGGCCGCCCCAGCGCCCGCCTCGGAGCCGCCACCCGCCGCCTCGGCGCCGCCGGCGGCTCCCGAGCTGCCCTTCTCGCCGTCGCCGCCGGTTCCTACCGCCCCGGTCGCTCCGCCGTCCCCCTGGCCGCCGCTGGAGCCGTTGGACCCCGCCGTTCCCATCGCCGCGCTGTCATTGCCGTGGCCACCGAGGCTCATCGCCCCCGTGGGCAGCGCCATCGCCGCGGCCGCGCCCATCGAGCCGCCGCCACCGCCCGCTGCCACCGCTGCGACCGCCGGCATCACAAACCGCATCAGCGCCGGCAGCGCAAAGATCGCCAGCACCATCAACGTCAGGCCCGTCAAGGCGCTCACCAGGTTGCCCTTGCCAAACACGTCCGAGCCGGCCAGCTTGAACGCGGTCGCATAGACGATCGCCGCGGCCGGCTTGTACAGGATGAACGCGATCGTCCACGCGATCGCCTTCTTCAACCACTGTCGGCCCATCTCCGTACTCGAAAACGCTGCCGACAACGGCAAGATCCCGGCAAGCAGAACGAGCATCCCGCCGCGCATCACCATCAGCACGATCTGCAGCAACGACGCCAGCAACGCCGCCAGACCAACCACGATCACGATCATCGGGCCTAACGGTCCACTCAGGCTGCTCAAGCCCAGCAGCACAGTGATGTTCTTGCCGAAGTCGCCGTCCTTGACCGAGGACTGGATGATCCACTTCGCAAACTCATCCGCCGCGTTGGTCGCCAACGCGATCACCGTCAACCCCGCCCCAGACACCACCACCAGCGTCAACAGCGCCTTGACCAGCGCGCAGCGGCTCCTGGCGGCCTTCCCACGCCGTCTTTGCTCCCCCGACGATCACCGCGAACACCGCGGCGGCCGCCATGTACCACCACAACGAATTCTGGATAAACGCCACCGACTCCGAAGGCCCACCGCCCTCGAGCGTCAAGTTCGGCGTCCCGACACTCACCCACAACGTCGACAACGACGCCACCGCCTTCCCAACCGCCTCAGTCACCGCATCGGCGACAGCGCCAACAGCACCACCCGCGGCGTCCTTCGCAAACCCACCAAGCCCCTTCCGAATCGGATCAGCCAAGGAAAACGCCAACGGCAACATCTATGCACCCATCCAACGAACGTAGCCGCCTAGATCCGGCAAGCGCTCAGCACCAACGAACGGATCACCCGTATCCGGGACAGAAAGCTTCCAATCGTTGTCCTCCCAACGCATGGCTACCGAGACGTGAAAATCGCCAGCACTTGAACCAACGGTCCCTTTCGACGCGACATCAATCACCGCCAGCGATCTCGAGTAGCTCGTATAGCGAAACCCTGCGATCTGCAGCCCTACGTCTGAGTCATTGGAATCGTCTCTTGCTGCTATCGCCCGATCACGGCCGATTCCGCGCGCCGTCAGCTCCTTCGTTGCTGCCTGTCGAGTTGGGCGGTATCCAGTTGCTCCAATTACGTTGACTGCGGCATATAGCGCGCCTTCTGCCGAGCGTGAAAAGCATGACCGCAGGCCACCGCTTCGCCGAGCCGGTCCGTACGTGCGTGGCGCGGTCGGGACGGCTATTCGCCCCAGCAGCTCCCACTTGGTGTTCGCCGGCGCTGCGGTCAGGGGCTTCTGGCTGCCTGCCGTCGAGGTGTTGCACGCTGTGTCGTCCCTCTTGGCCGTCGGGGCCTTCGGTGCCGGCGTCTTCGGGCCGGCACCTGACGATGGCTCGTCGTTGCTGCTGACTGCGAGCGCGACCGCGAGAATGGCGAGCGCCGCGACCGCGCCGGCAGCCGCGACGAAGCCGCGTTGGCTCCAGATGCTGCCTTCGTCGTCGTCGTCGGCTGTCGCCATTGGTTAGACGAGCGCCCCGACGAGCGAGGACGCGGCGCCGATTACGATGCAGCCGCCAAGCGCCCAGCCCAGGCGAGACATGTGCTCGCCGCCTTCGCCTCGGCGGGAGCCCATTGCCATTGCGCCGCCGGCGATGATGACTCCGAGGACGCAGACGCCGAAGGCGATCCAGGCAGCCCAGGACAGGATCTCTGTGAAGCCGTCCGCACCCGGCGGCTTCTTCCCGCTGCCGGGGTTCGGGACTTGGGCGAGGAGGTGTAGTGCGGCAATGTTAAGAGTGGTGAGCATCGATCATTCCTTCCGGTTGGTGGGTTGCCGGTTGGGCGGGAAACCGGGCTGCGATGTCGGCGGTGAAGTTCACGATGGCGCGCGGCGCGGTCGCCAAAGATGGCTGCTCAGTACGCCACGTCTCGACCCACGGCAGTTCCCACAGCTCCGGGGCGCCGCCGGCGACCAGCGCTGCGAGTTCGCGCAGGGCGCGCGGAAGGCGTCCGCGCGCGTCGGCGATCAGGACGAGCCCGACCAGCTCGACGTCGAGGGAGCCGGTCGCCCATTGGCGGGTGAGCTGCTGTGCTGCGTAGAGCCCGGCGGCTGTCGTGCGGGCCACTACCGCGGCACGCGCCCGAGGCTCACCGCTGTGGGGCGCAACGACGGGCCACGCACGACCGGCGGCGAATGTGCCGCCGACCAGCTGCTCGAGCGTGCTCTCCCCCGCGCCGCCGTGCGCGCCGACCCACCAGACGCCGATACCGCCGACGTCTGTCACGTCTCTGGTTGCGACGGCATCTGCAGGGCCCGCGGTCCCGGGCTGGGTGATCGCCTCCAGTCGCGCAGGCGCGACGAGCGTCGGCTCGGGCTCGGGTACCACCTCGAGCACGGCTTCGTCGTCGACGGGCCCTCGAACCCACGGATTCGGCGCACGCTTACGCCTCACTGTCGGTGGCTCACACGCGGGCTGTGGGCAAAATAGGCCATCACTTGTTAGGACTAGCTGTAGTTCGCGGGAGGGTTGTTCTGTCTGGGTCTCTTCGGAGGGTGCTGGTTGCGACAAGCAACCTGCCGAAGGAGACCCGGAGATGAGACTGCATCAGAACGCTAGGACGTGTCCTGCGACCCGGCTGGCCTATGTCGAGGTGCTCTCAGACGAGCGGGGCGCTACGGCAGCGGGCTTTCTGCGCCGAGCGGTCGCCTGGTTCTCTTCGATGGGGGTCACAGTTGAGCGAGTGATCAGCGACAACGGCGCCTGCTACCGATCCGGTGCCCACGCACTCGCCTGCCGCCAGCTCGGAATCCGCCACCTGCGCACCCGCCCCTACCGGCCCCGCACCAACGGCAAAGCGGAACGCTTCATCAAAACGCTGACCCAGCGCTGGGCCTACGGCGCGATCTTTGGCTCCTCGACCGAACGGACCGCCGCTCTACCCGGCTGGCTCAACCACTACAACTTCAAAAGACAACACGGCTCCCTCGCCAAAAGGCCCCCGGCAGCTCGCCTCGCCGAGCTGAACAACCAAGCTGGGAACTACATCTAGTCGACGGCGGGTGGGGTTGGCAGTCCGTTTGGGTGGTCGGTTTGCTCGAGTGCCTCTGCGGCTGCGGCGAGGGTGATGTCGCGCCATTCGTAGAAGGCCGTTTCGGGGATTCCGTGCTGGGCGCAGAGCTCTGACACCGACCGGCCGCCGGCTTGGGCGGTGAGCACGATTTCGAGCTTGCGTTCGGCGGCCATGATTTTGGGGTTGGTGGCGGGATTGACCTGGGGCTCGTCGCGCACCATCCGTCCGCCGCGGAAGGTGCCGGCCGCGATCACCATTCCGCCCGCCACGAGGATGAAGTCCTTGAGCACGTACTGGCCTTCGAGCGTGGGGGCGTGATGGGGCCCGGAGAACAGGTGTCCAGGCTCGATGAGGAGGGGTGACAGGATCCCCACGAACTGGGCGGCCAGCACCCAGATCGCGACGCGCATCAGCGCGCCCGAGCCGATCAGGAAGCAGATCCCGATGAAGCACTCCATGGTGGCGACGATGTAGATGGCGACGCTCGCGGGGATCAGGCCGAGGAACAACACGTTGGTTGTGTCTGTGGCCAGCATCGCCGCGGGGCTCACGCCCGGGAAGTACTTGAGCACGCCGAAGCCGAGGAAGATCGCCCCCACCGCGATCCGCAGGACGGCGATGCTGTGCCGGATCAGCAGACGGTGGACGTCATTCTCGAGCGCGATGAAGCGATGGAGGAGACCGGCGATACGGGCTTGTTCCGCCGCTGTCGCGATGCCGGTTCACCCTGTAAAGGAAGTGGGCGCGTCGGCAATCGGCCACGGACTCACACCCATCCACACACCGATCCACGAGCACGTCGAGCACGAGCACGAGCACACCCACGACGGGCAGACGCACACCCACCCCCACGTGCATGAGGCCGGGCTCGAGGAGGTTCACGAGCACGGCCGGGCTGAACGCCGCGATCGGAGTGAATGACGAGGCCGTCCTTGCGGGCGCGCCTGCTCGTCGCCATGCCGAGTGCGTTGGTGACGAGCACCGTTGTCTGGGTGGCGTCGATCGACCAGCCGACGACGAGCCGGGAGAACGCGTCTAAGACGACGCAGCAGTAGAGCTTGCCCTCGCGGGTCGGATGCTCGGTGATGTCGGTCATCCAGAGCTGATCGGGCCCGTCGCGACGAAACCGGCGACGAACGAGGTCGAGCGAGGAGACGGCGCCGACCCTGGCGCCCTTGGGCACTCGCCGGGTCGCCAACCCCTTGATCCCGAGCTCGGCCATGATCGAGGCGACGGCGTTGTGGCCGACGGTGATCTCGCGGCTGTGGAGCAGCTCGGCGGTCACCCGCATCGCCCCGTAGGTGCCGCCGAAGGCCTTATGACGTCGGCGATCTCGCCGGCCAGCCAGATTCGCCGCAGGGTTCTCGGTGGGTCGGGCCGATCCATCCAGGCGTAGAAGCCAGACTCCGAGACGCCGAGTATCCGCCAGGCGTGGCGGACGTTGGCTTCCTGCCCGGTCAGGGAATCGATCACCGGGTAGAGCCTTTTGGGGGGATCCCGCTCGAGGAAGACCTCGTTGACCTTGCGCGAGACTTCGAGCTCGGTCTCGAGCTGGCGGATCCGGCGCTTCGCGGCCCGCCGGCTCGAGCGCCTGGTCGGTCGAGAAGCCGTCGATCTCACCGCGATCGATCTGCTCCTGCTTGAGCCAGTTGTAGATCGTGGCCTCGCTGATGCCGAAGGTGGCGGCGAGCTGGGCGACGCGTGTGCCCGCTCGAGCTAGCTCGATCACCTGCATGCGCGTCTGGGCTGGGACTTCCGGGGCATCTGGTCCTCCGTTCTGCCGAAGGGCTCCAGAAACGCGACCCGAGGAGTCCGCCAAACCCGGTCCGGCTCAGAGCGATCTACCAAAACAGCCACCAACGACGAACAGCCCTAGCCGCCTGGCTCGACCACTACAACATCCGACGACCACACCGAGGCCTCAACGGATCAACCCCCGCCCGCCTCACTCAACGGAACAACCTCACTGGCACCTACAGCTAGCGCGCCACCGCCATCTTTGGCGTGTCGGCTCTCGTTACACATTGTCCAGATCGGAGCGTATCATCGGCCTTCGGATGCCCGAGGCCTCTCTTACCCCATGAGTAGCCAGCTCGACGACATGTTCGCCGAATATCCCCCTCATCTCAGCATCGACCAGGTGGCCGACCTTCTCGGCATCTCCCGCGGCACCGTCTACAAGTGGCTCAAAGACGGGTCCATACCCGGCTACAGGATAGGAACCGGAGTCGGAGTGTGGCTCATCTTGCGCGACGAGCTCAAGCAGGCCGTGGCCAAAGGACGCCCCGGTCCACTGGAGTCACCTTGAACCGCGGCGGCCTGGCAGTCATGGCCGTCGCAGTCGTGGTGGGCGCGATCGCCGCCGGCGCACTGCTCGCGTTCGCCGCACCCGACAACGCCTCAAAGACCACCAAGACGGATCGTCCCGGTGCCCCGGAAGCCGAAGACCACAGCACCCACGACCTCGACGTCGCCGACCGAGCGGTCCGGCGCTTCCTCGCGGGCTATCTCCCGCTCATCTACGGGCACCGCGGCGCCGGCGTCTCTCAGATCGAGAGCGCGACGCCGGAGTTGCTCGCCGAGCTGCGCAACAGCCCCACTCGCGTACCGGCAGGCGTCGCGGGCGCGAAGGCTCGCGTCGAAGGTGTGACGCTTGCCGACGAGGGGCCAAATGGAGCGTATGCGTCCGCTCGAATCAAGACCCCGTCGACGCCGGCCTACCCGCTGGTCCTCCATGTGACCCTCGGCGACAACGGCTGGCTCGTCGCACGCATCGGGCAATGATGCGCACGTCCGCCGGTCGGTGATCAAGCTCGCCGTAGCCGGCACCGGCTCCTTCGTCGTCGCCCTCCCGATCGCGCTGATCCTGCTTTTCAGCCCGCCGCCCTGTGGTGCGGGGGGCAACCCTGGTAGCGCCTCCCCACCCCCGACGGCCGAAGCTCAGAAGGGGATCCCCGCCAATTACCTGCGCATCTACCGCGCGACTGGTCGCAAGTACGGGATCCCGTGGTCGGTGCTCGCAGGGATCGGGAGGATCGAGACCAACCACGGCCGGTCCACCCTGCCCGGGGTCAAGTCCGGCCAGAACTCCGCCGGCGCCGCCGGGCCGATGCAGATCGGCATCGGCGGCGCCGCGTCTGACAACTGGAGTCGCCCCGAAGTCGGGATCGACGCCAACCACGACGGCAAGAAAAGCGTCTATGACCCCGAGGACGCGATCCCCGGAGCTGCTCGCTACCTCAAAGCCTCCGGCGCCAACAGCGTCCACGACATGGTGCTCTCGTACAACCACGCCGAGTGGTACGCAAGCCAGGTCCTCAGCGTCGCGCGCTCCTACGCCGACAAGAGCCCCAGCGAGCTCGCGGCCGCCCCCAACGACAACAGCGGCGCGGACTGCCAGGACGGAGGTGGACTCCCCCCAGGCGAGAGCGGCAAGTTCAAGATCGCGCCCGATGCGAACGCGCCCGGGCGGCCACTCACGCGCGAGTTCACCGACTTCGTGGAGAAGATGGCCGGCGCCTACAAGGGCAAGCTGGTGCTCACCACCGGCACCAACCACAACCGACTCACCTCATCGGGCAACGTCTCAGATCACTACGAAGGCAACGGCGGCGACTTCGGAATGGTCCTCAACGGAGGCACCAACGATGGTCCCGTTGGCGACCAGATCGCCACCGCGGCGTTTATGGCAGCCGGCCTGCCTACCGGCGAGGCCGCCAAACGCGGCCACGACGGCGGCTTGCAAACCGTCTACGCCGGCGGACTGCGCATCCAGATCATCTGGAAGGCTGAGGAGCACCACGACCATGTCCACGTAGGCGTCGGTAAACGCCCTTAGGCACGATACGCTACCTAAGCGAACGTCTCACAACGATCCCGGCACCAGGACCGCACTATCCCCGCCACAGCCCATATCCCCCGCTGGCCCCACGCGAACGCCGAGCTGCGCGACGACGCAACCGCCACGCTGGTCATCAACGGCCACACCCAAGAGCTTGCCGGAGAATCGGTCGACGACGTACGCGACCAGGTCCTCGAGCGCGTCGGCCAGTTCGCCACCGCTCAGCTACAGCGCCCCGTCCGCCTGACCACCGACGACCCTGACGGGCAATGGCAGCTCGCCGTGCACCCCGGCGGCCGAGTCGAAGACCTCACCGACCGTCCGCGCGGGCGCCGTCGTGACCACGAGCCCGGGCAGCGGCCCAAGCGCCGGATCGTCACCCGGCTCGCTTCGCTCGCGGTGCTGGCGCTGGTCGTAGGGACCGCGGCGTTCCTGATCGTCCAATCCCAACGCCAGAGCTCCACAGAGCCCTCGGCCGCTTCCGCGACCAAAGTACCGCGGCGCAGCGCCGATTCCCCGGCGCTGCGCCCCATCTCCACCCCAGACGCCAAGGCCGCCGCCGCCAAGCTTCGCGGGACCCGCCGCGAACTGCGCCTCGAGCGCCGCCGCGGTCAGCGGCTCACCCGCGACCTGAAGCACACCGAATCCCAACGCGCCGCGTGGGAGCAGTGGGCCCGCGAATTTGACCGCAAGCGCTACAGCAAGCTCAAACAGGCCGCCGCGCGCCGCGCCACATCCCCACCACGACAATAGAGCCGTGAAAAAGCCCTGCTCAGGAGGTCATTCTTAGCTGTGCATCGGACAGAACCCGCTCAACGCCCGGTGGATCGAGGCTTAGAGGCCGAGGTCAACCTTGATTTTGCCGTCACCGAAGATGTCCTCGATCACGAGTGTTGAACCGCTTGTTGTTAGTCAGTTGCAAGCTCGCCACGACAAAGGTTCCGTCCGCCTTGGCGCCGCCAAGGGTTGGATCGCCGATCACCTTGGTGGTCCGCGCCTGGGTCACCTTGTACGTCGTCCCGGCGTTCTTGAGCGCCTGACCTACCGCGCCCGACTTCCCGTCGTCCTTCTTGCTGCTGCTGCTGCCGCCGGACGAACCCCCGCTGTTGCTACTGCTGCCGCCGCCTGAGCTAGCCGTAGCCAGGGCAATGATGACAATGATGAAGATCAACCCCAGGGGAATGATCCAGCGCTTCTTCTTGTACCAAGGACGTTGAGCCTTCGCGTAAGCCTTTGAGGGTTTTGCATCGGCCTTGGCGTCTCGTCGGCTCGGCCCCTGCCGAGGCTGTTCCTGATCGGGCACTAGCGCTCCCCCTGTCGACATTGAATGTGGCGGCAATCCTCCGGCGAACCCGTTTAGGTACCGCGCCAAGTACCAATCGAAACATTATCGCAAGCTCAGCTAGCCCACAGGGGCAGCTCATCCAGGGGCAGCTCATCCGATTTTCACGCCCCGACCATGCAGCGAGGGCTTCGCTCCACGGCCACACCGCCATGTCGGTCGGCAGGTGGTGGCGCCCCGCTTAGCTAAGCGCTCCTGCGGCCGCGAGTTGCGGTGAGCTGGCGCCATTCCTCCATCAGTGCCTTGCGCTCCTCCGGCGAGCCTGGCATCCGCAACGCGACCACTGCCTGCGCCAACGCCACCTCACTAGCCGGAGTCCCGGCTGCGCTCAGCTCCTCGGCGGCATCATGGACCTGCGCCTTAACGGACTCGTAGAAGCGCCAACCCGTCTGCTCCACCCGATCACCGTCGTAGGGTCCACCCTCTCCCCTGGCTGCAGTCTCTGTTTCACGTCTGGTTGTGCCACCGCGACTTTGGCTCTTGGGTTTCCGTGCGCTGCCAGGGTCTTCCTGGGGTTCGACGGGAGCTGGCGCAACAGGTGCCGGAGCCGCTGTTTCAGCAGCCACGGCGGGCTTCGGTGCTGCCGCGAGCGGGTCGTCGCGCCGGCTCAGCTTCAGCCCGCTCACGCCGCCACCGCCTCGATGTCAAAGCGCGCATCCAGATCCTCGGCCAAGCGCCTGTAGGCCAGCCCACCGATTGAATCCGGAGCGCTCAGCGCCAGCGGGCGACCCTCCACCGCGGCGCGTTGGAAGTCAGCCCGTTCGGCTACCTCCGCTATCGGTGGTGGCAGCTCAAGATCGGCGATCGCGTCATCGAGTGCACGATGCACAAGCCGGCGACGATCCACGCGCGTCTCGATCAGCACATCGAGCTCACGCGTTTCGCCGCGGGCAGCCAGCTTTGCCAACGTGCCGCGTAGCTCAACGACACCCTGGAGCGCGCCCTCATCCTGCGTGTTCACTGGCACGACCAGCCGGTCGGCGGCGATCAGGCCGTTGACCGTCAGTAGCCCCAGATTCGGTGGGCAGTCAATCAGCGCCACGTCGTAGCCGACCAGGTCGTCGAGCACCGACGACAGGAAACGCTCGCGCATTGGTTCACTGACCAGGCTCAGCTCCACCGCCGCCAGCTCGCGATCACCCGCCAGCAAGTCGACGTTGGGTACCACGTCGACCACCACAGCGTCAGCAGCCTGGGCGTCCCCCGCGAGCACGTCGGCCAGGGTGGCCGTCAAGTCGCTGGGGACAACACCGAGCTGCCGCGTCGCGGCGAACTGCGGATCGAGGTCGACCAGCAGCATCCGGCGCCCCCGTCCCCCCCACGCTGCCGCCAAGTTGACCGCGG
>JAABUK010002732.1_pt1 | contig 31165 bp, 51 predicted proteins | sample 5559141 | NCBI WGS metagenome assembly JAABUK01 (sample SAMN10711869, study PRJNA513367) | rock metagenome | isolation source: Antarctica rocks | place: Antarctica: Victoria Land, Pudding Butte nord | collected 2016-01-03
GCAGGTTTTCAAGTTCGTTCTAGACTGTCTTGATGTTTTCCACATTTGACCTTCGTCTTCTTCTATATGTGATCAGACTTGCTGGCTGGCTAAAGCATTGTAATCTCTCTCTCTCTCTCTCTCTCTCACAGTTACGGTACCAGTCCGGTCAAACCCAACTGGCTGTCCATAGCACTTCACCGCGACAAGTGAACTTGCTGACGAAATATTGTTGCATCTGCTTCGGATGTCTGACAGCACGCATCCCTTCACCCTATCTAAGGAACAAAGCAAAAAAAAGCTTCGAGTGGGTGTTGCCATCGACGGGTCTGGAGTTTCAGAAAAAGCTCTCTTGCTGGGCGGCAGGCTATTGCATCCAGACAGGCGTGACAGGATCTATATTTTGCACGTTTCCGACCCAAACAAGCCGTGGCTCCCTGATACTCTGACTCCTGACCACCTTGAGCATGAGTACCAGCTCAAGTGCCACGATCAGCAGGTATGCTATGTTGTTTATCACAAACACACATGTTCAAACAGTCCAAATTGCTGCGTGCTGGTGCAGCTTGATGCTGTCTGGTATAAGAAAGAAAAGTCAAAGGGACAGAGCACCTGTGAGGCCCTGATCGAGCTGACAGAGGAGCTTCAAGTAGACATTTTGGTTGTGGGGTCTTTTGGTCGCAAGGGTGAACGCATGTACGACATGTATCATTGCCATGTTTTGCAAGCAGTGCATTGTTACTGATTGGCGTGTCACACTTCTTCTGCTGCTTCTGTGCAGTGACATGCTGGGCACTGTAAGCGACTTCTCCCTACGAGCAGGCAACAGTGACGTCTGCATAGTCAAGTCGTCTAGCTACGCTCTGCAGAACAGTGTGACATGGCTGTTCTCTACTGACGATTCTCACTGTGCCAAGGCTGCCTTTGCAGCTCTTTTATACCAGTAAGCATTCACCCTTTTGAATGCTTTCATGTTTCACGTCGTGCAGCACACCTCTCTGTTTGACAAGGAGCAGGTTCATATGAAACATGCTCTGTTGGTATCCTTTGTGCAGGCTTGCCAGATTGCAGGACTGCATGCTGTTTGTGCAAAATGACTATTGACAGGCTGGGCATCTATGCAGGATTCTGAAGCCTGGGGACAAACTTCATGTCGTGTGGGTCACGACTGAAGGTGGTGACTTTGACAATACAGCTTTGCAGCTATACAAAGATGCAATGAAGGCGGCAAAGGTGTGTGCAGGCTGCCTTGTCTCTATTCTGGTCACAAGTACAGCATCCATGCAGTCGTGCGATGTGTGTGCCATTCAAAAGCACAAGACAACGAGTAGCCCATAAGCATATGCAGCTGTGACCATCATTGAGCCTCCAGATGCGCAAGTTACACTGTTGCAGAGCATCTATATGTGATCATAGATTTGTTGCATTTGGACACATTGCAGGTTGAAGGCACATGTTTCCTGTCTGGTACAAAGGCTGGTGAGCCCATTGCAGACGGCATTCTTGCTGTGGCAAATAAGATGGATGTGGACATCCTGGTCATGGGTATTGCTGGCTATGGGTAAGCCAGCATGGCATGATGGGCAATCAACAGTTTGTTGCTGCCAACATTGTAATTACTCAGGGTGCAGCTGAGCTCAGAGCCGTTTGTGCTTTGGACCTAGCTGCTGGTCGCACAACAGGTTGGTGTTATGCAGGGCCGCCAAGCTGGGATCTGTCAGTGCAGAATGCTGCTTGAGAGCCCGATGCACCACTCTGGTTATCAAGGTGATTTTCTGTCATTGTGTGAGTGCATGTGCTTGATGTTATTTTGACCTTAGCCCATGGCCAACCATCACCAAATTCTCTGTCATGTCGTCACCATTATGATGCAACGTCAGACTTGATTTGCAGGACCCATATGAGGTCAAAGAGAAGAGAGCAATCGCCAGCTATTGAGCAATTGCTGGGCCACACCAGCCCTAAACATGTATATGTACAGACATCATCAAGAGATGCAGGCAATAGGCTGGAAGAGTGTATGACGTCACTGGCAGGTCTGTTTGCCACAACACCAAAGCTGACAACTATGAATGGACCAATTGGTATTGCAATACCTAACCTGTTAGAGAAGATGTGTACCATAGGTCTGAAGTATTTTCGAGTTACACTCATGTACACTCATCTTTCTCTGTGATGTTGTGACCAGCTTGCTGAACACAACACAACTGCGATGACCACCAAACACCAGCTGCTGTAAAGCCAACGACCGACTGTCAGCCCCTGCCAAAACCGGACTCAGAGCCAGAACATGATGGGCTGCCGGCTGAATGCACACTGTCTCCACATGCAATGCATCCACATGATGCCAAATGTGTTGTCTTAACCACATCAGTGGGCAGCTATTCGTGTGTCTGTGGCAGCAGACGTGAATGGTGCAGGGCCACCACCTCTTGCCCTCTCAATCTGCACATACACACAAACTGGTTAGGCTTTCTGTGACATGATGATCAGTCTTGATGTTGGCAGAGGTGACCTTTGAAAACATAAGTTGCTGGCAACATGACAAGACCGCAGCAAGGGTAGATACAATGCTGTTGCACGCAGCATCTGCAGATGACAGTGAAGGCTGATGGTGTCACAAACAGCAAGTTCTCTGTGCACATGTCAGCTTTGCAGTGCATCCCAAAACAGCACAGGTCTACAGAATCAGCAGAGCTTGTATACAAGCAAGAGACCAACTGACTTACGTAGTCTGGCCTCTCACAGGCCTGGTACTCTGCAGCAAGGCCTGCCACCACTTCACGGGCATCATCAAACTCGTCCAGGTTTTCAATGACCTTCCTGCCATCGCTAGTATGGAACATGGGGTACTCCTGCAAGCCATCAAATTGCGTTCTGACTTACTTCCTGCACATGCTCAGGCAAATGATGGTACAGACACACAGCAGCACACCATCATGTTCTCACACATGCATGACAATGCTGAATTGTAAAGCTCACAACTCTGGCCATAGGAGTGCCCGCTCAGCAAGCAAGCTGTTGTTTAGGGAACCGTTTGCTGTACCTGTGTTCTTGCTTTTACACAGACACATTGGATCAGACTAACAAGAGACCGATTTGTGCAAGGCTTGAAAGTTGGGACATCTGTCAAAACTCACGCTTGTTCTTAACACATGCATAGGATGAGAACCACCATGTTAAGGGAGATACCTTGTAGTTGTCCAGGAAGGCCTTGCGCTTCATGAGCTTGTCATATTGGCTGAGGCAGTGGTTGAAGAGGTGGCGAATGCTGGTGTGGTTGGCCAGCATCAGCCCACTCACCCTGTGCGCTGACTGTGCATATGGTGACTTTTTGGACAGTGCCACCTGCACCACAATGTCATATTCGAGACACTTGTCCCTGCACCTGCAACTGGAGCTACATGCACTGAGCATTGCTGCTGTGATTGCAACAGAATGACGCAGATAGTTGGTCAGCCACTCTGTCAATCTGCTGTATAATCATCGTAATGGACATGCCAACTGTGCTGAGATTGATTTCAATTTCAAGTTGTGTTCTGTTGCAGAGAGATGAAGGCGCATCAATTGGGCTCCTGCCCGACAGGACTGTGTCACATCATGACCTTCTAGCAATGCCAAAAACTGATGCAGCTAGAAGCTTTGTTGCAGATATAATGAGCTGCACAGCAATCTTTGGTAATCCACAGGGGCCTGGTGTGCAAGCCTAGACTGACCTGTATGCTGGCAGGTCCCCACTCAATGAAGTTGGCCAGCTTGCGCTCTCTGATTCGCTGCAGGCTCTTGTGCACCTGCGTTGGGTCCACCTCTCCCTGCACATAGAATTTTAACCACTGTCACCAGGCTGCTATTGAGCATGCTTTGAAGCAGGTACACAGCCTTTGCCCAGCAGGCACATGGAATATCAACCACCATCAGCAGGCAGCCATTGAGCATGCTTTGAAGCAGCTACAGCCTTTGCCCAACAGGCACATGAAATGCTGACCACTGTGACCAGGCAGCTTGGTGCCATTGCGCATGCTTTGCAGCAGCTACACAGCCTTTGCCCAACAGGCACATGGAATACCAACCACTGTCACCAGGCAGCTGGGGCCGTCGAGTATGCTTTGAAGCAGCTATACAGCCTTTGCCCAACAGGCACATGGAATACTAACTACTGTCACCAGGCAGCTTGGTGCCATTGAGCATGCTTTGCAGCAGCTACACAGCTTTTCCCTCACAGGCACCTAATTCATTAGGTCGCAAATGCAATACCAACTTACGCAGTTCAATAGGGCGAGGATTTAGTGATTTAGCTTTCCTATGAATACTGTCTGGCTTATGCAATGATACTCAGGCACCGCAGCAGGAAGTGCCATGTCTGCTGGGCCCAAAATCAGTCAGGAGGCTGACCTGGATGATGTTGAGGATGGAGATGTACTTAGACTTGTCATACTCTTTGGTGCGAGCATGTGCTGAGACCATGATGTTCTTGGGCTGCAGTAGTCTCCTCATCACATCCAGCACTGCATCACAGCGCACTCATTATGCAGTGACGGCCACAGGGGTTCAGTGCACTGGTTGTGATGGTGCAGGGCCCAGTGATTGTGGCGCCCTTCTGCTCATAGTGCTGGGTGTGTGTACGCTGTAATCAACCAGATCCATGATTTGTAAAGCTGGGCTTTGTGGTCTAAACCCGTGTCAGAAGGTTAGCCAGGCTTCTGGTTGCAGCATGAGGATGCATGCCAAGGTAATGGGCTTTGTGTTCCCAACAATGAAGTTGTCCAGTCTGACCTCATCAGTACACACTGCTGTTGGTACGCTGACTGCCAAAACAGGACCTGATACAGCTGTCCAGAGCTGTATGCACCTACCCCATATGTTCAATGCAGGACTGAATGGAGCAATATGAGCACAGCACAAGCTGTGGCATCTTAGTCAGCAGCCACTATGCCCAGCAATGACAGGCTCAAGAAGTTGCCATTACAGAGCCTGGGCAGCTTTACCTGTTGTCTTGCGTACTGTACTCATGACAGCTGCTTCTCGTTCCCTTTCCACAGTGAGCGGAGTGTAGCCAGTCATCAGGAAGTGGCAGCGTGGGGTAGGAATAAGAGAAGCAACTAAGCCGACTAAATCATTGTTCATGTACCCTGCAACATATGCATGAACTTGATACCATGCATTTATCAATCACAAGTGAGCATTTGCACAGGCATGCGCCATTCAGCACACAAATTGCAGTCATGACTCAGACTGGAACCCACAACAGTGTAGATCAGACTTCACGGTTCAAGACTGACTAAAGGAAGGTCAAGCCAAGAGGGTGAAGCATCTTGCATTACCTTGATAATCTCTACAAGTCACCCAAGAACCATGCCCATGCAGAGGGCGCAGAAGTCATGCAATAACAATAAAAGTAAAACTGCTTTCCAGCTCATGATGAGCTAGGTATGTGCGGCACAAGTCATGCAATGCATCATTGTTATGCAACCTGATGTGAAGATGTATGTTGAGCAGACCTGGATATCTGAGTGTAGCAGTAGAAGCAGCCATGACAGTGGAGACCAGGGAGTTGGTCTCACTGAAGGAGGGATTGGCTACATGCAGCCGCTCTACAGCAATGCGGTTGAGGGCCGTGTTGTCCAGCACCACGACAGCATCTGCATTCAGGGTGAGGCGCTTGAGAGTGAGCAGGGAGTTGTAGGGCTGCACCACCACATCGCTGGTCTCATTCTGGTTGGGGAACACACTGCAGACGGAGTCATGAGCTCTCAGCGGGGTGCAAGAACAGTGTACCATTCAATTCGATTCAATTACAGTTCCTGTCTTTAGGACTCATCAGGGGAGTCAATAGACAATAACTGGGAAAACAACATACACTGGGCACTAAGTGTTCAAAGGCGTTCGCGTTGCAAGGCCTTTGCAGGCCACATGGCATATCTGTCATGCGGTACAGGGCCTGACATAGAGACCTGGAAGACAATGACAGGCTGATGACACATTGCGGTCAAACATTGTGCCTGCCCGCTGGGAGCTTCACAATGCATATGAAAGGGCCTGAAATATTGACATTCCCCTGCTAGGGTGACGTTGCACTTACAGGTCCTGCACTGCAGCTTTCTACAATTTGGAGAGCTAGTGAAGAGGTCAAGCAGGACATTTTCCCTACAATGGCAGAGGCTGCATGCCACACATCCTTGTAGTGCATATTTGTCAGATGGCTGAAGTGAAACGCTGTTATACCTGTATGTCTGGACCAGCTTCTTTGGGAATCTGTCGTTCAGAGCCTCCAACATATAAGAGCCCATACCAGAGCCTGTGCCACCAGCAATGCTATGGCACAGCACAAAGCCCTCCAGACTGTCACTGTATCCAGCCTCGCGATCTGCAGTAAGAAAGACAGTGCTCCATCAGCCTGCTTTGCAGCAAGCACTATCCAATAATGAGGAGATATCTACTGTTAGTTCTGCAAGCCACAGGTGTTGCTGCTTTTTTATACACCGCTTGTTGCTTTAGTACACTGCCATCTAGTCAGCAGCACAAAGCTTTCATTGCTGTTCATGAGTACAGCTGCAATCCGTTCACGGCAGGATGAAGTAAGAAAACAGTCACCTATCATGTCAAGGATGTCTTCTTGCACACTCTCTCCTTGGTGATACCCACTGGCCCAGTTGTTTCCAGCCCCACCACCATGATCAGACATGAAGATGTTCTCAGGATTGAACAGGTTTTTGATATCTGAGTTCTGGATGCCGTTGATGACCCTAGCAAGTAGAACAGGTCAGAGAGAGGTGTTGCTTGCTACCAACCTACAGTGCTGCAAGCAGCAGGTAATAGTGCTTACCTTGGCTCCAAGTCCAGGAGCAAAGCCCTAGGTATGAAGCGCTCATCATCTGCTTGATAGAAGAACACATCTTTTCTGTCGCCTCCCTGCATTTGCCGTCCTTGTCAGAGCTGTAAGCACTGCTGTGGCATATGGTAGGCCCTAGCGCAAGTATGGCATTTTCACCTGGGTTGCAAAGTCCTCAAGTATACCATCCTTGTTGATGCCGTGCTCCTTGCATAGCTGCAGCAGCATCTCAGTCAGCACAAAGAAATTGTGCTGAGACTGACAAGCGAGCATTGCTGCAGCTGGTCCCAGCATACCTTCTTCCAGAACTCTGATCCGATCTGGTTGCCACACTGTCCGACCTGCAAGGTGATGATCTCGCGTGGCATACTGGCAGCCTACGCTTGAGGCTGATCAAATCATGCCATGGGCTACGTGATTCAGCGCTTGCGTGCCGAGCACTGTTCAAAGCAGATCCTGATCAGTCTGCAGATGCTGCTCACAACTACGAGACGGCTGAATGACCTGACGATGACAGTTGAAGTGCAGCAACACGAACAGTAACGTCTTGACGTGTGGACTCAGCGCAGCGCAGCACAGCACAGTGCTTGCGCAAAGCGGCAACAGAGCACTCTTCAATTTTAGAGTTCCTGTCTGTAGTTTTCGTTCAGCCGGTCAACCAGCAACCCAACACTGTCTAGATGTTCATGCAACTGCAGGTCAGGAGGCAATCATGCAGAGCACAGACGCAAACTTGCAGCAGATGCAATTGACGAATGTCCGGCAAAAGCTACAGAGTATTTTCTCGCAGTAACATAGATCGTGACAAGCGCGTGCGCTACTTGCTATGGCTAAGAATAAGTTTGGCTGCCAACGTCATTGTCGTTTTGATATGGATACTGAGCAGAAAAGCCAATCCTGCACCCCCACCTGTAGACCTGTACGTTACTGTGGCTCCCTGCATGCCTATGCCTTGCATGCCTTGACCCGAGTGAGGCACCTTTTGGCCTCAACAATCTTACCTTGTCGTGGTTGGATTTCAGGGTGTGGCAAGGAGCCTTGAAAGATTCAGCTCAAAACATATCGCAGCTGAACAAGGACCTGAAGGTGTGGTATAGCTGCTGTCTGTCATATGGTATGTCTCAGGGGTGCATCGTTCACTAGCTATGCGCCACCCTTTTTTCAATGCAGGCAACTGCAGCAGTGTTGCAAACAGTCAAGAACAGGCTAGCAGCAGAAGCTCACACTGCAGCCAGTCACGCTTCAGACTTGGCAAACGCTGTAGCAGACAGCCATATTGAGACAGCAGCGGATGGTAAGCTCACAGCATCCACATAGCACCATGCTCAATAGCCCACTCACCATCTCAGCAGATTTGATAAGCAAAATCATACAAATTGTCAACACGCCAATACTTCCATCCCTTTGCAGACACTTCGCCTGCTTTGGCTTGGCTTGCCATTGGCATCCCAACAGTACCTCGCCACAATGACACAGACTACCTCACTTCAACCCTGGAGTACCTTCTCTCAGAGCTGCCTTCAGATTCCACAGATCCGCTCTTTGATAAAGTCCGGGTTGTCGTCATGAACAACAGCCCAGGACAACATTTGGTATATGCCAAGGTTCAAAATAGAGTGACCCAAGGGGCTCATGACCCTGACGATATCTTTGCCCAGAAGGCAGCCCTATATGTTGAGTTTGTGGATAACCCTGGATCAGTGGAAGATCCTACACCTGAAGATAAGCCCGAACCCGACGATTTCGACAACCCCACCAACATTCCAGGCAGGTTCGAGCCATCTGCTGCATTTAGCATCCCGACTTGATCTGCTGCATGTGCATGTGACTATTACGCTGCAAGCAGATGGGACTGTCTCAGACTTTTCACAGTTATTGTCTGTTGATTCCCCTGATGACTCCTAAGGACAGAAAACGTGAACTGATTGAATTGGACGATTAAGCTCAGGCATGCTAGACAGCCTGTGTCAAAAGCTTGCTCTGTATGTCAGCATCTAGACAGCATACACAGCCTAAGACGAGTCAGCGAAAGCCAGCATGAGACTATTCAGTGAAGATTGTGCAAGCACACCATGTGCTGAGCAAGCTGGGGTAATACTGCAACTGTGTGTGACCTTTTGCTGCAACATAGGCTAATGTGGACTGTGCATTGTGGATGTTACAAGCTTAACATAACATGAATAAATACAAAACCAGAAACGGTCATTTGCATGCTGAAGCCAGGTGAGGAGACAGACATGCGATCTGATAGAGCTGATGGAGATGGCTCAGCCTATTGCTCATTACTACCTCTTCATGGAGGATGATTTCAGGTACCATATGCCACCCCACATGTCTGATTTTGGTCGTGCTCAGACTCATTTGTTGTCTTTCTGTGTATGCCTAGGCTGAGCAAACATCATTCATGAGCAAATAGTGAGTGCCTGCTGTTGCCTAGGCTGAGCAAACATCATTCATGAGCAAATAGTGAGTGCCTGCTGTTTAGGCTGTGCATATCATGCTACAGTCCTGAATGAGGTACAGATGCATTGGAGCAGCTTGCTGGTTTGTGCTGCCTATCAACATACACACTTTTTGCATATAAGACAGCCAGCATCAAACAAGCCAATGGATGTATGCAAAGCACCAGTCAGTGTTTAGAGATTAACAACATTGGCAGACGGACGGACAGACGGACAGACAGACAGACAGACGACGACACCTGCATGTCACATTTAAAACATGACACAACTATGTTGCATGATGGCATGCAAGTTCTTTGTGATGTTCAGGATGTGCCCCCACACTATGAGGCTGCTGCCCTACATGCTGGCCAAGCTGAACGCCATGCCCAGCGCTCAGAAGTGGCTGGGCCTGCGCATCTCATACGGCATGAATGGCATTCTGTTGAGATCTGAGGATCTCAAATCTTTTGCCACGTACATGAGGTATGCCCAGTGAAAGATCACTCTGCCCAATAGCAGTGACTATTGCCACATGTTCCAGCGTCGGCTGTGGTAGGTGCAAGGCCAGTCTTGCTTCTCCAGAAAGGTTTGTCTGGAGCCAGCTTGTGAACGTTTAGCACCATCAGTACTTTTATCACTCTGCCTGATGGGTTGTAAATAAACAGTGAGCTTGAGTTGTTCCAGTCAATCATCCTCAGATGTTGCTTGGCTGACTGTGAAGCAGCCTTATAATGTTGGTTGTTCTGAAGTGTCATTTGTCTTGTCTCATTCATACACATGCTCTTTGAGGTACGCATGTGCATGTGCTTTCATCACTGTATGTTAGTTCTTGTCTGCTGCTCCTCACCAGTTGTACACCCTTCAGTAACTGAGGCACTGACGTCCCAGTTGCAGAATGCAAATGCAAGCCTTGTTCCTAACTTGGTTTGCAGAACACAAGAAAGGGTCTCTGTTTCTGCCTAATGGCTTGACAGTTGCAGCTTATACATTCATTATTTGTTTGTTTGTTTGTTTGTTTGTTTGTTTGTTTGTTTGTTTGTTTGTTTGTTTGTTTGTTTGGTTGGTTGGTTGGTTGGTTGGTTGTTTGTTGTTGCTCTGACTGGTGTGATTTGCAGGACACGGATAGAGCTGTTGCCACCAGACTTGATCTGGCCTGAATGGTTCAGTGGGCATGGGCCCCGAACTATGGCCAACCGCCGCCGCCCTATGGCTGCCTACAGAAACAATCTACTGGAGCACATAGGCACTGTCTCTTCCTTCAAAGTCCGAGTTGATAGGCCTGCCTTCCCCAAATGCTATGAGTCCATGGCAGATGTCTGGTCACTTGCAAGAGCTGAGAGGTTTCAGGTGATGCCAGAAGAGTGTTTTCGCCCTTGCAATGGCACTCCAATGTGCACAACTTTGCTCACGGTGGCACACCTTTCAGTGTTCTCTGATCTGCTTGAGTACACTGACATGCATTTGCATCTCGAGTGCAAATATGTACTGAGGGTGTGCCATGCTGTGCTGTGCTGTGCTGTGCTGTGCCTGCATGTGATGGCAATCTGAGAACCTAGAGCTTCCATAGTAGCCTAGCTGGAAGTTGGAATGTGTGCATTGTACTTTGTCAAGTGGCAGGCTGTGCCATGTTTGCAATTCTGTTTGCAGGAAAAAAAGTGCCCAAACAGCGACATGTCTCCATGCACTATGGCCGCAGATGCTGATGACTGGATGCATGTGCCTCTTGCACAGCTTGAGCCCATGCATCCTCTGTCACCCCCTTAAGGCATCTGTGCTGCATCCTACGCATGATACATGGATGAATGGTTCAACACAACAGTCCTGTGATCCTTTGTACAACGTATACTTGTATGCAATGCAAACAGCTAGCATCCTTAGCAGGCTGAACAACAGCAATAGGCAAGCAGCTCATCACTCAGGAAATGCTTTAGTTGCCCATGACATTAATGCTCGCGAGCAGTTGAATTCGTTTCTTTTCAGCACCAGAATCATGGGCAGAACGGATGTTGCATCATGTTACAACACAAACTCTCGTGTTCTCGTGTTGATTGTCCAACCAAGGCCCTCAATCTGGCGATATCATGTCATCATGATCTACATCATGGTGTCTGCTGGTTGAAGCCTCACAGCCAGGGCAGTTGTGCAGACTCTCATGAACATAAACATCACAGTCAAAGCAAAACAGATGTTTGCAGTCTGAGCACTGCAGCACAACACCAGGCTCCTGATCTTCTTTCTCACTCGTAGACAGGTCACTCAGGCACCCATGACAGTGAACACCAGGAAGTTCTTGAAAAGAAGGCACAGATGTTTGAGACATTGAGTCCTGCAGCCACACATGACTTCATATTCACAGCAACAGCTGGTGCAGTTGGAACCAGGTAGCTAGCCAAGATCATGCACAGAGCAAAAAATAACATACTCTCCAACTATTCAGCTTATTGTTTTATCACGCCTGAACTCCTGAATGAGAGAAATGACCATAATTCACGCCAAAAACAGGAGCAAGAACGATACTACCGTTTTTGGCTTGCATTGTGGCTATTCCTCTCATGCAGGAGCTCAGGCATGATACAGACATAAGCTGAATAGGTAGTCAGTCTTGGTCTTTGACCTGACGGTACTAGCAAATTGAAACTTACCTGGATTCTCTGACAGAGATCTGCTACCACATAGGCAGGTACGCCAACACGCCAACATACACAACTGGCTTGACTGCATGTGTGTATGCAATCAGTCTGCTGTCTGAACAGGAAACATCATGTGCTTGGCAGCACCATCATGTGCGTGACACTGTCAGACGCTTCACCTGCAGAGGAAAATCGCTGCTGGAGATCTCCACAAATGGCTTCACTGGGAACAGATGGTGATACGATCGAGCCAGCTGCGAAGAGGAGACTAAAGTCAGCCCGCACACATGACAAGTACTGGGCAGATCCAGGACCCGAGCTTTACACCTTGGGCAGGTGAACCCCCCGCTTTGCAGAAGACAGTCAGCACCCACAAAAGCTACAGCTGTGGGGCCATCTGCTGCCTTCTGTGGGAAGCCCATGCGCACCTGTTGGCAGCAGAATGATGCAAGTCAGTGCCTCACAGACAGATCAGCTAGCTGAAAGCAGATTGATGGTGAGTCGGCCAGGTGGGTGAGTCAAGCTGGTGAGTTGAGCTGAAGACTCGAGCTGGTTGAGGCAGCCGTATATCAGTATTCACCATGATGTGTAAATACAGATGCAGCAGCCCAAGTGTGCGCTGGCTCCGCTGGGACTTTTGGCTGAGGAAAAGCTTGTGAGCACAATCAGCATTGCACGATTTACATGGATGAACGCTGGCCAGGCTTGCGAGGCTTTATTCAACTGCTTGCGTGATGCGTGACGCCATGAGGAACAGGAATGAAGTAACAGAGCAGCACACTTCAACAGCGACACTTCTGAGCATTCAGCATCATGCACTACAGCAAGCGTGCAAAAGTGGCAGCCTCTGTATTCATGCACTGTGCATCTGCAGCATGCGTGTACTGACCAAGGAGGCACCCGCTCCAGAGGCTCTGGTTGGGGGTGGGGGTGCATGGTCCACCACACACTCCTCCACATGCTTGTCACTCATCCCCACACTATAGATCCCACCTGTTTCCTGTGGCAGTCAGAGCATGATGTTGTTGAGCATTGATGCCTGCTGGGAACCTTTCTGAAAGAGGTGCTTTAGGCAGCCAGCAGCATTTCTTTGAGCTATTGTGCAGGCATACAGACATTGCACAAGCGGTGTCCCAAGCATGCAGGCACTGGGGCTTAGATCATCCTATCTGCCTTGTTGATTGTGCATGCTGACCACTGTTGCTTCACAAGCATGTGACCGGCTGACCGTCATGCTGCACATGCTTACTTGCTTGGAGGATACAACAGCCAAAGAGCAACGCCAGCACCACTGTCAGATGTGTCACAGTCTCAGAGCGGTGCACAGAGGCGTGGACTGACCTCAGTGTCAGATGTTCACAGTCTCAAAGCAGTGCACAGAGGCATGGACTGACCTCAGTGATGACTCGGCAAATGTGGACCTCAGCTGCCAAGCCTACAATGGACACCCTGACGCGCTGCTGCTTGGCAACCTTGATGGTATCTTGGATGTTGCCTGGATCACAGGTGGACAGGCCAGCAAAGAGCATCAGGACCTGCGCAGCAGCATGCTTCTGCATATGCACTTCTGCAAGCAGTCCTGCCCCGAATGCTGGCAATTGTTGTTGAACGCTTGATGAGAGGCAACAAGACAAGTTATCAGTGGTGTGTGAGCTTTGACTCAAGTTTGGGCTGCCTGGCGCGGGTTCATGCCAAGGCTGTACACAGCAGCTCAAGACATCTGTGGCCTGAGCTGTGAGTAATAAGTCAGTAAGCACATTGCATGAGACACACATCATGGCATCATGTGCAATGTGGAGCAACATGCCTTGAGCGCATAGCATGGGTGTGGTTAACTTCATGGAGTTATCAAACTTATTTGGTTCATTGTAGGATAGAAGCATAGTCTGTCTGATGCACGTACTTCTCTATGGCCATACGGCGGCACAGACTTGAGGGCAGACACAGCCAGATCCAGCCCGTTCTGCAAGGAAGCATCACCACCGGCATCCAGCCCTTCCTTCAGCTTGGAGATGTGTGCCTCCTGCAGGCGTGCACACACAGTCAACATGCATGCAGACACAGTCAACAGGCATGCACACACAGTCAACAGGCATGCAGACACAGTCAGCAGGCACAAGTCAGCAGTCAGGTTAAGCTGAGCTGTATGATGTTCATCAGTGCAAGCAAGCTGGCAGCGCCAGAGAAGTTGTAAAAGGACAAACGGTTTTGCATGCCCTGTGTGGGTCTTGTACCAAGTGGAGGAGCATGAAGCTTGTTTTTGCAATCTGTGCTGAGCTGTGATGATAGCTGGCACAACACGCACAGTGTCAATTGGGATATGAGCCTGTGTCTTGAACTTGGAGCTGGTGCTCAGGTGTGTGGTAAAGTCACAAGTTCAAGCAGAGATTGTGACTACTGTCTGGCGTTTCTGCTGCAAGGCTGCCTACACAAGCAACAAAGGAGGCATTGACAAACAAGGGTGTGCAAGGTGAGGGTCTCACAGGGCTGCCAGACAGCTCAGTCAGCCTCTCAGCTCGCCCATTGCGCAGCATCATGATGCTGAGATGACTGAGGGGATTCTGGTCAAAGAACTCCCGTACAAACAGCTGCAGGATCTGGATCATCATGGCACCTCTGTTGGGCCGCATGTCTGTCATGGAAGCTGCCCGGCTCATGTCCAACAGCACCTACAACAGCCATGACCATGCGTCTTAGCCAAGACAGCATGTCTGAAGCGGGCAGGGTTCATTTTGGACACAAAGTTGATGAACTCCCAACGGAAGATGTAAGTCATGCTGAGACCATGCAGGCTTGCAGAAATGCAGGCCAGAGCTAGCACAGTATGTTCTGAGCGTATTCAGGTTGGTTGATGTCGGGTGTAGGTGTTGCAGTGCTTACTTGGCAGCGCATGACACTGTGTCCATCATACCGTGAGATACCTGATCATCCCTCGCCGGATGCGCGCACTGGCTGCTGCACTCAACAGGCGCCGCCGTTTTGCTCTCTGCTCTTCTCTCACATCCTGCATGCATGCAACCTTGTGTCAAGTATACACCACAGAGTGTTGACTCTAGAGGTGTGGTCGAGGTGTTGGTTGCTGAAACTGGCAGGTACAGTGCAAGAAAGACATGCGTCGACAAGGGAGTAGCTCTGAGAGGCTCACCAGTGGTCTAAGGTGTCCATACTCATCTTCTTGAAGTTGCTCCCAAGAGTTGTCATTCTCATACTCGCGGTTGAGTGCGTTCATGTCAGCAAGGGCTTCATCTTCTCTGCAGCATGGGAAGCAATCATTATCAAATATTGTGCTTGTGCAGTATGGATCACGTGTCCTGGGTTGAGTGTGCTGCTGGAGGTAGATTTGGGGCATACACATTCCCATGATGAATGCAACTGCAAGGCGCAAAGACCTACTCTGCCTGCTCATCTTCCATATTCCAGGTTTCGTCCTCCATTGGGCCTGCCTTGTGTTTGCCTGTTGCCTGCTGACCTGAAGTGGATGCCTCTGCCATGGTGGCAGTTACGCTGTCTGGTGGCTAGGTCAGGCACAGGCATCAGCAGATGAGCATGCAAAATGGAAACAACCACTGCCTAACATCCGGTGCGCAGGCCGAGCTTTACAACCCAGATGCTCTTCCGCTTGGGAATGGCCGCCTTTTGTGCACGACAAACACTTCAGGACAAGTGGGTTGCTGCTGCTGATCCAGATCCGCCTTGTGCTGCGTGCACCGACAGTAGTGATGAGCCGCCTATTTTGCAGCTTGCGATACGTCACGCAACATAAAGCTCATCATCAACATCAAAGCCACCGGAAATCAGTCTCTGAGCTGCCCCGACGTCGCCGAGCAGATCACTTCGGTGTCAAGCTGCTTGTGTTTTGGGCGCTGCTTCCCATTGCCGTTAAGCCATCATGCTAGCTTGCACCACAAATGCCTCTCAGCTGCTCTCGTTCATCAATTCACACACACCTCTTGATGCACACTCAGGACTTCTGCCCAGAGTGGCAAAAGAGTGAACATTTACAATTCCAGTTTGTAGCCCGATATCGACTGCCATTATGCGTTGTAACAGCGAGCGGCAGAGGTCACAGTTGACACTATCGCATGTAAATGTGGCAAACTCAATACGTTTGTCAATTTCGCTGTCCATCAGCTTGCGTCAGGTCCTGTTAGGCTGACTTGTGAAAGTAGTGATCATGTGCAAGCTGCTAACACGCACAAGGTGGCACTAGATTGCTTGTGACTCGCTGCGACAGCGTTTACGGTGTCAAGCTTGCAACCGGTTTCTGAGCTTTCATGGAAGGGCAACAGCCCCCCCTGCAGCCTCCGACTGAAGCACAGCAAGGCCTGCTTATACTGTCTATGCAAGCAGCAGATGATGCAGAAATGGCAGGCACTGGAGCATACGAACCTTTTTTCCCTCCCTCAGTTACATGCTATGTTTGCAGCCAGCCAGGCAGCACCGACCGCCTCACCTGCTGTATGAGTGACTTTGTCTATGAGCGACTGACAGCAGGTAGCAACCAGCAAGCAGTAGATGCAGCAGCCACAGCCTCAGATCCTTTACTACATCAGTTCCTTCAATCTGGGAAGGTTGGCACGGTTGCAAGACAAGCTGAAGGTGCCAAGCATTGTCAAAGGCATTTTCACCAGGCCTGTCTTGGCCGGCGAAAAGAGGCAGTCTTTGACAACAGAGTGACAATTGTCAAGCAGCTGAAGGATGGTACACAAGAGACACGTGTCAAGGATCTGCGTCACAGATTATGTGAAGCCTGTCTGTTATCAGTAACAGGAAGCCAAGAGACGCAGTATACCGGAGTTCTTGATGGTGGGTCTCTGCAAATTTGGAATGCCTGCAGTGTATAATTACCCATATGAGACCAGTATTGCAACTTTAATGCAGTCAAATAATCTTTCTGAGGGCTTCATGCACTTGAACTCAAAGCAACCAAAGCAACATGTTACCTTTCATCTTGAGGATTGATGGCACACTGAAGCACACTCACACTGTCATCTCAGTCGACTGATGCTGTCTTGAAGGGGCTTCTTCTGCTTGCAGAGGAAGCAGCAGCAACACAAGCTGCACGGCGAGCTGACAAGCTCACCTCAAAGATGAAGAAGAGCCTGCAAGCCAGGGCTGACAAGCTTGGAACCCTGGGCTGCAAGGTTGCCCTTACCCACCTGTCCAGGAAGGGCAGAGTGAGCCAAATTGCCAGTGCCTCCCTGTCTGAAGCCCTTGAAGCTTGCACTCCAGAGCAGCAATTAGCATTACAGCAGGAGCTGCAGAAAGGACCGGAGCAGCTGCTTCGGTTGCTGCGGGTATGCTGTATGGATGCAGCAAATGTGATGCGTGCACTGCAACACTGCAAGCAGGCAGAATTGACTGTGCACGTCGTCGTTATGAATGACACAGCAGCTGATAGGCAGCTGCTAGAGGCAGTACCAGAATGCATGGGCCATAAGAGTAGGAGGGCAGAGCAATACATGATGCCAGTTTGCATGTGCTGATGGAATGCACCCAGCATGACACAAAGAGCAAACGCATCATATTGCCGTATAGATTGGCAGCAGAGCTTGGCAATGCTCAGGTTTTAGCGTCTTGTAGTACCCAAACTTGTGAGCAATGTCCTGTGCTGTTTGTGCAGCTGCTCAATCAGCAGTCAGAGTCTGGCAAGGCCGAGCTGAGTCATGCAGAGATTGCTGACAGATGTTCCGACAGATCATGGGATCTTGTGAGGCGAAAGAAGCAGAGACCAGAAAGCAGATTGCTTGGGTTGAGAGCGTAACAGGCATAATACTCAAGGATGTGCATTCCTCGCGTGAAGTGAATGGTCATAGTTTGCACTGATATTGCACAACACACATGTCAGCCTGGTACCTTGTGTACTCTACAGCTCACTGTTTGATTGCACCTCTTTCACTCTCGCAGCACACAGCAGAACATGCTCTACTCAGCAATTGCATAGTGATGTCGTTTGCTGTGTTGGGTCATGTTCATCTGCACTTCTTGCACAACAATGGCAAAATCATGTCAACGTCTTCAACCGTTGCAAGGAGCTATATGCAAGCCCAGACAGATCTAAGACTCAACAACGTGATCTGGAGATCAAATTTGCATCAGCCGCTTCAAGTGTCACACAAAGCTTCAGAGACAATAGCAGGGGCTGTATAGCAGCCACTTTTGAGACAAGTGCAGTTTAGGCAAAGAAAAGCATTTGTGTTCTGCAAGAAAAGAAATACATATTCACTGTATGAGCCAGTAGCTGGTAAAGCCAGACAAACGGTAAGCGAACGTGCAAATTGCTGCTGCATGACATTGTACTTTTGACAGAGGGACACCGTCTTGTGTTTAATAGGGAACCAGCAGACTTTGCTGAGCAAAGACAAATGAGCATATACTATAATGCAGTAAGTCGGCACAGCCAGCACCCTGAAACTCACATGGGTGGAAGATAAACAGTAGGCACAAAGGTAAGTTTCCTAATTCTGCTTTTGTACACACTGAGGCTCATAACCTTATTAATGCAGCTGAAACTGAAATGGAAACAGACAAGACCTATGGTGTGCACATTCTGCAACTTGCAGACAGATAGTCTACCTAAGGACAACTTTGAAAGACATTGCTCGGACCTCTGACGTAGTCATCACAGTTGTCATTGGATACTTCAGCAAAGAAAGAAAACATAAGGTAGCCAGGGCAGAGCCATCAGGCTGCCTATTTTTGGTGTGCATGACTGTACTGCAGGAACACATGGTTACGTATCAGGCGAGAAAAACCACTTGCTTATCAACACCCATGCAGCAGCTTTTGGAAAGCCGGCTTGATGCCAGGCTATATCCAACTTGCGGCATCATAACAGAACTGCTGTGATCTTCACATAAGCACTGCTGAGCAGATTGCAGCACCTCAGACACCAGCCATTACTGTATTGTCCAACTGCCCTTTGATCTGCTATAGAACTGAATATATGTACATACTGATCAAAACTCGGGCAAAACTGTCGATTTGTTGAGAACCTTGACGGAAGATCACAGGACATCACATGACCTCTGGCAACATTTCCAAGGGGCCCATTTTGGCAGAGTCAGAGCGCTGCACCAGCAGCCGTCTGCTTCTGTGATCTTCTCTAGCAGCTGCCAGGGCATCCCCAACACCTTCTGGGGCTTCTGCAACTCCTGGCAGGCCACCTGTCGGCGCAACTGCCCTTGTGACTTCCACCTGCAAGCAGCTTATGGCTGTCAGGACACTGCCAACATGTTACCTGCAACAAAACAAACAACAAAGCTGTTCTCCTCAGAGTCAGCACTGATAGACATAACACTGACCAATTTCACTTTACATTTGCTCCAGTGTGCACTGATGGCCATGCTGCTGAACTGTGCAAGCAGTACTGGCTTACTGCATACTCACGCACACAAACGCAAGCATGCGCACGACTGCAACAGCGGGTGATGAATGAGATCTCACTTGCTCCTGGGCCGCAGCTGATGCTGTGTTCCTGTCTCGGCTTCTGGACCTAGACATGAGGTTCCTCATGACTGGCATGCTCTGCCTGGCCATGTCCCTTGGCCTGTGCACATCCCTGGGACTGTCCTGGGAGCGCTCCACTGCTGGCACGCTGTTTCTGTGCATGTGGGCTGTGTCGCTGTTGCCCTGGCCCACATGGAAGGCTGCTGGATTTGTGGAAGACCTGAAGGAAGCGCCGCCTGCCCTTCGCCGTGCTGGAAATTCTGCTGCCTCAGCTGCATTGGAAAGCGGTTGTGAATACAAGCAGATATGGATAAGTTGGAAGATGATACGTAGTGTGAGCTCAGTGCAGATGCACATTTGGCACAGTTGTGGGAAACCTGACTGCAACAAGCAGGCAGTGACAGCAGCAGATTGACCCCAGATACCTGAACAACAACATTGCTTACAGCAAGACATGAATTGACTATGGTATGCAACACATCTCTAACAAAGGGATTTTTCTTAGAAGCATGCTTTGCAAGGAACATGGTGGAACATGGTGCTGAGGCACACACGATGTTTGCCAATTGTTCACGGTGAGTAGCAGCAGCAAAGAGGCACAGCATACCTGGATCTATGGCAGCGAGCTCTGTCAGCTTATGCAGTCTGCCGCCTTCTGCCAGGCTCTCATCCAGAGCTCGCAGCTGCACTTTCATTTGTTGGTCGCCAGCATCAGTCATGTACACCTCCATCATCCTAGTTTGGGGCCTCACAATCTGCACCATGCCCAACATGCTTACCACACAATGTGCTGCTCTGCAAGCTTGCTCAAACTAGACAAGGCAGAACAGCAGGCCCCTGAGGCAACAGCAAGCGCCTGGCAGTTGCATCAGGCGCCTGCCAGAAGAATGCGCATTTGACAAGATGACTGGTGATGATTGTAAGCACTTGGCTAGCTATATTTCCGCACAGATTGTGCATCAGTGTAGACACTGTAAGGCACAAGTCATGAACAGAACATGTGGCAGTCACTGTGTGGGCACAATAAATTTACAGTGACTCACAGTGACTCAAGGCACGTGCAGAGATAAGCAATATCATCCCAAGCTCCAGCAGCAGGGGTCCATCTCAGGCAGCAGTCTACGATACACACATGCGACGGGTTGGTCCATGTCACTGACTTACTTACCAGGTCAATGTGTAGCCTAGCTCGGGTGGCACAGGCCTCAGACCTGCAATCTGTTACCACCACCCTGTCTACCAAGGTCAGAGCTGACTCATCTATGAACATCAGCTGGAGCTCTGTTGCTTCAGTGCCCACAGCAGGTGAGAAAGGCACAAGGGCACAGTATAGCTTCTTCCAGCCTTTTGACAAACCCAATATCCTGCAAAATAGCCTTTTATTTGCATTGACCAGTGCATGTAAGCAGCATAGACTGTATGGGGTGTAGAAGCTTCAACAAATGCAGAAGGGTTTGGAGTGCTTGATGTGATGCTTGTGCATAGAGGCAGCTGTACAGCAGCTCACACTGATACATGCAGTCAACAAAGTATACGGTGTCAAGGTGTGAAACACACATGCTGATTTACATCATGATTCACAGCCCAGGGCTCCAGAAAGGGCGCAATGGTCTCAGCAGGGCCGAGCAATGTGGACATGAGACATAAAAGTGCAGACCTGGAAAGCTTGACCTCAAAGGGCCCGGCGAAGACTGCATTTTGGAGAAAGCCGCGCACAATCAGCTCAAGGCTGTTGGGGACACGTGCACTCATTGACATGCGCCTCAGGAATGCGTAGTCTATGGCAGTGCAACCTGCAGGGCATTTAAAACATCTCCACAAGGTAGAAACGCGGTTTTACTGTCCCTAGGCGCTGCTGAGTTTAGATTTCCAGTGTAGAGATGACGTTTCTGAATCAAAATAGATGTTTTGGGAGTGAAAAGAGCTCATGGTCGCTACAAGCAAGCAAGCTGTCCTGGAGACACAGGCTATTGTGGCTGTTGGCTGCACATCAAGGGCTGTACATGATGCACATGCTCGTGCAGCTGCTTTTGGGCAAAGCTAGACCTCAAAGATGTTGACAACAGAAGTCTGCATGCTTGGTGACTGAGGAGGGGTCCTTGCTCCCTGGAGTAGGTGCCAGTGGTAGTGACTCAAACAGGAGCATCAAATGAAAAGGAGCAGACAGATTGGGGATACTGGCTGACAGATCGGGGACACTGACTGACTGGTTGGGGATACTGACTGACAGATTGGGGAAACTGACTGACCTTTCTTGTCTGCACAGAAGGGATTTGCTCCTGATTCCAACAGCAGGGTCACAATCTTGGCGTCCATTGGGTACATCATCACACTGCCCTTGATGGCCCTATGCAGCGCCGTTCTGCCCTTCTGAGCATCCACAGCATCCACAGCTGCGCCATACTCCAGAAGCTGCAGAAAGGTGAGCCTTCTCGCTGCTGTTGTTCAGGTTGTGGGAGTGTACTGCTAGTGCTTCACAAGGGTGATGTTTGCTGGACGCTGATTGAAATGCATGATTTGAGCCTGAAAAGCTCAAGGCACAGGGTTGTGCACTAAAGAAGGGCATGTGCAAATTATGCACACATGTACGCCTGCTCAAGGCTGAAATGTGCATGTTGAAACCTAAATGCGTGAGCAGAGCAAGCTAGAGTTGTGAGAGACCAGAGTTTTGTGGCTGCACAGTTCTGAACACAGCAGGTGTTGGTGCGACGCTGTCAGTGACACACAGCGACATGACCATGCGTCTGTGCATCTGTATGCATAACGCACAGACCTACCTGGCGTGTAACTGCAAGGTGGCCTTTGACCACTGCTGCCATGAGGGGCGTCAAACCAGACTTTGGACAATGGTACTCCAGCAAATCTGTCAGTGAAACAGCTGCAGGTGTAGCACTGACTCCAGGCTGAGGGTTTTCACTGCTTTGGAGTCCTTGAGACCATCGTATGCGCTGTGCAATGACCTGAGCACAACACTCAGGTTGTCATGCGAAACAGAAGCGTGCGCCAGGAAATGCAGAAAGCTGTGTGGTGTACTGCGTGAGATTTGTGATCAGGGCCTTCAGCTGTGCATACATTCGCACTTTTGTTCCACACACACCATTTAGCAATTCTACAGTTCCCTTTTCTGGAAAGGCAGACATTACAGCCCTAACCGACTTGAGACAGGCACCCAATACCAGAAACGCGACCTGGTTGAGCCGAACCAGGCAACAGTGGCCTCATCAAAGACACATAACGCACAAGACTAGATCTGTATGACTGCAAATGCATCACCTCAACGGCATCTGTGTTGCCGTCGCTGGCGAGGCGGTAAAAGGTAGCTGCATCATTGGCGGTTGCTGATCCCGCGTCAGAGCCACGAAGCCGCAGCACCATGTCGCCCGAAGGAAAGGAACAACGTCTGCTTGCCAGGCAGTAGTCCACTGTTTGCGCAGTGAAAGCACCACAATCGCCCCCGGAAAGAAGTTCCGTAACCCAGCTTTAACGTTTCGTTCGAAATTTCGTCACCAGCGGTTGTGTGCAGCGCCTACAAGCGTGCACTGCTGCAGTCTCCGTGCAAAATACAGCAGCAGGCCTAGACGCGGCAACCTTTGCAAGTAGTGTTGGGACTCAGGTTTGTCATGCGGCAGCGAGCTTTTCGGAAGCTTTCGATAAGTCGCTTCAGATTTCTAACCTCCAAACCTCACCTTCTGACTCGGCTCTACCAACATGATGATCTGTTTTGTACATGCTAGTGTTGTCATTACGCATTGCAAACAACCTGAGAGCGATAATAATAAATCAACATGGTAAGCCTGATACTACATGCATATGCTATTGCCACCACTGCTCAATCCCGAGAGTCTGTGACAGAAGTAAGTCACCTGCAGGGAGTGCGAGTCCAATGCAGCAAATGCTACTGAGAAGTCTTGATGTGTGACATGTCCAATTCCTTTACAATTCACAATTGCTAAGTTTCACGCCCTAACTGAATAGCCTGAAATGTTATACCAAGCTGGCAGAACCCACTGTGTCATCCTGATACTGTATCTGTATTGGGTTGAGCAGAACTCTTGCAAAGGGGATTTGAGCCACTCACAGAGCCAATGCAGGCATCAGCTATGTAGGACAATTACAGTTACTGTCACATCAGCCTGGCCGCACTTTTGGACATCACATGACAGACGAGTTTTGCTACAAGGAACTGTTTCAATGTGTACATCTTGTCTAAACTTCTAAAGCTGGCATTGACAGAAGCAGTACAAAGATGAGCGTCAAGACCAGATCTGTTGCAAGATACTGTTGCCTTGAGCTACATGAACTTGGTCAGGACCTACTGTTCACTGCCGGGACCTATACAGACAAGTCTCTGTTGTGCATGGCACTAAAGCATGCGCGTGCTTGCGCCTGGCAGAAGTGAAGCCTGAGAAACAGGCTGAAGAAAGGTCGCCGAGGCTTGGCGAGGGTCAGCAGCTGCTGTGGCTTGCATACCCTGCAGTACACACCGCTCAACATGCAGACTGTGCTCAAGCAGCGTGAGAAAGGTAAGGAGTTATGTTTGACCAACAATCAAATCTGGTTTTGAGTCCACAGCCATCACCACAGCTACCATAAACATGCAAGGGGGCCTAGGGTCACATACTCTGAAGCCATGATATTGTGGGAAGGATGGCAGCTACAGCTATTGTGACCTCAAGGTTCAAGGCGGTAGCAGCCATTATGCCGCAAACAGTCAGGGCAACTGAAAAGGCAGGTGTGTGAGTGCTTCTCCATTGCAGTGACAGGATAGGAAGGACTCAGCATACGCTAGGAATGTACAACAGAGGAATTGCCATGCAGGCAAACATATGCCCTGCTTGCAACATACTGCCCACCTGGTTCTGATTGCTTGTCATCAGTGGGTGTTGAAGCTGTGGTTGGGGGCGCTGCCGTTGGGTGTTCTGCAATGCAAGGCGCTGCAGAACACTCACACCATGCTGGGTTGCTTCTCGCAGATTCGTCAGCCCTTGGCCTGCCTTGTTGCCAATGGAGGACAGCACTCTCTGCTCTGCCATCTGCAGCAAGAATTGGATACTGGAAGCTGTTGTTGTTGTACTTCAAGACCACGCAGCAAAAGTGCCTGGTGCTTTTGCAAGCATTGCCAAGTGTTTGCAAGTACATGGCAATGCCAATACAACTGCTGCAAATTTTAGCTGTCAAGGTGCCTTTTCAGTTGTGCAGGATGTTCCATTGTGCACACTTGTTTAATGGTGGATATTTTGCATGTGAGCTATGATGCTCTGTGTCAGATGCACACTCACACTGATGTTGTGCAAAGCCTCCTGCTTGGCTGCGGTGACTAGATCTGGGACTCCATGTCTCTGCCACGTGCCCTGCAATCAATCATTCAATCAGTTTGTTTTTGTCTTTGGGACTCATCTGGGGAGTAACAAGGCAGGGAGTGAGGGTCCTGGAAACGCATGCATGTAAAAAGGGACATGAACGTTTTGAGATTGGGCAGAAGCTGTGAGTAGGCCTGCACAGCAAAATATAAGCGCTTCACAACTGGCTAGCACGCTTGCACAGAACAACTGTATCCCCTGAAGTATGCGCTATGCTATACAGTCAGTCTGTGGCAGCTGTGCGTCACTCAGCTGATTGCAGGCCACTGCACCTGCACTGTTGCCATATAGTCTTCCTGCTGGTCAGTCATGTCACTCGAGCATGCCATACATCTGCACAGTATATCATGTCTGGGCACATGCTATCTATGATGTGCCAGCTTGATCAGAAAAACAATTGCCTTTGAAGCATGCCATGCAAATTCAATGTGTTTGGGTATGTTCTTACCTGGGATGTACCAGCCTGATCAGAAGCTCCTAGACTCTGCACATTAGTGGCAGCTACAGCAGCTTCCACAGCAGCAGACACAATCTCTGCCTTGGCGCTACGAACAGCAGACTCCACGCTGTTCCTGATCCCTTGATCCACCCCTTGCAACAGTTTCCTGGCCTCTGATGCCACAGACTGCAAGCTCTTCCAGTTGGCAGGAGATTGCTGAGTGGCGGCAGTAACTTCACGATGGACTGCTGCCGAGATGTGGGTCTCGATGGTCTCCTGCAAGCGCGTGGTCAGCTTCTGCCTTGCACCAGCTATAGCTTTGATGGAGTCGTCGAAGGCCTGCTGGCACCTCTGGGCTGTAGCAGTGGCACCTGCTCTTGCGGTCTCAGCAGCAGCCGATGACGCAGCTGCCTTGTCAGCCGCCGCTGTGGCTTCAGCCTCAGCTGCTTGGGCATGCTGAGCTGCCTCTGTGGCTTCTTGCACCTCTGCCTGTGTCTCTGCCAGACGCTGCTCATGCTGCTGAGCAGAGGATGTCATGCTTGCCTGCAAGGGGAAGGCAATCCTTGGTTTGCATCCGGTGGCATACCTGGCAAATATGCTGCGCAGGCACACAATCAGCAACAGTGCAAGCAAGCATGCGTCTTCAGCAAAAACTACACCAGAGGTCAGCAATATTTGGCAACCACTACACCAGAGGTCAGCAATAGTGCAAATCAATCATGCTGTCTCAGCAGCCTTATGCCAGAGGTCAGCAATACTGAGACACTCCTGATGTGAGCAACTGTCACAGCATTCTATGGTGGTGATGCATGAGTTGTCAGCTGTGATGACGAGTATGAAATGCTCACCTGCAGCTTCGCACAGGCATCTAGCGCCTCACGTCTGGCTGTCTGCAGCCTCGCTTTATCACTCTGCAGGCTCTGACGCGCTGCTTCCACATCTACATCAAGCTTGTCCGAAGTCTGCCGTGCACGTTCAATCGCCGCTTGAGCTTCAGCCTTGATTGCCTGTGACGCTGTGGCCTGGGCTAACAGAGCCTGACGCTCAGCCTTGGCTTCTGCTGCTGCCTTGCGCAGCGCTTGCAGATCCTGCTGGATCTGCTGACTCAGGGCTTTGGTTTCACTAACAGCTTGGACTGCACTGGCCTGCTGCTCTTCAAGGCGGTCACGCTCAGCCCTGGCCTCTGCAGTTGCTTTGTGCAGCTCCTGTATATTCTGCTGGGTCTGCGGATTCAAAGCTCTGGTTTCCTTATTGGTTTGAGCTAAGCTGGCCTTTTGCTCGACAACATGCTTATGCTCAGCAGCACAGCTAGTGAGCAGCTGCTGCAGCCTTTCAGTTGTCTGTTGACCCAGGTGGGCAGCTGCTTGGGCGCTGGCTGTTTCAGACTGGAAGCTCTGACGAAATGCCTCCGCCTGTTTCAGCACTGTGACTAGCTTCTGTGCATCAGTGAAGGTCTTGGACCTAAGCTCTGTGGTCCCAGCATCTGGCTGACCTTCTGAATCATGGTCAGAGGCTGTTGGCGCGCTATTGGTGTTCTGTCCCTGCATGCGTCAAGTATAAGTCAAACGCAGCAAATGTAGCCTGAGGAAACTTGTGTAGGTATGCATGTACAAGTGTCCAAAATAAGCTATCGAAAGCATATCACATACAGCTTGAAAGCTCATTGTCTGAGCAGCTAAATTTTACACCTTGCTATTGACATCTGGCAACACTTGCATTGTTACGTACAGGCTGCACCTTGTCCAAAGCATGAAGGCAAGCAGTACGCAAGCAAGCTGACTTGTGCCCGAGTCAGCAACAGAGGACATGGAGACACAACGCAGCGTAGGCCGACTGCACCTGGATGAAGCAGCTGTCAGGGTCAGCTGTTGCTGGGCTTGCTGCGGTTCTTGCTGCTGTTTGCTCTAGATCACGCGTACTAAAGCATATCCTCTTATTGCATCCATAGTTGTCTGAGTCTTCAGTGGCAGCTCTTTTCTTTGCTTGCGCCGTCTCGGTCAGACAACGCTGCTCATGGTCTGACACAGCTGAGGGTGAGGGGCTGTCCCGCTGAAATCGCTTGTTGGACAGCTGCTCCTCATGCTGTGCTTCTGCTGTTGTAATTGCAGCCTCGTGATCAAGCTTAGCTAAAGGAATGTTTGTGGCTGAGAGTCGTGCGCGCCTGATCGTGTGCGAGGAGCGGTGTGAGCTGCGGTCCAGCTCTCTAGCTGCTTTGACTTCGGTGCACGCTTTTTTGAAATGAGGGTTGAGGCAAGGTTTGCACTTGCCGCAACGCTCCATGATGTGTAGACTGTACGTGTAGCGGATGCTGTGGCCTCTGCTGGCTGTGGTGTAGTGTTCTGCAGCACGGGTCCCTGTTTAGAGAACCAAGGTAAGCGTTGCACTATGTCCTTGCCCCAAGTCAACAAGGAGCATACTTGCGTTGAAACAACCGGCTGCAGCGGGTGGATTGACCTGCACGGCCAGTAAGTGGGCAGCAGTCCTACAGCAGATCAACCCGGCGCCCTCAGCTTAAAGTCATGGGGGCATTTGTGGTGAACTGTGCTGCACCGGAACGTTGTGATCACACCTGGTAGTATGGTTGCTTCGGGTCTTTTTACTGTGCGTCTTGAGCCTCGCAGTGCTGTGCTGCGCTCCTCGGGCGTTAAATTATAATCTTAGGGTTTACGTAATTGTAAATTACGTTCTACGCTTGACCTAATCAGAATTACTAATTTAATTCGCTCATAGATTGACTCGACGACGAATTTCCCCTGTACGCTTTGACTTGCGGGCTCTCGCCAAGGCAAAACGCGATCAATAGACAGGTGTGCGTTGCTTCGCTGCTAACAACAGAGTCAGCGCATTGAAGGCAAAATGAAGTGCTCGGTGCCCAGACGTGTTTGCCAACGGATCGGACAGTCATAGCGTGTACTGATACGTTAACAAGCAGCGTGCGTTGTAGATAGCGAAAAGTGGTACCACAGCTTTTACTGAGGGGAGCAGGTGCGCTGCCACTACTTCACGTCAACCCTGAGCCCAGACCGCTGATCGAGTGTACCACGTTGAGGCCACGACAAGTCCCAGGATGTGCCAGAGACTTGCACCTCTCAAGCTGTAATTTCGGTGTCGCAACAATCTGCGCCGAGGATGCGGCTTTACATTAACCTCCAAGGAATCTCTAGACAGGGCCTTGCTGTTTCCCTGCACCTTCACAGCTTATAAAGCTTTATGTCATGGCTGCACCTCCTGTTGCCGATGGCAGCTCAAGCCTTGTGCAAAAGCAGCAGGGCCGCAAGCTGCAGCTGGTCGACAAGGTGGGCTTCAATTATTTGTCATCTGGGTATAGTTGCAGCCTGGCAGTGTACAAATCTGCTAGGCCTGCCAACACCAGTGCACATATCTGCCCAGATGCAGCCTCTTCTCAAAGTTCTCATCTTCATATTCACCTGCATTTCCCTGACTGTAATGAGACAGTCAAGATATAAAAGGAATGGGTTGTTTGCCCAGGTGGTTCAGGAGTGCAATGGCTACCGCATGTCACCCCTGCCGCAGTTTTGTCTTGGTCTTTATTGGGTTCTTCTCAGAGTGTTGGGCAGAGTTTGTGCTGAAGCAGCTACCCATCTTCTGACTGGCTGTCCCTTGCAGCAGGCACAGTATGTTCTTGTCAAGGTGCTGACCTGGCAAAACTATCTTGTCTGTATAACAGATACACTATCGACTGCGGACACACTGCAGTACACAGCTACCATACATCTGTCTTATGGTGTAGCAAGCCATCTGTTACGACCTAGTTGGACTGTACATTTCAACCTGTACAATGACACCCATGTGAGCACCTGCTGATCACAGGCAAGGACATTAGTCACGCCATCACATGTACCCAAAGGTGCCCGCATGCATGCATGCCATCCAGCATGGCTGTGCATACTTTGCACATGGCCTTGCACAGGACCCAGGGCAGATTGTCATGGCAATGCACAACAACATGCCAATGTGAGATATTGCTGTGACTGCAGTTGATTGATGGCCGGCAGTGGCTGCTCAAGGTTGACATCCTCAAGGCTGCCTCAGCGCATAGACAGCGCTCTGAGGTACTGTTCACATCAAGCTAGGCACTGCTTGTACTACGATAGGAATGTGTGCCGCACTTGCACAGTTCCTCATGTGCACAGCACACATTCCTATTGCATGCTGCACATGGAGAACTCTGCAAGTGCCTGGAGCGTTTACACAGCATTTACACACTTGGACATTTGCATGGGTGTTCCGTGGTTGAGTCATTGCAATGTGCAGCTGCAGTATTCACAAGTGTTTGCTGGCCATGCAGAAAGTGTCTAGAATCCATGTGATTGTGCATGCAACCTGCTGTTGCCCTGCCCAACATCATCTTATCCACACCTTTTGCACAACTTTCATGGTGGTTTTCATCTTACAAAGCATGGGCAATGATGCGTGTAGCACATGATATGCTCTCACATAGCAGCAACAGCCACCACGCACCTCAGGAAATCACCCACAAACCTGGGCAGCCCGGTATAACGCTTGGCTCCTCATGGAACTGACGCCAAAAGGCGTAGTCTTTTCTTTTCCTTTCTTTTCAAATTACCCACAAAGGCTCCAGATGGTCAAGCGCTGTGCTTCAATGCCCACAATGAATCAATAGCTTGTCAGTAGTCAAGAACCTGGAATTTTGCTGCGCCCTGTGAGAAACTCTTGTCCATTTGTGGCTGAAAGGAAGTGCCTTGCTGACAGGAAGAGGTGCGAGCCTTCAAGCTGTTCTTGACGCAGTACACCTACTCTCCCTCTGCAGATGCCTTCCTGCCAACGCCTGGCATGCCGCTCCACATGCCTCGCCGAATCTGTGATGCCCTGAGAGCTCTGCGCCACATCAACAAAGGTATGTCACTAATATCTTTCGTGGGGTCAGGGCTGAAAGTGGCAGAGGCCACATAGTTAAGCAATGGAGTCAAATGCAATGACTGTCACTGGTCAGTCTTGCTAGCTGCATCGATCCTCATCCTAGCCTTGTCAGTGGGTTTTTGCTCGCTTGAGCTGCTTTAGGCTCTGAGCTCTCTCTAAGCCAGGATGAGTCAGCCTTCCTGCTGCATCTTTGATCCTGCTCTGCTTTAATATTATATTTCGTTGATCCTGTCCTGCTGCAACATCGCATTCCTTTGATCCTGTCCTGCTGTAATATCATATTTCTTATATGTGCCAATTCCCTTGTTGTTACTTGTCGGGCTATCTGTGCGCGCCTGGTCAGTCTCAGCAGGGGTCGATAAAATGGGCACCATTCATCTTCTCCCTGATTGGCCCTTCTTTATGGCTTTGCCAGTTCTCTTCTTCATGGCAGTGCTTGAATGTGCTGCTCTTGTTCCTCCTGTCTGTGAAGTCTCCTCTCTCAGGCATCATCACTCTTCTTCTTCACCCTCTTCTTCTTCTTCACCCTCTCCTTGCCAGCATGATAGCTTTCAGTCCCCTTGGCTGTGCCAACTCCTTTCTCTGGGCTGTGCCTTACTCTTCTTCCGGGCAGTGCCTTGTTCTTCTTTCTGGCTGTGCTTTCTTCACATTGTCTTTTGGCTGCCCGTGCTCTCTTCTTCTCAAGCATGCCAGATTCCCTCCTCTTGACTGCTCCAGTTCTTGTCTTCTAGCTGTGCCAATCCTCTTCTTGGCGTCTTATTCTGTGCAGGTGGCAGCTGGGACAAGCTGAACCCTGAGCACACACGCACTCACAGAGCCCACATGGTCCGCCTGTATGGCAACGACAAGAAGCTGCCCCAGAAGTCAACACTGCATGCCCTGATGACATCATGCCTTCCACCCAGTGTCTTTTGCATCCAGGTGAGACTCATGCTTGGGGCAGGCTAATCAACCTTAATACCTCTTAACCCCTGGGCAGCCCTGTATAATATTTGGCTTCTCATTGAATTGACGCCGAAAGGCGTAGTCTTTTCTTTTCTTTTCTTTTCTTTTCTTTTCTTTTCTTTTCTTTTCTTTTCTTTTCTTTTCTTTTCTTTTCTTTTCTTTTCTTTTCTTTTCTTTTCTTTTCTTTT
>JAABUK010002733.1_pt1 | contig 31151 bp, 24 predicted proteins | sample 5559141 | NCBI WGS metagenome assembly JAABUK01 (sample SAMN10711869, study PRJNA513367) | rock metagenome | isolation source: Antarctica rocks | place: Antarctica: Victoria Land, Pudding Butte nord | collected 2016-01-03
TGTGCGAGATCGCGCTTCAGCCAGACATAGAGCAACGCCCACGCAGCGGCTCTCTGGCCACATCTCTTGGGCCTAAGGTCTATAATGTAGCGCATCCGTATCCAATTCCATGGCAGCGGCTCGCAAAAGCGATACAGTGTCGCTTGGGCGGAACAGCCAGAGTTGTCCCTCTGCGTGACTGGGTTGCGATACTTAAGCAGCGTAAAATATATGACCTTGATGAAGTGGCAGCTACGCCTGCACTCAAGATACTACCGTTCTTCGAGGCTCTGACAGTAAAAACTGGGGGTGGCGAAGGCTTACAGGGTGTCCTGAAGACTGCAAACGGGGTGGCTGCGAGCAGCACAATGGCGGGCTTACGTCAATTGGGGGACGCGGATATTGACAACTGGCTTACACAGTGTCAGATGTGAAGGGCAACATACTCCATTTATCTCATTTTTCCAGAAATTATTTAGAATAATGGAAGTATATAGAGCGAAACCATCCAAGCATTCCACAAGCGAAACGTTGTCTTATCGCTATTCACAGATCTGAACGCCAATGTTCTAACTGCAATACTCCCGCCTAGGGCAATTGGGCCGATATACCCTAGGTTTTCCGCAGCCCACAGCCAGCTCCACGTAAGCACAGCGCATGCAATCACCCAGCGGGCTACCCCGTCGCCGATGGTTAAAGGGAGTGTGCGTCGTTCACGGGCATCATCTCCGGCTTGATCGGCCATGTCCTGGACTTGCACAGTCGTCACGACAACAAATCCGATAGTAGCAAACCATCTTGCTAGCGACATCGCAAGCGGCACGGAGCCTCCCAGCAGTACATCCGTTGCCCCAAAGGCAAAGCTAATGAAGCCGGCCGCGTTGATGATATTGCGGACAAGGAAATTTACATCCGCGCCGCCGCGATCATTATAACAGTGGCCAAAGCAGATCAGAGCCAGAGACTGCTTCAAGCCGCCCAGAAAAGCACTCACGCACACGGCAAGGGGATAAAGAATTGACGTTCACACTCTGGCTTGGCTTGGTGAAAGGCGTTTGGATGGAAGCGGTCGCCAAGGCTTGTTTAGCAGGTCCTCGCGAATGGCGCCAGGCTGGCATTGATTGCTGATGGCAAATGGGAGAAGATTTATCCAACACCAGAAGACGGCTAGAGGGACCCTACCGACGATAGAAATTGGTGAAGATGGTGGCAGGTGGAATCGATGCGCGGAGAGAGCAATGACCGTGCTAGATATTGTGCTGGGGCCCACAATTGTCTTGAGGTCGCTCAAATTAAAAAGCCAAAGCGAATACAGATGCTGAGCCATTGATGCCGGAGAGATCAGATGTAAGCTTTCGCAGTTCGATTGAATATCTCTGAGCTGAGGTGAAGGTTCGAGTTGAGGCTTTGACCCAAAGGTAGGAAAATATTGCTTCATGTTCCTTGCGTATAAGTGATGTTGAGAGAAGGTATTGAACTCGGAGCTTTCAGCTTCTATGTTCGAACATGAACAGATATGTTTCGTGATACAACTGCCCCGAGGCTGGGGTTCAACGGCTCAACAACAGTGCAGGACGAGGACAATTTGTTCATAAAGCTGAAAAGAGTGGGCGAGATGCTTTGACCCCGAATAACAACAACACTTCAAAATCAGGCAAATAACGGCTGAAAATGACAGCATATCCACGTCTCGCGGAGTGCCTTGTTGTCACCATACAAGCCAGAACGGCAAAGTTACTGTGCCATCATGTTGCATGTGATTGCATCCTTCGGAACACGATTCGAGATGCTTGTAGTGCATGTAAAGCTCGAACCCCCAATAGATCGTAACGCGCGGTCGCCTCAACAACGGGCGCCGTTAAACTACTGCGCATCACGGATGCAAGACGTGCATTGAAGTGGGGCGGTGACAGATTATGGTCTACAGAATTCAGTCTGGAGCTGAAGCCTGAGACGCGGCGCAATGGCACGAGATTGAAGTCTGAGTGTGATGGTTGTCAAGCAATGAGGAAAGACAACATTGAAGAGCCTAGATGACGTCTGCAATCGCGCTAATGCACATTGAGATGACCAAGAACAGAAGGTATCCCCGGACTTGCTGTCGTACAATGAAAAACATGCTGGTCGTCTGCCTATTCCTGGCACCAAGCACTGCCAGATGCTGAGTGTGTGGCATTCTGGTCGCTCTAATGTTCTGGTACATGTTACATAGCCTCATGCGTACTGCAGCTCCGTTCACCTTCGGTACCAATCAATATCTTGCTTTTGAGGCACGGTAGAACTCTTTTTACGTTATGTGTTACGGCTGAAATTCTCCGGTTGCATCTTTTAGCCCGTCAACGAATTATATTCGTCTGTGCACTCATCGCTTCAGTGTCATAAAACCATACGTGCTATCACTCGCAGTCATCCACCGATCAGCGGACCATGGCTTGCCTCGTTTTGCTGCTCGAAAGCCCCTCCATGCTGTGTGGCTTGGCAAAAGCTTCGAGCTGAAGTAAGGCTACTGGTATTGGGATAGTGGATTTCATCATTTAGATTGTATATTGTGTGAGAAATTCTTCTCTGATCGCTCCTATCAAGTTTCCAATTAGAACTGCTTACCAGAGCTGAAATGGCAATATCTGTTCTTGTCCAAAGCTCCCTCTTCGCGCTGAGTGCAGGCATTCTTTCCCATCTATGTATTTTTATTCGAGGAGAATGGCACATGCAAGCGCCAAATATTGTCCGCGCTTATGGCTTTCTTTGCACTAGCACACTGGTCGTCGGAGCCTATAAAGAAGAGGACCATCGTGCAAAAGGCGTTCTAAAGGCTAGTTGGTATGTGACTCTCTATTTATTTGGGTTACTCGCCAGCATTTGCGTATACCGAGTGTACTTCCATCGATTACGAGGCTTCCATGGCTCATTCCTGGCAGGAGTTAGCAAGCTCTGGCACGCATATCACTGCTTGTCAGCCAAGAACCACTTGTTACTCGATCGATTGTACACGAACTATGAACCTATCATTCGTACTGGTAAACAATTATCCGGCCATCTACTTCTCAAATGCTGACGCTGTATCGAAGGACCGAATGAACTCACGATCGTGAATCCCGAAGCCTCCCATCTTATGAATGGCGCGGGCAACAAGTGCACGAAAGCAGTTTGGTATGACTTCCTGCTGCCAGAAATCGTCATCAACAGCACTCGAGACAAGCTAGCTCATGATCAGAGACGTCGGATATGAGATCAAGCCTTTACGCCGAAAGGTAAACGCTTTTCTATGTGAATATGCTATGCTAATATTTGTTAAGCTCTCGAAGTTTACAGTAAAAAAGTCATCGAGTATGCTCACCTCGTCGAGCATCACGTCGCGGCAGCCAGTGCTCAAAATAAGCCGGTCAAAGTCTCGAAGTGGTTCTATTGGTTCTCATTCGACGTCATGAGGACTTTTGCTTTTGCAAAGTCTTTTCGTATGCTTGAGGAGAAGCGGTGGCATTCGATGGTGGTGCAGCTGCGCGGGGCAATGACGGTACTTGAGACTTTGAGTTTCATTCCCTGGCTTGCTCGCATCGATTTCACTTTCTTCCCACGAACCTGAATTATTGATGACTGGCACACAATGACAAGATGGTGCAAAGACCGCATGACAGAGCGAATCAATGCAGGTAATTCGATTTCAGTTGAACAAGTTGTCGTACTGACACCTGACAATCAGAGTCAGAATGAGAAGTCTGACATCGCTTCATGGCTGATTGATGCTTCACAGAAGAATAATAGCATTGAGGTAGACCGTCATTGGCTAAACGAAGATGCCATTGCAATTGTTATTGCTGGCAGGTATGCAGGCAATACCGCTGATGCTCTCTGCATAGTTTCTTATTTCCATGTCTAGTGATACTGTTGCTCCAACCTTGGTCTTTATTTTCTATGAGCTTGCCCGCCATTGAGAATGCGTCGAGAGACTCTTCCGTGAGATTTCAAATGTGAATATCGACAATCTATCGCAACTCGAGAGCCTGATGTATCTAAACGGCTTTATCAATGAGGTATTACGACTACATTCACCCGTTTCTACTGATGAATATCGCGAAACACCTTCCGAAGGCCTGATAATTGCGGAACATTATGTCTCTGAAAATGTCACAATTGTTACGCCGCGCTACACACTCGAAAGATGTACGCTTCTCAGCTCTTCTAGATCGGGACTCGACTGACGTGCTCTCAGTGAAATTCTGCTACGAACAAGCAGATCAGTTTGTTCCCGAGAGATGATATAGTAAAACAAGCATGGTGAAAGATCGCAGAGCGTTCAGGTCATTTGCACAGAGTATGTTGTTCACACTCTAGCAAAGAAATTCATTCTGTTGTTGCTCTGATATCATATCATTGCTAAATATCGAGTTCAGGTCGATATGAATGTGTAGGGAAAAAGCTGGCTGTTCTCGAATTACGCTACCTTACTGCTCTCTTGATGTCAAAGTACGAAATTAGATTCATTTCGAGAACTGATGATCATGAGGTAGAAGAAGACATGATGAATCAGTTCACGACAGTGTCGAGGCAGCTTGAGCTTTGCTTTCATAGAAGAGTCGTGAAAGAGTAGTGATTGAATAGCATAATAGCATTGATCACAGCATCTATACTAGCACAGAACACAGACTTCGCAAAGATAATCAAAAACCCTGACATCGAGAAACTCTCACTTAGATGTGTCGTAACAATGCACGCAGTACATGTTTGTAAAAGCCTTCGTCTTTCTTTCTCTCTTAACACTCTTGAAGAATTTTATGATGTGACCTTGTGTAATTATGTTGAAAGACAAAAACCTGACTTAAAGAGAGAATGAACTACTGTTCTCTAGCCTTGTATGAGTACTACATCATCGAAGCAAGGCAATTGATGAGAATTCTTGAAGTGATCGAGATCATTTGACATTTCACTCTTTGAATTCTTGCAAAACGTCTCGTACATGCTTCTGCAAGAAAAGTGCATGAATGTCTGTGTCACAGTGACGTGAACTCACTGACAAAACTGTTATAATATAGCTCAGTTGAAGCAGTGTTCTCAGATCTTTTTCGTCATAACATATACATTCGTGATTCAAGTATCTTTGATAAAAGATTTTGCACAATGACTTCAGTATCTTCTTCTGATTTCATGATGATTCGCTTGCTTGTTATATGTTTTGTGTTTCTCTCATTGATGACTGTTGTCGTCTTTGAGCGTTTCTGAACTCATCACATCAAGAACACTCATTTAAAGATCAATAATTATCTTGTATTGATTGCATTGATGTGTTATATTGTGCACTGTACTTACAGCTCACTGATACTTACTAGCTCTTCACTTGAAACTTCAACATCGCAATAATGCTTGCTGTGTTCAATGATGAAGCAGATCAGCATAACATCAATGTCAGTGAAGAGAAATTGATTGTACTTGCAAAGATCACTCGAATTATCTGATGTCAACACTCTCAATCAAAGAAATCTAATAAATGACAGGCTTTTATTGTTGCAGACGCTTTGTACAAAGTGACAGTTGTCATGATCAAGCTTTCTGTGCTTGACTTCTACATCAACATGTTTCAAGACAAGATCTTCAAGATCATCATCTACATGTTTACAACACTTGTGATCTGTCATGAGATCATTGTAATTTTGATAACATTACTCATTTGTCACTCACTGATTAAGAACTGATATTCTGCTTTGAAGAGCTCATGCAAAGATACTGAGACTCTTTATCTTGCTATCGACATTGTCAACTTGACACTCGACATTGCAATTGTCATTCTTCTCATGTCTTTACTTTGAAGCTTGCAGATAATATGATTACTGCTTTGATTGACACAGATCAGCTGACAATGTCAAGATAAAAACTTCTAAGAAGATTGTTTTAATCTTCATCTTTGAACTTAATGCATTATGAGTTTCTCATAATGTTTTCAGCAACAGAAGAGACATTGACATGAACATAGCATCTGCATCATTTCGATACTTTGCATTGTTTCAATTCACAATCTTGACTCGAAAAATCTTTTCTACACATCAGCAGCTGATGAAATCTGATCATTCTTGAAATCAAATCTTGAGATCATCAGCATCTGCTTACTCATTATGCAGTCTTTGCTATTCAGAATAAGAAGTATCACAACAAGTCTGTTCTCATTATTGAAAAACATCTTGCATATATCTCTGCGTCACAAATCACTGCGACTCTCAGACAACAACAGCGCGACAAAACATTTCAATGATGAGCATTACTCACTTTCAAATATTGTGAAAGTCAACAAAAAAGCGAGAACAAGCTATAATGTTGAAATCATGCCTAGAATTTAATCACACTGCAACGAGATAGTGTGTAGCTGAATAGAATGTTTGATCAATAAAGATAGCTATAACTAGAATATTAAGAATACAGAAGAAATCAAAGAGAGTTTCAAGCTGTATTTATAGTAAAGCAAAACAAAGAGAATGAAGCAGATTTGCTCAAGTATTGAAAGCGCTAGAATAGAGTGTTGAGACTAAAGATTCAACATGAGTCAAAATTTCTAGAGCTTGTTGACTAGAAAACTCTATTCAATTTCAACACACTTGTAACATTATTTTCTTCTTTTTAAAAGTCATGTTTCTATGACTTGTAATGTAGTTCATAGCATTGACGTAGAGTCTTGATGTCTGTCTTTCTATCAATCTTTCTATTGATTCAAATCAACTCATCAAATGTTTATTGTAACAGACTCACTATGTGAAATAGAATGATCATTGAAGCAGACTCACTAGTTGCATGTGAACGTGAGATAGATTGATTCACTGATAGATCAAGCGATGAGAGTAGATAGATCATTGCATTGACGAAGAATATCATTGAAGCAAACTCACTAGTTGCATGTGAACGTGAGATAGATCAATTCACTGATAAATCAAGCAATGAAGATAGATAAATCATTGCATTGATGAAGAATGTCATTGAAGCAGACTCACTAGTTGACTTGCTCATTGAAGAGATCAACTTTCGACTTGTCATTGTAGCAGACTCACTATTTGCATGTGAATGTAGAATCAGATTCACTGATAGATAAAATGATGAAAGTAGATAGATCATTGCATTGACGAAGAGTGTCATTGTAGCAGACTCATTATGAAAACGTCATTTGTAGTAGCAGACTCACTAATTTGATCTGACAACACAGATTGTTTTGACTCATCTGATTCATGAGCTTGATTCAAGACAAAGAAAGAAAGAAATAAGTTGAACAGCTTATTTTCACTCATCTGCTTCATGAGAATGAGTTGATTTTAAAGCAATTCACGAAGATTCTTTATCATGATTCTCTTAATTGAATGAACTGTGCATACTTAATGAGTGATAAATTCTCTAGCAATTCAAACAGTTTTGTCGTTGATTTTATTGACTCTCTGATGTTGTTCTGTCTTTCGATTGCGTCAATCATCAGATAAAACAAATTTCTTTATACTCATTTCATTGTTCATCAAGTAGCTTGAATGAGTAATGAAATCAATATCATGTGATAAACGAATTCTTAATATAATGTTGAAATCATGTCTAGAATCTAATCACACTGCAGTGAGATAGTGTGTAGCTGAATAAAATGTTTGATCAATAAAGATAACTATAACTAGAATATTAAGAATACAGAAGAAATCAAAGAGAGTTTTGAGCTGTATTTATAGTAAAACAAAACAAAGAAGATGAAGCAAATTTGCTCAAGTATTGAAAGCACTAGAATAGAGTGTTGAGACTAGAGATTCAACATGAGTCAAAATCTTTAAAGCTTGTTGACTAGAAAACTTTATTCAATTTCGACACACTTGTAACATATAATCAATTTCACAAAGACATTGAGACTTTAAGTTTGAATGCTGATATCAATATGAATAAATCAATCAACGTTAAAAAGAAATTCTTTGTTGTGTCTGCAAAGAAAGTGTAATTCTTTTCACAAATTTGACTTCAGAACTGTTCAAAACAAGATTCATCGCTGTGAAAGCTGTTTTCAACATCTTGAAGTGAGTTTATATGAAGAGCACTCATTTAATACTCAATCTCATGAGTGCTAAGACTTTAATTAAATTTAATATTAACGTGTTAACTCTTTAGAAATAATTATGACATGCTGCTGAGTTTATTCAGTTGTTCAGTTTCTTTGAAAATGATCTTGAAAAGAGCTCTCTTTCAAATTTTGCATCAATGTCTCATGTAAGAAGCATTAAGCTTTATCTGTAAATGTGTAATTAGTTTGCACAAGTCTTGTGTAGAAAATCAAACAACTTAATTCATACTTTCTTTAAGATTTGCATTAATGATGAATTAAAAATGATCTTAAAATGAGCATAAATGTTTTCTTTTCAACAACAGTTAAATGTTTTTCTTCTTTCATTCTTGTGAAGCTTGTTGAAGACATGATTCAGATATCTGCACAAAAGTCTCACACTATCATTAATGATAAGCATGAAAGCAAGCGATGACATAAGAAGTAATGTAAATTAAGTCGTGATTTATGACTTAAATTTGAACAAAATCTGAGACTCAAACATTTTAATCAAGAAAAATAGCGATTTCAGTCATCAAGTCTTCATCAATGAAATCAATTGAAATATAATTGAATTGTTGATCACAATGATGATTTTAGTGAAAATATGTAATGATTTTCAAGCATTTGAAAACTATACATATTTTTTAAAGTCATTCAAAAAAAATTCTTTCACTAGATGTTGTTGACTATCATGAAGTCATTTCTTTATGCAATCTAGTTTTGCAATTGCACTCTGCATAACTCAGCTGATAAAATGCAAGACAATTTAAGTTTAAATGCGCTGTCAATACTGAGATTCTTGATTCATATTTAAATTTAGAAAGACTCAAGTACTTACTTTAACTTTTTATATTGATGTTGATTAATTCTTCTGCTCATACTTTATCATGTCTTGATGTAGATATTGAGATCACAAGCATTCTGTCTCTTTGAGTTACTTTCAATCAAGACTTTATGATTGTAGCTCATGAAGTATAGAAATCATGAGTGTAGCTTTGTGAGTCATTGACAACTTTCACTATCATCAACTGATTTACATGAATCGATCAAGTGAGTTTCAACGATTTTAGAATTTTTGATCGTTTTGAATTTATTCATCAACTGAAAATTAATGAGTCTTTGATAATTGAAATCTGAAGTGATCATTCATATTGAATGCAATTAAAGTGTATAATCAGAGAACATTTCAAGTTCATAATTTGCGTTTTTCTCACTATCATTTCTTCTTGTGAAACATAAGAATGACAGATGTGACATGATTTTCATGTTTTCAAAAAGTAAGAGCAATACACTTTTAAAGATTTTCAAGTGATCTGATCAACGCAAAGATTAAGTCTTACTCAGAATCACTTCTGAAAAAACTGAAGTCAAAATGATCATCAATTTGTCTTTATAAATGCAAATGAAGAGAAGAGAAGATCTTTGATCTGTTAGTAACTTTGATTTACATCTTCATGCTTGATTCAACTATCTTTAGCGAGAAGAAGTTTCTAATGTCTTTCATCAGCTTCTCAGAATACTCGATACTTAAAAAATGTTCATTTATTTCATGATTCTTTCAAAAATGTAAATTTACTACAGCAGTCACTCACTCTTGTGATGATGTCATCTTCATTGAGAATGACTCACTCTCATCAATGTATTAATATATGATGTAAATGCTTTTTGCACAGATGAAGAATTCTTCTCGCTGTATGCAACTTTATAATATCTTAAACTCGATGTAGCTTTTTGCATTCAGTGCATCATAACATATGCTAGAAACTCGTTAACTGACATATCGTAATTTTCAACGTTTATTCACTCATGATACTTCTTTAACAATCAACAGAACAAGTCGATTAAAGAATCTTCAAGCTTAAACTCAAGACTCTGTGAACATGTTGATTGTTGATTCAAATATTCACTTTGTTTCTTTAAGTAATATTGCAATCTATTCAGAGCTTTCTTATTTGCAATCAAGTAAAAATATGAATTAAGAATTAATTGATTCATTATGAGTGAGTTTTCATATCATGATGACATTGCACATGAAACGAACGTAAGATGCTGTGCATGCACATGCTTCAAATACTGCATGATCATTGATCTGATGATGATTACATCTCAGTTTTCTTCGTGTGTCAAATAATGCTTGTATCTCAAAACGTTCATCATGAGTTGATGAAATGCTCAAGCAGTCATGACTGAACTAAAACTAGACTTTTCAGAAGCATTTTCATGATCATAGTCAGAAATGCTAAATATGATAAGATGAAATGCAAGTGTCAAGAAAGAGAAAGACTCAGTGAAAGATTGAATAATTTTATGAGATTCAAAAAATGAGTCAGATCAATCATGTGCAATGAGAAGAGAAAGCGCATTCGTTCAAAAGAAATGTTGATGAGCGAAATGTAGAATTTGAAGTTCATAGTCAAAGATGTCAACTTCAACTTTGAAGTGAGTAAACTCAGCATTGATATGAGTTTAGCAATCAAAGATTGATCAGCAACATTCAGAATGCAAAAACATGATATGAAGCATTTTTTTAACTTTTTAATCATATTCATCTTTTTAATAGTTTGCTAAGTTTTGAATAACTTTGATCTTAGCATCTTGATTTCAATCATTCTTTGCAAAATCAACTAGCTCAACTGAATAGCATGATAATTGAAGCTTTTGCTTTGTGACATGAAGCAAATTATTGTTTATGTGAAGAGTGTAAGAAATATGCTTATTGAGCTTGTACTTTGAAGAAACTTGAAATTTAAACATGATAATATCGAAGCAAAACAGTCATCAATGTTTATGATTATTCATAGTTCAGAATGAGAAAATTAACTTAAAGTATCACATTATTGTTGAAATATCAAGACTGTTTTTAATGTATGCAGAAAGATTTCGAATTCTTGACATTCATTTTTGTGCTATCTCATGATGATTCTTTATATGAGAAATTCAACATTTAATCTTTCATCATTTATTATCACATTCAAACAAATGATTTTAAAGCTATTCAGATACTACTAATCAAAATCTATAGTATCAGCTTCAAGATCTTTTTTCAAGACTTTAATATCAGCTTCAAAGATATAATTTTCAACATTATATTTATCACATCTGCTTCTTTTGACAGCATAATGAAGAAATTCATCAAAAGTATTTTTATAATGAAATCATATTTTCTTGAAATGTTGTTGAATTCAGATCTTTAAAACATTAAAACTGAGTTCAATGAAATTGAAATTCAATGAATAGAAAGACAGATAATACATCTTACATTCATGTGAGATAATGAATTTCTTGATATGAGCATTACAATGTATGCTGATGTTATTCATGATGATCATACTTTTCAAAATCGAAAAGAAACTGCATAAAGATAGCAGTTTATCTGTTAATCATTGAAAGAAAGTTTCATCATTGAATCAATCTTCATGAATATTGATACAGAATAAATAGTCATTTATCATGTAAGTTAAAAGAACATTTCAGCAATGCTTTTTCATTTTAAAAACTTGATAGCAAGCTGATTCATCAATTGATGCATAAACTTGATGACATCATCTCATAGTTTTGTTGAAGAGAGTCTCATCAATGAAGATAAGCTGCTCAACAGTCAAACAAAGCAAATCTGCAATTCAGTTTAATTGCAGCTCATTGTTTTGTCTGATGCTCACATGTTGTTTCTTTTTATTGCTTCAGCATCTTTTCTTCAGAATTCTTAATATTATGAATTAATGTACATTAATGTTTCACTTCTTTCATATGTATCAAATTATCTCTTTCTGCATGATTTACAACTGTTCTTCAAGATAAACTATGAAATCATTTTCAGCATTCTTGATGATCTTTCAAGAAGCATCTTTGAGTTGAAATTAAGATTTAAAGAAAAAGTCATATATGAAGAGATTCTTTTGAATTCTATAAATGATATTAAAGTGACAATGAATTTCTTTGATGATAGCTTTGAAACATCAGTGAAGTAGCAGAAAACGTAGTATTCTGAAGCAAAGATTTGCAGAAAGTGATCTCAACATAGTTAAAAGTGATCAATAAGTGAGAAGATCTGAATAATTTCAATAATAACTTTAATATCAGCTTTTTGAATGTGATAATAAATGATTGAATTGAATTTTCAAATTTCTCATATAAAGAATCATCATGAAATAGCATAAAAATGTATATCAAGAATTCAAAATCTTTCTGCATATATTAATTTTTTAAACGATCAAAGACTATGTCTTTTCATGAATTTCTCTGCAATTATCATTAATTCAAAGCTGTACATGAATCACAGCATTTACAGCTAAACTCAATCACAAAAATAAACATTGAATTCAAGATGTACATATAAATGATTTCATCTTACATGTGATGATTCTCAATTGAAAGAAAGATGTGTTATTGTCAGATAAAGTAGAAAATTCAACTAGTCAATCATGATGTAATAATTACAGAATGTCATGACTTTCATGATGATTCATATTATGTCTTCACTACATGAATATTTTACATTTGCTTTTCATTCACTTTCATTAAATATTACAAATGAAAACTTTAAATTATCATATTCACAATCTTTGTGTAGTCAAAGCATCAATCATCTTCAGAATGTTTGAATCATTCAAGCAGTTCAACATTGATTTCAAGATCAATCTCAGCGTCGTTAAACAGTGAAATGATACTACTTTTAAGAAAAAGCAGCTTCAAGACTTTTACAAGATTGTTGATGATTTCAAAATTAATTTACTCATCACTATTCATTTTGATGTTGAATTGATTGCATGCAGCATGATCATTGTCAAACATGAAAAATCAAACTTTCTTTTACTTGTCAATAAACATTCACAAAAGTTTTAAAACATTGAGCACAGCAAGAAAGCTTTGATCACATTTCAAAATAACAGCTTGCAAGACTGAGTTAACATGAGTGAGAACATGATGATCATCAACAATGAGAATTCTTGTATCAAGAAGATATACAGCAAAAGCATCTCAACTTGATTTGAAAATATTGATGATGAAATGCATATTAAAGAATCAAAAGATTCAAGAATGATATTAATAAAAGTCAAGATGAATTACATCAACTATTGAAAGTTCATTATGACTAGCGTGAGATTCTTGAAAAAGATGACACAGATAATCATTCAGAAAAAAGTAATAACAATTGACGTGCAATGATATTTGATTGAGCAGAATATCAAGATTATCAGAGAGTTCATGCAGTAAAATTGAGAAAGATTGCAAGATGAGTTTAATTACATGAATGAAATAAGATACAATTCAAGCTTTAAAATGTTACACATATTTTATGTTTAAACTAGAAATTATATTTAAAAATTTATGCTGAACTTCATCAAAATTCTTCAATGCAACAGTATGCATAAACTTGAAATAAAATCAAGCTTTAACTGATTTTTCTTATCAATATTAGAATTCAATTTTTAATTGAGTGCAATAATAAAGAAATGAAGAAACATCATGTTGATCAATTTAAACATGATCATTGATGATGCAACAGATCAAAGTCAGAATTTAAAGCTAAATTAAAAAGTATGATTAATAAAAACTTTCATGATTTCTTGTATTCATTTCTTTGTTAGAATGTTTATCAAAGTTTTACGTTTTTCAATCAAAAGCTTGCATCATTATCATTACTTCAGATTGTAAAACTTGTAAAAATGTCAACATGTCTTAAACATTATTAACATCTTTAAGACAGCTTTCTGTATAAATGCAAAGAGCAAATCTTGCAAGATCAAAAAGAGATTGACAACATAAAATGTTATCAAAAAGAAAACAATAAGTTGATATGAACAAAGAAGTAATGACTTTCTTAAATGAAGTAGTAAATCTTTGAAAACAGTGAGAAAGTAAAATGCATACTCAATCAAATCTTGATTTATTAGCTTACTTAATTAACAAGAAAATAATAATCATGATATATATCAATGAAAATTATCAATGATTCAAAAGATTTAACAAGAATGTAGATACAAGCTAAACATATGTTGAACATTATTATCTTTCTTGAGTAACTTCAGTCAGATTAAAACATAATAAAACATCAAGAAATTATTTACATTGAAGTATTAAATGTTCTGTAATCAGATTTTGAAAAGTTGTTTGAACTTCAATGAGCATACTGCTCTTCAGATCTGATTGAACTTTCATGAAAAGAATTAATGAGAAATCAAAAAAGATACTCATGATTAACAGAGACTATGATCAATCTAGAAATGATGAATACATTGATATTTAAGCTTTTTAAACATGAGATAAAAATCAGAACTGCAAAAAGAAGATCTTCAATAGTATCAAAAGTTTTGTTTTCAACTGTTTATATTGTGTCAACTTTGCATTAAATATGATGAATATATGAGCAGATAAAATGAATTTGCATATCACAGCAATTGCATTACTTGTCTGAAATGAGTTTCATGAAAGAATGATGTAATATGATATGTTTATGAGTATAAAACATGTGATTATAATTGAAAGAGTAAAATGTATGCTTCATGAAAAATCTTTAAAGACATTTTGTAATTTGTCAATGACAAGATTTGTTTATTCACTTCTTGTTAACTTGCTTTTATCAAGATAAACTCATAATCTAAATAGCAAACTTATACTGTCTCATTTATTATAAAATCACAGTTCAGTGTAAATTGCATTAATGTAATAACTCAAAAGCTTTCAATTATCGACTGATGCTCAATTTATGATAAACTCATTTATGTTCTTTTCATGATGAATGAATCAATTTCTCATTCTTCAATCTTGACTTAATCATTCATCATCTGCAATCAAATTAAAAGTTGCTATCAGTATTGTAATTATGATAACAAAGACAACAGTCATAAACTTAATAAAAGAAAGTAAGTCAATGAAATGTGTTGAATGTTTAAAGTCAAGTGCATTGACTAGCATCATGCTGCTCAACGTAGTCATGATCAGCAATTTATTCAGCTAGAAGTGCTTAAAGTCTGAAAACACTATGATGCTTGTTCAGTACTTTGCAAATATTATGCTCAGAATTGTCATTGATGAAGACTTAATCATCATAGTTTATGTTCATGACATGATAGTGACTAAAAAAATCTTGTATATGTAGCTTAAATACTTTAGCATTTCTTTGTTATTCAATATAGCAACTTCTAGTTCTGCAAATGAAACTATGTTTATTTAAACAATTAAGTCATCTATAATTTATATCAGAATAACTATGTCAAGTAATGAAACATTTTGATTAATCTGTGAAAACAATGAGAAAATTTCAGATTCAATAACTTCTTCAACAATAAGAATGAAAATGTTAAAAAGCATAAGCTGAGTAATGTTTTGAAGATTCAGTACAATGATCATAATAATCATGATCATCATTATGTAATGCAAGATTCTCTAATGATCATTGACTTAATAATGATTTCAACTCAATGTTAATTTTTTTTTTGAAATCAACTAAATTAAATCATTTATCTTCATTAATTTACAACTTAATTACAACATAATTAAATTATATAAAATGATGATCAATGATGAAACTTATCTGTATGCAATGTTGATTACAAATTTACTGTTTAACTACAGTAAAGTTTAAAAATTATTAAAAGTTTAAATGATATTAAGATGTTGCATGATGATGAAGCACTATGCATTGATTGCATGCAGAGTTTTTGCAATCACACAGACTTTGATAATTTTAATGCACATGTTATAAGCAATCTGTACACAGATGAGAAAGTTAAATAGAATGCAGAATTATGAGAAAAATTGCTTATGAAAATCATTCAATTCAATATTTTATTATTGTGATGATAAAAATTGAGACAGAACATTCTTGTATTTGATCTGTTGAAAATGATTAGCAGAAAGAACTTGAATCACAAACATTCTTTAAATTTACATATTAACTACATATAAATCTTGTTAAGATTGCATATCTGTTACTACAACATAAGTAACTTACAAGACTCATTAAGTTTAACACAAGTAAATTTGAGAATTTCATTAATATTATTTAACAGACATTTAAACATAGTTTATACATAAGTAATATGTTGATGAAAAGACTTCATTAAGAAAAAAGAAACATAAGTGAGTTAATAAAAAATAATTGAACTATGCTGTTTAATTAAAAGTGTAACATATAAACATTTTTGCAAAACATAATTGATTTGCATAAGAAAGATTTTTACAAATAATGTGAAACAGATGAATTGCACATCTTATAAGTGAAGTGAGTATCTGCAAAGCATGATATACAATAATGATGATTGTTGATCTTAAGAATTTTATTTCTTCACTGAGTTTTGATTCTTGAATATCTTGATGATAAAATCAATCTTTAGTCAAAAACATCATCTGTATAGTTTAAGAAAACAGTAACATGTATCAATGTAATTAAAGAAAAAATCGATTGCAATATGCATGCATATCGTTGATGAAATGTCTGCAACTCATGCTTAAGAAGTAAATTGTTGAAATTTGAGTAATGAGAGATTTTGCTCATCTTGAACTGTAAATCTGCTGCAAGAGACTATCTCTTGCTAAAAGAGAAATTAACATAAAGATCATGTTTTATGTATGTTGCATGCAACATATGCAACATATTTTCAATAAATTTATGATAAATTCATTAAAGAAATTTGCAAAACATTGAGTAAGATATATGATGTTTGCATGAAGTAAGCTTGAACTCATGATGCAATGTTTGCATCAGAAAAATATGAGTTTACACATTTCACTAGAAAATTAAGAAAATTCAACATAATAACTGTCAGAATCATATTTAAATAATACAATCAATGAAAATCAAAATTGATAATGCTTAATCTTTAAAAATAACTATAATTGAATATTAAGAATACAGAAAAAGATTGATACAAAAACTTTTATTTATGTAATGTTCAGAAATTGCATTAAATTCAAAAGAAATATATTTGTGATATGAAAAGAAAATGATGTAAATGAACAAAATGTTGATGAAAGAAAAAAATGTTAAGAAAAGAAAAAAGTGTTGAATTATATTTGAATCATATCTGAGTCATATTTGAGTCAAATCTGAGTCAAATCTCAACTAAATTATTGACTAGCTTTAATCATTATACAAAGAACTCATTAACATGCATTATGAATTGATTAAAACTTTAATTTTGTTCAGTTTTATTGATTTTGATACATTTGTAATATTACTTCTTTTTTTGAAAATTTATGTTTGCATGAATGTAGTTTCTTTGCTCATTTTTGTTGATAGTTATTTTGATATTTAACGCGATTTACTTGAATATAACTTATGAAATTCATTCAAAACTTTCTTTGAATCATTGAATTTTTCTTTATCAATATAGTATCATTTGTCATTTTTATTTAAATTTTTTCATTTGACTTTGTACTATATTTGATCTTGATAATGTCTGAAGTTCAATATATCATTTATTTTTCAATGTTCATTATTTTTAATAATGATTAATTTGAGTGATTTTGAATGCTGTTCTGATAGAGAGTTTTTTGAATACAATTATAGTAACTTTGAGCTGAACATTAAATGCAGATGTTTCATGCTGATTAATAAATAAAAATGATAAAAGATATTCATTTTAACAATGATTTGATAAAAATTTAGTTATTTATCTTTTAAATCTTTGCAGAGTTTTGTTGTTTTAACATTTTTAAAAGATAGTCAAACTCAGTCATTTACTTCATATGTAACATTTCATTTATGTTTATTGATTTGAATTTCAATGATCAGCTTCATCTTTTTTAATTGTTGATGATTTAAGTTCAATAATTCTTTTATTTAAATGATAATATCATTTGCTTTTTTAACTTTAAGTTGTTCATAAGTTATTTTATAGTCAGTTGTATCTGAATCAAAACTTATTCAAAGATGAAATTTTTTATTAAAGTAGAAGAAAATCATTAAAGTGATCAAGAAGATATTGAAATTGTTGTTGAATTTCATCATAAATATTCATTTAACTCAATCATTCTGCATGTAATTGCAGTAAATTTTAAGTTCACATTCAATGTTTTAATTGATTTATTTCAATTGATTATTAATTTCAAAATGATAAACTGTAAATAAACTAGCTGTGATTTTCAGTCGCTTGCAAACACTTTTTTACATAGTTGATATGAATTAAAAATCTTTGTTCAAAACAATAGAATTGAATAAATCATGCAGTCAATAAATGTTTCATAGCATGATTCAAACTATTTTTTCAACTGAGATGTCATTGTCTTCTCAATGATAAAAAACATAGTGACATTCTTTAATGAAATGATATATGATTGTGCAAATGATGTTATAATTTTCTGACAAAGATAGTTCAATGATGAAATTCATAATTATATCTTTTTAATGTTTCTGTAAAATTGAAAGAAAATGATGAAGTTCATTAATGTTATTTTTAGAAACTTTGCTTTATTGATAAACATGATAGTTTTGAATGTATCATTGAATAGTAACTTGATGATTTAATCAATAGTAGAAATGTTGAACTAAATTAATGATTTATTTATTGTTAAGATGAAAGATTGAAGATTAATCATGCACTTTTTATAATAATTTTGTATGCATGTTTTTAAAAACTCACAGTAAATCTTTTTTAAATAAAATGTCATCAATGATTTTGCAATTCTTCAGTTTAATGATATGAAATTTGAGCTTATTGTCATTCATAGCTTGCTTATATTTATTGCAAAGCTCATTTATTTAATTGATCATATGTACTTGTTGATAGAGATTTGCTTTTGATTTAATAAATAAAACATCAACTTTATTAAAAATCAGAATAGTTTGAAAATGATTCTCAAGATACTGAGCTGATTCAAAGATATTCATTAAAAACATTCTGATTAAAGCATTAACTTTAATGTTTATTTTGTTTGATTTAAAAATGATTTGAAAGTTAAACTTTGATAAAATGTTCAAATAGTTAATTTATTGTTGACTTAATTGTTTGTTTTTCATGAAGATTTTCAAAGTTTGATGATTGATGAACATCTGAATGAGTAGTTCAATGCATTTCAGCTTAAATCATCAATGTTTGAAACATTGAATAATGATTAGTAATTTCTTGTCATAAATGTAATAATTGATCTCAGCAAGAATCATGCTTTTGCTGTAAAAGATCATCAAATGAAGAACTTTCTCATCATTATACTGAGATAGTATTTCATCTTTTACATAGTTCAAAGTATTAATCTTCAGAATAACTTGTCATTTAAAATCAAAGTAACAAAGTATTAAAACTGAGTTGACTTGTTTCTTTAAATTGTTAAAAGTTTGAACACAAATCTCATTTTAAACAAAAAATGTGTTTTTTCTAGTTAATTGAATGAATAATTTAACTAACTTCAAAAAGTTTTTAATGAAACAATGATAAAAGTTAATAAATTTCACAAAGCTTTGAATTTCTTTTAAATTAATTGAAGTGATTCAGCTGATTATGACTGTCACTTTGTTGAAATTCATATGAAGATTTAATTCTGATACAATGACTTTTAAAAAAATAATCTTTTTTACATTGAATTTGCACTTTTGAATATTCATTTGCAGTTCAGCTTCGCGTAATCAACTCAATACTAGTTTAACATGATCTTTATGTTTCTTTCTCATTTTGCTATAAATGAGAATGTCATTTAAATAAATTTGACAAAAGTCATTCAGAAAGTTTCATAAAATATTATTCATATATTGTTGAAAGAAAATCAATTCATTAATCAGTTTAAATGATAACATCTTGTATTTATATGCTTTTAAAGCAGTGATAAAAGTGATGTAATTTTCATTATTAAGATGCATTTGCAATTTATTAAATATTGATATGATGTTCAATTTAATCAGATGCTTGCAACTCACTATTTTATCAATGATCTTATTTATTAACAATAAAGAATATTTATTTCTTTTAAAAATGACATTTAACTTTCAATAGTTTACACAAAATCAAAAATCTTCATTTGCTTTAAAAATGAATAAAATGAAGAAGAAATAAAGAGTTTGACTGAGAATGATGAATTTCTTTGACAGATTTTCATTCAAATACTTTTTTATTTTCAGAAGTTTGACAAAGAACATTTGATATGTTCAACAGCAAGAAAACATTGAATCATTAATGAGTTCAATTTTATGATTGTAAAAGTGATGAAAAAGTAGTTTATTCAATTGAACTTGATCAAAAACATTTAAAAACTCATAATATTTTGATAATAGTTTCGCTTTAATATTTTTCAAATTTTGAGTCATTTCATCAATTAAAGAGACGTTTAAAGCATTTAAATTGCATTGAGTATTGTATGCGATTTTTCTATTAATGTTTATCATGAATAAAGCAAAAACTTCAATCTTGTTCTTTTTTGAATGATTCAATAATGTTTTAAATGAAGCTGCATTTATGCTTTGAATCAAGAATGATTCTTTTCAAATGAATCATTTGAGCATCATAAAAGTCTTAGTTTGAATGATTAAAGAAAATAAAAATGATCATGATCAACTTGAATGCTTTGAATTGAAAGAAATTTAAAAAATCAAAATAGAAATATTCAATTGATTTGAAAAAACAATGATATCATTTTGCATATTCAATAATATTTCGTTTTTATTCATTCAAAATTTACTCAATATGACTTCATGATAATTAATATTGATTATTGTTGAAAAGTGCAATGATAAACTCATTTTTAATAGCTCTTTATAAATTAATGTCAAAGAAAAAATTGCATGTTGTGACTCAGTCACATTAGCAGTATATAAATAAAGCAATCTACAATTTCTTTTTACAATCTGCATAGATTTCATCATATGTAATACTGTTCATTTTATTCTTTGAATAAATTATGAATTTTAATTAACAAGAAGTTTTCAATGTAATTAAATTGAAACATTCTAAGCATTTAATGCTCGACAACTCAATACAAGACTTATTCAAATGAGCAATCAATGATCACTTATTATGCATATCATGAAAAGACAAATAAATACATTGATTTAAAGAAGTTCAGTGAAATTCAACAGTTTACTATGCATTTCACAAAAAGATAAATAAACATTCACATTAAATTGATAGTTTACTACAAGTCTTCAAGAAAGTAAATAAATAAACATACTTGAATGCATTAAAGAATGCATAAAATTTTCATCATCATTGATGAGATTACATTCTCTTCACTTCACTCATCAATTTATTTAATATTCTTATTTTTTTTCTTTGATTTTAACAACAAGCTGAGTTTACATCAACATCATGAACTTCAACAACTTCTTCATTAAATGACAATCTATTTTCATTCTCACTTGCAAGAACTGCAATTAATGATTTTCTTTCATGAAAAAATGATTTATTGAAAAAGACTTATAATTCATCATTGAAAATAAGTCTGACTTGAATACATTCAACAGCATCATTGACATCATTAATGAAATTCAATCTTTCAATTTTAAAAGTCAAAAGATCAATACAAAAGCTCATTATTGATTGATCATTTACATCATCATCAACAATCAAGAATACATTGCAAACAAAACATCAGCAAAAGAAATTTGAAATACTTTGAATTACAAATATAAAAAGAAGTTACAAATCATTGAAAAATAATATCTGATGAACTTTATTAATTATAAAATATCAATGAATATCTTTATTGAAAAGACATGAACACATTTCATCAAACTGACTTGAAAGATCATTGCAACACAGAATGACATAAGTGATTTATTCAAGTCAGAATGTCACTTTCAAGTTTTACTTCAATTGCTGTCAGATGAATACATGATCATTCAAGATGTCATTAATGTGCAGAATAAGTTAAATGTTGAAAGAGAATTTTAAAAGTTACAAAAGAAGAAAGTACAATTGAAGATAACAGAAACTGCGTTATGAATCAAGTGAAAAAATGAATGCGAGCGTACTGATTAAAAGCAAAACAAATGTAAAATTAATCATCATTGCAAATGCTTTTCAGACTTCAACAGCAATCAATTATGTCATTAATTTTTAAGATGTTTTTTCTGTGAAGATAAACATTGTTTAGTTGATTGTTTTCATCTGTCTGCAGTTCAAGAGCTTGTGAAGAAATACAAAGATAAAGACAAAACAAGATACAAGAATGTTGATGATTTTTAAACTTTCATTGAACTTCTGAAGAATAAATACAAGAAGTACAAAGTTTACAATGTGAAAAGTGACTTTGAAATTTCTGATGATGATGAAAATGATGAGAATGAAGAAAGTGAAAATATTACAACTTTGTTAAAAAACATTATCAATAAAATTTCTGAATTCAACTGAATTGCAGACTCTGATGTTTTCTTGCATATGATTGATCAATTTCAACTTTTTAGTGAGTTTTTAATTTGCATTAAAAGATGTATCATCAAAGTTGAAGAGAAAAAATTGTATGTTAATCATTATGACATAGCAGTCATGTGAAATCATCACAAAAACTCAGTCAAGCTGTTCTCTGTTTTTCATGTTTTTAAGTTTAAAGTGAATCTTCTTTTTGAAAGAAGAATGTATGAGAAAGATCTGCAAGAAAGCTTTGATGATAAAGATTTATACATGCATGACAAGTGAGAAAAGCAAATGATTGAAACTTTAGAATGTAAAAACATTTATATAGTAAAAAGAATTGCAAATGATCTTAATGAATTTGCATTACTATCAATTATGCAACATGACATTTCATCAGCATTTTCAATGATACACAGTTCAATGAATTTCAATGATTCAATGAATCTAAATCATTCTGCATTTTACATTAATGTGATTCATCATGAAAATGAGATTGAAGTTGATCATGATCAACTTAGCTTTGCAAATGACAAAAGCTTCAAGTTATATAAATTATAACATCATTGTTTCACTCATCTTGAATCAGCAAAGCTTCATCAGCTTCATAAGATCATTACTTTGAAAAAATTTATTTTCATTAATGATAATCATAAAAATGTGTATGAAATATGTGCATTCATCAAGTTCATTAACAAACGAGAATACAACATCAACAATTGAAAGACAAGTATCTTGATTTTCATCTTCATAAACATCTGTAAATCATTATCATTGTTTCTCAATAATGAGTTGTACTTTCTAAAAATAATGAATAATTACTTCAGAAAGACTTGATGCATTTCTTTGAAGCAACAATTCAATGCATCAGATGCTTTGCAAAAATAAAAACTCAGTGTAAAGCTTTACAATGATATCAAACTTCTTTTAATATGCAGTGACAACATCATGAAACTTAAAATCATCTTGAATAGTTGATGTTCATCAATTGACATTGCTTCTCAATACATTGTTTCACATATGTTAATTCAAAATGAAGTAGTTGAAAAAATTATATACATCACAGAAAACTCAATGTAAATCATGATCAAGAATGTTGAACTTTTCATTAAGTTCTGAGCAAAAGCTGCAAAAACAAATGTTTATTTGCAAAATTAAATCATTATAAGACTTTTAATCAATAAAGTTTTCATGATTTTGAAGAAGATATTCATCGAAATTAAACTTTCAATTGATCATGTACAAGTATGAGAATGTAAATGCTACTTGTACATTGATCTCAAGTTGTTGTCAATCAAAAACAGATGAAACAAATTCATGAATAAAAATAGACTTGATGCATTCATGAAATATGTAAAAAACATTGATAAATAATATTGTTTTTGAGTTTCAAATCTTGATCAAGTTATCAAGAATCATGCTGTCAAGTTCATTAAAAATGAAAAAAGTAAAAACATGAACTTGCAACTTTGCAAACAGATATTCAACATTCTTTCAAAGCAAAGATCTGTAAAAAAATCATCAAAGAATAACATGTTAATTGACATTTCAAAATTTGATGCTTTCATGATTAATGTTTCATCTGAATCAATTAATGCATTAAAGATTATTGTAATTAACTTGAATGTATTATTCAAGATTACATCACAAGCATCAGATGATCATAAAATTCACTTGAATGTTCAAATCACTCAAAAAGTCTTTGCATCAAGCATGTTGAAGTCAGCAATTTAAACATTTCTGCATGTAATCATTTCAAAGAGAAAAAGAAACAGCGAAAATCAATAATTGAAAGATTGCACATTTAAAATTTTGCAAACTATGATGATCTGACTCATCACAAAGAAAGTTGACAATGATGAAAGTGATTGTAATGCAAGCATGTCATAAACATTATTCAACATTGATGAATTCAATCTTTTTAAAACAGTAAAAATTCTTACATTAAACATTTACAAAAATGCAGTGCAGAACTCAGTTTGAAAAAAACTTTAAAAAGAAGTAATTAATGCAGAATTTGTGACATTAATCATTAATGAAATTTGACAAGAAGAAGTGTCGCTCAAAAAGATCAACATTGTAACAAGCAAATGAATTTTCAAGTTAAAAATGCATGTCAATGATTTTCTTGATAAATTAAAGATAAAATTAATAATCAGAAATTTCTTTTAAATTCATGAAGTTGATTACAAGAATACTTTTGCATCAATTATCAAGTTTGATACTTTGCAAGTCTTTTTAATTATCACAACAATGAAAAATCTTGAACTTCATTAAGTTGATGTAAACAATGTGTTTACTGAATCATTTCTCAAAGAAATCATTTACATGTTCTTTTCATTTGAAATGAAAGTCAAATTTAACTATGTTTTAAAAGTTCTTTGAAGTTTTTATGATTTTAAGCAAATTGCATAAGATTGACATGATCATTATATAACAGTATTGTTTGAACTTGACTTTGCATAATGCATTGCAGACTCATGTCTTCTGATTCATAAATTAAAAGCAATCATGTTATTATTATATGTTGATAACATAATCATTATTTGCAAATCATTAAACAACATTAAATAATTTAAGCATGAGTTTCAATGTATTTTCAAAGTCAAGAATTTGAGAAAAATGAAGAAAATTCTTGATATTTAAATCACTTGCAACAGAAAAACATGAATCTTACAAATGAATTAAACTTACTATCTTCATGATGTTTTTAAAAGACTCAACATGAAGCAAGATAAGCACAAAATAACAGATCTTTTAATGAATAAATATGATGCTTTTTGCTCAGCTGAATTCAAAGATGTGAAAATTGATCAGCATGAATATTAACAAGTCATTGAAAGTCTCATGTATGTTGCAATTCATACTTGACTTAACATCATCTTTGCTCTCAATTGACTAAGTTAATATTTCAATAATTTTGCAAAACATCATGAATACATTTTGAAGAAATTGATGCAATACATTTGTTTCATCATTGATTTAAACATCATGTACAAAATCAGTGAAAGCATGAAGTTAGTAGAATACTCTGACTCAGACTACATTTCAGACAAATTAGATTGCAAGTCAATTCTCATTTACATTTATATGTTTAATGAAGAATTAGTTTTCTGAATGAGTTGAAAGCAAAAGTTCATTGTTACATCAATCATTAAAACAGAGTACATGATTTTATCAATTTGCATCAAGAAAAGTCTATAAATTAATTAAGTGTTCAAAAACATGAATCTGACAAAGTATTTAAACATTAATTACAGTCACATTGATATTCTTGAAAAGATTACTCATCAATTTATTTCACTTATGCAGCTCAAAAAAAATAATTAAGTGATTTTTATGCTGATTAAAAATGCTCATATTCATGAATGATTAAAATACATTAACATTACTTATCATCACATTTGAAATCTGCACAAAAAGAATCAGATCTCAATGAACTTCATCTTTAATCAAGATATGATAGCAGATGAATTGATCAAGTCACTATCTTGATAAAATTTCAAGAGATTCATTGAATAATTGAAATTAAAAAGCAGTGAAAGTTGAGAAACTTGCAAGCATTGAGTGAAAGTGTTGAAAAGTGCAATGATAAACTCATTTTTAACAGCTCTTTGTAAACTAGCATCAGAGAAAAGATTGCATATTGCAACTCAGTCACATTAGCAATATATAAATAAAGCAGTTTATGATTTTTCTTTACAATCTGCATAGATTTCATCATATATAATACTGTTCACTCTACTTTTTGAATAATTATCAACATTGATACAATCAATTTCTTATAACTTTCAATGATGAAATTGACTAAAATTTTATGAGTGATGATCTTTTTAAATATCTTTTCATTATAATTTTTTATTAACTTTTCTTTTGTCAATGATATAAATTAAATTCTTAGTTTCTTGCATATTTTATCAATTAAATTAGAATGTACAATTGTATAAATGATTGAATCATTGTTTATTAAAGAATAAAGATTGAAAGATTAATTTTAAAAGATGAAATGAATATCAATTAAAAATGACTTTTCAAAGTAATTTTCTTTCAATAAAATTTCATTTAGTTTGCATAAAAATATAATTTTTATCTTTTCAATGATTTTTAAAAAAATGATTAATTTTTTAAATTAAAATTCAAATTGAAATTAAAATGATCATATTCATTGTTCATTGCATTAATTTTAGTAAATTAATCAAGATATTCTTTAAAGCTATGATTTAATTTATGATATATAAAATAGTTTTTAACTAGAATGTTTGCTTCTTTGATGTTAGTTAAAATCACATCATGTAACTTTAAATGATCAAACTTCAAATGATTAAACTTTGAATGATTAAATGATTGTTAAATGATAACAGTTACTTTATGAAAGATAATTTTTGAAATATCATTAATGCATTTGATCTTGTTCTTGATCTTTTGAATGACTTGCTGATCATTATTCAAATAAATCAAATAGAAATGAATTTCTTTTAAAGAATTAAATTGAACTAGTTAATTTACTTAAATGAATTGAAGATGAAAATGTATTTTATCTTTTAAATCAATGATCAGTTACTTCTTGTGATAGTTTAAATAGAAAAATAAATGTTGAAACTGAGTATAAAATTCATTGAATTTCTTGAATTCTTGAATTAAGTTGTAGTATTTTCTATGAAAGTTGACTTTCTTATTTGAATCATTGAACAACTGAGTTAACTTTTTCAAAAAATCATTGATAATTTTATAAAGATTGACACAATTATGTTCATGTTTAACTTGAGTAATTTCAGCTGTGTCATTGAATAATCTAGAATGTATATAACTCAATTTGATTCATTCATTAAAAAAGAGATTAACATTGATTTTTAATTTATTCTGAATTTTTTTGTATTAATTTTCTTAAGTAAAGTTCTTTTCATCAGTAAACAGTAAAGAATTAAATATTTTTTAAAATCTAGAATGTTTAAAGTGTTATGAGCATATTAAGTTTGATAAAACTGATTAAAATTAATTAATAATTTAGTTGAAATCTGATTTAAATTTGACTCAGATTTGATTCAAATATGATTCAACATTCTTTTTCTTTTTCAACACTTTTTTTTCTTTCTTAACATTTTTTTCTTTCATCAACATTTTGTTCATTTACATTGCATTTTTCTTATGTCACAAACATATTTCTTTCAAGTTTAACATAGTTTTTGAACATTACATAAATAAAAGCTTTTATATCAATCTTCTTCTGTATTTTTAATATTCAATTATAATTATTTTTAAAAATCAAGCACTATCAATTTTAATCTTCATTGATTGTATCATTTAAACATAATTCTGACATAAAATCACTTTAATGTGATTAATTGCAAGTATATATTTAATAACTTAAATAACATTATTGATATTTTTTATCACATTGACATCATTTATCACATTGACATTGTTTATTATTATGAATGTATCAAAACTGAAGCTTTAATCAATTCATAATGAATGTTAATAAATTCATTATATATTAATTAGAATTATTCAATGATTTAATCAAGATTTGACTCAAATTTAACTTAAATATGACTTAATCTCTTTTTTCTTTCTCAACATCTTCTTCATTTACATCACATTCTTTCTGTATCATAACATGTTCTTTTCAAGTTTAATACAGTTTTTGAACATTATATAAATAAAAGTTTTTATATCATTTCTTTTTTATATTCTTAATGTTTAATTATAATTATTTTTAAAAATCAAGCATTATTAATCTCATTCTTCATTGATTGAATTATTTAAGCATGATTTCAACATTACAATATTTTTTTTTGATTTTTACTTAATTCAACACTCATTATGAGTTTATGCAAGATTTTATATATTGTAATGAGTGTTGTGTTAACATAGCATTCTTTTCATATTTACTATTACTTTTTTCTGCACTTTATACTGTAACTGTTCTCAATGTAAAAACTTTATAAGTTTATTTTTTTTTTACTTTCTCTTTCTTTCATTTGATTTTTTAATAATATTACAGTCTGAAATTAATTCAATATGTTTATCAAAAGTATCATTTAAATGATTGTTGTCATCATGCTTATGATTTTTAAAAGCTTTTTCAAGTTCATGATGTTTTCTTTACATTGCATCATCTTTCATTTTATTTTTCATTTAAAACATGTTAATAAAACATGCTTAATTAACATTCAATCTTTGTTGCATTCATACATTATTGTAGCAATATTAAATACTCATTTTTTATGTAGAAATTGATTGAAGTTAATCTTTTTTATGTGTAATTGCATCAATAATGTGTTGTGAAACTTTGCATGATTTTTGTACAATTACAAATATTGATGTGTCATCTTTGATGTCAAATATTAAAAATGAGTTGCATTGAATCTTTCTTTTCAGATTATTCTTCATGTTTATTTAATTTATTTCTGTATGAGCATTAATTTCATCATCACTTCAATGCATTAATGTTCAATCAATAATAAAGATAAATCATGTGTATCATTAATCATCTTGTTCATCACTTCATTTTTAAGTATTTCTACATGTTTCATCACTTAATATAACTTCAGCATAACTTCTTAAAATTAAATGCTTTTATGTGCAATCTGAACTCATTACAAACATGTCTGATTTTTTGTTGATATCATAACTTTCATTGTTTTCAAAAAAGTCTGACTATCATTATATACTTTATATATCTTTTCATGACACTCTTGATTCATTATCACTACATTTGCAAAATGTTTCATTTTCACGATTAATTCTTTTAACTCATCATGATGAGTGATGATTAAAGTCAATTTCTTTAATCTTTTATTTAACTTTCAGTTCATTTTCATTGTGATCACTGTAACATCATTTTTACTGTTGTTATCATTTAAGTAAACTTTTTACTTTAACATGAACATATTAAGATTATGTTATTTTATTAATATTTTCTTATTTGCAACTATAATTATCTTTGATGATTTTAATCAAAGAGTTGTTTATTAAAAATATATTACATATGTTGCATGCAACATACATAAAATACAATTTCTATGCTGATTTTTCTTTTAATGAAAGATAGTCTTTTCTTTTGCAACAAATTTACAGTTCAAAATAAGTGAAATTTTTTACTGTTTAAATTTCAACAATTTACTTTTTAAGCATAAGTTGCAAACATTTTATCAGCAATATGTATGCATATTGCAGTCAATTTCTTCTTTAATTACATTAACATGCATTACTGTTTTCTTAAATTATACAAATGATGTTTTTAACTAGAAATTAATTTTATCATCAAGACATTTGAAAGTCAAAACTCAATGAAGAAATAAGATTTTTAAAATTGACAATCATCATCATTGTATATAATGTTTTGCAGATGCTTACTTCATTTATAAAATATGCAACTCATTTATTTTGTATTATTTGTAAAGATTTCTTTCATGCAGATTGATTATGTTTTGCAAAAATGTTTATATATTACACTTTTAATCAAACAATGTAGTTTGATCATTTTTTACTAACTTGCTTGTATTTCTTTTCTTTTAATGAAGTCTTTTCATCAACATATTACTCATGTATAAAATGTCTGTATTTGAATGTTTATTAAACAATATTAATAAGATTCTCAAGTTTATTCATGTTGAACTTAATGAATCTTGTGAATTATTTATATTGTAGTAATAAACATGCAATCTTAACAAGATTTATACATAGTTAACATGTAAATTTAAAAAATATTCATGATTCAAGTTTTTTTTGCTAATCACTTTCAACAAATTAAACACAAGAATGTTCTGTCTCAGTTTTTATTATTATGATGACAAAATATTGAATCAAATGATTTTCATAAACAATTTTTCTCATAGTTTTGCATTTTATTTAACTTTCTCATCTGCATGCAGATTGTTTATAACATATGCATTGAAATTATTAAAGTCTGTATGATTGCAAAAACTCTGCATACAATTAATGCATAACATTTTATCATCATGTAATACTTTAATATCATTTAAACTTTTGATAATTTTTAAACTTTACTGTAGTTAAATAGTAAATTTGTAATCAGCATTGTATATAAATGAGTTTCATTGCTGACTCAACATTACATTAAAAATTCATTAATCATATAATATAAATGTCATTATTCATTTAATATACTCATTTAAACAGAACAAGTTTAAAGAAATTCATTTATTTGATGATTGATGCAATTAAAAAATAAAATAATATTAAAAAATTTGATAAAATCTGTTATGAATTTGCATAAAGTGAATCATATGAATGTATTTTAACTAGAAGTTCAAAGTTAAAAAAGAAAAAAGAAATACATTAAGAGTTTTATACTTATAAAGACGCGTTAAATCATTAATGTGTTAACATCAGCTTTGTACTAGTTTATGATAGTTTAACATGATTTATGTTAAACTAATTCAAAGTAACAAGATATACTTGCAACATTACTTCTTTTCTTCATTTAACAATGTTTTCATTATTACAATTCAATTAATCTTTCTTGAGTTAATTTTTATTTTGACTTGTTTAAATAATGTTCATGAAAATCATTAATGACTTTTAAACAATCTTTAAATTCACTTTCATTGATATTGTATTAATGTAAATCAATGTTGTATTCTTTTCAATTGACACAATATTGTAGTCATTTATCTTGTTTATAATGTTTGAAGTTTAATATGTTCTTCACTTCTCATTTATCTTCATCTTCAATTATTATAAAATCAAACAACTTATTTTATTGTTCTTTTAAAATAGGGTTAGGGTTAGGGTTAGGGTTAGGGTTAGGGTTAGGGTTAGGGTTAGGGTTAGGGTTAGGGTTAGGGTTAGGGTTAGGGTTAGGGTTAGGGTTAGGGTTAGGG
>JAABUK010002734.1_pt1 | contig 31137 bp, 29 predicted proteins | sample 5559141 | NCBI WGS metagenome assembly JAABUK01 (sample SAMN10711869, study PRJNA513367) | rock metagenome | isolation source: Antarctica rocks | place: Antarctica: Victoria Land, Pudding Butte nord | collected 2016-01-03
CGCATTACTCCGAGATCTTTCGCGAGTGCCAGACTTTTCCCCTCACCTTCAACGATTTTAGGTTCGAACAACTGCATGACGTTGGTGACCGTGCCCACGTACTGGAGCAGGTTCACGGGGTCATTCCTGTCACCGTTCAGGCGTATTTTCGAAACCTTACCTTCGGTGGTTTCCACCGTCAGCGTCAATTTTAAGGTGAACCGCCCGCTCATCAGGTCGAGCTTTTTGAACCCTGCGACGGTAATCTGAAACCCTTTATCGTTGAACGAGCAGGTATATACGTTGCCGGTCTTCTTACAGTCCTTTGTCCTGCTGAAATTTGCCTCGCTCTTATCCGTAATGTCGTCCCGTATGCGCTGGTCTAGCGCCTTGCGGAACTGGTCAAACGTCCAGTCGAACGTTTCGGCCTGAGCCGTTCCACATAGTCCAGTAAGCACGCACACCGCAGCAGCAACACGCATCCTGAATCCCTCCATGTAATTACAGGATGCATTACGGACGCATCAGGAATCAAGAACCCCGCCGCATTTGCAAACGGGGTTACGGGATAGCTGCTTTTATGCAAGCAACTCGGGCAGTATAGTTTCATGTTGCCGATGGCAGGGGAACCAATTCTGTTATCCCAAAAACCAACATGTTGACCGACAAAGAAAGTATAATGAACTATTCCGCCTGTAACAGGGTTCTTGTCACCCTCAGCGGGTGAACACGCCCGCGGCCCCCGGGGCGCCATCCAACATACTATCCGCTCTTATTCACGGCAACCTTCACCAAACCGGGCCGCCCTCGCAGATCCACATTGGTCCCTATCAACCAACCCCGCCATCGGAATTTCCAACTTCCGCACCCGAACACGCCCGCACCCGAACTGACACCAGACTTGACATCCGGCCTACGTCAATGTTCCCTTTCCGTCATGTCCTCCCAACCAGCCCCAGCCGAACCACAAGACGCCCCCGCCCAGCAGGCCGAGGACACCCAATACTACCGCACCATCCTGCACGAACTCATCGACATGGGCACCGACCTCGCCCGCCGCGTCCACCAGCAAGCCTCCCAGCCCGCCCCGACGCCCGGCACCGAGCCCACCCCAAACCCCGCGCCAGACCCCACGCAAGCCTTCGACCGCATCGCCCGCGTCATCCGCCGCACCATTGTCCTCGCCCGAAGCCTCGCCGAACCCGCGCCGCCCCGCGCCGCCGCGAACCCCGGCCACCGCACCGCCGCCCGCAAGCGCATCATCCGCGAGGTCGAAGACGCCATCCAGCGCCGCCCGCCAGGCACGGCCACCGACGCCGAACCCCTCCACGCCGAACTCCGCGACCGGCTCGACGCCCCCGACCTCGACGACGACATCAGCCATCGCCCCATCGCCGACATCATCGCCGACATCTGCCGCGACCTCGGCATCGCCGCACAGCCCGGCCCGCAGCCCTGGAAGCGCCGCACCCCCTACGACATCGAAGCCCTCTGCGCCCGCGCCGCCCAAACCGCCCGCGAACCCCGCAGCCCCGCATCCGCCCCGCATCCGCCGGGATCGCCCACGGCCTACAACCAGCCCGGCACCGACCCGCCCGACGTGTCCCGATCCGACCCGCCCCGGCCCGGCCCAACCCTCGTGCACCGCACCAAGCCCTTCCACGGCCCGTAGCGCCCCCCGCCCTACCCAGCCACCGCGCAGGCAATGTCCAGCGCCCGCCGGATCAGCGTCTCGCTCGCCTCCGGCGTGCGAAAGGCGCTATGCGCCGACAAGGTCACGGTCTCCAGCCCGCTCAGCACATGGCCCGGCGGCAACGGCTCCTGGTCGAACACGTCCAGCGCCGCATGCCCCAGCGCCCCCGAACGCAGCGCCGCCACCAGCGCCGCCTCGTCCACCAGCGCGCCCCGCGCCGTGTTGACCAGGATTGCCCCCGGCCGCAGCGCCGCCAGACGCGCCGCATCCAGGAAACCCCGCGTCTCCTCCGTCAGCAGCAAGTGGACCGAAAGCACATGGCTCTCCGCCAGCAACCGGTCCAGCGCCACGAACTCCACCCCCGCCGCCGTCCGCGGCGTCCGGTTCCAGGCCAGCACGCGCATGCCGCTGCCGCCCGCGATGCGCGCCACCTCCGCCGCAATGCCCCCAAACCCCAACAGGCCCAAGGTCTTGCCGGTCAGCTGCATCCCCTCGGTCCGCAGCCATTGCCCCGCCCGCATCCCGCGGTCCATCCGCGCCAGCCCCCGCGTCGCCGCCCACATCAGCGCAATGGCGTGCTCCGCCACCGCGGTGTCGCCATAGCCCTTGATCGTATGAACCTCGATGCCGAGCCCGGCCAACGCCTCGGGGTCCATGTAGCTGCGCGCGCCGGTGCCGAGGAAAATCACATGCTTCAGCCCGGCGCAGCCGCGCATGGCCGCCTCCGGCATGAACGTGTGGTCGTTCAGCACGAAATCATAGCCGGCAAGCAGGCCCGGCAACGCCGCCGGCTCCACCTGCGCCTGCTCGTTGAGCACCACCTGCGGGTCGCCGTCCCGGCTCACGGCATGGAAAATCTCCGCCAGGTCCGCGCTCGCGTCCAAGAACAAACCCTTCATCGCCGCCTCCGTAAACCCGGCCGATCCTGCGCGGGGCCGCTGCGCGCGACAAGTCGTTGACGGCGCAAGCCCGGCTGCCGCATCGTCGGCTGCATGCGTGCATCGCTCCTGGCCTGTTGCCTCGTCCTGGCCACCTCGGCGCTCGCGCAAAAGCCGCCGCCGCTCGGCGCCCCCAACGTCCCCACGCGGCCCAGCCTCCCGGCCGCCCCCAGCGGCAAGCCGCCGCCGCTCGGCGCGGGAGAGGGCTTCGGCATGCCCGAGCCCGACCTGCGCCGCGGCCCCGACAGCGCCGGCCCCGGCTTGCCGAACCCGCGGGAGCAGGCCGCCTCGAGCGGCACCGGCTTCGTGGTCGCCGAGGGCCGCGTGCTCACCAACAACCACGTCGTCGCCGAATGCGGACGCTTGGTCGCGCGCAACGCCGCCGGCACCCGCGTCGCCGCCCGGGTCCAGGCGACCGACCGCCAGCGCGACCTCGCCTTGCTGAGCGTCCCCGCCGGGGTCGGCCCGGCCCTCACCTTCCGCGACGCGCCCGCCGTCCGCCGCGGCGAGAACGTCGTCACCTACGGCTTCCCGCTCTCCGGCCTGCTCTCCTCCGGCCCCTCGCTGACCACCGGCAACATCAGCGCCCTGGCCGGCATCCGCGACAACCCCGGCAACTACCAGATCAGCGCCGCCGTGCAGCCGGGCAACTCCGGCGGCCCGCTGTTCGACAGCCAGGCCAACGTCATCGGCGTCGTGGTCTCCAAGCTGAATGCCGCACGCGTCGCGGAAATGACCGGCGGCGACATCCCGCAGAACGTGAACTTCGCCGTCAAAGGCACCGAGGCGCTCGCCTTCCTGCGCCAGAACGGCGTCCAGCCGCGCACCGCGACCAGCACCGGCGGCGAGAAACGTGCCGACGAGGTGGACGCGGTCGCCAACCCCTCCACCGTCTATCTCCAATGCTACCGCTGACGCGGCCGGCCTGATCCGCCGGCGCAGCAGCCCGCCCATGCCTGCCCCCGCGAGCGCGCCCACCGCGCGGCCCAAGCCGGCCCGCCTGCCGCTGCCCCGCCGCCGCCCGCTGCTATGGCGCCTGCTGCGCTGGGGGCTGATCGCCGGCATCTGGGGCGCGCTCGCCGCCGCCGCCATGATGATCTGGTTCGCGCGCGACCTGCCGCGGCCGGAAACGGCGCTCGACGCCGCCCGCCGGCCGGGCTTGACCCTGCAGGACCGCGCCGGCATGCCCTTCGCCACCTTCGGGGACGTGGTCGGCGAGCCGCTGCGCCTGGGCGACCTGCCGCGGTTCCTGCCCGCGGCGGCGATCGCGGTCGAGGACCGGCGCTTCCACCACCACTACGGCATCGACGGCATCGGCGTCGCCCGCGCCGTCTACGTCAACCTGCGCTCCGGCCGGCTGGTGCAGGGCGGCTCGACCATCACCCAGCAGGTGGCCAAGAACCTGTTCCTGACCAACGCCCGCACCTTCCGCCGCAAGGTGCAAGAACTGATGCTGACGGTGTGGCTGGAGCGCACCTTCAGCAAGGCCGAAATCCTCGAGATTTGGCTGAACCGCGTCTATCTCGGCTCCGGCGCCTGGGGCATGGACGCGGCGTCGCGCATGTATTTCGGCGTATCCGCACGCAAGCTGAACCTGTGGCAGTCGGCCGTGCTGGCCGGGCTGCCGCGGGCGCCCTCCCGCATCAACCCCCGCGCCGACCCGGCCGCCGCCACCGCGCGCGGGCGGGAGGTGCTCGCCGCCATGGCGGAAACCGGCGCCGTCACCAAGGCCGAGGCCGAGGCCGCTGCCGCTGCCATCGCCTTCCCCGCTCGCCCGGCGACCGCCGGCTGGTTTGCCGATTGGGTGGCGGACTCCTCGCAGCCCCTGGTGCCGCCCGGCGCCGACGCCGTGCTGCACACGACGCTGGACAGCCGCTTGCAGGCCGCCGTCGAGGCCCGGCTCGCGGCCCTGCTCGACGGCCCCGGCGCCGCCGCCGGGGTAGGGCAGGGCGCCGTCGTGGTGCTCGACGCCGCCACCGGCGCCGTGCGGGCCATGGTCGGCGGGCGGGACTACCACGCCAGCGCCTTCAACCGCGCCGTGGCCGCGCGGCGCCAACCGGGTTCGGCCTTCAAGCCCTTCGTCTGGCTCGCGGCACTCGAGCGCGGCCTGCGCCCGGACGATACCGTCCTGGACGCGCCGATCCGCATCGGCGGCTGGAGCCCGCAGAACTTCGATGGAACGTTCCGCGGCGAGGTGACGCTCGAGGACGCCCTCGCCCAGTCGCTCAACACCGCCGCGGTCCGGTTGATGCAGCAGGCGGGCGGCCCGCGCGCAGTCGCCGCCACCGCCCGCCGCCTCGGCATCGCCGGCGCCTTGCCCGACGACCTCTCTTTGGCGCTGGGCACCGGCGAGGTCGGCTTGCTGGAGCTGGCCGCCGCCTATGCCGGGCTGTTCAACGGCGGCACCTTGGTGACCGCCACCGGCATCGAGCGGGTGGAAGCCGACAAGCGCCCCATCCCGGTCCCCCGCCCGGCCGCGGGCCGTGTGGTGGACCCGGACCTCGCCGCCATGATGGTCCGCATGATGGCGGCCGTGGTCTCCCGCGGCAGCGGCCGGGCGGCGGCGATGCCGGGCCGCTTCGTGGCCGGCAAGACCGGCACCACGCAGGACTTTCGCGACGCCTGGTTCATGGGCGAGGCCGGCAGCACGGTGATCGGCGTGTGGCTGGGCAACGACGACAACAAACCCATGCGCGGCGTAACCGGCAGCGCCCTGCCCGCACGCCTGTTCCGCGAAGTGGCGCAAGCGCTCAGGTAGCCCGTGCCATCCGCACCAGGTCGAGCCGCCGCAGCAGCGGCGCCCGCCACGCCGTGAGCGCCACGATGCCGAGCGTGACCAGCCCGCCCGCCCACACCGCCGCCGGGGCGCCGACCAGCCCCGCCAGCATCCCGCTCTCGAAAGCCCCCAGCTCGTTCGACGAGCCGACGAACACCGATTTGACCGCCGCGATCCGCCCCCGCATCGCCTCCGGCGAGGCCAGCCGCAGGATGGCCCGGCGGATCACCACGCTGACCCCGTCGCAAAGCCCCGCCGCGAACAGGGCGGCCAAGGACAGCGGCAGCGAGCGGGATAGGCCGAACACCACCATGCTGACCCCGAACCCGGCGATCACCGCCAGCAGCGCGTGCCCCGCCCGCTGCTGCGGCAGCCACCGTCCCGCCAGCAGCGCCGCCACCAGCGCGCCCGCGGCGCTGGCCGAGCGCAGCAGGCCGAAGCCGATGGGGCCGACCTGCAGGATATCGGTCGCGAACACCGGCAGCAGCGCGGTGGCGCCGCCGAAGAACACCGCGAACAGGTCGAGCGCCATGGAGCCAAGCAGGACCTGGCTGCGGAACACGTAGCGCACGCCCTCGACGATACGCTGCCCGGCATTCCGCCCATCCGGCGCGGTGTGGCCGGAACTCTGTTCCGGGATGCCCAGCAACAGGACCGCGCCGGACATCGTGAACAGCGCGGCAATGGCCAGATAGGCGCCCCCCGGGCCGAGCGTGCCCCAGGCGAAGCCGCCCGCCACCGGCCCGAGCACGCCAGCCAGCCGCGTCGTGGTCGCCATCAGCGCGACCCCTGCCATGACCTGGGCCTGCGGCACCACCTGCGCTTCGAGCCCGGCCGCTGCCGGGTCGTCGAAGGCGCGGACCACGCCCGTCAGAAACGCAAGCGCGAACAGCAAGGGCAAGCTCTGGCCGGAGCGCGAAACGGCCGCGAAGGCGAGCGCGAGCACGATCAGCAGCGCAGTCGTGACCAGCAGGATGCGCCGGCGGCTGTGCCGGTCGGCGAAATGGCCGCCATACAGGACAAGACTGACCCGGGGATGGCCTCGACCAGGCCGAGCAGGCCGAGGTCGAACGGGTTGTGGGTCAGCGCATAGACCTGGAACCCCAGCATCACCGTCATCGCGCTGTTGGCGAAGCGCTCCAGCGCGGCCGCGGCCAGTAGGGCGCGGAAGGGCCCGACGGCGAGCAGCGACGCCGTCATCCCACCCGCATCAGCCCGGCCCCATGCAGCGCCAACCAGCGCGTCGCCGCCCGCTTGTGCGGCGTGAGCTGTGCGGCCAGCGCCCAGAACTGGCGGCTATGGTCCATGTGGCGCAGGTGCGCGACCTCGTGCCCCACCACATAGTCCTGCACCTCCGGCGGTGCCATGACCAGGCGCCAGCAGAACATGAGGGTGCCGTCCGCGGTGCAGCTGCCCCAGCGGCTGCTGGTGTCCTTCACCACCACGCGCCGGGCCGGCAACGCCGCCGCCGCCGCCTTCTGCATCGCGAGCGCCGCCAGCCGCCGCCGGGCCTCGGCGCGCAGGAAATCGGTGACCCGGCGGGCGAGGAAGGCCGGGTGGCCCGAGACATGCAGCTCCTCCGCCTCGATCCAGGCGGCCCCGCGCGCGCCCGGGCGATGCACGATGCGGTGCGCCCGCCCGTCGATCGGCACCGCCGCCCCATCGATCAGCGCGACCGGCCGGGGCAGGCGCGCCAGCCGCTCGGCCACCCAATCCGTATGCGAAAGCAGCAGGGTGCGCCCGGCGGCTTCGGCGGCGCGCGTGGGCAAGGTGACGATCACCGCGCCTTCCCTTGCATCGATCCGCAGGCTGACGCGGCTGGCCCGGGCGCTGCGGCGCCACACGACCGGGGCCAGCCCATACGGGAGAAGGATCGAGTCGGGCAGGGCGGGCGGCATGCGCTACGATGCGGGAGCCGGCCGCGGCGGGCAATGCCCATGCGGCCACGGGCGGTGCGGGAGGAGCCGGGATCAGGGCAGCAGCCGGGCCGCGTCGGGCGACTGTCCCGCCGCGAGGTCATGCGCGAGACGGGCCGCGATCGGCACGCGGTAGTGCAGCGGGTCCCAGTAGTTGTCGCGGCTTCGCGTGATCGCGCTGGGGATCATGAAGTCCAGCGCCTCGGCCCCTGTCTCGGCCGCGACGGCCGCGGCGGCGCGCTTGCATGCGGCCCAGCGCCAGGCGGTGCCGGAGCCGGGCTCGCCCTGCTGGTCCGCGTGATAGGGCGTGAAGAACAGCACCTTGCGGGTGGCGCCGGGCAGCGCGCGCAGCGCTTGCCGCAGCAGGTCCATGGTGGGGAACGTCGCGTGGGCATCCCGGTTGGCCGGCGTCCGGTCGGGTGGCGGCCAGCGAGCAAAGGCGGCGTCGCGCCGGGCTGGGTCGTACTGCGCGTCGTCGGGGGTGAAGCTGGTGTAGCCGTCGAGCCCGTAGCGGCGGCGCTTCAAGCGCAGCATGACCGCGAACTGGTTGGCCGCCTCCTGCACCGCGTACGGGGTCAGCATCTCGCGATACGCCGGCCATAGGTTCGGCTCGTACATCCATTCGGGAAAGGGCCGCGGCGTATAGCGTTCCGGCCGACCATCGCACCACGCGGCGTCGAGGCCGATGATCACGGCGCGGGGGGCGGGGTGGGCGCGCACGAACACCTGCAGCAGCCGGGTCTGCTCGTAGGCGGTCGCGCTATTCATGGCGAGGTTGGCGAAGCGGGCGCCGAAAGCCGGATCCAGCAGGGCGGGCTGCAGCAGCCGGGCAGTGGAGGTGCCCAGCACGACGGCATCGAACCGCGCACTGCGGGCCAGGGCCGGGAAGGCGTAGCGCGCATTGGTGCTGATCGGCCCGCGCGGCAGCGGGGGCGAGAGCGGCAGCGTATCCCAGGGGTCGACCAGCACCACGAACCCATACAGCGCGGCCAGCCCGGCCGCCGCCGTGGTCAGCAGCGTCCGCCCGAACCGCCGCCACGGGTCAGAACTGGAAATAGATGAACTCGTTCGGCACGCGCCCGCCCGCGAGCAGCAGCAGCGCCACCAGCGCCGCCCCCACCGGTAGCGCGAGCCAAGGCGAAGGCCGCAACAGGCCGAGTGCAACGCCCTGGCTGGAAGGCCCGATTAAGGCGATGGCGGCGCCCAGCACCAGCACCGGGGCGTTCTCGATGCGGACGTGGCCGACGCCCTCGGCGCCCGCCATGCCCGCCAGCACGCGCAGCGCCGTGGCGAAATCCGGGGCGCGGAACAGCACCCACGCGCAGACCACGAACAGCAGCGTCGTGGCCCAGCCGACCGGCGCCGGCAAGCGCCGCCCGCCTCGCGCCCAAGCGCCGTTGGCCGCCAGCGCCAGCCCGTGCAGCCCGCCCCAGGCCACGAAGGTCCACGCCGCGCCATGCCACAGGCCGCCGAGCAGCATCGTCAGCACCACGTTCCCCGCCGTCGCCAGGCCGCCGCCCCGATTGCCCCCCAGCGGGATGTACACGTAGTCGCGCAGGAAGCGGGACAGCGTAATGTGCCAGCGCCGCCAGAATTCGCGGACGCTGGTGGCCTGATACGGCGCCGCGAAGTTGAACGGCAGGCGCAGGCCGAACATCAGGCCGAGCCCGATCGCCATGTCGGAGTAGCCGGAAAAGTCGAACACGATCTGCAAGGCATAGGACCCGGCCGCCACCCAAGCCTCGGCCAGGTTGAGCGGGCCCGAGGCCGCCTTCGCATACAGCGGGTCGCACACCAGTGCCGCGGTATCCGCCAGGCCCGCCTTCTTGGCGAAGCCGATGGTGAACAGCACGAGGCCGCGAGACAGGTTCTCCCACAGCGCCGGCCCGTGCGGGTCGGCGCGGAACTGCGGGATGATTTCGTTGTGGCGCACCAATGGGCCGGCAATCAATTGGGGAAAGAAGGTGACGAAGGCAAAGAACTCGAGAAGGCCATAGATATGCCGGTCGCCCCGGCGCAAGTCGATGAGATAGGAAATCTTCTGAAACGTGAAGAAGCTGACGCCAAGCGGCAGGATGATGCCAAAGGGCGTGAACCCCGTGCCGAGCAGGGCGGCGAGGTTAGCACCAAAGAAGTTCGCATACTTGCACGTGGCCAGCACCGCCAGGTTCAGGGCAATGCCGAACACCAGCACCGCGTTGCGCCGCCCGGCCCCGTACCGCCGCCCGGCCCCGTACCCCCGCCCGGCCCCGTACCCCCGCCCGGCCCCGTACCCCCGCCCGGCCCCGTACCATTGTACCACGGCCCAATTGGCAAGGGTCAGCAGCACGAGCGCCGGCACGAAGCGCGCGTCCCAATAGCCGTAGAAGGCCAGCGACGCCGCCACGAGCACGGCCTGCCGCATCCAAGCGGCCGTTGCGGAGTAATACGAAATCAGAACGACGGGCAAGAAGGCCAGCACGAAGGCTTGCGAGTTGAACAGCACGGCCGTCCCATACCCCAATCCGCTCCGGCTGACAGCCCAGCCCCGCGGCGCAACCCTCCTCGCTCTCCCACGAAAGGACCCCTCGATGCGTATATTGCTTGCGGCCGCTCTGGCCCTGACCGCTGCCCCGGCCCTTGCGGTCAGCACTTTGGACACCGTTCGCGCCCGTGGTGCGCTGGCCTGCGGCGTCAATACCGGGGTGGCCGGGTTCTCGAGCCCGAACAGCCAGGGTGTGTATAGCGGGCTCGACGTCGATTATTGCCGGGCGCTGGCGGCAGCCACGCTGGGCGACCCCAACAAGGTGCGCTTCGTCGCCACCACGTACCAGACCCGGTTCGTGCTGCTGCAATCCGGCGAGATCGACGTGCTCGCGCGCAACGTCACCATCACCCTCACCCGGGAGACCGCGCTGGGGCTGACCGGGGCCGGGGTGAACTTCTACGACGGGCAGGGCTTCATGGTGCCGAAGCGGATGAACATCGCCGCGGCGAAATCGCTCGACGGCGCCAGCGTTTGCGTGCTGCCGGGCTCCACGACCGAGCAGAACCTCGGAGATTTCGCGCGTAGAAACAAAATTAATGTTTCTCCGGTAATCCTGGACAGCATGGACAGTATGTCGGAAGCCTACCAGGCCGGGCGCTGCGACGCGATGACGACCGATGCAAGCCAACTTGCAGCCTTGCGCGTGTCCGCCATGCGCGAACCGGACAGCCACGTGATCCTCCCCGAGCGCGTCAGCAAGGAGCCGCTGGGCCCGCTTGTGCGCAAGGGCGACGAGGGGTGGCTGATGATCGCCAAATACGTGCTGATGGCGCAGATTCAGGCCGAGGAACTGGGCGTGACCGCGGCCAACGTCGATGCGATGCGCGCCAGCACCGATCCGGACGTCCGCCGGCTGCTGGGAACGGAGCCGGGCCTGGGCAAGGCGCTCGGGCTCGACGAGGGCTGGGCGTCAGCCGCGATCAAGGCTTCCGGCAATTACGGCGAGTCGTTCGACCGCAACCTTGGCCGTGGCAGTCGCATTGGACTGGAGCGCGGCCTCAACGACTTGTGGACCCGGGGTGGGCTCATGTACGCGTTGCCGCTGCGGTGAGCATGGCGCGGGCCTGCGGCCCAGCGAGCGAGGCTGCGGCACGGCGGCGGCCATCGCTCCGTTGGGCATGGCCCGGCGGATTGTGGGCGCGCCTGTCGCTGCCATTGCTGGCCGGCATCGGCCCGCTGCTGGCACTGCTGTTCGTGGCGGTATCCGCGGATGGCCGCCGGGTGGTGCTGAACGTGCAGGCCCAAGCGATGGAAGCGGCGCGGCTCGGGGCCGGTCAGCAGCAGGCGATGCTGCAGGAGGCCGCGAGCCTTCTGCGCGTGCTGGCGCGCATGCCGGCGTTGCAGATGGAAGGCCGCGCCTGCAACGAAACCCTGGCAGGCATCTCGACTGACGTCTCGCCGATGGCGTCGATCTCGGTCGCCGACGCAGCCGGGATCATCGTGTGCAGCACCCGGCCGGGCAGCCTTGGCTTGAGCTTCGTCGAGCGCGGGTTCTTCCGGGACGCGATGGCCTTGGCGCCGGGCGCCTCGTTCTCGCTGAGCGAGCTGACCAGCAGCCGGGTCGATGGCAAGCCGACGATGTTCATCGGGGTTCCGCTCCAGATCGGGGCAGGGACCTCCACGCCGGCCGGCGTGATCGTGGCGGCGCTCAACCTGCCCTGGTTCGACGGATTGCTGACCCACATACCGAGCGATCGCAGGCAAGTCGTCCAGGTCATCGACAGCCGGGACGGAGCGGTGCTGGCCCGTACGCCGGACGACAATCATCTGAAAGGGCTGCGCTTCCCGGACAGCGCCATTATCAGGGCATTCAGGACTTCGCCGGGCGGCGGCACCATCATAACAGCCGACACCGACGGAACCGAGCGGCTGTTCGCCTTCGCGCCCCTGCCCGGCGGCAGCCCCGGCTTGCTGATCGCCGTCGGCCTCTCGGCGACGGCCGTGCGGGAGGGAGCCGAGTGGCGGACCGTCAAAGCGATGAGCATCGGGCTTGGCGTCGCTGCTTTGGCACTGCTGCTGTCGTGGATGTCGGCGCAGCGGACCCTGGTGCGCCCGCTACGGGCACTGTCCGCGGCGGTCGTGCGGATGGGGTCGGGGGATATGTCCAGCGCGGGCGCCATTCCGGACGGCGGAACATGGGAGTTCCGCGCGCTCGCGGCCACGTTTGCCCGCATGGCAAAGCGCTTGCAGGTCCGGGACAGCCGGATCGAGGCGATGCAAATGGAGCTTGCCGCCAGCGAGAGCCACCATCGCTTGCTGGCGGATGCGGCCAGCGACATGATCACCCGGTTCTCGGCGGACCTGCGCCGAACCTATGTATCGCCCGCCTGCCGGGACCTGTTGGGATACGAGCCGGAAGAACTCGTCGGCAACATGCCGCATTCCATCGTCCATCCCGAGGATTGGGACCAACTGAACTTAACACTGAACGCCCGGCTGCTGGCCGGGCCCTGCCAGGCGCGGGCCACCTATCGCGTTTTCCGCAAAGACGGTGCCGAGATCTGGGTGGAGAGCAGCGGTCGCAGCCTGGGGGACGGCGAGGGTTTCGTCGTGGTGACGCGCGACGTCAGCGAACGCAAGGCGCTCGAGCAGCAGTTGGACGCGGCCAATCGCCAGCTGCGTGTGTTGGTGCGGGAGGATGCGCTCACGGGGCTGGCCAACCGGCGCTGCTTCGACGAGACGCTCGACGAGGAGTATCGCCGCCTGCTCCGGCCGGAGTCGCCGCTGGCCGTCATCATGCTCGATGTGGACTGCTTCAAGCTGTTCAACGACACCTATGGCCATCCCGCCGGGGACGTCTGCCTGCAGGCCATCGCCGCGGCAATCCGGGGCGCAATGCGGCGCCCGGCAGACCTGACCGCCCGCTATGGCGGTGAAGAGTTCGCGATCCTGTTGCCCGATACCGACACGACAGGGGCGACGGAAAGCGCCGATCGCATCCAGGCAGCGGTCCAGGCGGCCGCATTGCCGCACACCGGATCGGCGAGCGGCATCGTCACGGTCAGCATGGGGGTCGCGGTGGTGCTGCCGCAGGACGGCGATGGAGGACCCGCGGCACTGGTCCAGCACGCCGACACTGCCTTGTATTATGCCAAGCGCGATGGCCGGAACGCCATCAGCTTGGCCATGCCGCAACGGATTGTAGAAAGGGTAAGCTCCTAGGCCGAGGCGGCGGAACCTGGGCTGGTCGCTCGGCCTAGGTCACATGCAACGCGAGCAGGCTCGCGCCGGCGATGACGAGCAAGCCCCAGGTCAGTACACAAAGCTGGGCGAAAATATGACCATGGTTCGAGATTGTCGCCGGAGCGCCCGCTCTGAGCTCCTCCGATGCTGTGGGTAGGGTGGTCGATACCCCCGACTTCAGCCAAAACCGCATCATACTCGACCCCGGTGAACCAGGCTCACTTTAGCCCGGCGCTCCCCGGGGAAAGCTACGTTTTTATGGTAAGAAATTGTGGCGGTGCGGGGTGGCGGTGCGAGTCCGCCGCTACCGGATTGCCCGCCGACTGGTGGGCCCTATCGCGCAAACCGTTTGATCGCGGCGGAGAGCGGCCGCTCCGCATCGCAATACTCCGCCCAGGCCCGGCTGTTCGCAAGCAGCGCCGGCACGGTACGGACGGTGTAGCGCATCGGGTCGAGGCCGGCCTTCACCTGCGTCCAGAGCAGCGGCATGGAGACCGGGGCGCCCGGCCGTGCGCGGGGCGTCAGCGGGGCAGCGGCCGTAGAGAGGCGGTCGTTGCGGAGATAATCGAGGAAAATCCGCCCGGTCCGGAGCTTCTTGGCCATATTGATCACATAGCGGCCCGGCTCCGCCTCCGCCATCTCGCGGCAGACCGACTGAGCGAAAGTCTTGGCCTCCGGCCAGTCCGGCCCCGGCTCTTCCAACGTCAGGGGCGTCACCACATGCAGCCCCTTGCCCCCGGTCGTTTTACAGAAGCTGATCAGGCCGAGCTGCTCGAGGCGGTCGCGGACCGCTCTCGCCGCCTCGATCACGGCTGTGAAGGGCACCTCCGGGCCGGGGTCGAGGTCGAAGACGAGGCGACCGGGGCGGTCCGGGTGGAACGGCGCACAATTCCACGGGTGCAGTTCGAGCGACCCTGTCTGCGCCACCGCCGCCAGGGCCTCGATGCGGTCGATCTCCAGGTAAGGCTTGCGATCCCCGGACACCGTGACCAGAGCGAGCAGGTTGGACGCGCCCGGCATGGCGTGCCGCTGAAAGAACGTCTCGCCCGCGTAGCCGTCGGGGGCACGGATGATGGAGCAGGGGCGGCCCTTGAGATGGCGCATCATCCAGGGGCCGACCGCCTCGTAGTAACGGGCCAAGTCGAGCTTGGTCACCGGCAGGCCATCGCCGGCATCCGGCCACATCACCTTTTCCGGCCGCGAGATCGTGACCCCCATGACGACGGCGCCGCTAGATGACGCCCTCGGGGGCGCCGCGACCGGCGTGGACTCCGGCGGGGCGGGCGTCTCGGCCTGAACCTCCTCGGCCGGCTTGTCCTCCCGCAAGCCCTTGAAAGCCGCCTGCCGCACCATGCCGGCGCCGGTCCAGCCGGCAAACTCGATCTCGGCCACCAGCCCCGGCTTGACCCAATGGACGTTCGCCTCGTGCTTGGGCGCCCCGATGCCGGTGAACGGGCTCCGCTCGCTCGCCGCCTGCTGGAGCAGCGGCAGCAGGCGCGCGGCCTTCTCCTGGCCGAACCCGGTGCCGACCCGGCCCAGGTAGACGAAGTGCTCCCCGCGATGCGCGCCCACCAGCAGCGAGCGCAAGGCGCCGCCCGTGCTGGTCCAGGCGCCGATCACCACCTCGTGCCCGGCGCGGCACTTGGCCTTCGTCCACGCCTCGCTGCGTCCGGAGCGATAGGCCGCATCCAGCCGTTTGGAGACGATCCCCTCGAGCGACATGCGGCAGGCCGAGCGCAGCACGGCGTCCCCGCCCGTCTCGAAATGGTCCACGTAGCGAAGCAGCGGCGAAGGCCGCGCTTCGAGCAGTGCGCGCAACCGCTGCTTGCGCTCCGAGAGGGGCAGCGGCCGCAGGTCCTCCGGGCCGGCCTGCAGCAGGTCGAAGGCGAAAAACACCAGCTTGCGCGTGTCCCCCTCCGAGAGCGCGGCCTGCAACGCGGCGAAGTCGGGGGCGCCCGCGGCGTCGAGGGCCACGATCTCGCCGTCCACGATCGCGTCCGGCAAGTCGTGGCCCACGGCGGCGATAGCGGCGAATTTGCCCGTCCAGTCCAGCCCCTTGCGCGTCCGCAGCGTGGCCGTTCCGGACGCAGTCCGCAGTTGCATGCGGTAACCGTCGAACTTGATCTCGTGCACCCAGCCTTCGCCAGCCGGCGGTCGGTCGACGGTCTGGCACAGCTGCGGCTCCACGAAGTCGGGCATGGCTCGGGGCGCGGCCGCCTTGCGGCGCGGCTTGGCCGCTGGCTTTTCCGTGGCCCGGGCCTCGGCCGCCAGGCCGTGGTTCGAATCCCAAACGGCGTCGCGACCGGGTTTCGGATCGCCCGCCCCCGCCATGAACGGCGCCGGCGCCCGGCCCTGGCCCGCCGCGATCTCCGGCATGCTGCGGCCCGAGGCGATCGAGCGGTCCTCGGCCAGCAAAGCATCCGCGTCGCCCTCCCGCGCGAACGCATCGCGGTGCTTGATCAGCAACCAGTTGGTGCGCTTGCCGCCCGTCCGGTCGTGCTTCATGCGCACCAGCACCCAGCTGCCATGCAATCGACCACCCTCCACGGTGAACTTGAGGTCACCGGAGTCAAGCCCGGCCTGCGCGGTCATACCTTCCGGCGCCCAAAAGCCGCGGTCCCAGAGCTGCACCGTGCCGCCGCCATATTGGCCCTTCGGGATGGTGCCCTCGAAGTCGCCGTAGTCGAGCGGGTGATCCTCCACTTCCACCGCCAGCCGCTTGTCATGCGGGTCGAGCGAGGGGCCGCGGGCGACGGCCCAGGACTTGAACACCCCGTCCAGCTCCAAGCGCAGGTCGTAGTGCAGCCGGGTGGCCGCGTGTTTCTGGATGACGAAGCGCAGCCGCGGCGCTGGCGCCAGCCCCGCTTCCCCGCTGGGTTCAAGGGTCTGCGTGAAGTCGCGCTTTGCGCGGTAGGCCTCGAGCTTTTTCGTCGCCACCGGTGCCGCTCCAGCGAGGTTGACCGTAGCTGAACGCGGGACGGACGGTTACGTTGACGCGAGAAAGATCAGCGCCCCGGCGCCGAGCAGCAGGAACGGGGAGACCCGCGACATTGTGAGCGCCAGCGTGGACAGGGCCGCTACCACCCAGGCCAGCCACCCGCCCTGCGCGGCTTCGAGAACGGTCACCGATGCCGCCAGGATCAGCCCGGCCGCCACCGGCGCCAACCCGCGCTCGATCGCCCGCTGCCAGGGCCGGCCGCGGTAGCGCGCCCAGATGCGGGCAAGGCCATACACCAGCACGGAGGAGGGCAGGAAAATGGCCAGCGACGCCACCAGGGCCCCCGCCCAGCCCGCCACGTCCCAGCCGATCAAGGTCACGAGCAGCGATCCCGGCCCGGGCGAAAGGCGGGAGAGGGCGAAGGCATAGACGAATTGCTGCTCGGTCATCCAGCCATACTGGGTCACCGCCTGGCGATGGATTTCGGACAACACGCCCTGGCCGCCGCCGACCGTGGTCAGCGACAGCGGCGCGAACACCGCCAGTAGCGCGACCAGCACGCTAGCGCGCATGCCGCCGCCCCTCCCAAAAGGCGAGCCCGATGCTGAGCGGCGCCAGCATCGCCACCACGGGCACCAGCGGCAGCCGCAGCAGTCCGATTGCGCCGAAGGTGACGGCCATGATGAGGACAGGCAGCAGCCCCGTGGCGGAGCGGCGGGCGGCGGCGACGCCCATCGCGGCACCAAGTCCGATTGCGCCGGCGGCCACGCCGTCGAGCGCCGTCCGCACCCAGCTATGCTGCGAGAGGTCGGTGAAGGCCGCAGCCAGGCCGATCAGCACGAGGCCAGGCGGCACCGTCATCGCCAGCGCCCCGGCCAGCGCGCCAGCGCCTCCAAGCAGGCGGTAGCCGAGCCAGATCGCCAGGTTCAGCACGTTGATCCCCGGGAACACCTGCGACAGCGCCAGGCCATTCAGGAACTCCGCTTCCCCAATCCAGCCGCGCTCGTGCACCACCACCCGCATCATCCAGGCGCTGACGCCGCCGCCGAAGCTGGTCAGGCCGATGCGCGCGATGACCGCCGCGAACTCCGCAAGCGTCGGCGGCGGCGCGGGGGCGTCAGGGGGCATGGCGCGCTCCGGCGGGGAAAATCCCACGCTGCAAGTTGTGGTTCTGCAACTTGCGGTATCGTACGGTGTCGGTCCAGACTACCGGCCCAGGCATTGCCGGGAACACGCCGCAGTGGACAGGATGGACGCGACCCAGCCTTTCAGCAGCACCGGACCGCACGGCCACCGCGGGCGGATGCGGTCGCGGCTGCTGGCCTCCGAGGCGGCGCTGGCCGACTACGAGGTCCTCGAGATGCTCTTGTTCCTGGGCATACCGCGCCGCGACACCAAGCCGCTGGCCAAATCGCTCATCAATCGGTTCGGCAGCCTCGCCGGCACGCTGGAAGCCGGGCGGGACGCCCTGGTCCGCACCGGTTTGCAGGAGCGTGCCATCGACGCCCTGGCGCTGGTCACCGAAGCGGCGTCGTACCTCGCCCGGCCGGAGCGGATCAAACGCCCCCTGCTGGGAGATTGGGCGGCGCTGGAACGCCATCTCGACATCCCCGCCCGCACCCGGCAGCCGGCTTCTGTGAGCGCGCTGTTGCTGAACAACCGCAACCAACTGCTCGCCGAGCCCTCGTGGGAGCCCGGCATCGCCCCCGGCGCGCTTGCCACCGAGATGCTGCGCCACGCGTTGGACCAGCACGCGACGGCTGCTATCCTGGTCTGCAACCGGCCGGGCTCGGAGCCGCGTCTCGGCCGCGCCGATCGCGAATTCCATGCGGCGGTGCAGCGCGCGGCGGCCGCCCTGTCCGTCACCGTGCACGACCTGGTCGTGATCGGGCGCGGCGAATGGGCCAGCCTGCGCCAGCGGTCCGGCTGATTGCGCTGGCGGTGGCCGTGGCGCGCGGAGCGCACAAGCGGGGCGCCGCTCGCCGCCGGGTCGCCCTTCGATGCGTCGATCGACATCGGTCTCGGCCATCTCGCCCCGGACGCGCGGGCGACGGCCGCGGCGGAGGTGGCGCGCGTGGTGGGCCTGATCCCCGGGGCCGGCTGGATCAGCGTGGAACCGCACGGCCCGGCGGGGGCACTGGCCGCGCGGGTGTTCCCGGCCGGAACCAGTCGGGAGCCGATGGCGGAGCCGTGGCTCGGCCTCCGGCTGCGGGTGGAAGAAGCGACGCGCCAGGTGCTCGATGCCAGCCGACCACCGGCGTCCCGCACGGGCTGGGCGCCGGGCCCGGCCGCGCCGACGCGCGGGTTTGCCGAGGCGATGTCGCCCCTGCAGATGGATGCGCTGCAGCAGTTGGCGTTCCTGGCGGCGGCCAGCCGGCTGCCGGCCCAGCCCGCCCCCGAGCCCGCGCTCGAGCCCGCCCCCCCGCCCGTCCTGGCCACGCCCGTCCTGGCCACGCCGGAACCCGAGGCAGCGAGCGACGTCGACCGGCTCGCGCATTTGCTGGGGTTCGTGCTGCCGGCCGATGCCCGGCCGACGGCGGCCGCGGCGGTCCGGCGTTTCGGCAGCTTCGCCGGCGTGCTGGCGGCGCCGGAGGCGGAGTTGCGCCGGGTCGCAGGGCTGGGCACGCATAGCATCGCCGCGGTCAAGCTGGTGCATGCGGCGGCGGTGCGGCTCGCGCGGGCGCGGGTGGCTGCGCAGCCGGTGCTGGACGACCCCAAGCAGTTGGCTGACTACCTCGCCGCGGCGCTCGCCCGCGAGCGGATCGAGCAATTCCGCATCCTGTTCCTGGACGACCGCGGCATGCTGCGTGCCGACGAGGTGCAGGCGAGCGGCACGGTCAATCACACGCCGGTCTACCCGCGCGAGGTGGTGCGCCGGGCCTTGGCCCTGGGTGCCACCTCGCTGGTGCTGGTGCACAACCACCCGAGCGGCGATCCCACGGCGTCGTCCGACGACATCGAGATGACCCGGCAGGTACGGGCGGCGGCGCGGGTCATGTCGATCGAGGTGCGCGACCATGTGATCATCGGCAACGGACGGTGGCTCAGTTTTCGGGAGAGCGGGCTGTTGGACTAGACCAACGTCGCCTTGACTGGGATCGCGCTTGCGATGCCGGTCATGCGACAAAGTTGGTCTGCAAACAAAAGCTAGACCGCTGCCCTGACATCGTCAGGGTAATAGCGGGCTAGGCCAGGCGGCGCGGGGCATCGGGGCCAGCGCCGCGAAGTCCGGCAGCGCCGCGGCGGCGAAACCCGGGCAGGCGAGGGAGCCGATGGCGAGGCGGCCGTCCTCGATGCGCAGGCGGACCCGGCCGTTGCTGCGCCGATACAGGTCGGGATGCGCGGCCAGTGTCGCCTCGGCCTCGGCGGCCGGCCGGTCGCCGAAGCCGTCGATGAAGTGGTGCCCGTTGCGCTCCACATGCGTCAGGCCGAGCAGGGTCGCGAGCGCCAAGTCCTGCTGAACGGAGAGGCCGGGCTGCGTGGTCAGGTCCTCGCCCGACATGAAGGCGCCGCCGCCCCACTGCGCGCAGCGGGCGCGGTTGAGCAGGCTCTTGTAAAGGCCCTTGCACAGCTTGGACGACACGCCGGCGTAGCCGAGCGCGCGGGCGCGGGGGAAGGCGGCGAGCGTGTCGTCGGACTCGTCGATCAGCACGGGGCGCTCGGCCGCCAAAGCGTGGACCGGCGCGGCGAAGGCCGATACGCGGCGGATCGGCTGTTCGATGAACGCCACGGCGGCGGCCAGGCGCTGCAGCCGTGGATGCGCGGCGATGGCGCGCCACAAGGCGAGCGCGGCGTCGGCGTCGTCGTACTGCTCGTTGCCGTCGATGGTGGCCTGGTAGCCGCCTGGGATGCGGTCCAGCACGGCGGCGACGCGGGCGAGCCGGTCGAGGTCGGCCGCGAGCGCGCCGCCCACTTTCAGCTTGAACCAGCGGTGGCCATAGGTGGCGACGACCTCCTCCAGCGTCTCCGGCAGGCCGTCATCCACTGGGGCCGTCTGGTCGGCGGCGGTGATCGGGTCCACGAGGCCGACCGTGTGCCGGGCTTCGATGGTGGGGCTGGGGTGCAGGCTGGCCAGGAACGCCGGCGGGTCCAAGCCGGCCAGGTCGGGCGCGACGGGGTGGGCCGCGAGGCCGGGCAGGTTGGCGCGGAGCGCAGTGAATGCGTCTGTGCGCTCGGCGCGGCACGCCGCATCGAGCACAGCGCGGTCCAGCATGGCCGGGCCGAAGCCGGCGACCAAGGGGTTCAGCCCCTCCGCCGCGCAGGCCGCGATGTGGAGCGCGTAGGTTTCCGCATAGAGGCCGAACGGCGTCGCCGGCCCGGCTGCCAGGTACGCCGCCTCGGCCAACTCCAGCGCCCGGCGAAGTTGGTGCAGGTTGGCCTCATCGGAAATGGCCGGGTCCTTGTCGAACCACTTGGCGGCGAGCGACTCCGCGCCATGGCCCCAGGCCTCGCGGCCGTCCGCCAGCCGGACCCGCAGACGGATCACCGCCTGCTGGCCGTGGGTGATGGTGACCGCGCCGAAGCGGAACGGCATCCGGAGGCGGAACGGGCGCTCGTACCGTTCAACCGCCAGGACGCGCAGGCGGATCAGGGGGTGACGTCCACCTCGAACGAGCGGATGCCTTCCTGCATGCGCGGGCGCAGGGCGACCCCCTTGCGCATCGCCCAGATGTTCACCTGGTGGTGCAGCGGGATGAGCGCCTGCTCGGCCATGCCCATCTTGGTCGCTTCGACATAGAGCTTCTCGCGTTCCTCCGGATCAAAGGTGGCGAGGCTCTGCTCGACCACCTTGTCGATCTCGGCCCGGGCGAAGTGCGAGGGGCGGTTGATGGCGCCACGGCCCTTCTCGGGGTTGGTGGAGGCGATGATCTGGATCAGGCTGCTGCTGGCCTCGCCGGTGTCGCTGGCCCAGCCGGTCAGCGACACGGTGTACTCGTCCTTGTTGGCGCCGGCGAAGAACATGCTGGAGGGCGCCGTGGCGACCGCGGTCTTGACGCCCACGCGGGTCCACATCTGCGCGATGGCCTCGACGATGGTGCGGTCGTTGACGTAGCGGTCGTTCGGCCCGGCAAGCGTCAGCGCGAAGCCGTTCGGGTAGCCGGCGTCGGTCAGCAGCTTCTTGGCCTTGGCCGGGTCGTAGGGGTCGGGCTTGAGGTCGGGCGTGTAGCCCGCCGCCCCGGGCGGCAGCAGCTGGCCGGTGGGCGCGGCATAGCCATCCATGATCTGCGTGCGGATGCCGTCGCGGTTGATGGCCAGCGAGAGCGCCTGGCGCACGCGCAGGTCCTTCAGCGGGTTTTTCTCCAGCGGCTTGCCGGCCAGGTCGAAGGCGAACGGCGTCGGCTGCCGCTCCGTATCGAGATACAGGTAGATCAGCCGCTGGCCCGGGGGCGCGACGATGGTCAGCTTGGGGTTCGCCTTCAGCGTGGCGACGTCGCGGGTCGAGACCTGGTCGATGATATCCACGTCGCCGGCCTGCAGCGCGGCGGTGCGGGAGGCGTTGTTGGCAATCAGGCGGTAGTTCACCCGATCCCAGTACGGCCGCGGCCCCCAATAGGCCTCGTTGCGGACGAACACGATCTTGTCGCCCAGCAGCACGGATTCCATCTTGTAGGGCCCGGTGCCGATAGCGGCCTTGCCCGAGTTGTAATCGGCGGTGACCGCACCCTGCCCATGTTTGCGGCTGACCATCATCGCGCTTGCCAGCACGTAAGGCAGCAGCGGCTCCGGCACATGCGTGTGCATGCGGACGGTGAGCGGATCCACGATCTCGAGCGACTTCACCGGCTTGACCGCCTGGGTAAAGCTCGACGGGCTGTTGAGCACCTGCGGGATGCGCGCGAAGGTGAAAGCGATGTCGTCGGGGGTGAACGGCGTCCCGTCGCTGAACGTGACGCCGGGCCGGAGCTTGAACTCCCAGGTCCGCTCGTCGATCACCTTCCAGCTCTCGGCCAGCTCCGGCACCGGCTTGAACTCGCCGTCCAGCCCAACCAATCGATTGAACAGGTGGTAGGCAATGACGTTGTTCGGCGTGAGGTTGTGGTAATGCGGGTCGATGGAGGTGAAGGCGCCGCCGGTGCCCACGTTCAGCACGGTCTCCGCCTGGCCGGGCGCGGCTGCGACACCGAGAAGCAGCAGCAGGACAGGCAACCAGGATTTGGGTCGTCGCATGGTCTGCTCCAGGAAAAGGGTCGGACGACAGCCTGCACGATCCGGGCCAGCCGGGGAAGCGGCGTGCGATTCAGGTTTGTGACAACGCGGCGAGGCGACCATCCGGCTGCCGGCGCGTAAAGACGGCATCGCGACAACAGGGGGAGCGGACATGGCAGATCTGAGCAAAGTGCAGGAACATGCCGAGGTGATCGGCGCCGACGGCGTGCATGTCGGCACGGTCGACCACGTCGATGGCGGCCGCATCAAGCTGACCAAGAAGGACTCCGGCGACGGCTCCCACCACTACATCCCGGGGAGTCTGGTGGCCGAGGTGGAAGGCACCCGGGTGCGGCTTTCCGCGAATGCGGACGTCGCGGTGACGATGGAGCAGGACGAGTAGTCTGCACCGCTGATCTGACGGGCCACGGCGGAGCGTCGTCCTGCAAACGGTGACCGACCTCGCCGATCAGGCGGTCGTGCTGCCGTTGGCGGCGCTGGTCGGGATCGTGTTGGCGTTGCAGGGCTGGCGGCGAGGCGCATTGGGTTGGTCTCTGGGCGTGGGCGGCACCTTGGCGGTGATGCTCGCGCTCAAGCTGGTGATGCATGCGTGCGGGCTGCGGCCGGAGAGCCCAAGCGGACACACGGCTTCGGCTGCGGTGGTCGCGGGCGGGCTCTGGTGGGTGTGCGGCCGGGACCGCGGCGTCATCGCCGCCGCCGGGCTGACCGTGCTCGCGATCGGCGCGACCCGGCTCGCGCTCGGGCTGCATTCCCTGGCGGACGTGATTGCGGGCGGGCTGGCCGGGATCGCCGGCGCGGTGGCGGTCAGCCGGATCGCCGGTCGCCGCCCGGACGGGCTGCGGGCGGCCCCGGTTATTGTCACTGTGGCCGTGGTGCTGCTGGCCATGCACGGCCGGCATCTGGGCGCCGAGGCGGTGATCCGGAGCGTGGCGGCGGATCAGGGTTGCCGGATTCGCTGACGCCAGTCCGCCAGCACGTCCGCCAGCGTCTGCTCCCAAGGGATCGCCGGCGCCCACCCGAGCAGGGCGCGTGCGCGGCCGGCGTCGCCGATCGCGCGCGGAATGTCGGTGGGCCGGAGGCGGGCGGCCTCGGTGCGCACCTCGGCCTCCACCCCGGCCGCGGCCAACAGCGCGTGCAGGACGTCCCCCACCCTGCGCGGCTGGCCGGAGGCGATGTTCAGGATGGTGCCGGGTTCCAGTCGGTCGCGATGCGCGAGGGCCGCGGCATAGGCGGCGCAGACGTCGCGGACGTCGAGGAAGTCCCGCTGCGGATCGAGCGCGCCTACTTGCAGCACTGGCGCTTGCTCTCCGGTAGCGATGCGCGCCACCTGCCGGGCGAAGGCGGGCACCACGAAGGCGTCGCTCTGGCCGGGTCCGGTGTGGTTGAAGGGGCGGGCGCGGATGACCTGCAGGCCTTCGGCCGCCATCGCGCCCAGGGCCAGGTCGGCCGCCGCCTTGGTCGCGCCGTACAGGTTTAGGGGCGCCAGCGCGGCCATCTCGTCTAGCTTGCGGCCCGGCCGGAACGAGGCGCCGTAGGCGTCGGCGCTCGAGGCGAACAACAGGGTGCAGCCGCGTGGCGTGGCCCGGGCGACGTTGAGCGTGCCGTGCAAGTTGACTTGCCAGGCGGCGTCCGGCGCCTCGCGCGCTTGCGCGGGGGCGGCGATGGCGGCGAGGTGGACCAAGGCGTCCGGCCGGGCGTCGGCGATGCCGTCCTGCACCGCGGGCGGGTCCGTGATGTCGAAGCGGGCTTCGGTCAGCACGGCGTCGGGAAAGGCGTGCCGCAGCGCCGGCAGCAGGTGCTGGCCGACGAAGCCCGCGGCGCCGGTGACGAGGATGCGCCGGGGCGGCACCCTACCGGGCCATGCGGGCGCGGTGCCGGGCCAGGTCGGCCTCCACCATCTCGGCGACCATGTCGGCGAGCGGCACCTCAGGCGACCAGCCTAGGCGCTGCCGGGCCTTCGACGCGTCGCCGAGCAGCACGTCCACCTCGGCCGGGCGCATGAAGCGCGGATCGACCCGCACCTTGTCCTCGTAATCGAGGCCGACGTGCGAAAAGGCGAGCCGGCACAGGTCGCGGATGCTGGTCGTCGCCCCGGTGGCGATGACGTAGTCGTCCGCGCGGTCCTGCTGCAGCATCAAATGCATGGCCCGCACGTAATCGCGCGCATGGCCCCAATCGCGCTTGGCGTCGAGGTTGCCGAGCGGCAGCTCGGTCGCCAGGCCCAGCTTGATGCGGGCGGCGCCGTCGGTGACCTTGCGGGTGACGAACTCGATGCCGCGCAGCGGGCTTTCATGGTTGAACAGGATGCCGGAGCTGGCGTGCAGGCCGAAGCTCTCGCGGTAGTTCACGGTCATCCAGTGGGCATACAGCTTGGCGACGCCGTATGGGCTGCGCGGGTAGAACGGCGTGCGTTCCGACTGCATCGGCGCCTGGATGAGGCCGAACATCTCGGAGGACGACGCCTGATAGAAGCGGGCTTGCGGCCGGGCGATGCGGACGGCCTCGAGCATGTTGCCGGCCCCGAGCGCGGTGACGCTGCCGGTGAGCAGCGGCTGCTGCCACGAGGCGGCGACGAAGCTTTGCGCGGCAAGGTTGTAGATCTCGTCGGGCTTGTGCTCCTGCATGATGCGGATGAGGCTGGAGAGGTCGGTCAAATTGCCGTCGACCAGCTCCACCTGGTCCAGCACGCCCAGCCAGCGCAGCCGCTCGCCGATGACGTCCGAGGACGCGGAGCGGCGCATCAGGCCGACCACACGGTAGCCGTGGCCCAGCAGCAACTGCGCCAGGTAGGCGCCGTCCTGGCCGGTGACGCCGGTGATGAGGGCAGTGGGCATGGCCGTCTCGCATGGTGTTCGGGTGGCGGATGGGGGTAGACCAGGGCCGCCCTCCCGTCCACCTGCAGCAGGCCGCACGATGCCCGAGCCGTTCATCTCCTACGCGCAGACCATGGAGGACGTGATGCTCTGGCGCGCGCTGGGCGATGCCGGCCCGGGCTTCTACATCGACGTGGGCGCGGCCGACCCCGACCGGCTGAGCGTGACGCGCGCCTTCTACGAGCGCGGCTGGCATGGGCTGGACGTGGAGCCGCTGCCCGAGCAGGCCGCGCGGCTGCGGGAGGCGCGGCCGCGCGACGTCGTAATCGAGGCGGCGCTGGCCGCGGCGCCGGGAACGGCCACGTTCCACCGGGTGCGACGCGACGGCGATTTGGGCCTCTCGACGCTCGACCCGGCCGCCGCCGGGCGCGCGGGCGGCGTGGTGGAGACCCTGCCGGTCGAGGTCACCACCCTGGCCGCGCTGTGCCGCGCCCATGTCACCGGGCCCGTCCACTTCCTCAAGGTCGATGTCGAGGGCGCGGAGGAGGCGGTGCTGCGGGGCGCCGACTTCGCTCGGGTGCGGCCCTGGATCGTGGTGGTGGAGGCGGCGCTGCCGGGAAGCGGCGCGGTAGCGGAGGCGGCTTGGGAGCCGATCCTGCTCGGCGCGGCTTATGTGTTCGTCTGGTTCGATGGGCTGAACCGCTTCTACGTGGCAGGCGAGCACCACGCCGCGCTGGCGCTCCATTTCCAGGTGCCGCCCAATCCGTTCGACCACTACAAGGTGGCCGACTTGCCGCGCGAGGAACTGCTGGCGGCGGCGAGGGCGCTGGCCGAGGCGCGGCTGGAGGTGATCCAGGACCTGGAAGCGAAGCTGGCGCAGCAGCCGGCCGGGGAGGTCGCGCCTCCGAAACCGCCGTCTACAGCCGCGCCGCCTGGCCGATCCCTGGCCCGGCGCGTGGCCGAGCGGGTCCGGGCCTTCCTGACCGCGGACCTCGCAGGCGAGATCGCCGCACTCCGCGCGCAACAGACCGACCTGCTGGCGCGGCTCGACCGCGCGCCGGAGCCCGTGCTGCCGCCCGTGCTGTCGCCCGTGCTGCCGATCGACGCCGAGCTGGGCCGGGCGGCGCAGCGGCTGCTGCTGACCCTGGCTTTGGAACGGGACTAGTACCCTAGAGCATGATCTGATCGATCATGCCCTGATTTGACTGAGAAAAGAGCAGCATCCGAGCGATCGGATGCTGCTCTAGGCCGCCTCGCCCAACACCAGCCGCCGCTGCCGGACGCCGGCCACCGGCAGCGCGGCGTAGGCGTCCTTCACCGCCTCGGTGATCGTCACCCCGGCGAAGCGCGGCGCCAGCCGGCGCCCGCCCTGCTCCCACAGCCGGGCGCTGCGCAGCACCGGCCGCAGCTTGGTCGGCGGCAAATACAGCGCCGTGTCCCGCCGCTCCACCCGGAACAGGCTGGCTGCTAGCAGGCGGCCGATCTGGCCCGGCGAGTAGGGCTGCCCGAACCCGAACGGCGTGCTCTCCACGTGCGCCCACATGCCCATGCGGTTCGGCGCCACCACGAGCAGCCGGCCATCGTCCCGCAGCACGCGCCACACTTCGCGGAGCAGCTTGCGGGCGTTGTCGGCGGCCTCCAGCCCATGCACCAGCAGGATGCGGTCGAAGCTGAGGTCGGCGAACGGCAGCGCCTCTTCCTCCACGGTGCAGGACAGGTTGGGGCTGCCGGCTGGCCAGCGCGACACGCCGACCTGCGCCGGCACCGCCGCGATGCAGCGGTCCGCCTGGCCCTGCCACGCCCGCAGGTATGGCGCGGCATAGCCCAGGCCGAGCACGGCATGGCGGCCGAGGTCCGGCCAGACCAGGGCCAGCCGCTCCCGCACCAGGCGACCGGCCACGACGCCGCGCAAGGTGCCGTAGAACTGCGATGCCAGGTGCGCGTCGGCCGTCATCCTGCCGCTATAGCACGCCTTGCACTCGGCCACGCGCTGGGACAGGGTTCGGCCGAACCAGCCCGGAGCCTCCATGCCCCTTTCGGCGCACGCGATCCCGATCCTGTCGGATAACTACGCCTGGCTGCTGCGGGATAGCGGCAGCGGCGCCGTGGCGATCGTGGACCCGGCCGACGCCGCCGCCTGCACCGCGGCCATCGACGCCGAGGGCGGTCGCCTCGACATGATCCTCATCACCCACCACCATGACGACCACATCGCAGGCGTAGGGGCCGTGCGCGCCCGGTTCGGCTGCCCGGTGGTCGGCGCCGCCGCCGACCGCAAGCGCCTGCCGCGGCTGGACCAGGCCGTCGCCGAGGGCGACCTCGTCAGCCTGGGCGAGAGCAGCCTGCAGGTGATTGACACGCCGGGCCACACGATCGGGCACATCGCCTACTATGCGGCGCAGGGCAACGTGCTCATCTGCGCCGACACCTTGTTCAGCCTGGGCTGCGGCCGGCTGCTGGAGGGCACGCCGGCGGACATGTTCGCCAGCCTGCGCAAGCTGGCCCGGCTGCCGGGGGACACGCTGGTCTGCTGCGGCCATGAATACACCCAGAGCAACGCCCGCTTCGCGCTCACGGTCGATCCCGGCAACGCCGCGCTGCAGCGCCGCGCGGCCGAGGTGGACCGGCTCCGGGCCGCGGGCAAGCCGACGGTGCCCTCCCGGCTCGAGGACGAAATGGCCGAGAACCCGTTCCTGCGCGCCCCAGACGTGGCGAGCCTGGCCGCGATCCGCAAGCAGAAGGATAATTTCCGGTGAAGCTGTTCTACTCCTCTTCCAGCCCTTTCGTCCGCAAGGTGTCCGCCTGCGCCATCGCCGGCGGGCTGGAAAACCGCATCACGCCGGTCACGACCAACCCCTGGCAGTCCACGCCCGAACTGCTGGGGCAGAACCCGCTCTCGAAGGTGCCCTGCCTGGTGACCGAGGACGGGCTGGCTCTGTTCGACAGCCCGGTCATCTGCGAGTACCTGGACAGCATCGGCGACGGCGCGGTCTTTCCGCCGTCCGGCCCCGCCCGCTGGCGCGCGCTCAAGCTGCAGGCGATCGCCGACGGGATCATGGACGCCGCCATCGTGCGCCGCCTCGAGCAGGCCCGCCCCACGGAGGAGGCCCGGAACGACGTGATGGCCCGGCAGCAATCGGCCGTCACCCGCGGCCTCGACACGCTCGAGCAGGACCCACCGGCCGACCACCTCGATATCGGCACGATCAGCGTGGCCTGCGCGCTCGGCTACCTGGACTTCCGCTTTGCCGCCGAGGCATGGCGGCCGAGCCGGCCGAAGCTCGCCCTGTGGTTCGCTGCCATGCAGGAGCGCCCGGAGATCGCGCAGACCGCGCCTTCCTGACGCCCAAAGCCCCCAAAGCCCCCAAAGCCCGGCGGCGCCGCAACCGGCCAGGGTCGCGGCGCGCATCGCCGTCTAGTACATATGCTGGCCGCCGTTGATGGAGAGCGTCGAGCCGGTGATGAAATCCCCGTCGTCGCTGGTCAGGAACACCACGCCGCGGGCGATGTCGGCCGCATGGCCCAGCCGGCCCATCGGAATGCGGGCGACGATCTTGGTCAGCACGTCCGGCGGCACCGCGCGCACCATCTCGGTGTCCACATAGCCGGGGGCGATCGCGTTCACCGTAATGCCGAACCGCGCGCCTTCCTGCGCCAGCGCCTTGGTGAAGCCGTGGATGCCAGACTTGGCGGCGGCATAGTTCACCTGGCCGTACTGCCCGGCCTGGCCGTTGATGCTGCCGATGTTCACCACCCGCCCGAACTTCGCCGCGCGCATGCCGTCGAAGGTCAGCTTGCACAGGTTGAAGCAACTGCCGAGGTTGGTGTCCATCACCGCGTCCCACATGTCGCGCGACATGCGGGACATGGTGCCGTCGCGGGTGATGCCGGCGTTGTTGACGAGGATCTCCACCGCGCCATGCTCGTCCTTGATGCGCTTGATCGCGGTCTCGCACGCCCCAAAATCGCCGGCGTCGAACTTCATGACCGGAATGCCTGTCTGCTTGGTGAACGCCTCCGCCGCGGCGTCGTTGCCGGCGTAGCTGGCGACCACCGTACGGCCGGCGTCCTTCAGCGCGGTGCTGATCGCCTCGCCGATGCCCCGGGTCCCGCCCGTGACCAAAGCCACTCGTGCCATTGTGTCCTCCCTGGCTTATTTGGAGCATTGTCACCGGTTTGCCGCGGCGGCGCTAGCCCGCTTCAGCCGCCGGGCGCGGCGGCGTTGACCATCGGCGGCGGCTTCACCGCCGGCAGGTTGCGAGCCTGGTCGGGCATCGGCTGCTTGGCCCGGCGCAGCGGCGCCAGCTCCTGCGTCCGCCCGGTTTCCAGCGCCCGGCCGATCGCGGCCACCACGCGGACGTCCAGCAGCCCCTCTTCCCCGTCCGGCTCCGGGTCGCGGTCCCCTAGGATGCAGTCCGAGAAGTAGGCCGTCTCGCCGCCGAACTGGTCGACGTGCGGGAAGCGGGACTCGGTCGCGCTCTCCCCGAGGGTGAGCCGGTGGTGCAGCGCGGCGCCGAGGGTGAAGCCGGGGCTGACCAGGAGGTCGCCGTCGCTGCCCCAGACGCGGTACTCGTCGATCGCGTTCAGGCCGTAGGCGACGGTGAACTGCGCCATCTGGTCGAAGGGGAAGCGCAGCAGCACGGACACGGTGTCGTCGAAACCGAAGCCCTGGGTGCGGGTGCCCCAGGCCATGACCTCGGTGGGCTCGGCGCGGAACAGGTTGCGGGCGGCATTGATCGGGTAGGGCCCCATGTCGGCCACCGGCCCCGCCCAGAACCCGTGCTGGGCCCGGTGGTTGGCCGCGGAAACATGCTGCCCGAAGGTGGAGGTGAACATGCCCACCCGGCCCAGCGCGCCCGAATGCACCAGCCGCAGCGCTTCCAGGGTCGCGGGCTCGAAATGCAGGCGGTAGGCGATCATCAGCTTGCCGCCGCCTTTGCGGGCGGCGGCCATGATGGCCCGGCAATCGTCCTCGGTCGTCGCCATCGGCTTCTCGAGCAGCACGTGCAGCCCCGCTTCCAGGGCGGGGACCGCAAACTCGCGATGCTGCCAGTTCGGCGACGCAAGGTAGAGCGCGTCGAACCCGCCGCTCTCCAGCGCGGCGCGGTAGGCGTCGTAATGGTAGGTGCGCTCGATGCCGTAGCGGCGCCCGAGCGCCTCCGCCTTCGCTTGGTCGCCGGTGACGATCGCCGTCATCTCGGAATTGCCGGTGTGGGCGACCCCCGGCATGAACGCCGCCTGGCTGATCCAGCCCGCGCCCACCACGGCATACCGCACCTTGCGGCCCTCGACCTTCACCGCCATCCCGACCTCCCTGCCCCGTGGGACAAAAGCGTGCGCCCTTGGATCGGGTTGCGTCAGGCGGCGACGTAGCCGCCATCGACCAGCAGGCTCTGCCCCGTCACATAGGCGCTGGCCGGGCTGGCGAGGAACACCGCCGCGCCCACGATGTCGGGGTCGCGGCCGAAGCGGCCCATGGGCGTCTGCGCCAGCAACCGGGCCGACATGGGCTCGTTGGCGATCATCCCGGCGGTCAGGTCCGTCTCGAAGTAGCCGGGGGCGATGCAGTTCACCCGCACGCCCTTGGCCGCCCAGTCGAGCGCCAGCGCCCGGGTCAGCAGCTCCACCCCGCCCTTGGTGGCGCAATAGGGCACGGACCGGCGCAGCCCCACATGCCCGGCTACCGAGCTGATGCTGATCACCGAGCCCCGCCCGGCAGCCGCCATGACGCCACCCAGATGCTTGCAGCACAGGAAGGTGCCGGTCAGGTTCACGTCGATGATCCCCTGCCATTCGGCAAGGGTGGTGCCCTCGATGCCCTTGTAGATCGGGTTCACCCCGGCGTTGTTGACCAGCACGTCGATCCGCCCGAAACGGGCCAGCGCGGCATCGCGCAGGGCCAGCACGTCCGCCTCCCGCGCGACGTCCGCCACATGGACCAGCGTCTCGCCCTCGATGTCGGCGGCGACGGCCTGCAGCGTCGCCGCGGTGCGCCCGCACAGCACCAGCTTGGCGCCGTGCGCGGCGAACCCGCGCGCGATGGCCCGGCCCAGCCCCCGTCCGCCGCCGGTCACGACGGCGACATGGTCCGTGAGGTCGAAGCTCACTGGTGCACCTTCGGGTTGGCGGATGCGAAGCGGCGTAGCAGCGTAGCATCTGCCAACCCGAGCCCCTGCTGTGACGGCCAGCGTCGCTTGCCGCTGGAC